>Ga0302320_10001279_pt1 | contig 60389 bp, 43 predicted proteins | sample Bog_T0_3_FD_202130 | JGI IMG/M metagenome (GOLD analysis project Ga0302320, IMG submission 202130) | Peat permafrost microbial communities from Stordalen Mire near Abisko, Sweden - Bog_T0_3 | ecosystem: Environmental > Terrestrial > Soil > Wetlands > Peat | place: Sweden: Abisko, Stordalen Mire... | reverse complement strand
CGCTCTTGTCGTTCAGGAACAGGCCAGACATATCGTCGGGAAGGCTACACGCCGCGACCCAAACCCCCTGTCCGCCAATAAGGCTGGTGATATTTCCAACCGGCGCATTTCCAAGGCCCAAGCGGCGACGCTCTTCCCGCGCTACGATATCGCCCTGGCGAACTGCCTCACTGGGAGACCCAATCCGTGAATTGCAATTCGGGAGACTTTCCTCAAACTCTCCACCTAATATCCGGCGCAATGCCGCGCCTTCGTGGCAAAGATCGCGCACGTCTTCAATCGCTTGCGTAATCTCTTCGGAAATACTGGCCTGCTGAAGCGCACGCAACAGTACCACTGAAGCATCTTCGGAAAATTCGGGGCTCAGGAGCGCGGCCGGGGCGATGTGATAGAGGTCCGCCAACCGGGTCAATTCGAGCGTGGAAACCTCCCGGTTGCCTGACTCAATATTGGTGACGGCCGTACGCGGAAGATTCATGGCCTCGGCAACTTGCTGTTGACTCAAGCCGCGCCGCTCACGAGCGGCGCGCAGATTGTTGCCAAGCTGGACCGCATCAAACATGTTAACTCCTCCATATTCTGTAATATGCAGTGAACTTCAACGCAGCCAAGAAGCGACTGACCGCGTAACCAGAAGACGATCTCTCCTTAGAATATGACATACATTGGCAAATTTATCCACACGTGTCCGATTTTTAGTTGATTTCTCGGATCGGACATGATATGTATGTTTTATCCAGGAGCGACCTGGGAGGAGAATGGCCATGAAACCACCTAATCAGCCGTCCAACTTTGATGACCGGCACCGCAATGTGAATGGCGAGATTGATCGGAAGCATGGCAACACTACGCGGATGACGACTGGAACGACAAGTTGCAAATGCCTGCTGCAGATGGGCAATGGCCCCAGAAAGAGCTTGTGCCAATGGAACTGACCGATACGCAAGTCAATTATTTTGTTCAAAATCGCCTGAAACTTGCCAAAGGCAAGCGGGCGGAGTATCTCGCGCAGGTCGATCACCTGATTGAACGGTTTGCCGCTGCCGCAAAGGGTGACGCGGTCATCAATGTGCGCAAGTTTCTGAAGACCGGTTCCCTGCGCAAAGGCACGGTTTTGCGCCCCAAGGGCGACTTCGGCGTGGATGCTGATGTTGCCGTCTATCTCAACGTTAGCGGCACGTCCGAGTTCGATCTGGCCAACCTGCACAGCCGCATCCGCAGGCTGCTTGTAAAAATCTACCCCACGAAGAAACCGCAAGATTTTATTGTCCAGCCGCGCACGCTGGGTATTGAGTTCCTTGATTCCGGGCTGGACATGGACCTGGTGCCGCTCATTGCCATCGATGGCCCTGGAGATTATGGCTGGCAGCCTTCGTCGCGCGGCGAAGCCCCGGTTAAGACCAGCGTGACGAAACAACTAGAGTTTATCCGCATACGCAAAGAGGCATATGCCCATTTCACATCGCTTGTCCGGTTGCTCAAGTCCTGGAGGAATTTTCAGGAGTTGAACGACAGTCTCCGGTCCTTCACGATCGAGCTGATTGTCAGCTATCTGCAGGATGCGCAGGGGGTTCCGGCTTCGCTGGAAGCCGGACTACTGCGGTTTTTCCTCTACGTCGCCGAATCGCAACTCAAACAACCGATCTGCTTTAAAGAGTGCGGCACACCGGTGTCCTTGCCCAAAGACCGGGTCGTCATACTCGACCCGTGTAATGCCGAGAACAATGTGGCACAGAAGATTGCAAATCAGGATTGCAACGGGATAGTGAACAAGTGCCGAGAAGCCTGGGAGATGCTTAGCTATGCGCGCAATCACAATAGCAAGGGGCAAACACTGGAACTCTGGAAGGAAGTATTCGGCCGTTCATTCGTTATTGAGGACTGATCCATGTCATACGCAGAAACCGTAACTCAGACTTATACCGTGGCCGATATCGGCAAAGTGATAGACTGCATTGCCGCCGATCTGGACATGAATTCGCAATCGACTGGCCTTCTTTCGCGCGATACAGCGAAGAGCTATGCTGCGGATGTGAGGTTCCTGGCGCAGAGAGGATACCTGCAGGAAGCCAATATTGTACTGAGGAATTCCGCCGGCATGGTGATCAAGGCGGCGAAGTACGAGGTCTCGACCGATGCTTCGACCTTAGCAGCCCAGCGCCCAGGAAATAACCTCTGGCCTCGTACCCCGCAGGGCGATCTCACTGTGGTCGTGAAACACAGCCAGAAGTGGATGTATCTCCCCGAGCCCCAGAAGAACGCCGTCAGGCAGTTGCTGGCGACCACCTGGTCTGCATCTGCAACGGACCTTTCCTTTCCCACCCTGACCCGTACCCCGGATCGCAACTATGTGAGCAACGGATGGGGTGTCACCAAGAGCATCTTTTCCTAGTGAGAATACATGACCGACAGTATTGAAGTAGCGGATCTTTTTGAACTGGAGTTGGAACTTCCAAACGCCAGGATCGCGGCGGCATCAAAGCGGCTGGTTGGCTTTGAAACCCGGTACCAGCGGCTGTACCGGGATCTGCGCTTACTGGCAGATCCCGAGGAGCTGCTGGCGTGGTGCAAAAAGTACCATCATGGTGAGCTTGCGCTTTGTGCAGCAGTATCCGAGCGATATCCCCTAGTTATCTTTGCGGGTGATGTGGGTACAGGTAAGACGGTCACCGCCGAGGGTGCCTGTGATCGGCTCGCGCGTGAAGCGAACAAAGAGGCTATGCTGTTTAAGCTGAGTACACGCGTTCGAGGGACAGGCAAGGTTGGACAGATGAGCGCGCTGCTCAATCAGGCGTTTGAAGTGGTGGCAAAGCAGGCAGGGAAAACCCGGCAAGCATTTCTCATTATTGATGAGGCGGACTCGCTGACCGCTGCGCGCGATAGCGCCCAGAGCCATCACGAAGACAAGGTAGCCGTGAACACTATCATTCAGAAGGTGGATGACCTTCGCCGTCACTCCGGTCGCATCTTGGTGTTTCTATGCACCAATCGCGAGAGTGCTCTTGATCCGGCGATAGTCCGTCGCGCTGCGCGCATCGAGCAGTTCGAGCGGCCCAATGATCAGGAACGGGAAGAGATACTGCGCATGGACCTGGAGGGCTTGGGCGTCGAGGATCAAACTATCCATGAGCTAGTGCGACTCACCGGCCAGCGAGACGGGCAGCCTGGCTTCACCTTCTCGGATCTGCGTTCGAAGCTTCTGCCTGACGCGCTTTGCCGCGCCTTCCCGAACCGCCCGCTCACCGCAGAGGATCTGGTGAGCGCCGCCCGTGATGTACGTTCATCTCCCGTAGTGGGAAAGCTATGACATCTCCCGGCCCCAACCCCTCGCTATTAGTGCTCGGTACGGGAGCATTCCCCCTGCTCGGCCGCCGTGTGCAGATCGCTGGTTCGGCTAGTGCAAACACCGAGCCCGGCCTCATCGGTTACGCGCATGACCTAGTAGCCGGCTTAGTCAAGGGTGTCATAGCGGCGGGAGGGGGAATCGTAGCGGGAATAGGCAAAGAGCCTCAGCCCGCTGACTCGGCTGCAGATGCTCCCAGCCTCGTCTTTGACTGGACCATCCTTGAAGCGGTAGCGGAATCTCTGGAGGTGGGCATTCATCCATGGCCCTCCAGGTTTGGTCTGCCCTTCGTGGTGGTCACCTCGGAGAAGGCGCTCCTGGAGATACCAGATAGACGGCGGGCCCTCTTCGAGAAATTCTTAAGAAGCGGTTTGCTGCGCGTCGAATCCATCATGCCTGGATCACGGGCGGCGGCCTTTCTGCGCGAGCGGCAGGCGACATTCGGCGATGCGCTGGTTATCATCGGCGGTGGCACCGGGGTGGAGCATTCCGCCAATCTGTACTTGTCTCGCCGCAAACCGGTCGTACCTTTTGATCTTGCACTGGGTGCCAGCCGCGATGACGGCACCGGCGGCGCGTTGCGTCTTTCCAAGGAAGCGCGAAGCGATCCGGACCGCTTCTTCCGTTTCTGCCCGACTTTTACGCATACGGAAGGGGCAGCGCTTGCGGAAATCGCTACCCGAAACGGCGCGACGGCGGCAAGCAATATCGCCTGCCGCGCCGTAAGCCTCCTCACAAAGACCGAGCGTCCCGCGGCATTTTTTGTGCGGCTGCTTAATCCCGCCAATGCGAAATTCGCCGTGGTTGAGTCCTTTTTTCGCTCGGTCGTTGATGATGTGGTCGACGAGGCGGGGATGCGCCGCATTGAGATAGGAACCAACACGAATGATTTTGCGTTCATGAATGTTGCCATTTTTGAGAGTCTGCATTTTTCGTCACTCGCGATAGTAGACATCACCGGCGAACGGCCGAACTGCTTCATCGAGCTTGGTTATGCTTTGGGAAATGCCACGCGTGTTCTAGTTACTGCCGAAGCAGGTACGCCACTGCCGTTTGACCAGCAGACGATCCCCTGTCACTTTTGGAACCCAGGTGATACGGTCAGCGCCCAAAAACAGGCACTGATCGAGTTCTGGGAAAAACAGATTAACAGACCATCGTTGGTAAAGACGCGTTAGGTCGCACGGGGAGGTTCTCTTGAAAGAGATTTACATTTCGGTGGATGTGGAGGCCGCAGGACCGGTCCCTCCCACATACAGTATGCTCTCCCTCGGTGCGACCGTAGTGGCGAATCCTGAGCTCACATTTTATGTGGACATAGAGCCCATCAATGAAAACTCAGTGCCGGAAGCCATGAACGTCATCGGCCGTTCTCTGAAGGATTTCACCCACACCGGTCGCGATCCAAGAGAGTCCATGGCTGCGTTTCGTGACTGGCTGCAGGAAGTTGCACAAGGCAAAAGCCTGGTCTTTGTCGGCTTCAATGCCACGTTCGACTGGGCTTTTGTGAACTTCTATTTCCACGAATATCTGGGAAAGAACCCCTTCGGCTTCGGGGGCCTCGACATAAAATCGTTCTACATGGGTATCACCGGATGCGCATGGGAGGACACGCGGTCAAGCCGCATTGCCAACGAATTCAAGGGCCCATCCCCCCACACCCACCAAGCTCTCGACGACGCAATTGAACAAGCAGAGATGTTTCGGAGAATGCGGGCGAAAATCGCTGGCTAATCCAACACGGGAGATCTGATAGCGGAGCCGGTCCAAGGTCCAGCATCCTATCTCGTGCAACTCTGTGGTAATGTTTCCATAGCATTGCAGCCGATAACCATTGACACCATTGTTTCCCATTTCTAGGGTGCGGTAAGAAACGGAGTCAAATCTCCATATCCCGTAATAGCCGCTGATCTACGCGCCCTTGTCAAAGCCACATAGAGTAGTGATCGTTCCCCCGTCTCCGCATCGCGTTTTGCCACATTATCTGCCGCATCATCAACAGCGGCTTCTAGCGGCAGTATTCCCTTGTTTGCGGCCACGACAATGATGTGCTCGAACTCTAGCCCTTTAACCCGATGCATTGTTGCCACCCTGAGTCCAGGCTTCTCTCGCTGCTCGGCTGTGTTTCGTTTGATCTCATATGTAACGAACCCTCCAATCTGCAACTGTGACACATAGCTTTCAAGTATGCGTGTTGTTCTTCCAACAACGCAAATTGATTCCATAGGAGCACCTTCTGCGCATAGATCCAAGATGTGCTGCTTCAAGAAAGCAACTTCGTCTGGGAAGCTGTCAAAGCAACGGACGAAAGGGGGCCTTCCATGAGTGAGAGACATATAGCCCGTCTGCTGATCTATTCCACTATCGAGGTCATCAATCTGTCTGCCATCCAAGAGACAAACAGCAAACCGTCGAATTTCATCGGTCGTTCGGTAGTTGATCTTGAGTTTCTTTCCGCGGCCTCGTATATTGATTCCGCACTGGCTCAATGAGACTCGATGGCGATAGATTCTCTGATGTGCGTCACCTACGATGAACAGATCATTTGCTCCCTCCTTAACAATCGTCCTTAATAAGCGCAATGCCTCCGCACTCATATCCTGTGCCTCATCCACGATCACTGACCGATAGGGGAGCGCGACTCCCTTGCTTTCAATCAGGCCGCGAGCATCACGTACCAAGTCGATATACTCCTTTTTTCCCTGCTCATTGAGCTGGGCTCGGTATTCCTGGAAGACGGGCCAAATTCGCTTCTTAGCATCGCGGCTTAGCTTTGTCCCGCGCCCAACCCGAGACACTCTGATGTATTGATCTGCGTCGGTGATGTTCTGGGCCTGAACGACGTGTTCCCATTCAGAACGATAGAAGCTTGGGGATAGGCCCAGATCGAATGGAGCCTGGTTGAGAGCGAAAGCCCACGCCTCATTTTCGTCCTCATCAAAAACAACTTGATGTCGGTATCCATGACTTCGTAAGAAGTTCGCAACCCAGGCATCAAGGTTGATGACGTCAATTCTTGCAAGCGCATCGACAGAACATAGCTTACGCAGGTTTTCCTGAATATCCGTCGCTAGATTGCGCGTAAAGGTTGTGAAGAGGATGCGATCCTCTTTCTTATTGAAGAGCTCCGTTGCTAAAAAGCGAGCTCGGTGCATGGCTACCACGGTCTTCCCTGTACCGGCGCCGCCGAGTACGCGGACGGGGCCGTTGGCTTGCATGGAAACTAGTCTGCGTTGCTTTGGATGGAGAAAAATGCGCCATTGATCGAGCGGAGCATTCAGCACCTCGGCCAGATCCTTCGCCTCGTCCACCACGAAGAACCGTCGCTTTGAATCCTCGTTCTGGAGCGCCGCCACAAAATCCTTCTGATCGACCAGGACCTCCTCTTCTGGCTTCTCGGTCTCGCGGAAGACCTCATCAAGGCTAAAGCCGGAAGCAAGCATGAAGAGTGCCTCGTAAGCCTCCTGCGGGAGTCGACTCTCAACAGCCTCCAAGTCTCCATCTGAGTTGATACTTCGCACGATGCCTAAACATTCCGCTGGGATCCCGAGGCTCAGTAGATGCTTATCCTTGATCTTTTCGAACAAGCCGGTTTTGGCGGAAGCCTGAACGCTCAAAACCGGAACCACCTCCGAGGGCTCTGCATTAAGCATCTGCAATGCACCCGTGGCCGGATGGACGACGAACCTTTTCCTTTCTGCCCAGCGGTATGCCTCGTCGTGGTGATCGACCCAGGACAGAACGTAAACTTGAGAGTTTGCAGGATGAAATACAATGGCTCGATACGCCTGGTTAATGCGCACCGAATAGAGGTCTTTGCCCTTAGCGCTTTTGATCTGTTCGTAGTTGATCCCGGAGGCATCGGGGTGCTCCCGAAAGCGTTCGATGAACTCACGCACTTGCTTCTGCTGGCTCTTCTGGACATTCGAGAAAGCCTGGAGAAATTCACTGGAAAGAGCAATCGTCATTCGCTAACCTCATCGGGCAATATTTCGAGAAGAGACTCGGGCGCTATACGCACTTCGTCGGCGACAAAAACCCGCCACCCCGCAATTTCGAAGTTAGTTGTACCATCTACTTCGTGATCCAACAGAACTGCAAAACGGCAGGAAGGCCATGCGAGCTCAGCAGAGGCAACAATTTCGCCAGCTTCGTTAGCCAACTCAAAACCAGCCAGGGGCAAAGTCTTGCCGCGTTCTGCAACCTGGACGCAAAGATCGCGCATCTCGTGCGCTACAAGTTCAATGAGAGAGGCGAGTTGATCAGAAATCCTGCTCTTGTGAAGCCCGGTGTCGAACTCCAGTATAGGCCTGTACAAATCACTATTCTGGCCGAGCGAGCTTACGAACTCAAAACTGGGAAGGAATTGCAAAAGATTACCCAATCGAAGAAACTCCCGCCATGCTCTCTTCCACTCGGCAAGTCCATGCGGGGCGTAATCATCGAAGAGTTGAAGAATTATGCGGAGGTCGGAAAAACTGCGGCATTGCAGAGCCTTCGTCTCAATTCCTCCCCCGGCCTGGAGTAAAGGACTCCCATCTGAATGAAATAGTTTCAGGTTTACGCGCAGATGGCCAGGCGTATCTGGGTCAATCTCTAACAGACTTACGACAAATGACTGCGCATATTGCATCCAAGATTTGCGCCGTCCCGCCCCCAGCAAGAATGTGAGAATTCCGAAGGAGGACAATCCACTCAGCCGACGCCAGTTACCTGACTCTCCGGGGTCAACACTTTCGAGCACTGCCGTGAATTTTGCACCAGAAAGCAGAGTGGTAGGTTCGAATCTCGGGACAGGGTTCTTAAACTGGTCTTGAACGTCGTCCCAAGTCAACGACCAAACGCGGTATCTGCCCGAGCGCATGAGTGCCATTCTCTGAGCCGTGTCAATACCAACTCGCAGACTAGAATTTGGGTCGGCGTGATACTCGTATCCGTCTGTGAAAACTACAATGGGCAATTCGCCCTGTTCCGGGCGCTCTGGATAGAAAACGAAGTCAGCGCGGCTCGGAACAGCCACCCCTTGTGCAAACCCCAGGTCTACTTGCGGCTCAATCAGATAATTGCCGAAATCTGATCGCATGTAGAATCCTTCTTTGCCGTGAACCACATGATGTGTGACACTGCGTGGAACTTCTCCGTCCGCAGTTCTTCGCAAGGCATCGATAAAGCGAGCTTCTAACTCGCTCTCCAGCAAACGGTTTATCCGGATAGCGTTCAGGTGCTCTGTGCGCTTCAAGTACTGTCGGTTGTCAAGGATCAGCTTCAATAATTCGAGCGCTGCCTGCCGAGAGGTATTCAACTGATCGTGGCGGCCCCGGTATGCTAGAAGGCAGCGATAGCAACCGTCCTTATCAGGGTCATTCTGGCATGTACAGTTCTTGAGAACATCGTAGGCCCTCTCGAACACCTCCAACAAGCTCTGTTGGTCCCGCATCAGCTCTTTGAGGTAGCCCGTCCCGCCTGGAACACCGTCATAAAGCACCAAATATCGCTTCCGCACATCTGAGCCAGGAACGGGTTCATCCGTGACCGTCGTAAGTAAATGGCCAGGGTCACCTCGAAACATCTTTCGGAGCCCCAGATCGAGCGCCGCAACAAAGGAATGGATGTTGCGATCAACATCGAAGCTCGCCACGGGAAGAAGCATACGAATTGCCTCTGAGGTGAATTCCCTGTATAGGAAGCAAGCCTCGACCACCTTTTCCTGGTCTTCCTTACCCCAGTAGCGGCAGTAAAGCGCATGGTCGATCTTCCCGTTCCTCTTCACCTTGCCGCAGGCGCCGCACAATTCGAATGGTCTGTCTACCACCGGTTTCCCGGCTATTGTGAGTTGCGGACCGCCTGCCAACTTCTCGCCGAAATTCACTTCTCGCAAGGTGACCTTCTTGAAGAACTCAAATCCGAATGGGACCTCCTCACGGTCTATAAAGTACGCTTCGGAGATGTCGGCATCTTCCTTTACGACGAACATATTCTTCTGATAAAACTGGGGCTCGCGGTCATCGCTCTCGTCGTATGAACGACTTTCCTGTTCAGACTGGGTGGAAATCACTTGCCGCATCCGCAGCATATTGCGCCGTTGACCTTCATCTGCCCAAAGGGGATTGCCGCACTTCGGACAGGAGGCGCGTGGTTCTGACCTTCCTTCCATATCCAAATAGGAACAATCACTGCAGAATCGCCACGGCTGGATCTGAGACACTTGCAGGTTTACCTGGTCGATTTCCAGCTTCCGTCCTTCTGCATAGAAATGGTTCGCCGGGGCAAGCTCCAAGATAGCTGCCGCAGCCGGACGCTCATACTCGTAGGTCTTCGTCTTGTACTTCCGATCATCGTCTTCAGCGTTTGAAACACGTCGATAGACAACAGATTTCAAAACTACGCCGGCTTCTGGAAAGGCATAGTTGGGCAACAATCCTTCGTCTGTAAAGAAGTTCAGGACTTTCTTTTCGTTGATAGAGCGGACGATCTCATTCAGTGCCGCTTTCTCGCGAAGCAGTTGTTGAAGCGTATCCTCAAAATTCTGGTCCCGCGCCTGATCCTGCTTCACGTCTCTGATTCTCTTGGTGAGAGCTTGAATTTGGTTGCGCAGTGTCTTTCGTTCCGCAGCTACATCCACCAAGCCCTTCCAGATTGAACGTTGTAGACCAACCAGATCCAAGTCTGTATCGCGAGAGAAAGATCGAATCCTTTCACGCGTGTATTCAGCCATCTCCTCCTCAAAGAGAGCGAGAAATCCGTCTTCCAGGAGCGGGCGGTTCTGCTCGAAAAATGCGAGCAGCGTGGCGGGAAATCCTTTCGTCCGGTCTCCGCCTTCCACGACATCGAGGACGGCGCGCAGCTCGTCTGGCAGGGCGCCGTCAGGCACACCTGTCTCTACCCAGCGATCAAACACAAAAGCTGTAAACTGTCGTTCCAAAACGGCCGATGCATTCAGAAAGCAGCCCGGAGTTTCAACGCGGCCTTGAATCATCTCTTCCGGCTCGAAGTAGAAGTACAGATCATGTGAGCGTGCATTGGCGACGGTCAGTACAAACGAATTTCCGTTCACTCGTCCGGAGCGGCCTACACGTTGCAGATAGTTGCTTGGCTTCGGAGGAACCGAACAGAGCGCAATCGACGATAGGTCGCCGATGTTGATGCCCATCTCAAGTGTCGGCGTGCAGGAAAGCAGGTTCGGGTCACCCGGCAAACTGTTCTTCCGAAAACCCTCCTCGATGCGCTCGCGTGTTTCCCGGTCGAGCAGCCCTGTATGCTCAGCAGAAAATATTCGCTTCACATCACCGGTCGCGTACAAACGCCGGTAATAGTCTTCAGTTGCGGGCAACCGCTCGAAGATCCCGTTGCATCCATAACGCATACATTGATTGTTCTCAAATGCAGCGCTATCATCTGCCCCTACCGAAACAGCGAAGCTACAACGCTTGCATTTGAATTGGACCACTTCTTTTGTAACTTGGAACGCCGCTGGCACAAGACCCCATACGCGTGCGCCACGCGCTGAACGCTCAAAGACAATCCCTGCCTCTTTGAGCCCACTCAACACCGCCTCGTATATCACATGGGTCCAGACTCCAATAGTCGGGTCCAAACCGCGGAACGACTTTTCCATCCAGTTTTCGTACCATGTTGGAGTTGGATTGCTGGCCTGATGGACCAGCGTCTGAAACCGCTCCCCTCCACGATCGGTAAGGAACACCGGGGTTCTTGACATTCGCGATACGTTCGGTCGCCATGCTGCCTTGCCGTTTTGTTTCCCGAGCTGCCAGTATCCTCCTAGGCTTTCGATATACGGCGCCAAGTCAGCCTCCTCCACAGCGCCACGGTTCTTCAGATTCTGAATGAGCCCTGCGAGGAATCCGCTGAGGGCGGCTTTATCCAACTCACGCAGGGGGCCAATCTGTTCTTGCAAACGCGGAAGCAGGGTTTCCAACACGCGCTGCCAGATGTCTGGTTTCACTTCAAGGGTGGAACTGCCCGTCTTTTCCAACGTGCGGCCGATGCGGCAATCAAATGTGTACTCGCTCCAAATTTCCCATGCCAGACGACGATCAAGGAGGCTCATCAGGTTTGAGGCTGGCGGCAACTTCCCGGTGGCTCGAAAAACCTCATAGTCCTCCAACCAGTCCATGTCTGGTGGCAAGAAGGTAGCCAAGAACTCGGCAGGCTTGAGCCGCTCTCGCCAATCATCCAGAAAGCGCGCGGTTAACATTTCGAACGGCACCGGTCCATCAGCGGCAAGAATTGTCTTTTGAATCGCACTTCGCAGATTGAAGGTGTAGGTGCGGGCGGCAAAGAAGCCGGAACGGTGCGAAGCATCCTGCACGGAATCCGAAAACGCCAGAAGTTTCTTGTCTTCATTGAAGATGGAAGAGAACAACTGCGCGATGATGACGCTGGTCAAGCTCGCGGCGCGGGATCCCATGATGGTGAGAGAATTGTGACCGCCGCAGCTTGGGCAATCGTGCGAACCCAGGCGCTTTTCACTCCCATCCTTCTTTTTCTTCGTATAGTTGGTGTCTGGAACCCAGACCGGCAGCATCCGGTCAGCAGTTGCGCCACAACTGGCGCAGTTCACATTCTCTGTCATCCGCTGGACGCTGAGACAGCTCATGCAAACGTGCTGCGGAAACTCACGCTGCTGGTTTCTTTCATCTTCAGAGTACGGATAGAGAAACTGGACGTGGGGCGAGTCGGCGAAGTAACTGTTGTAAAAGGTTTGCAGATCCGGGTTGATACGCGTATCAGCGTCGCGGACCGTGCCGCCCCAGCCAGTGTTTCCACATTCGCGGCAATGGATTACTGGCAAGCTGTGTTTCAAATCATCTGGTTTCAGGTCATCCGCAAAGCCCAACGTGGGTTCGGCCTGAACCGATGAAACCATGCGCCGCAACTCACGCAGCCATAGCTGCATCCGGATCTGCACCAGGGGTTGCAGTCCCGTGGGACTATCAATCCGCGCCTGAGAGACCAAGGCCAGAAAACTGTCCAGCAAGTGATCGAGATATTGCTCTTCCAGGCTACTGAAGCCGGGTAGTTGCTTCTTCAACTCGGCAGCCAGGTCGCCGGCGGCGACGGCACGGTTGCCCAAGATCACCAGCAAGTTTCGAAAGAAGGCGTGGTGCTTCAAGGCATTTCCGAGAATCACCGGGTCCAAAGGTAGCTCTGGACCCATCCACAATTTCAACTGCGCCTTCACGTATTCTTCGACCGACTCATAAGAGAGCGGGTCGAGCGCGGCCAGATCGCTGGTGCTCGGAGTTTGAAACCGCGTGACCAAATAGCCCTTCAGGAACTCATCCGGCGTCAGTAGCGATTCCCCGATGACGCTCTCCCCGTCAAATGGTTCGGCGAACAGCCGCTGGGCATAATCCGCCAGGTCTGCCTGAGCACCCTCGCCAAGCGTGGCCGACGTACCGACGCAGCAGAGATGGTCCGATGGCGTCTTGACGCGCTCTTTGATGCGGCGGATCAGGCAAGCCAGGTCGGCACCCTGCGCTCCGTCAAACGTGTGCAGTTCATCGACCACCAGATAGCGAAGCGTCTCCGGCTGGTTCAATCGCCAGAGGCGGAAGTCGCGCGGCCTCACCAGCAGGTAGTCGAGCATCTTGTAGTTGGTGATCAGGATGTCCGGCGGCGCGGCGCGGAGCATCTCTTTGTCGGTGATCAGGTCGTTTTCGGTCATCATCGGCGATGGCTTATCTTCCTGCCCGCCAATCCACAGGCCCGCAGTGACGAATCCCTTAAGTTCCGGGTTCTGCCAGATCATCTTCGCCAGACGTTGCGCCTGGTCCGTTGCCAACGCATTCATCGGGTAGATGAGGATGGCCTTGATTCCACGCCGACCACGCTGTTTGAAGCAATGGTCAAGGATCGGATAGAGAAAGCATTCCGTCTTGCCGGAGCCGGTACCGGTGGCGACAATCGTCGATTGTCCCACTCGCGTGTCCAGCCGCTCCCATGCCTGCTGCTGGTGGCGGTATGGGGCAAAGTCCGCAGGCAGGACTTCTGGGAACGGTCGTGGCCCATCTTCTGCCGGCACGAACGGCAGTTTGACGGAAAGGTACGGACCGCGGAAGAGCATTCCCGGCGTGTCGAGCAGCTTTTCCAAGGTTCCGGCAAAGAAGGGGTTCGTGATCGGAAAGGTGGTAAGGAGGAATTCCTTCACTCCGCGCTCGATCTGCCGAGTTATTACCGAAGGGATCATTCCCCGTTCTCCTCAAAGAACTTCCAGGCCGTAGTATAGTCGGCCTCCCGGTCACAGCGGTCAAAGGGTGCCACGTACTCGATGACCCGTTCGCGCGGGCCGCCAGGCAGGGTATCGTCCTGAACTGTGCGCGTGACGACACCAGTGGCCATGGACTTGATCTCATTCCACTCTTGACGGGAAAAACCGACGCCGGGAAGGCCCTTGGAGCAAGTGAAAACGATTCGGCCACGCTGGTCATACCAGGTGTCACGTTCGTTCTGCTGGAGCACCGGAAATTGAATGCGGTAGATTGTCCGCAGCTCGTCGAGCGTAAGGGCAAGCGACCGGGCCGCAAGCACATCGATTTCGACAAGAGCCTGGCGCCGTTCGTAATCAGTGCGTAATGGTGTCTCTCTTTTCCATTCAGATGTTAGGCACTCAAATCGAGCGTTTTGGAGCCGCGTGTCCTGCTTCGACCAACGTTCCTGCTGAAAGCTGTCCTGCCAGCAAACACACCACAGGTCTGCATATCCATCCGTCAAGCAATTGAGAAGCAGTACACGAATAGCTGAACGATTCGAATTCTGACCTGTTAGAAGCGGCAACTGTCTCGCCAGCTCATCACGAAAATGTGTTTTCCCCGATACCTTAATGGCGAAATCTAATGGAAGCGACGCGGCCGATGCTGCAAATGCTACTAAATCTGACTCCGTTTGAAATGCAATCCCGAAACAACCGTCTATGTGCCCCGCCCCGACCGGTGAGATCGCGCTAAATAGAGCCCTCTCTGCTCCAATACTGATCATTGTCCTCGACACAACGCGATGAAATTCCGTAGCGGCTTTTTGCTCTCCCCATAGAACGCGAGGGCTTCGTGCTTTATATGTGTCCATATCGCACGCCGGAACATAGTTTGTACGCGGCAGGTAGCTTTTCGGCAGCACTGTCAAATCGATTGGATCATAATCGCTCTTTTCCGTGCAGATATGTCGAGGAGTCTTAAACAGTGGATTTGCCACCGAAACATGCGGACCTGAGAGAATCCATTGATTGGCTGATTCAGGAAAACGCGTCTGACGGCGGATAGTGCCATCAGATACGCGGTTTGCCTCGTCCCACATCACTGTACTTTCGTATTGTCCATCTAAGTCACTGAGACGTTTTGGGTAGTCGGCAAACTTGCGCAGGACTCCAACTAGTTCCCGTGCGTGCAAAGAGGGTAAGCGAGCTTCGAGCGCTGGCGTATCTGCGTCATCATAAAGCCGGGCAAAGAGCTCCAATATGGCTTCGTCAACTTCGATGATCCGATCCCGATGACCCGAAAGGTTCCACTCGCCTTGGTCTGTCTTGATGCCACCACAATAGCCGAAGCCATCGTGATCAACAGAAGCATCGACGGTTGCAGGATGGAAGAGGTTTGACATGCTCTTGAAACGGAGCGCAGATACCTGTCCGTACACATTGATGCTGTATTTCTCGCGGTGCGCAATTTCTGCAAAGAGATTCAATCCGTTTTGAAATTGGAGGTGGTAAAAGAGGCGGGAGTATAAAGTGCGCCGAAGAAGTCCACCATTAGGGTCGTCGTACACTCCCTCAGGATGGAGAAACCCCTGCACTCCCTCCGAATTGCTAACCACCCAGGCTAGCGTCAGAAAGCACTTGTAGGAATTGGATTGAGTGCCCTTAAGTAATGGATAGTTTTGCTTAGCATTCAGATAGTTCTGCGTCCCTTCGAACTCCACATACTCGTCTAGATAAGCGTTCTTCAATTCCGTATGCTGAGCAAAAGTCTGCGCCCGCAACTCGCGCATTCGGGGCGCGGAGAACTTCCGTAGGGTGAACAGAGGATCGAAGTCGCCCATCACACCACCTTCGTTCCACTCGATTTTGATCCAAGGTGGGTTTCCAAGAATCAGATCAAAGCCGCCTCTGTCTTCGAACATATCCGCAAACTCAAGTTCCCAGTGAAAGAAGCGGTGCCTCTGACCGAGCGCCAAAACTTGTTTCAGGCGGGGCAGGCTTGCGCAAAGTTCTTCCAAATTTACTTGGCCCAGCTCTTCAGCCAGGCGCAATTGCTGCTGCTCTGGCCGCCCCGTTGCAAACAAGGGCTGCTGCTCTGGCCCGAGAAGAGGCGAAAGCTCCTGGGAAGTTCCTTCCAGAATCGCGGACATCTCCAAAAGGAACTCGTCGCGCGTTGGCATCAAGCTTGCCATCTCAACAGGCCAGAACCACAGGGAGCACCAGTAGTCCATGGCGAGCTTTAGTCGCTGGTAGGAACTGGCCTGCCCACCAGCCGGTGTAAGTGCGCGTTCGAAGATCTCATCGCGCTGGTGTGTACTGAGTTGGTTACCGCGTTCGGTAAATGCCGGGTTCGCTTCCTGACCGAAGATCGGGAAGATGTGCGCGGTATCGCGCCGAACCTGGCGAAGATCCTGGCAATGCCTCCTCCACAAGCGGTCCACCGCAGCAGAGAGCCGTTCCAGTGCCCGGGCATCGCCGGCAGTGAATCGCTTGGCAAAGTCCTTCCGCCAGTCGCGTATGCACTTCATCTCCGCTGGCAGCATTTCTTTGACGGCCTTGTCCGTGTAATCCGCCATCCCCTTGTCAGGGACTAGAAAATGCCATATCTGCCCATCAGCACGATCTTTGCCCAACGGCACTCGTTCGGGAACCGAATCGAGCCATTCTCGATTGATGCTTTCAAGCTGCGAGCGCGTGAACGCCTGACGCCGCGCGCCGATGAGGCTGTTGCCGGCCGCAAGCTGGCCGCCGAACCAAGGGATCGTATGGCCGACGTAAATGGTGTTGAGCCAGAGAGAGATTTCGGCCAGCTCGATAGCCACAGGGTTGCGGTCCACGCCGTAAACGCGATTGTCTGCAAGGTAGGCTTTCACCTTTTGCTTTTCAACCAGGTATTCGTCGTGACCGATCACTCGGCCGGTCTCGTGTTGCTTCCGCTCCAGGTAAGCGTCGGCCAATTGATTGACGGCTTCATTCAAAAAGGCTCCGCTGCCGAGAGCTGGCTCGCAAACATTCAGGCTGAGAATGTCGTCGGCGGACTTGTCTTTGAGTAGCTCCTTGAGCGCATACTTCACTACGCACTGGGTGAGCACGTCGGGCGTGTAATAGGAGGCCGACTTCTGGCGATTCCGGCCGGCAAGCCGGTAGACAAAACTGCCTGCCGGATGATGAACCATGCGTCCGTTTTGGTAGACCTTTTCCTCGTCCGTGTACTCACCGAGAGCGCTCTTGGGAACGAAGTACGCCTGCTTGAGCGGATCGTATTGTTCGCCCTCCGGCTTGACTTCGTATAGCCCTTCCCTCTCTTCCACAAAAAATCCGGTGTAGGAAAGCAATCCCTCATAGACGGAGCCGAGCTGCGTAATGCCGAGTTGGGCATAGCTGATGCGCCCGCGGCGTCTATGACCTGCACGGGAGAGAGAAAGCAATTCAATCACCTGCTGGAGGACGTGGTTGCGCATGCGGACTCGATTCAGCAGGGGCGTGCGCGCCGGGTCAAAGAGATCGCATCGGAGTGGCTCCATGCGAAAGTTGTAGTCACCCACCTGTTCCGGTTTCAGTTCGTACCGCCAGCCGTCGTGGGTCAGGCGGAACAGCGCCTGCAGGGAATGGTGCAGGAAGTTTCCGTTTCGATCCTCCTCCGTGGTCAGTTCGGATTCGGCTGCATCGCGCAGGCTCTCAAGCGAGTAGCCGGTGCGGTATTCCTCGCTCTTCATTGGCGCGTAGCCAAGCTCCTCGCGCGCCTCTACATAGAAAAGGAAGAGCAGGCGGTAGAGGTAGCGGAGACACTCGCGTGTGAGTTGCTCTGCAAGGTCTTTGCCGTAGACGCCCTCCCTCAGGACCTCTCTGAGATACCAGACCGCTTCGTTGCCCAGCAGCTCGACAGCCTCGCGAGCGCTGTACTTCAAATCTTCCGAGACGGCGAACGCGTGCTTATGAGAGTTCTCATCCAGTCTGTCGAGAAGACTGATCTGATCCGATGGGCAAACAGACTCGCGGTGCAGAAGTGCGGCCATAGCCCGGAGCGTGGATGGCTCGCGGCGTCCGAGAATCTCTTCCAAGTCGAATCGAAGTAGGCGTTTTGAGGGCCACTTGGTCCTGTCGATGAGCACCAGTTGCTTGACGCCGTGGAGCAGAACCCACCGCGGCGGCTCCTCGACAGCAAAAACCTGCTTGGACAATATCTCTTCGTAAGCGTCGAGCGGGTCGCTCTCATCCTCATCGGAAGTGCTGACGTGCGAAGTATCCTCTGGCACTGCCAGCGCCCAGAGTTCCGCGCGACCGTTTGCCCGCGTAATTTGCCCGGCGAGGGGAAGGGTCGTGCCATCCTCGAATTCAAATGTTTCGGGAGTGAAGGAGTAGCCAAGAACCGCGAACAGATCGGCGAACCATCTCTGTCTGAGCGCCTCACGGTCAACCGGGTCACTTTGACGGTCAATTGCCTGGAATGGACGCGCAAGAGCTTTCAGACGGTCGTAGGGCGGGTTTTCCAGCTTTGACCACTCGTCAAAAAGGGGCTTCAGATCCACCTCCAAGATGACGGCGAGGTAGTGGTGCGTGTAGAACTCGTTTTCGTTCGTAATCCCAGTAAGGTCAATTGGCATGATGTATCACCCGATGAACACGGCCGCGACGCGGAGGAAGGGACTGTCTTCAGTGGTCAACGATTCCTCCACCCAGCGGCGGTAATCGGCAAAGACTTCGTCAATGCGCCGGCGGCGCTCAAGCTTCTTGCTCCGGCGCGAACCCAACAATGCCTGGTCTTCAGGGAACTCAAATTCCAGGAAGGATAGCTGCCGGTCCTGCAACCTACTCAGGCTCAACATCTGCTCCTTTAGCCGTGCCTGTAGATCCTGCTGAAATTCCTGACGACGGATCGACATGTAGCGTCGGGCTTCGGCAACAGCATCCGGCAGAAGGCTGCTTAAGGCTATGGGAATTTCAGAATCACCGGCATTGGGGTATGTCCTCTTGTCCAACTGAGTGAGGCTTAGGAATTCCTGGAGCGACAACACTCCGGCGTTGCTGTGGCCTGTGAACCGGACGGCAAACCACTCATGGATGATGGGCTGGCCCTTCCGGTTGGGGATCTCTCCCTGAATCAGGAAGAGGGACTCACCGGCAACCAGCGCACCTGCGAGGCGCATGACGGGAGCCTGTTTGCGCCCAAATGCGACCATCAGTTTGAAGTTGAGCCACTCCATAACTGGATGAAGATCCCAGAGCAGATGAACCTGGGGCCAAAGGCCTTCCTCTGCTCGGGAGTCTTTAATGGCTTTCTTAACCCTCTCACGGCTGGTGGTGAAGTGAATCCGCCCATCTTTAGGGAGAGCTTCTGAGGGAAGCGCCCGGAAAACGCGACGCAAATCGTCATTGACAGTCAGTGTGACGAGCTGACGCTCTAGATCAAAGTCCGCCTGAAGGTCTGAGACAGCATTGAGCGCAGTGAGCCCATCCCGGAAATAGGCCAGATCGTCAGCGAAGAGACTGGGGAAAGCATGGCATCGGTCGCGGGCAGTTTGCCCTGCGGGCGGGGGAGTGTCACCAAATAGGATGGCAAGGATGTCTTCCTCGACAGCTTTCTCCATGCGCCGATTGAACTCGATAGGAGCGAGGTCGTCTTCGATAGCCTTGCCGGTCATCGCCTCCTCCTCGCGAGCATCGAAGGCGCCGAGGAACACAGATGGGTCTCCGATGTTCTTCGCTGCCTGTTCATCTTTTTCCATGAGCAGTTCGAGAATGCGCAAGTCACCGTGAATCTTCGGGTGTTCAGACTCCGTATAGAGATAGGCGATTTGCGGCCGCCTCTCCTGCCCGTAGCGGTCTATCCTGCCATTCCGCTGTTGAAAGACCATGAGAGACCACGGAATGTCGAAATGAACCAGTTTGTGGCACAGGAAGTGTAGGTTAAGGCCTTCGCTGGCGATGTCGGACGCCACAAGGAGGCGGACAGGAGCCTGATCGCGGCCGAAATCTTCAACTATCTTTTGCAGGTCTATGTCTTCGATGCCAGAGCCGTGGACCACCGCCAGTTGCCCCGGCCTGAGCTTCAGATCGCGAGCGAGGTTCTCTTCTAGGAAATGCAGTGTCTCAATCCGCTCAGTGAACAGCACGATACGGTCAGAGGGGTCTGCGGGATTCCAGCTCAGATATCCGCCTGGTTTGAGCATGGCCACTAGACGCTGGTACTTGGCGAAATCATCTGGACCAATTCGTTTCAGGGATTCTGCGATTTCACTCAGGGTAGCGCGATCCGTGTCAGCTTGAGGACTGACTTCCTTCTCGATCCTGCGCAAGCGTTGACGAACGGTCTCCAGACACGCGGCCGGCGACGAAAAGAGTGCCTTTTCGAGCACAGTCTTGAAAAGAAGTTGGCCGGTGCGGCGTGTGCCGTCGAAGGAGAGAAACTTCGCCTCGACCAGGCGATCATAAACTGCATCCTCCTTGGAAGACGCTGGGACAGGATGTCTGCTTACCTTACGCTCAAGAAACGAACTAGAAATCTGTTCCTGGACATCCTTTTTGTAGCGGCGCAGAAAAAGACCCTTAATATCGGCTGGACCATAGTCCTGCGGGTTGGCAATGGCCGTTGGGTTCAGCATATTCATTAGGCTGGCAAATGATGCAGCCTTGCCGTCATGCGGTGTCGCCGAGGCCATAATGAGCGTATCGGAGCGACGCGACAGAAGATCCGCGAGCTTGGCACGCAAGGCGAGTTTTGTTCCACGGAAGGCAACGTTGTGCGCTTCATCAATCACGATGATGTCCCAATAGCTCTTGTCGGCCCAGACACGGAATTCATCGTTCTGTTTCAAGGTGTCGATGGAAATGATCGCCTTGTCGTAGTAATGAAAGGGGTTAGCATTTGTCGGTATCCGGCTCCGAACCCGATCAAGACCAACAGAGTCAAGGCGAACAAGGGGAATTGTGAACCGCGTCCAAAGCTCCTTCTGAAACTGGGCCATCATGCTTTTTGTCGTGACGACGAGAATGCGCTTGCCTTTGCCTCGATTGATCAGCTCGCTGAGAAGAACGCCCATTTCGATCGTCTTGCCAAGGCCAACGGCGTCAGCGATCAGGATTCGTTGACGCGGTTGCTCAAGCGCCAGTAGTGCTGGGTCAAGCTGGAACGGCAGGCTATCGACGGCAGCGCGATGACCAATCCACAGATCAGTTCCAGTGGGTGGGGATTGCCGAAGCAGGCTTTCAAGATAAAGGCGGCTATTTCGGAACTGCGATGATCCATCCGGCACCAATTCTGTTTCGGCCGGGTCGAGGAGGATGATGCCCTTTCCTTCAATTTCCGTGAGGAACCGGGCTTCCTTGTGCCTAACGATCTCGGAGACACCAACGACCTGAACTGATCTTCCCCCCGTTCCGGTAGTATCCACTCGCTTCACAATCCACTCAGCGTCGCGGATTAGAACTCGGGCACCGGGTGCTAGCACAGACCTCGAAGCACACATTGATTACGCACCTTCGACAAAAAATGACCAGGCTTGGTAAATAAAAAGAGCGACTGGTTCAACTTTAGTCTAATGATCTCACGCGAAAGTACATGGCCGACATGGACTCGTGGATTCAGAGCAGCTTTGGTCGGGTAGAGCGGTGGCGCGGACCGGGCTTCGAATGATGCCGACGATTCCATCGTCCCTCCAAAATTACGTACGGCGGGTTTTACCCGGTACGGCTTCAAGGCCGGCTTGTCAGAAGGCACCGCCAGTGGCGCACATGAGCAGTGCCCTCATCAATATGGAGCGGCGTTGCATAAATCATTCATTCCGATTAGGGGTCCATTCACTCTGCGGATTGGGTGCCACCGCCAAGACTGACGCGGTATCCTCCTTCGATCTCATCCTCGTCATCATCAAGTTCGCCGCCCTCCTGTGTCGCCGCAAAAGCTTCCCGCTCGCGTTTGTCTCTGCGAACGGTCAGCAGTTGCGTTCCGATGGTGTGCTTCGGCACGAAGCAGTAGCTGTAGAACGCCTCAAACAGCGCGACGTTTGGAACCCTCTTTTGTTCCAAGAGATCGCGCAGATGATGCGTGTAAAGGGCGCGGAACGCCTCTGGCGTGATGATGTGCGTTAGCCTCTTGCCGGCGAGTTGCGTGGTTGCCTCCAGCCACCCCGCTTCGATCCAGGCGTGGATTTCGGATTTTCTCACGCGAAGGGTCCGCGCCAGCGCCTCGACCGAAAAGCAGTCGCAGCGAATTTCTTTGACCTTCAAGTCGTGCCTGCGCAATTTGCAGCGAATCGCATTTGGGCTGCGGCCAAGGATGTTTGCGGTCTCCTCGACCGAATGCGAGGCCAGTTGCTCGCGTAGTGACTCAACCTCTTCCTCGGTCCAGCGCCGGTGCTCATCACGGCTGTTCAAACCAGCCTGGAGCACAAATCGCCAACACGCCTCCCTGGACCGGCCAGTTTGCCGTTGCAAGCGGCGAACCAGTTGGTCGAGTTTATGGCCTGAAAGCACACGGGCCTGGATTGCCAAAGCTGTGGCATCTGGGCCCCAAACATCAGACGACCTCGGTCTGTGTTCAGTAGTCATGGGGACACCTCGGCAGTGGGGAGATGCAGAGAAACCCCTATCCCTATTGATCTATCCTGAAGCGAACAGCGAGATGCGGAGTCATGCTCCGCATATTTTCATCCTCCTTGAGTCAAGCTGATTGCAGGCAACACTTACACAGTTACGCCGCGCCACCGCAGTCGCAGTTAGCTTGGCAAGTCTCTATCTCACTCGTACAGCTATCATCTCCTGTTCGCGAACGTACCGCGGCGAACTTCATCGATTCCTTCTTGAAATGCGCCTCCTGTTGTGGCAGAATCTGGATCATGCTTCACCGTGGCTCAACAGCGAAGCGACGTCTTGATTGCTGCTGGACGTTCTGCCGCATCTTTCCCTGTAACTACTAAAGGCACTTTCGTCGGGTGTTTGGGGCAGGCAGGTGAAGTTTTTTTGCTACCGTAACAATCTAGCGCCGGTCCAAACATCTCAAGATGTGTAGTGGTTATCCATCAATGTGACGGACGCTCTCATATGCAGCCACAAGGCAGCAACTGGAATGAGCCAACATGGAGTTGGGCATCTTCGACTGGAAGCCCGGCTTCAAATGAAAAACTGGAGGCCGCTGCAAAGGCAGCTTGGCCTTATGCGATTCGCTGTGCCTGGACGTATCTCTACGATCACGCTGCAGCTTATGACCTCATGGATCATGCGGTAGAAAATGCGTCGAGCTACGTCCTCCGCCACGCTGAGTGCCCGGAGATGAAGTTGACGGCGCGCATCAAGAGCGTCATTAAACGCCGTGCGCAGCAGCAATCTGCAAAGCGGCGTCTGGAGATTCCGTATGGGTCGTTGATCGATATGGAAAAGTTGTATATTGGTCAACCAGAGGCAGAGCAGAGCGTCTATGGAAGAGAGCTATTGGAGCGCCTTTCACCCCTTGCCCAGTCGATTGTAAAATGGCGCGCTCTGGGGTATCCGTGGCGGAAGATCGCTGAATATCTTGAAATGGACCACACCGCCGTTCGTCGAGCCTATTTCCGGGAGATGGAGTCGCTGCTCCATGATCTCTCCCAGCCTGGAGAATTGTCTCAATGTTGATGAAATTGCGTTGGTTCTCTCGTGCGGAAGATCGCCTTGATGAATGGGTCACAAGGCAATATCAGGAACGTGTCCTCGACGGGAGAACTGCGCCTGTCGGTGCCTGTCCTGATGAAGCGTTCTTGGAAAGCGTTGCCCAACAATCCAAACAGATCGCACTGTCGGATCCGAGAGTAGATCATGCAGCGAACTGTCCTGTCTGCATGAGACGCCTGCTCGAACTGCGGTCACAACATCAGTCGCGCCGGCGAAGACTGGTGTTCACGGCCGCCGTTGGTTGTTGTCTTCTGATTGTCGCCGCATTCGTTGTGGTGTCATGGCGTGGAGCAAACACGTCGCATCCGTCCGACAATATGGCAGCAATTCCTGAAACCATAGATCTGTCGAGTGCTGGGACGCTTCGGAGCGTTCCATCCAGCTCAGCCGAACCCAGCCCGTTGCAATCTGTGTCGTTACCGGCAGCTTTGGTCAAGGTGACGATCATCCTCCCCCGCTACAGCAGACCTGGTCAATACACGGTCGCCGTTACGCGCGATCAGACGGTCTCCGACCCACTGGCTCACGGCAGCGCAGCAGCGACCGGCAATGGAACCCGAGAAGAGGTCTCCATTGATCTCGATTTGCGAAAGTCCCGACCGGGATCCTATTTTCTCTCTACAACCCATGAGCAGGATCAAGCGTCGTACTACTACCCTCTTCAAATCAAGTAGTAGGGCGGCGGACGTGATCCGGGAAATGTACATTGGGCTGTTTGCGCGCATGGTGTTCGAGCAATCTCTTCAATTCTCCCAACATGTTCACACGTAACTTTCCATTTCTGGTCTGCCGCACGCCTTATATGCGTCAAGGTTTGCGCGTCCTGATTGAGACGATTGTGCAAGGATTGTATAACTTTGGTCTACCGTACCTGTGCCTTTCCGCCTACCTTGGGTTCAGCACCTTTGGAGGGTGTGACCTTTGGCACAACGAACATGGTTCATCACAGGAGTCAATAGCGGCTTCGGCCTGGTCACAACCGAGCTACTTTTGAAGCGCGGCGATCGAGTCGCGGGTACAGCTCGCAAACTGAAGCAACTTGACGGTCTCAAGGCACAGTATGGGGAACAGCTCTGGCTCACATCGCTCGACGTAGAAGACACCCCGGCCATCCGCAACGTAGTCGATGCCGCGTTCCAACATTTCGGCCGCATCGATGTGATCTTGAACAATGCCGGTTACGCCCTCATCGGAGCTGCCGAGGAGCTAACCGATGAGCAAATCATCCACCAACTCAATACCAACCTGATGGGCTCCATTCAGGTGGTTAGCGCTGCATTGCCTCATCTGCGCACCCAGGGTGGTGGCCGCATTCTTCAGGTGTCCAGCGTGGGAGCACAAATCGGCGTTCCGGGTATGTCGATTTATCACGCGAGCAAGTGGGGCATCGAAGGATTCTTCGAGGCGACGACACAAGAAATTGCTCCGTTTAACATTCAAACCACCATGATTGAACCGGGTGGCGGACGCACAGCGATTTTGGATGCGGGGCGCTTGGTGCATGGCCCGGCGCTGCCTGCTTATGCCGGTACTCCCGCCAGACAGTTCGGAGAATTTCTTGCAAGCGGTACCTATATCCCTCCGGGAGATCCAGTCAAAATGATGCAGGCCATGATCGACAGCGTGGATTTGGCCGTTGCGCCCAAACGTCTCGTTCTAGGCAGCGATGCCTATTCCCCGGTCCACGAGGTGCTCACAAAGCGCCTGGCAGCCCTCGAAGCTCAAAAGGAAATTGCTCTTTCCACGGACGCGGATGCGTGACACAGGTCGGAACTCGGGTGATCTCGAAATGCTTTTATTGTCGATTTCCGCCCCGTCCTGCGATGGATCGACGTACACCTGAAACGACCGCTTTCGTTCTCTAATCCCCCAAGGAGAGCAATGACCGATATCTGTTTTCCGCCGCCAACCGCCGAAGAAGCGCGAGCCACCTTCGGAGACGATTTCAATCCTGACAAGACGCTCAATGGGGCAATCGCGCTGGCAGCGGCGGGCGATCTCGCAGGCCCGGCGATTGCGTTGATGCGAGCGATCTTCGCCTGCCCCGCCGCCGACGCCAGGTTGCGAGAAGCAATGATTGTGCGGACCGCCGTGCGTTTGAACTGTACTTATGCCGTGCATGCTTCCATTCGTATAGCGCTCAATAGCGGGCTTTCACAGACTGAGGTGGAGGCGCTCACTGCCGACGGCCCAGTCACCGGAATAGATCCAGAGATCGTTTTGATTGCGCAGATGGCGGACGAGATCGCGGACCACGCCACCCTCGGAGAGGATTTGCTGGAAGCGGCCATCGAGCGCTGGGGTATCTGTAACACGCGGAAACTGATTCTGATGCTGAGCTGGTTCAATCTCGTGAACCGCTATGAAAGCGCATGCCGCGTTCCCAATGACTCCGACGAGAAGCTGGAACGATCATCCGGACCAACCTAGAATGCTTTGCCCGCGCTACTGAAGGTGCACACCGCCAACGATGATCACGTCATAAACTTCTTTTCAACTGTACTTCCCGCAGCAGGAGATATGTTCGCTTTTGTTAGTGGGATATAAGACGGTTGACCAGGTCAGGCTTCCATTGCACATATTCGACCTCTGTTCCATCCGGGTGTCTCGCGAAGAACACGCTTCCGGTCTCCGCCTGGAATTGATCGCGAGTGATCGTCGCACCTAACCGGATCAGTTCTTCTCGTGTGGCGTCCAGGTCATCCACGATGAACGGACCCTTCGAGTCGCGATAGGGGGCAAGTGCCTGATCGGTTCCGCACACCAGGCACACATCGCCAATGCCTGTGATTTCCAGATCACCCATAGTGAAGCGGTAGTCGGGCTCTCTACCGAGAATCGCTTGGAGAAACTTCAGAGATTTGTCTGTGTCGTTGGTGAAGAACCTTGCATAGATTTTCAGGATCATTCCGTTCTCCTGTCTTGTCAAAACTTCGAGACACTCTTCGTGGGCATTCGTGAACCTCCGTCGCTCTCGTATCACCGATCAACTGGTTCGTGCCGGGAAGTCGTCTCGAAGAAGTGCGCGAAATGAAGCGGCTGTCGATGCATTTACGGGCGCCGCCAGGCCGATCTGGCGTTCTGCGCAAATGTTTGGAACGAAATCGGTGGCCGTCCTGTGATCCGTTCAACTTCTGTTGTGAGCCGCGCCTCGGCGCCGTTGGCGATGGCGCTATCAAGGGAGGCCAATAGGGAAGCAAATTCCTTTGGGATGCCGCCTTTCTCGAAGTTGCGGGCCAATTCCTCTTCCGTGAGCGGTTGATGACGGACAGGATAGCCAACGACATCTGTCAGGATAGCCGCAACGTCAGGGTAGCTGAGCAAATCCGGCCCTGTGAGCACGGTATCGCCGGACGGGAAGGCCTGGTTTGTCAGCGCTTCGGCAGCCACGGCCGCGATGTCGCCGGCGTCAATGAACGGAACCTTTCCGCTTCTGGTCGCAGAGAAGATTGCGCCGTACTGCCGAATGGTTTCTCTGTGTTGTTGCTCCGAGAAGTTCTGCATGAACCAGGATGGCCGCAGTACCACCCAGGAAGGCGCATATTGGTGAAGATACTGGTGCACCTGTCCCAGGGCTGGAGCACCCTCCGGCACGAGAGACGAGCTGAGAAAGACCAGGCGCTGCACACCAGTAGCAAGAGCTTGTTCGATAAAGGGCCGCATGACCTGAAGGCAGTCGGCTACACCCAAGGGCGCCAAAAGATAGACGCTCTCCATGTTCTCCAGCGCAGGAGCGAAGGTCGAGGGCTCGAACCAGTCGAAGAAGGTCTGGCCCGTTTGGGGATGGCGAGATGCGAGGCGAGTCCGCACGTTGCGCGTCGCAAGTTGCGCGGCAATGCGGCTCCCCGTTTTCCCTGTTCCTCCGGTAAGCAGGACGGAATTGAACATTCAGTTGCCCCCCTGTTCTGTCGATCGTCCAGCGCCCATCGCTTCGAGCACAACCAAGGGATTCCAGTAATCCCGATAATGGACGATGTGGCCATTGTGAAGCGTAATGACGGAGATGTACTGCTGGTTATAGGGCTTTCCTGTGTGTATAGCCACTCCCTCGCAACTGGTCTCCAGCACAAATCCATCCGGCGTCGGGTGAATGACAGGCGGAGCGAAGCGCTCGATCTGCAGGCGGCCACTCACTTCTTCCATGTACTTCGCAATAGTGGCTTTGCCGTCCAGACGCTTGATCGATCCGGGAGGGGCGTAGGGGAATTCCATGACTGCGTCCTCGGCCAGCATATCCACAAAGCTGACCGCCTCGGCAGTGAGCCGGTCTCCCATACAGAGTTGCAGGCCTTCTGCGAAAAGCTTCATTGTCCTGTTTTCTGCCATTTTTCTTCACCTCTCAGGACGGAACGGCAACGTATCGTCCTTGCTGGAATCCAGTGTATAGTCAGAGTGGATGAAACGCAACCGTTCCAACGTACAAAATGCGGCAAAACGGGCCCCGGCTGGCGCTGCTGTGATGCAGCCTCGCGTCACGGAATCCCTCACACGCGCTCTGTTTGTGGAGTGGGCGCGCCATGGGTATGGAACCCTCAGCATGGAAGCGGTGGCCAAACGCGCCGGCGTGGGCAAAGCCGCGTTGTACCGGCGCTGGCCATCGAAGTTCGCCATGGTGACGGAACGGCTGGAAACAGTGGGCTTGGCCATCACGCAGGTAGCCGACACGGGCTCGCTTCGAGAAGACATCCTGGCGAATCTTCGATCCATGCGTAGCGCTCTTCGCCACCGCATCGTCCGGCAGATCCTCGCCGATCTGCACGCGGAGATGGCAAGAAACTCTCCGTTGGCGGAGAGAGTTCGGAGTCGTCTGCAGATTGAGAGACGCCTTCGGGGAAGGAGTATCTACGAGCGTGCGATTGCGCGTGGTGAACTGTCTCCCGATGTCGACTTCGAGATTCTCAACGACCTGGGTGCGGCGGAGCTTTATTGGCGCCAGGTAGTCACTGGAGCGAAAACCGATGACCGTTATCTCAATGCGCTGACATATCTCATTTTGGCCGAAGCCGGCGTTTCCGTTGAGCATCGTCCGGTAGAAGGAACTGTTTGAGCGAAGCAGAGTGATATGGATCGCAATCCAACCGTGCCCTCTCGATCCATTCCTGGATGGGGATTTTCGAGCGACCCCAGGTCTTCAGCCGAAGACCTGGATCGGGTCCGTTCTGTAGCGGAGATGCGCTCTTGCTTCCTTCACCTGTTTCGGCAGGGACGCCTAGGGGCGTATTTGGGTTCGCGTGGAATGATCCGGACCATGATTCCATCAATCGCGGGGAGTGCTGATGGAGGCAGGCAGGCTAGCGATTGCACCGATGCCCGCACACTGAGCAGGGGCGATCCGGCCATAGAACATTCGAGCTGTCGCGCAGCAGCCGTAACTGTTGATGCAAAGTGTACCAAACTTCCAGGTTCAGGGGGATGACGGGAAAGCCGAAGTTCTCCAAAGACAGGTAACGGGAAACGCCTATTGCGCCATGATGGATTCTGGCTTTACGCAAAATCGGCGAGTCACGCAGCGAACACTCCGGTGGGCAATCGGGATCGAGAGTGAAGCCGATCGAGCCCTCAGTATCTAACAGGCTACGCTGATGTTGAGCGCGACTAAGGCGTTGACCGGGTGATCAACTGGCTCGCTCTCTTTGCTGATCGCTAACAGATTCGATAGCGAATTGAAGTTGGCTGTCCTTGTTTGCCCGTGCTGCTTGCCAATCGAATTCAACCGGCTCGTCGGGTTCGATGGGGGTTCCTTCAAGAACCAAGCCTTTCCATGTGTAGTAGGCTCCGGTGGGCAGTGCCAACCGGAATCCCTGGCCGACCTTGACTGAAGTGGCGGAGAGCAATTTCCCGGCAGTCATCTCGCCAACGATTCTGGCCAGATTATTCTCCCGTGCGAATGCGACAATCATTTCGGCGGCGCTCGCGGTATGGCGGTTCACGAGGATGGTTACCCTTCCGTGGAACTTCTTGTGGCCCAAGCCCTCGGTCTCAAGCACGATGGGCGTCTTGGCCAGCATTGCCGGCGCAAAATTCAATGCGAGCAGCCAGAGCGCATTCTTGGAAGCGGGGATGGAATTGAATCGCCGAAATCGCTGCTTCTCCACGTCCAGATTATGTGAGACGCGTCGCCGGTCCAGCGCGAATCCGACGGGAATCCTGCCGGGCGTGAGCAGGCTCATGATGCGAAGGGCGCCGATCCCTCCTCCGGTGTTCCCGCGAAGATCGATGATGAGGCTGTCGATCTTTCCCAGCCCCTCGACGGTGCGGGAGATTTCGTTGGCTACCTCGACGCCGACCAACCCAGGGAACATGGCAACCTTCAGGTACCCCAGTCCGCCTTCGAGATGGCGCGCCTCAACCAGCGTCGGCTCGATAAAGTGGAGCTTCTTTCCCTTGGGCCGCGCCACATCGACCGCGACCGCACGCCGTTGATCATCTCTGCCCACAATCTCCAGACTGGTTTGCTTGCCCATCGCGAAGACTGGATGCTCCGGCGGCGCGATCTCGTGGCCATCCACGCTGATAAGAAAATCCCCTGGCTTGATTCCCGCATTCGATGCTGCGCCGCCTGAGTGAACATCCTGAAATATCCAACGCTTGCCGAAAGGCGTTTCGTCGGCAAGGTACGTTGCGCTCAGCGCGGCCCGGCTGGAAGCTCTGCGGGCGCTGCCGTGAAAGAAGCCCAGATGCGAGGTGTGCAACTCAGCTAGCAAATCAGTTATGGCCTGCTCAAAGCCGTCCGGCGAATCGGCGGCTTCAATCAATGGCCGGTGGCAGTTCACGGCGGCGCGCCAGTCGTCATTCAACTTTTCAGGTTTATAGAAATGCTTCTCCAGAGCGGCCAGCACCTTGTCGAGAATGGCGCGGCGGTCGTGCCGGGAAAGTTGCGGTTGCGCGGCTTGAGCAGATTGATCGACCGTCATCTGGAACTCCTTGAAGTGAGATTAATCGCTGGCGCTGGGAAGAGACTGCCACGAGGATTGCCGGCGAGCACGAAGCCCGCCCAATAGTACGGCACCGCTCCTGAATTCAGCATTTCAAGTTGGGCTTGCCTCAACGCCACGGCCTTCTCTTCGTGGCGACCGAGATGTCCGTAGAAGGTGGTCATCAGGTGCGCCGTTGCGTGATCTTCAAGTTCCCAGAGGGTGGAGACAACACTCTGCGAGCCGGCCTCGATGAATGCGTTGACGATACTCGCGACGCCCTCTTCGCCGACTGGTCCTACGCCGGTGTTGCAGGCAGAGAGCGTGACCAAGCTGGCATTGAGATGCAGATTCCTGATCTCGCGTATTTGGAGCAGGCCGTCATCCGTGGGCTGCGACTGAGGAGCAAAGACGAGAGCGGAGCGATCTGGAATATCAGGATCGACATATCCGTGAAGGGCCAGGTGGATCACGCCGTAATAGCCGAGAGTGAGTTGCTTAAAATTCGTCTCCGTCGCATTGGCCCCCAGGAGAATGGTGCTTGGTTTGGGCAGGTCCGCCGCAATCGCTTCCACTTCATGACGGCTCTCCGGCAGCGCAACAAGTTCGCTCCTCTCTGGCCCGGAGACCGCTCGATGTATGCTGGCAAGCAGGGTGTGCGGCGGCGAATCAGTCGTCCATGCCGCCACCCCGACATACGGCAAGTTCGCCGTTCCAGTCTTCTGCGCACGTTGCTCCAGGATGTGAAGCACGGTTCCTGATGGGACCACAGTTACCTGATGCGAGGCCAGAACGTATTGGCCGTTATCCGCCAGAGCAGCGAATGGAAGCATGTGCAGCTTTCCATCCGGCACTACAATCAATGCTTGGTTTTCTTTGAATTCAGGAATGCCTCCCAGGAGTCCATTGAAAAGCTGCTGAGCAAGCAGCAGGTCCGTCTTCTGCTTCACAATCTCCGAACGATACTGGGTTGCCGCCTGCTCCAATTCATCACGGGACTCCAACGTGTATCGGTGAAAGGTGTTATGCGTTATCGCGAGCGCGTAGGAGTGAGGGTTGTCCAGAACATACTCGACGAAAAGCTCCGATGGACGAAGTTCGCGCTGGAGTTGGCGAAGATCGACCGGCTCCGGCGCTTTGTCCCCTGCAGTTGAATCCGTATCAAGCTGGAGTTCCTCCTCATAGATGGCGTCAAGAATGTGCGCTCTGGCTGTCGATTCGTCGGCATTGAGCAAGTCAATGTTCAACTTCGTCAATCGCTGCTCAACAGGATTCGATTCGTGTGGCGTCACCACTTCATGGTGCGCCAAGGACTGCGCCTCGACTCGCCCTCGCGCACGTTCGATCACGCGAAAGGCATCCGCTGTCCTGCCTTGATCGCATAAGAACTCAAAATACCCTGAGTAAACCTTGCTCAGATCGGCAAGCAGCTGGCGTTCGACGGTCGGCGTCGGCACTCTGCTGAGCAGTGCGTCGAGCATATCGGCGCTCTTCTCGTACAGAATGATCGAGGACTTGCTGTCCCCAAGGCGAGCCATAATCTCCGCCTTGATCGCGAGATCGCGTGGAACAAAGTACAACTCGTCGGGGATTTGTTCGTTGGATGCAATGGCATCGTTGATTGCAGTCAATGCCGGCGGCAATGATCCTTGATGCAGATATGCCGTTGCGAGTGAGCCGTCAACCTGAGTTAAGCCGCGCCAGTACGAAAGCTGTTTGGCGAATTGAACGGCCTGGCCATAATCGGAGATAGCCTGATCCCACTGGCCCATTCTCTCGTAGACGCCGGCTCTGGTCTGGTAAAGCTCATAGAGGTGCCCTGCAAGGTGGTAGCCATCTACTCGTTGCATCTCTTCGTCGGCAAGGGCCAGTGCTTCCTTGTTCTCCCCGAGACCGCTGAGGGCTTCAATCTTGGCTGTGATGGCGATCGTTGGATACGCCGCACCGCGGGTCTTCCCGGCAACCTTGATGGCTTCGTCGAGCGGTCCAAGCGCCTCCTTGTACTTGTGCATTTCCACCAGGCCTGTTCCGTACATGCTGGCGTATCGAATGTGAGCTCCTGGGTCGTCGATCTTCGCAATGAACCATGCCTTGACCACATTCTTCTTCGCGGTCGCAATGTCGCCGAGCATGAATGCGGCGATTCCTTGCTCGCCCATAGCCCTGGAAGCCAGCAGATAATGGTGCTGGCGGATTGCCAGTGCCTCCAAATCCGCCCATGTCTTACGCGCCATCCCGGCGTCATAATTCACTTCGAGCATTCCGAGGATAGTGAGTACGCGAAGCCGAGTCTCAGGTTCCTGCGCCTCTGGCAGCGCCAGATCATGCGTCAGCAACGCGATCTGCACGGGGACGCTTTTTGACGACTCGCTGTGCGCCGGCATCTCGCTGACGCGCGCGTAGAGCGCCTTCGAGAGTTGATGCCTCTGAGTGAATTGAAGTTCAGCTTGCCGGTAAAGGGGTTCGGCCGCGATCCAGTTATTGAGCCACGACATCTCGTCGGCTCGCGCAAGAAGCGCCTCGGGAGAGACAGGATTCCTCCAATGGAGGACTTGGCATCCGACCACACCCAACAGGACGACCAGCGGCAAACCGGCAGCAATGCGAAAGGAGGGGAAGAAAGCGATTCGCATAACGCCTCGTTCACTTTGGACGTTAAGTTTGCCAGAAAGTTGGAAGCTGATCAAGAGCCATGAAGCCATATCATTGACTACAAGCAAGTTAACCAAACTTCCATAGGCAGTAAAAATGGTTGACGGTTTTCCGTGGCAAGTTCATGGCAAGGAAAAATCGTGTAGCTAATGACGAAAACCTCGTCCTGCTTTCAAACATCCTCCAACTTCACGCTTTGGGCTATTCGTGACGGCCCGGTATGGACTCCTCCCTGAGGGGAACTACTTCAAGAGTTGAAGTTTTTAGTTTTGATTTGCCGGTGGGAAGGAAAGCCGTATGGACATAGTTCACATAAACCACCTATCTTAGGATCGTAATAGCCCACTCGATTCAATGGTCCAGATTCCCCGTCACTCACGGTGAGTCTTCGTTGGACGCAACGGCCAGATTGGGCTGGGAGGGAATCGTGACGCAAGGGCTTCGGTGTACGATCATCGCCCACGGTCGGTTGGCGATGCGGGAACTCCGACTCGCTGCAGCGCGCGAGCGTCGGCACGGGCTTCAGATTTTGACGTTCGAGCAGTTGGCAGTGCGCTTGGCTGGCGGTCTGTCCCGGCCGGTCGATGACGAGACCCTCAGAGCTGTAATCCAGACATGCTTGCCGGAAGCGGCACTTGGCGAGCTTGATGCCCTTAAAGTCCTGCCGGGTATGGTAGGTGCCGCTGTTGACACTCTGCACAAGACGTGGCGCGCGGGTATCGATCTTCAGGCACGCGCAAAAGAGCACCCGCGCCTCGCATCGATGGCTGCTCTCGAAAAGGCGGTTTTAGATGCCTTGCCGCCGGCGATGCTGCGTCCAACTGATCTTGTCGCTGCTGCATTGAAGCGTCTCGACTTCGCCGAGACGCTGTTCGGATCTATTGAGATCGTAGGGATTACGGAACTGTCACCGTGTTGGCGCCCCCTTTTGCGTGCGATTTCTGAGCGCATAAAAGTGCGGTGGAACGCCGGTCCTCGATCAGTTCCGGACTGGCTCGATGGCTATCGTATCGAGATCGCTCGTGTGGAACCGCAAGCGCCCACGATTGCGTGTGTCAGTGCGGCCACCTTTTACCATGAAGCTATTGAAGCACTTCGCTGGGCGCGCCAGTTGGTTGCATCTGGGGAAGCCGAGCCCGCCGAAATAGCGATCACTTCGGTGACAACTGGCGATTATGACGACCACTTTTTGGCTCTGTGCGCCGATGCCAATCTCGATCTCCATTTTGTCCATGGCGTGAAAGCGACCGCTTGCCGGGATGGACAGGCGACCGCTGCACTGGCCGATGCCCTTCTGCGCGGATTATCGCAGACAAGGATGCGTCGGCTATCGGCACTCCTGAGAGCGTACCCCGGTCCATTTCAAAGCTTACCGGAAGGTTGGACGCGCATCCTGCCAGCTAATGCACCCCTGGCATCACCCGATTCCTGGATGCGATTCCTATATCGCATTAAAGCTGCGGATTGGCCGGACGGAGTCGATCATGGTGCGGCCTTGCGTGAAATCGTCGGCTTACTGGCCCAAAGTGCCACCGCGGCCGACTCTGTCGGTTCGGCACTGCTGCACGGTCGGGCATTGGCGATTTGGCGCAAGGCCCTCCTCGCCGGCCCACCTGCTTCGCTCGACCTCACATTGGAATCGTTGAGGATGGACGACGGACTCGACGCCTGTGTTTCACTGGCCTGGATGCCGGCAAATGCGTTGGCTGCTTCACCACGGCGATTCGTTCGGTTGCTCGGCCTCAACTCTTCACGCTGGCCTCGGGGAGTTTCCGAGGATCGACTGCTTTCTGACCACATCGTCCCTACCGCTGAACTTGAGCCCCTTCCGGTTGGTGCGGCAGACCGGCGCGATTTCGCGACCATCCTTGCCACCACCGAGCGTCACGTAGTTCTGTCACGGGCTCGGCGCGACAGCAATGGGCGCCTCCTTGGCCGCAGCGCGTTGCTTCTAGGACAACCAGGAGAGATGTATTTGCGGCGCCACAATGTTCCGGACCATGCCTTCAGCGAAACTGATCGCCTAATGGCGCGACCAACAGAATTCCGCGCCCTTCCGCAAGCACTAGCCGCGTCTGCCTGCTGGCGCGATTGGTTGCGCAAGGAAATTACCCCGCATGATGGGCTGATTAGAGCCGATCACCCTTTGATCCTTGCCATTCTAAGCCGCACACAGTCGGCAAGTTCGCTTCGCCAATTGCTGCGCAACCCGCTCGGTTTTGTTTGGAAATATGGTCTGCATTGGCGAGTGCCTGAGAGCGACGCGGAACCGTTGGTGCTGGACGCCTTGGCGATCGGAGATCTCGTCCATATGACTCTGGATCGGGCACTAGGCTCGATTGAGGCGGATGGCGGACTTGCCACCGCTGTGCGAGAACAGATTGCTTCAGCTGTTGATGCCGCCGCAGTAAATGTTGCCCACATCTGGGAGACTGAACGGGCCGTTCCACCTCGCGTTATTTGGCGGCGAACGCTCGACGAAACGCGGGATCTAAGCCGCAGAGCGCTCGGATTTGCTAACGAAGTGACGCCTGGTGCTCGTGCCTACGGCGAAGTGCCGTTTGGCGGCGCAGAGTCTAAAACCGATGTCGCCCCGCCTTGGGATGCGACGGCAAGCGTCGAAATCCCAGGTGCGGGTTTCCGAATCGCCGGTTACATCGACCGACTAGACATTGCCGCCGCTAGTCGACGCGCTTTGGTGAGGGACTATAAGACGGGGCGCAAACCCAAAGACACGATCATCATCAACGGAGGCAAAGAATTGCAGCGCTGCCTCTATGCCTTTGCGGTCAAGGCGATGCTCGGCGATGATGTCGAGATTGGCGCGTCGCTTCTCTATCTTCGGGACGAAGTAGATTTGAGGCTCCCAGATCCAGAGGCGACTCTCGTCGAAGTTGCTGCTCATCTGAGCAATGCTCGCGCCAACTTGATCTCAGGAGGCAGCGTGGTTGGGATCGATACGGGGGGAGCCTATGACGACCTTGCGTTTGCCCTCCCGGCCAACGCTGGCGTCGTCTATTGCAAGCGGAAGATTGTGGCTGCAACTGAGCGGCTCGGAGCCGCTGCGCAAGTCTGGGAGGCTGAATAATGTCCGCGCCGATGAAACCACTTGCAGATGATGCCTCCCGCCACGAAGCGATCACGGTTCATGATCGCTCTTTCCTGGTTGAGGCCGGTGCCGGATCAGGGAAGACCGCCGTTTTAGCTGGCCGCATTGCCCTGATGTTGGCCGAGGGCGTCTCTCCCGCATCGATTGCCGCCGTAACATTCACCGAATTTGCCGCCAGCGAACTCCTCGTCCGCGTACGTGAGTTTGTCAATGAACTCACAGCCGGTCGTGTCCCAACTGAGTTGCGCGTGGCCTTGGGCGACGGCCTTTCCGATCAGCTTCGCCACAACCTAGCAGCTGGTAGCGACACATTGGACGAAATGACTTGCTCGACGATTCATGGCTTCTGCCAGCGCCTGATCAAGCCTTACCCGGTTGAAGCGGATATCGATCCAGGAGCAACTGTGATCGATCGGAATCAGTCAGATCTCGCATTTGCTGAAATCACTGATAGATGGCTGCGCGAAGAACTGGCAGGCGAAAGTGGTAGCCTCCTCGCTGAAATAGTATTTCGGGAGCCGGACGAGGCTCTTGGTCTAGTCAATGGAATTTTGCGTCATCTGCGCAGCAGACGCATCCTGACCGTCGATGCGCCAGCTACATTGGTGCCGCTGGTAATCGCCTTTGGGAAGGCCGCGGAGGATTTCTCTGCATTCGTCAGGAATGCCGTCGCTGAAGAGCAAGAAACTGTAGCCATAGCGATTCACTTCGCTGAAATGGCTGAGGGGATTGACTTCGCCCTTACAGGCGACACGCCAGCCGATCTTGTCCGGCTGTTGATTGCCCGTCCGCACTCAGACCTTTGCACGGCTTCTGGAAGCTTTCGTGTCTTTAAAAAGAAGGGCAAATGGGCCGACGCGGCCAAACGCATTGGATTCTCGAAAGCCGATGGTGATCGGCTAAACGTAGCCGCTGATGCTTGCTTTGCCGCTTGCTGCAATGCATGGACCACGCTATCCCAAGCCGTAGCAGCGCGCATTCTCGCCGACCTTGTCAGCGTTGTGCAGCCAGTAATGAATCGTTTCCGGGACTATAAGCGGTCAACGGCCCTCCTTGACTTCGACGATCTTATCTTCGCCGCCCGCGATCTGCTCCGCGATCACGAATCAGTACGCCGTGCACTTGCCGCCCGATTTACATATGTCCTTGTTGATGAATTTCAAGATACGGATCCGCTCCAAACCGAAATCTTCTGGCGGCTTTGCGGAGATCCACAAACCGAAGCGGACGCCACTGACTGGACAGCGTACCAAATCCGGCCGGGGGCGTTGTTTCTGGTAGGCGATCCTAAACAGGCTATCTATCGCTTCCGCGGAGCTGACGTTGCTGCCTACATCCAAGCGCGCGAGTATTTTCTCGCTCAGAGTCCCGACAGTGTGCTGTCAATATCCACCAATTTCCGCTCCTGTGCGCCAATTCTGCAATATGTTGAAGAGCGTTTCAAGACAGTGCTCTCGGTTTCGAATGGCCAGCCGGGTTACACCCCGCTCGACCCTTTTCATCCTGGCCGGGAGGAGGGACTTTGCGTGGCTGCCCTCAATATCGCGGTCGCGGATGAAGATGGCAAGGCCTCGGCGGAGCAACAGCGGGACGGCGAAGCTGAAGCCGTTGCCGATATGTGCGCACATCTCATCGGCAGCGAGATGATCTTCGACAGAAAGATCGGTGAGCGGCGCCCCTGCCGCCCTGGCGACATCGCGCTTTTGGCCCCGACGGGAAGTGATCTATGGCGCTATGAAGAAGCGATGGAACGGCGGGGCATCCCAGTCGCGACCCAAGCAGGAAAAGGTCTGTTCCGGCGTCAGGAGATTCAAGATCTCATTGCCATCACTCGCGTGCTGGCGGACCCACGAGACACACTGGCACTCGGAGCGCTTCTGCGTGGGCCGCTCGTCGGTCTGACCGAAGAAGAGTTGCTGGACATCGTCTGGGCGTTGCCACGTAGGGAAGACGCGCTGGACGCTATTCCGCGCTTCGATCTTGGAGTAGATCCCGAGCACATCGTTCATCCCTATGCTCGGGGCATAATCGAAAAGTTGAAAGCGCTGCGCCGTCAAGTCAATGCTACAACACCGCACGACCTCCTATCGCAATCAGTCGATGTGCTGCGGATGCGCCCAATTATTCTCCAACGCCATAACGAGCAGGCCGAACGCGCTCTCGCTAATGTCGATCTATATCTTTCTCTTAGCCAGTCCTACAGTGTGCGCGGTTTGCGCGCCTTCGCTGAGATGATGACCGCGGCTTGGACAGACGAATCTCGTGCTGTCGAGGGCCGTCCTGATGCCCAGGAAGAATCCGTGGCGCTCTACACCATGCATGCCTCTAAAGGGCTGGAATGGCCTATCGTCGTACCCGTCAACACAATGACGCAGATCGTGGCACTGGACAATGCTGTCGTTGATCGCACCAACGGACGCTTTTATTGTCCCGTCCTCGGTGTGAGGCCGACCGGCTACGAAGCTGTTCGGGATGCCGAGAAAGCCGAGCTTGACCGCGAGCGCATCCGCCTCTGGTACGTTGCTGCTACACGAGCCTGCGAGCTACTGATCTTACCCCGTATGGACGTAGCAGCCAAAGGTTCCGCTTGGCTCTCGCTTCTCGACCTATCCATTCCGGGCTTGCCGAGTCTTGATCTTGCTCACCTTCCTGCAGAGTTTGGTACAAGTGCGACTTCGGCCCAGAACAGGCAGACTCGCGAGATCTTCGTCGACGAAGCTGCGAGGATTGTTTCGCGGCAAAGGCACATACGGTGGCTGGCACCAAGCCGGGATGAGGCGATGACAAGGGATGTCTTGGAAATCGAGACGCCAGCACTCTTGTTCACGGATAGTGCAAATGAACCTATTGAGGAAAGCCTTCCGGTAAACGTCCAAGGAGGTCGTGAGCGTGGCCTCCTTCTGCACAAGCTCATCGAGGAAGTTTTGACAGGTGAAACTGAAGAGACAGAAAAGGCGCTTTGCGAGCGTGCAGCGACCCTGATACTTGCATTGGGATGTTCGATCAAAGATCAAGCCCTGGGACTCTCGCCCACGGAACTCGCCAACTCCGTTTTGCGCACTCTAGCGCTCCCTGAGGTCGCCGCTCTCCGCCCGGGTCTGATGCCTGAGTTTCCGGTCTACTCGGCGGCCATGAATTTGGATCAAGAAGAAGTAATCGTAGGTTTCGCCGACGCAATCGCATTTGATCCGAGCGGCGTGCCGCAGGTCGTGGTCGATTGGAAGAGCGACGTCGCCCCATCAACTGAAACCATCGAGCATTATCGTTCTCAGGTCCGAACCTATCTTGATACAACTGGAGGCGAGCGTGGTCTGATTGTGCTGATGACACCTGGGACCGTAATCCCGGTGACACGGACGCAAATCCAGGCACTGCGGTAAGATCGTGGACGCTATGCTCATCGCAGATAGTCTCTCTACTCAACGGTTCGAGCAATTCGGGATCATTGTTGCGCATATTGCCGACGCGGTCGCTCACCGGCCATGTGCGCATCTTTTCGGCAGATTACGGACGAGTGAACAAGGTATATATTAATGATAGGTTTATGCTCATGCGCTTTCCTCTGTTTCCGCTACTCAGCGATGAAGACAAGGCCGAAACCAGTGAAGGTGGCCTGGATCCCCTAGGCCTTGTCCAGGTAGCGGAAGCCTTGGCGGTCCGACTAGTTCGGGGCGTTAGAGAACGAATGTCACATCCCCGGTATTTGACCGCGATGGCAGTGGCAATGGAGGTGTGTCGAAGATTCCCCGAAGAGTCTGTGGCACGGGACGGCATAAGCCCACCGTGGTTGGTATTTGAGTGGATCGCGGTGGAAGGATTTGTGCGCACCGCAGATGGGCCGGACCCTTTCAAGCTTCCGGGTAGCGAAAAAGCGGCGACGGCCATACGCGAGCATGTGCCACTTTCTGCCGCGAGATACCTGAAGACACCGAACGTGTTCGGATTTCATGGTGTCTATCGCGGACTCGCACGCGACCTCGACATTGATAATGCCGGACGAATGGGCGAGGTTGGATATGACTTGCTAACCACCTGGGCCAAACAACAGAAGCTCGATGGTTTTACAGGCACTGCTGGCGGTGGTGGAGCTTACATTTGCGAGCAGCTCTACGCAGCCGTGAAAGAGAGCGTGCAAGCAGGAGCCGTAGCTCGGCGCGACGGCTGGCAATACTGGCGATTTTTCCGTGAACATCTTGCACCGCACCAAATCGGTCCCGCTGAGGCTAAGGTGCTGCGAGATGCTCTAGTTATTGATTCGGCGGGACTTCGCGGTTCCGTCTTACAGTTTCTCGTTTCAGACAAGGGGCGTGAAGTGTTCGAGAAGACGCAGTCGGAGCGTTCTTTTCACCTTGCGCTGCGGCATTCTGCAGATGTGAATCTCGGTATCCTACTCGACGCAATCTTGAGCTATGAAATGTTCTCGCGCATATGTCAGGATGCGTTCGACGACGTATTGGTGGAGATGACCCGCCGCAATGGAAGCAAGACCTCACCAGGAGAACTTGGCCTCATCGCATCCGTGAAGAAGGCGAGCGAGCGGGTGCCAGAAATGTTCAACGAACTTCTTGAAAGGCTAGAGCCATTCCGTGAAACGGCTCGCTTCGCCAACACCTTCGCACCTCTTGCCGAACGCACGAGCGCTGCTGACTGGGTCGAGCGGCTGCTCGATCATCATATTGTTACCCAGCGAAAAAAGCCGCCAGCTGGCAAGAGCCCCTGGTTTGAGCGCTTCGACGATGGAGGCACCATCATTCGCCCGCTCTACCGTAAGGAGCAGCCTGGTCGTGGTGACGACAGCTACCTCCACGCTTATCGGACGAGATCTCTCTACACTTTCGCACGAGATTTACGAATGATACCCGCATGAAACGAAAAAAGGACGATAAGCCCGGATATGCCCGTTTGCTGGATGCGTGGACGCCTCTCCCCGACGCGGGTGAGCCGATTGGTTGTGTGGCCACGAGCTTCACATTCTCCTCAGTGTTCTTTGAACAGGAATGTCTAGGACGTTTTGTTCAGCTTGAAACGGATGCGGACGAAGACGGAGCGGCCTTCCTTGTTGAGCGGGAGGAGAAGTTTTCTCAACTCGCCTGCGCATCTGTTTTAGTCGATCAGCGTCACGCTCGGGGCCTACGGAGTTTGCGCTGGGACTTGCTGGCAGCACGCTTGCCGAAAGGAATACTTCACGCGAAAGTTTCTCTACTGCTGTGGACGAACGCAGCCAGGGTTATCGTAGGGTCAGCCAATCTCACCGAGGATGGCTACCGGCGAAATCAAGAAGTCTTCGGCGTGCTCGATTTTGTCCCTGGCGGACTGGCGCCGCTCGACGTGCTCCGTGATCTCATCGCATTCCTTGAGAATGCGGCTAGGTACGTCGACCCCAATGCCAACACACTGAATGCGGCTATCGGACGCTGGCAAGCCTTTCTTAACCGCACTCTGATCACAACGCGCGAGTGGGGTATAGAGGAATTCCCGCGTGGAGTTTCGCCTCGGATTCACGCGATACTCAGCGGTCCAAATCACGGGAGCGTTTTTGATGGCCTGAAGGCAATGTGGCGCGAATCCACACCGCCCGAGAAGGCTTGGGTCATCAGCCCTTTCTTCGACCCACCCGAGGCACCAAATGTGCCTGCGCAGGAGATCTGGCAATACCTTCGCCAGCGGGGCAATGCCAGAGTTTGCTACGTCCTGCGAGGAGAGGAAATCGAAGGCACGAACGAGGTGCGACTGTTCGCTCCACAGACGCTCCGTTGGAAGCCAGCGAATCGTCCTGTTACCGTCGACTTCGAGCGGCTCAAAACCGATCCCACTCGGCCGCTGCACGCGAAGTGCCTCTGGTTCCAAGGAGCAGAGTGGCTTTCTTATGTTTGTGGTTCCAGCAATTTCACCAGCGCCGGGCTCGGCATCGGTATGACGCGTAATCTGGAAGCGAACCTTGGCTATGTGGTGAACTTCAAACGCGATAAAAAATCCACACGTGCCTGTGATGAGGCGTGGTTGAAGCACACGCCTTTACCAACCGAACCAAAGCTAATCCCGGCTCCAGACAATGGCGATGATAGCGAAGCCGCCGGCCAACCGCTGTTGCCGGTATTTTTCGGATCGGCAACGTTTGCACGCGAATCGGACGGCACAACTTGGATCGAGTTTACATTTAGTGGGTCGTCCCCCATAGGTTGGCGGGCACTCCCCGAAGACGATACAACGGCTTTCCTCGATGATGAGACTTGGGATGGACGCGGACGACCCTTTACCTTACGGCTGACATGGGTCGGCAATCGGCCACCAGCTGGTTTCCGCGTCATCCAACCTGGGGTCGAGGGTGCGGCGTGGTGGCCGGTGAATGTTCGTGATTGTGCCTCGCTCCCTCCGCCAGCCGAATTGAGCGATCTTCCACTAGAGGTATTGATCGAAATCCTGACTTCCGCGAAGCCGCTCCACCTTGCACTTCATCGCTGGCTAGCACGGCAAAAGGGGCATGACAGCGACGGTCCAAAGGTACTACTTGACCCTCACGAGCGTGTCGATACTTCGACCTTCCTGCTTCAACGCACCCGCCGTGTATCCTGGGCACTCAACGCATTGCGCACACGACTCGCACGACCCGTTGCGTCAGTCGAAGCACTCAACTGGCGTTTGCGCGGGCCGATCGGTGTACAGGCAATAAGCCGCGCCATCGTGAAAGAGGCTCGAAGTGCCGAGGAACGTGCCTTTCTCCTCGCCGAACTCATGCTCGAACTCGCGCGTGTTCGTCCGTCTGAGATTTCCGGTGGGCTTCATTCGTCAGAGGTCAAAGCCGGGTTGCGCGAAATGATCACAGAACTCCGCGCGTTGCTCTCCCATGAAACACTGCCCGACGATCCTGCATTTCGTTCTTATCTCGAAGCTGCGAGTGTGACCGCGCTATGAGCACTTGGCATCCCTTCAATGAAGGCATACAGCTTCATGTGATCGAACGCATCTCGCAAAGTGACGCCGCGCGGCAAGAAGCTACTGCTCGCGAAATTCTTGCCCGGCTTGCAGACAGGCCAGGCCTAGTGCTGGCCGACGAAGTGGGCATGGGAAAGACATTCGTGGCACTCGCTGTCGCAGCTTCGGTGGCCCTATCAGACGGTAAGCGGCCCGTAGTCGTAATGGTGCCTTCAAGCCTGAAAGAAAAATGGCCGCGCGATTTCGGCGTGTTTACTGAGCAATGTTTGACTGACGAGCTTCGCGGTCGTGTCCGTTGCTCCTCAGCGGATACGGGTGTGCAATTTCTCAAGCGACTCGACGACCCGCCAGAACGTCGCGCTGGGCTCATCTTTCTTACGCACGGGGCCATGTCGCGCTCACTCACCGACGGATGGGTACGGCTCGCCATCATCCATCGAGCGCTCTACCGTCGCCAGAACCAGCGTCTGCGTGGTGCTGTAGGTCGTTGCGCAGCGTCTCTCATCGAGGTCGCTTCGCGTATCTGGCGCCAGCCTGAACTCTGTCCCGCTCTGCTTGCCGCGCCCCCGGAGACCTGGCTAGCTGTAATGCGAAAACACGGCTATGAACCCGAAGGCGGCGACGACCCAGTTCCTGCAACTGTCATAAATGCTCTTCGTGACTTCGATACACAAGAAATCTATGCTGCACTTAACCAACATATTCCGCGAAATAATTCGGATAGGTACGAAGAACGGTTAGCCTCTGCTCGCGCTGTTTTACGCGAATCGTTAAAGCGGTTGTGGCGCGACTGCCTCAGTCAACTCGAGTTTCGATTACCGCTTTTGATCCTGGATGAGGCACACCACCTAAAGAACGCACAAACTCAGCTTGCGGGCCTATTTTACTCACAAGATGCAGCTGAAGATGCACAAAATATATCTCGCGGCCCACTCGGAGGCGTTTTTGAGCGGATGCTCTTCCTCACGGCGACGCCGTTCCAGCTTGGGCATCATGAACTATGCTCAGTACTCGAGCGATTCGAAGGTATAGCCTGGAATTCAAAGGTGCCTTTGCTCGGAGGGCGCGCTGAGTTCAGGCAACAGGTCACAGCACTTCGGGGGCGGCTCGATGCAGCGCAAGAAGCCGCGCTCACCCTCGATGCCACCTGGGGCCAGCTTCGACAAGATGACCTTGTCCTTGATGGTAAACCGGTCGCGAATGTGGAGCGCTGGTGGGAAGGCCTTAACTCGACGGGATCCCGCACACCTCAAGCCGAGCGTGTACTCAATAGCTTCCAGCGCACCTATACGAGGATGCGCTCCGCCGAAGATTCTCTGCGCCCTTGGGTCATCCGGCATCTTAGATCACGCACACTGTCTGCACCGTGGCAGGGTCAGGTGCGGCGTGTGCGCGTGAGTGGACGCGCTATTTTAGATGACATTGGAGATGAGTCCACGCCAGGCCTCGCCATCAGTGGTGCAGCTACTCTGCCTTTTCTCCTTGCCGCTCGCGCGACGGTTTGTGCCCCTGACTCTCGGCCTGTCTTCGCTGAAGGCCTGGCTTCCAGCTACGAAGCCTTCCGACACACGCGAAATGGTGAAGAAGCTTTGGACGAAGACTCAGCAATCGTGAGCGAAGCACCGCAAAACGATGCGAGTCGATGGTATCTCGATCAACTTGACCGCGCACTCCCGCTTTCTAATCTGGCTTCATCGGCTTCTCACCCGAAGATTGCCGCCACTGCCGCTCGCGTTCTCGCCGCCTGGCAACAGCGGGAAAAGGTGCTCGTCTTCTGCCATTTTGTGCGGACTGGCCAGACCCTGCGGCGCGTAATTTCATATCACCTGCGCAACGCAATCTTTGGCGAGGCCGCAAAGCGGCTTGGATGCTCATCAGTAAATGCCGAAGCATTGCTCGACCGCCTGGGTGGGCGTTTCTTTGACCGCGACTCGCCGGCCCGTCGTGAATGCGACTCGATCACTGAACAACTTCTGTCGCGACACCATGCCATCATGGAACATCATGATCTACTTCTCGATGTAGTTCGCCGATTTCTGCGCACGCCATCATTCCTTGTCCGCTATTTTCCCATCGAAACCGAAAGTCTCGACCAGACATCCGTCAAATCTGCGTTCGATAAGTGCGACGTTTCCGGGGTCAGCCTCAGCCAAATGTTGAGTAGTTTCTTCGAATTTCTCGAACGCCGTTGCAGCGCCAGTGAGCGCATACCCTTGCTCGATGCAATCGACCGCATGAAGACAGGCGATATCACGACAATGAGCGACGACGAGCGCCAGGGAGAAGATTACGCTGCGTTGCTAGCCAACGTCCGTTTGGTTAATGGTGCAACCCGTGCAGATACAAGGCAGCGCCTCATGCTCACCTTCAACAGCCCATTCTTTCCCGAGGTACTCGTTGCCTCAAGCGTCATGGCTGAGGGTGTCGATCTGCATCGTTTCTGCCGCTATGTTATTCACCACGATCTCGACTGGAACCCTAGTATGCTCGAACAGCGCACCGGTCGTATAGACCGCATCGGTGCGAAGGTCGAGAACTGCGGTCAACCTATCCGCATCTACTTACCATTCATCGCCGAGACGCAGGACGAGAAGATGTACCGCGTCGTCATGGATCGGGAGCGGTGGTTCAGCGTGGTCATGGGTGAGCAATTCAAGGTCGACGCGCGCCACACAGAGACACTCGCCCAGCGAATCCCACTCCCTGCGATTGCAGCTTCGCAATTGGCCTTCCGACTAGAGGTGTTCGTATAGAAGATCGTCCGTCTCAGCGTATTGAGTACGAGGAGATATATTCTCCCATGACTTTCACTAAGCAAGCAAAGAATTCATCCTGAAGACCGACCTCGGAGAGCGTATGGTCAAGCGACCCGCAGATGAATGCCTCGCTTGACTTGCGCACCAGGAACTTCCTCAAGGCGGCTCGCGGCCTCCTTGATTGCATCGCCGCATGGCTTGTCTCCGCGAATGCAGCTCGCCAAATCCTTTGAAGTAGATTCTGGAAGGAAGGCAAGTACCGCCTGCCAGAGGCTTCCTGGAATGCGAAGTTCCAACTCACGGAAAGTCGTCGGAACCTGAGTCGCGTCCGTTATCTCGACTGAATCCTGACTGTTCTTCTGTAACCGCAGCGTGAACTCCTTTCCTTCGATCTTCCTGAGCCCGCGTGCCGCCAAGAAGTAGAGCACCATATTCCGAGTACTGACGCCCTTTACTTCGGCGGTGCGCGCGCGTTTCTGGAAGTGTTCTGCCTGCTGGCGGCAGTATTTCAGCCGATTGTCCATCAGCGTCAGAAAGCGTCCGATCCTGTCGACCTTTTGGCTTTCGGCCTCGCAGAACTGCCGGAATCGTTCGAGCAATTCGGGAGAGGCCGTACCGTTCTCCTCCGCCTCTTCCTCTATCTGATCGAGCATCGAGTCGAGTTCGCGATCTATCTCAAAGAGTGTGTTTCCATCGGTCATCGGCATTCTCCATAGAAGTGTGTCCGGTAGGGCGATAACGCAGCTACGCAGCCATAGGCAGGCTGCTGAATTGAGCGCGCGCGGCTTGATAGGCAAGCGCATCGGCACGAGATTGGATCGGATGGCCGCTGTGCCCTCTGATCCATCGCCAGCGAATTGTTCGCAATTCGTTAAGGTGGAGCAACTCACGCCATAGTTCCTGGTGCTGCAACTCAAAGCCACGGCTGTTGCGCCAACCAAACCTCTGCCAGCGAAAGACCAGGAACCGCATTCCATCGATCAGCAACTCAGAGTCAGAGCGCAGTTCGATTCGCGCACCGGTTGGCGTTAGGCGCAGGGCCTCGACTGCGGCGCGCAGTTCCATTTCAGAGACGGTTGACCACGGGACCGATCCAGCGATCTCCCGCCGCTTTGTCCCGTGGAGCACGATAGCTGCCCAGCCGGCAGGGCCGGGGTTGCCGATGGCAGAACCATCGGTAAAGATGGAGAATTGCTTGTTCATGGGATGCTCCGTAGCGTATCTGTTCCAACGAGCCAAGCATTGGCTACGCCGCGTGCATGGGGATAACGCTGCCGAATGGCGCATGGCGACTGCCAGTGGTGGCCCAGATCACGGGATAGGCTGGAGCGTCGTCGGGAAATGTCCCGTAAAGGTCGGTCAGAAAGACCAGCGTCTGCGGCTGAATGCCATGCTCCTCCAGCCAGTCGAAGCACGGACCGAAGTCTGTGCCTCCGCCGCCAACGGGATTCAGATGAACTTGCTCTCCGGCTTGGTAGGTTTCAACTTTGTGAACCTCGGTGTCGAAGTACAAGACATGAACGCGCTGTGGGTGTTGGCCTTCGAGGATCGAGCTGACCTCAGCCTCAAAGAGACGCAACAACCGGCCATTCACAGAGCCGGAACAATCGACAGCGATAGCAATCTCTCCGACACCCTCGCGCACAACTCCAGGCAGATAGAGACCGTTCCAGATGTGGCGGCGGTTGGGCCGCATCCAACTCGAATCAGCGGGGATGGTGTCGGACCAGAGCCGGCGCAACAGTTCGCGCCAGTCCACCGTTGCCTCTGCGGCTCCTTCGAGAGTGCGGGCCAAACCCGCGGGAGCCTTACCTGCTTGCTTCGAGAGTGTGACGGCCTGGTTGACGGCAACACTCCACTCTCGCGCCTGCTCTTCCGCACTCGGCGTCTCTTCATCCGATAAAGGTGCATCAAGAACCTGGCCGATGCCACCTTCCGTCTCTGGCGCAGTTGGCTCAGCCGTGCTGTCTTGTTTTTCTGGCGTTTCGCCCGCGCCAACTCCGGCACCGGCATCTGAACTGTTCTGGCCGCCAAGTTGTGGCTGTGATTCTGCCTCGCGCAGGTTGTAAATCTGCTCGGCACTCATGCCGCGAAAGCGGTGATCGACAAGAACGCCATCCGGCAGACTGAGGCCCGCATCGAGCAGCAGGGGATTGATGGCGTAATCGCACGCCTCGTTCCACCGCCTTGGGTCGCGCCTGGAACGCCGTACATGATGCTGGAGCGCGGGGTGCATGACCTCGTGGGCCAGCACCCCGGCCAGCGTTGCCGAGTTCAGCGTATCGACGAACTCCGGGTTGTAATAGAGCGACACGCCATCGGTCGCCATGGTTGGAATCGATCGCTGCTCTCGCCCCTTCAAGCGAAACAAGAGCGAGCCAAAGAACGGATGATCGAGCAATAAAGTAGTCCGCGCCTTCTGAATGCGAATGGATGCTGGTGTCTCGTGTCTCATGCCGCCGCAGGTACCTCCATGTACGCAGACATTCGGGAGAAGATGTCATCGACGGTTGGTACGTCTGGTGCCTCCTCCGGCACACTGGCTTCGCGATCACGCAGAACGCTGTCGATCTCGGCAACGATCTCCGCGGCATCGTTAGCCGTAGCCACGCGCAGCAGGTCGTGCTTCTTGAGATCCTGCGCCGTAAAGCCGCACAGCCGTTGCCTGATCTGTTCAGCGAAGCGATTCAGATCCGCGTCGCCATTTACGTTCAGGCGCGGCAGCAATTCCACGAGATCGAAAACATTCGTGACCATCGTCGCGTGGAACCGCGACTCCGGCTCGTTCAAGCGGTCCACCATGTGCGAAACCACATCCCTGAGGCGCTTCCACAAATCCTCGGTGCCGCGCGTCAAGGACTCGCGAACATTGGCGTCGATCTCGCGGGCCACGCGCGCCTGTTCCTCGGCCGACATCTGCACGCGAAAGTCGTTGCCAGTCGGGATGGGAAGTATCTCCAGCTTCACGCCGAACTTCTTGCGTAGTTTGTCGGCGGCAGGATAGTCTTCCTCTCGAAACAGGCCATTCAACTCTGGCCGCACTTGTTCGATGTACTGCGGATAGACCTGAAGAAAGCTCTCCACGCCCTGCTCAAAGCTGGCCTCGAACTCGCGCATACGGGCAGTCAAGTCGAAGTAAAGGTTCGACGGCAGCAGCCGAAACCCCTCGTCGGACCACGGCAACGTGATCTTGTAGAAGTGCTGCCGCACCTGCCCAGCCAGCGTGCGCAGTTCGTCGAGCTTGTCGGCGCCGCGCAGCAACTGCTTGTTGTAGCGGCCTGCGCCCTGGTGCGCTCCGTGCTGGTCGGCAACGTCGCGGCTGATCTTGCGGTCGTGCTTGACGGCCGTCCAAATGCTGATGTGGACGGCGGCGAGCATTGCGCGTTCGGTAATCATTGAATGGCCTCCGAGTGTTGCACGCCGAAGCGAACAAACTCCGATGTGTGGGTGATGGCGTTGTCCCGCGCTGCCGCATCGCGCATCGCCATGACGCGCATTTCGGTCGGCATACGGTCGAGGTACTTGAGTCCTCTTGCCACCGAATTGTCTGTCATGGATCGCCCCAGCGCAGTGGCAATTGCGATCTGCGCCGATGTCTCCGCTGGAAGCGGCGCCGTCTCTGGGTTGAGCAGAATTTCGTCGATCGACGGCAACTGCCGGAAGAGTCGCAAGAATGCAATCAACTCAGAGGCAGCAGCCGGCCCCACCGTTCCGTCGAGCAACTGTGCCTCGAACTCGCTCGCACCAGAAAGGAAGGTGGTCTTCTGCCGGTTGGCAATGCCGCGCAGAACATTGGAGGCCATCTCCCAGGAGCGGGGAGTGGGCCAGGCATTGGCATCCGAGGTCGCGTCGGCAGTATGCAGCAGGTCTGGCTTGAAGCGCAGAAACGCGATGATCTCTGGCCGCACGCCCGCGCCCACGGCCCACTTGCACCAGTCGTTCAAATCGGCTTCAAGTTCGAGATGGACGAAACGATTCCGCAACGGGCGCGGCATTGAGAAGTGCACGCCCCGCTCGGAGGCCGGATTGCCTGCGGCGATGACCACCCAGCCGTCTGGCAACACATACTCTCCGAGTTTGCGGTCGAGCACGAGCTGATAACAGCCGGCCTGCGTCATCTGCGGCGCGGCGGTCAGTTCATCGAGAAACAAGATGCCCTTCCCTGTGGTTGGAAGGAACTTGGGAGGCACCCATTCGGTCTGATCGGCTTTGATGCGCGGCAGCCCCCGCAGATCCACCGGGTCAAGTTGCACGGCGCGAACATCAAGGAACTCAAAGTCGAGATCATCCGCAACTTGAGCCACGATCTGCGACTTGCCAACGCCGCACGCGCCCCAGATATGCAGAGGCACACGTTCGCCGATCAGCGCATGGAGCGCTTCGTATAGTTTGGATGGTTTCATTTGGGATATACCTCAGGCGAAATACTGATTCAGGTGTGAAGAAAGGCCGGTCGGCCGTCTGTTTGGGGATGCGTTGGATTGCCGTGCTGGCCGCTTCGGAACGGAACAGCGACGACGATATAAACTGATTCCTGAATGAATTCATCAAGGGATCAGCAAATCGATACGCTTCAGGCTGCGCTCAAGGCGGCCCGTGAGAACGAGAACAGGTGGATGGAAATCTCCGCCGACTTCTCCACTGACCCCGAACGAATGGAGCAGTGGTCCAGCACTGCGAAACTCAGGCGGCTCGAAGTTGAGCGGATCGAGGCGCTTTTGGCCGGTGCGCCGGAGCCTACTGGCTTGGCGCAGCCGGTGCGCAGTGAGACGGTTGAAACGAAAAACAGAATCGGAGAGACGGCATGAACGAAGCGGAAATGAAAGCCGAGTTGGAGCGCCTGCGGGCAGAAAACGCAAAACTCAAGAGCAAGGATTCAGCAGGATTGAGTCTCAAGGTCAGCGAAAAAGGTGCCGTATCCCTCTACGGAATGGGCCGTTTCCCCGTCACACTCTACAAGGAACAGTGGCTCCGCATTCTTGCCAGCGCTCCTGTGATCGAGGCATTCATCCAGGAAAACGACAGCAAACTCAAGACCAAGGAATAACTCCCCGGGCGGTACGATTTATCACTCGTCCAGAATGTGGGCTAGACAGAGCGAAGCGCCTGTGATCATTTCCTTTAGGGCAGAATCCCAGCCGAACACTACTAAGGAATCGTGATCCCATCGCCAAGCTCTTTGGGCAGTTTGATGAGCTATCATTCGCTATTAGGAGAATTTGATAATGCCAACAGCAGATTTGCTGGCACAGGAGTTAGCGCCTGTTGCCGATGAAGTTCTGGCAAAGTGTGAAGTGATCGCGGCCGCCGCCCAAAAGGAGTCGGACCTATTTGCCCGGGTCCCGCATGACGTTTTCGCGAATACTAGCAATTCCACCTTCACATCTCCGCCAACAGCATCTGCATTTCTTTCGGATGGAAGGCAAAAACTCCGGAATGATTTGGAGCATCTTCTACGCGAACCCGCAATTGCACGAGTGCTATACGAAGACGACGGGGAGGAATGCATTAGCTATGTCTGCAGAGCAACGCCTCCCACCATTCCGGGACTCGCAGTCGTAAGCCAACGGGCTCCAAAAGGACGGCTCGCCGCGCTCGAAGTCGGTCAAACCGTCACTCTGCAAAATGGCAAGAAACTCAAAATACTAAATCGGCTTGAAATTCATCCCCATCGCGTTGCTAGTGGATGGGATTCTGAGAACAACGTCTATCGACTTCCTGGGAAACGACCAATCACCATCGAGTCTTTGGCAGCACTGCTCGGTACGACAGTAGCAGTCGTTCAAGATCTACTTTCTCAACTTGTTGCAGAGGAAAGCCAGAAGGACATCATCCGTGAGGGGCAGAAGCGCGCCATATTGACTTCAATGCAACTCAGGGACCAAGCGATCCTTGACGCGCATCAAGATGAGATATTTCGCCTCCCTATCGACGAACAGGTATTTTTGTCTGGCCCTCCGGGTACCGGGAAGACGACAACCCTCATTCGACGACTTGGTCAAAAATTGGATTCACGCTATTTGACAGAGGATGAAGCTCAAAAAGTCCAGAGCGCAACTCTCTCGTCAACAATTGATCATTCGAGCAGTTGGATTATGTTTACTCCGACTGAATTACTTCGGCAGTATGTGAAGGAAGCGTTTATCCGAGAACGTATACCCGCATCGGACTCTCATATCAGAACTTGGGAGGAATTCAGGCGTGATGCGGCCCGTAACACCTTCAGCATACTTCGTAGTGCCGTCAAGAAGAAGGGACTAGTCTTCCCCCCAAAGACCACGACAACAGATTCAATTGCCTCCGCCGAGCAAAGAACCTTCTTTGACGACTTCGATTTGTGGCAACGGCAACACTTGCTCGATGTGATCCGTAGTTCGGCAGTTGCATTGGAGTCGGTCAATGCAGGAGGCCCGGTCGAGGTAGCTAAGCAAATAAGAAGCGCTTCCGAGAAAGGCACTGTCGAAACCCTTGCCGACTTGATACTTCTGATTAACCGGCACTCTGGCGAACTACGGACATTTGCGGAGCAGCTTCGAGATTCAATCAATGTGCCGATAGAAGGCGCGTTGAATCAGCGTATGAATCGAGATCGCCAGTTCGTGCAGAATTTGGCTACTGTCCTCCAACAAGCGGCACTTGTGGACGAAGGTGAACTCGACGACCTTACCGAAGATGAGGATGAAGACGACGAAGAGAGCGCAGTGGGCCTATTGGCCACCATCAACTCATATAAGTCCGCATTACGAGCACTTGCCCGGTCGCAGATAACAAAGAAGCGGATTCGTGCAGGATCAAGAGTCGCGCTAGTTTTGGAAAACGTCGGAAGTAACGATCTTGAACCGCAGAACCTTGTGCGCATCGGAGATGCCCTCATAATGCTCGGGCACGCGCGCGGGTTGCTCGCAATGGGCAGGCGATTCATATTTGATACACCCAAGAGGTATCGCACCTTCCGACGCACCCGGCAAAAGGAGGCGCGCTGGTTTCGCAGCGACATGCCTTTAACTAGCGAAATTAACGAGCTTGAATTGGATTCAATCTTGCTTGCATCTTTGCGAGCATCTTGCGACCTGCTTGGGAGCATTGAGGTGCGCTCCAACCTTAATGACCGATCCTGGACATACCTGCAGCCGGTTTTCTCCCTTTATCGGAATCAGGTCCTTGCAGATGAGGCCACGGACTTCTCCCCAATACAGCTTGCTTGCATGATGGCGTTGACTCACCCTAGCCTTAAGTCGTTTTTTGTGGCCGGTGACTTCAATCAACGACTTAGCAGCAATGGGGTTGCTAATATCGATGAACTGCTCTGGGTGGCACCGCGCATTTCCCACCGCGAGATAACAGCTATATTTCGGCAGAGCCATCGACTGCAGCAATTGGCCAACTCCATTTTGAACACTTTTGAGCATGAACCTGTGGTCTCAGAAACGAGTGCAGATACCGTAGGCGATGAGGTAGCTCCTGTTCTGCTTGAATCTCACGGAAGTCGGGCGCAGCAAGCCGAATGGTTGACAGACCGAATTCGCGAAATTGAAGCGTCGCTTGGTCAGGTTCCTACACTGGCGGTATTTGTCTCGGATGAATCCGATGTCGAACCATTGACACAAGAGCTCAATCGTCAGTTCGCGAACGACAACCTTCAAGCTGTTGCCTGCGTGAGAGGGCAGATCATGGGACAAGACACGGACGTTAGGGTGTTTGACATTCGACACGTTAAAGGACTCGAATTTGAAGCGGCGTTCTTTGTCGGGATAGATGTGCTAGCCAGACAATTGCCTATTGATTTTGCGCGGTATCTATACGTCGGTGCAACACGAGCTGCGACGTATTTGGGCATCACATGCGAATCAGGACTACCCGAGTCAATTGCGTCCCTGCAGCCTCAGTTTGTTCCCGATTGGATCGCACGGTAAGAAGGACTCTTCTAAACGGGCGAGTTTCCGCTTGGGAACGGTAATTCGACCAGGGTGTCCGAATCGGCAGCCGGTCAAGTATTGCCCGTTGCGCTCATCATCAACACTATCGGCATTTCCTCACAGGTTCCGACGCATGACTAGCGATCCGAATCCCTTTTGAAGAGCGGAATGCTGGCTGTCATGCCGCGTTATCCAGTTCTTCGAATTCTTCGGGGTCGTCATCGTCGATCTCTGCAAATCCGGGGTCATCTTCCGGTTCGACTGGCGTGGCAGTGGCTGTAGTCGGCGGTGTCGGCATATCGAAGAGGCTTGCGGGCTTCTGGGGCGCGGTCTTCGCTGGTTCAGCGGGCTTGGCGGCCGGAGTATACTGCGTGACTTCCGTATTCGGCGGCGCTGTCTTGGCTGGCGTCTTCGACTTCGTACGCGCCTCGGCCTGAGCCGCCTTGGAGGCTGCCTCCATCTCGACCTTGGCCTTCTCCAGGGTGTTCTTCATCTGGAGATGGGAGCCGACGAAGCTGATGATTGTCGAGGACAACTCGGCGTCGAGGTCCTCGGCAGTGCCGGTGACGCTGAGTGGCGTGGTGAGAGCGTCATTGTCGCCGTCTTTGAGTTTCTTCGGCACAATGTTCACCCGAATTTGATCTGCATCGACCAGCGTGACCGTGAGCAACACCGCGCGGTCGCGCAAAACTGGAACAAGCTCTTTGAACATAGATTTCTCTCCTGATGGAATTTGATTGCTGGATTACGGCCGCAGAGAGCGTCTCCGCGTCTTCGACCAGAGTTGGGGATCGACGGGCAACGCACTGATGGCTCCTCGTTCAGCGTTGAAAAACCCGCCGTGGTGCGTGAGCTTTCCATAGCGGAAGAGCCGCGCCAGCATGGCCAGCGCAGCCGATGCGAGAGTCTGGTTGATAAATGGTTCTTGCCGGTCCAGCGCCTCGACCGCAGAACAACTGGGCAGCGGGTCTTCACCAGCTTCAGCGTTGATGATCTCTGGATACAGTTCGCTCACGGTGCGCAACCGCGCGGCTTTCCTGCGGTTGCGCGCGTTCAATGGCTGGCCGAGAACGAACTGGCCGCTCGCGGCGTTGTTGCCGAGATCGAGCCAATAGGCAGTGCGGTTCCGGGCCTTGGTCAGTGCGCGCGCAATGATGCAGCGCGCCGCCCTGGTGTCCACGCAGCTAATTAGTAGATCGATGGACCGGTCGTTGATCCGGTCGAAGGTCTGCTCGTCGAAGTAAGTCGGCTCGGCCCGCCACCGTGTGCCCCAGAAAAGGTTGATGCGATTGATGAGGACGGTTGCCTTGTTCTGCCCAATATCGGAGACCGAGAATGGCTGGCGTACGCAGTTCGTCTCCGAGACCGTGTCGGCATCCATCATGACAACTTCCAGCCCCGATGACCGGCCCCAGACCCGCATCGCCTGGTCAAGATAGGGCAGGCCCATGACGATGGCGCTGCCGGTCCCGCCCGCGCCGACAACCAGTACGCGCACCGGCTTTTGGCCCAACAGATCGTTTGGAAGCGTGTGCTCAATGCGCATATCAGCCCCTATCTCCGCGCACGAACTGCGTGAGCGTCTGCGGAAGGGCGATGAGTGTTTCGAGTGGGAACTTCTGGCGCTTGCCAGTCAGGCCACTCCACAACCCATCGAATCCGCCTTCGTGACGCGTCAGTCGGCCAACGTTGGCGTGCGTGAAGGCGCTTTCGTAGAAGCCACGCTCCCAGGCCGGAATGGATGCAACAGACGCGCTGTCCGGGCGTCGCATGGTGCCGGTGCATACGCGCCCATCGTCCGAGAGATTCCAGAAGGGCGCGACGGCAAGTTTCGTTGTGCCATCTGGCCGCTTGTTTCCAGCGAGCGCGCGAATACTGAGTTCTCCGTTCGATACCTTCCACACCAGCAGAGGTTGCGGGAAGATGCAGCCATTCAACTTCGCGGCGTTGCCTTCGGAGTTTTCGTAGAACATCTGGCGGCGTCGCGCTGGAGTCCACCAGACGATCATGCGATCCGCCTTGGCAAGTACGTTGGCCGGCAGCACCTCGGCCTGCACGCTGCCACTGAGGGATCGTGTCAGAGACTCGATAAATGCCACAGTGAGCGGTTGCGCGGGGCCAAGAGTGGGTGGCGCGTCCTTGCGGGCGGTCACGTCGTGGCGTGTAATGAAACTGCTCTGCCGGTCCCGATAGATCAGCAGAGCTTCATGCAATTCGAAGCGATGGTTCTCCCCGATTGACAGGTGTGTCTGCATGATAACTCTCCTGAATTTCCTCGATTAATCGAAATAGCTCGCAATTCAATGCGATGAAGCGATCCACAATGCGCATCGCCTGTCGAACCTGCTCCGGCTCGCGCGGCGAAAAGACAACACACACGGTCGGCTCTGCGCTGCCCTCCATCATGGACTGGCCCTCTTCGTCGAAGCAGGCGGTGATGGCGTCATGCTCTTTGAAGGCGACAAGCAAAGACGGCAACGGTGGATCGTCGTAATAGCCAAGTTCGAGGAACTCTCGCGACTGTTTGAGTGGTAGCCGTGACAGGCGCTGAATGCGCCGCAACCGCTCGAACCAAGAACTGAATTTTCCATTGCGAAACCTGCGCAGCAGATCACGGTCCCGTGCTTTCCAGTCAGGAGATTCGTGTTTCTGCGTCTTTCGGATGCACTCCGGCAGCGCCTTCTCCACTTCAGGAAACTCATACTGCCCTTGGTTCTCTGTGTCGTCCTCTGCGGCATAATCGCGCATCCGCTCCTCGTACATCAGCGCATTGTCGTGGTTATAGATCCACATCACGCGATAGAGTGCGAAGGTTAGTGCCCAATAGAACGCTGCACCCAATCCTTCGGCCTCAGCTTCCAGTGCATCGAGCGCTGGTCCAATCCTGAAGTATCCCGATCCACCACACTCGACGGTGACAACCAGTTGCCCGCTTTCAAGTTCCGCATCGCTCCCTGCGCGGCCGAGTTGATCGCTCACTTCAAGGTGATATTCGACATTGCGTTGCAGAAGATCGCCGCGCTCAGGATCAATCGCATTCATCATGGCGTGCTGCGCGAATGCAAGTGCGTTGCCGCCAGATTTCTTCCAAGTCTCCGCAGTTCCCAATCCCTCGCGCACCACTGCGGCGCAGAGTTCATAAACCAGTTCAGCATTGACTTCATGGCTATACTCGGCGCGAACATCGGCGAGCGATGGCAATGCCTGACCGAAGGCCGGAGCAAGCGTCGCTACCCCAGAGGCGGAAGCAACCCCGGTGGCGTCGGGAGCCGATAACTTCCCGGCGCCACATACTGCCGAATGGCTTCGGATACGACTTGTGCGAGATCGCAGGATTCTTTGCATTGAAGATGCCTCGCCAGTATCAGGTTGGCTTCCAGTGGCGGTTCCGCGGCCTTCTTAAGAAACAACGCCACCAGTTCTTCTTGCGACAATGCGGGCGTGGGCACGGATCACCCCTTCGAGCCAATCGCTCGATTGAAGGTGTAACGCAGGGTGGTTCCGGTGTCTTCCGGGCCGGTGAGGGTTGCGGTCGCAATCTCGGGAAATTGTGGAGTGAGGAGGTCGCGAACTTGCTCGACGCTCATCTGCGGCGCCGGGTCGGGAATGCGAACGCCGTTGTAGTTGAACTCTCGCAACAGAACCTGTGCTTGGAGTTTGGCCATTGCAGTTTGTCTCCTTGTCTGCGGGTTTCAAGATGAATCCATGTTGTGGTTAGAAGAGGCTGGCTTGCACGGGCATTCTTGCCCCTGCTACTTCCAGCGCGGCTGACGATGGAATCGTCGGGGCCGAATCCGCATCTGGCTGATGGCTGGCTACCGTTCGATACTTCGCTTCAAGCCGCGTGAGCGTCTCCATCTCGCCGGAACGCACAGCCTCGGCAGCGCGCAGTTCATAGCGAGCAAGATAGTTGCGCTTGCGAATCTCTTGCTGGATGGCGCGCTCAACGTCGCAAAACGTGTATTCTGGATCGCCCCAGCACGGACAGATGAGCGTGTGCCGCAGGAACCGTAGCCGGTCGGCATCCGATGTGAACCATGATTCATAGAAGCCCGTCCGATCTCCGTGAGCAATGTGGGAAAAGCACATTGAAAGGCGATTGTAGAAGCTCTTGGAAAATGCTGTGCGCGCCCACTCTGATTCGATGAAATGCAAGAAGGCGTTGCCGAAATCAGCTTTGTCCTGAGCCGATGAAAACTTCGTCGGCACGAACTCAGAGGGATGAAACGGTCCTTTCGGCATGGAGAGTCTCCATGCAACAGAGAGGGCCAGCTTTCGCTGGCCCTCTCTGTTGCCTTTGATTGCGCACCGGCAAACGCCGGTATCGCTGGAACGATTCTACCAATGGCTACGCTACCACCGTTCGCAGACATTGGGAAGTCTTTTGATCAACAAGATCCAGGGAGACAACCTCAGCCGAAGAGGCTGAGTTGCACGGCTGGCCCTGTGCCCGTGGACCATGGCGAGGATTTCTTGCGCACCTTCACGCCCGCTTGAGGTTCAACAAGATGAATGCCCGCGCGTTCGGATGCTGGACCTATCGGTTCGGTGACAGACAAGTCGAAGACAGGATTATCGTCTTCCTCGGCATTGATTGCGGGGGGCTGTGGCAGCACTCGCTCCCGTTCACTCTGTAGCTCTTTCCATAGCTGATCGGCGCTTGCACCGACACCGGCCTTCTCGACCAACTCGCGTGCCATGGCGCTCATCAGGTCTTCGTCGGTGTCGAGCGATTGCAGACCTTCGCCGGAGAACTTGCCCTCCATCATCAGCGCGACGAGCATCTTCTTGCCCATCAATCGGAGGCAGGTCTCCTGCATCGTCCCCGTATAGGTGACGAACTTCACGCGCACCGCATTACGCTGACCGATACGCCAGGAACGCCTGCTTGCCTGACGCAACGTATGAAGCGAGTAGCCAGTTTCGTAGAAATAGAGCGTCGGAAAGGCCAACAGATCGAGTCCTGTCTCCACCAGTTTTGGGTGGCAGATCACGACCTCAACTCCGCCCTTCAGTTGCCGCTCGTACCAATCCTCGCGTTTGTCGGTGGCAACAGAAGAGCGCAGCACAGCAACCCGGAATCCAGCCTGCCTGAGCACAGTCTCCAGCCGTAGCGTGACATCCTTCTCCCCCGTGTAGGTCGCATAGACTTGGCAGCGCCGTCCCTGCCGAAGTTCTTCACGCACGTCGGCAATGAGCGCTCGCTCCTTCGCGTAGAGGCCGTCCTCCTTCAAGTTCTGAGGCTTCGTCACCAGGAACTTCACATACTCTTTGGTCTCCGGGTCGAAGGCCCGCGCCCAGATTTCCTCGAAGCCATAAGGATGATCGGGGTAGAGCAGCAGCGTGTTAAGCAGAATGCTCATCAGGCTCTTGTTGCCTCGATGCGACCGTATGGCCGACCGTATGTCCTCTTCTAGTTCTTCATAGGCGTCGGCCAATTCCTTGTCCATCTCGACCGATAGCACACTCTCGTCGTATCGCGGCAGGTTGTCCGCAATGTCTTCGAGCGAAAGAAACGCCGTCGTGTTCATCAGGAACTTGCCGAAGAGCAGCGGCGATGCGCCCGGCTTCTTCAGAACTTGGATCGTTTTCTTCGTTGCCCGCGAGCAGGCGTTATCGGTATCGCGCACCTTTTCGATGGTTTCCAGCACACCGTACTGCTGCTGAAAGTCGCGTCGTCCCTGGCCGCCGTAGGCAAATCCTTCGCCGGCCATGGTGTGCGGCTCCATGCGATAAAAGATGTTGAACAGATCGTCGGCATAGCCGCCCATCAACGTGCCGGTCAAAGCGATCAGCCTTTTCGCCGCGCGTCCCAATACGCCGAGACCGTTACCCTGGGCTGTATCCCCGGCGAGTTGATGCAACTCGTCTGCGATGGCAAAGTCGAACCATCCGCCCATATACCGGCCAACGTACTCAATCGGCGCCATCCGCTGAATGCGTTCGCGGTCCGCCTGCCACAGTGCGGAGTAGCGCGTTGCGCCACCATGCGGCGGAGTCACCGACTCAAAGAGCTTGATCTTGTCAACAAAGTCGAAATGGGTGAGCTTCTGCCGTTCCGAGTCCAGGATCGCAACGCCGGTGTCGGGATTGACGACGCCTCCCAGATTCGGCCCGGACTTCGCTTTGAGGAAGACGTGCTCCCAGTAGTAGCCCAGCTTCCCCTTATCCTTTCCAGTAATGAACAAGGCTGGCGCGGGGCAGCGCTTGCGCCACTCATTGCGGCCCATGCGCCGCAACTCAGCGAGCGACAGGCGCAATCCCTCGTACACGATCTTACCCTTGCGCAGCTTGACTTCGCAGATGCCGTGTGGCTTCTTGGGATCGCCGCCGTTGCGCATATCCTCAATCAGAAAGGTTCTGGCGCGCGGCACAGTCAGCAGAGCCTCACGCGCCCACTTGTGCGTAATGTGCGAAGGGCACATCACCAGAGTCGCGCTGGGCCGCCCCTCCGCGAGTACATGGATCGTGCCAAGCGCCATGTACGTTTTGCCTGCTCCACACTCGGCGACGATCCGCGCTGCCTTGGCTTTGCGCAGATACTTGACCGTGCCCGTAATGGCGAGTGCCTGCGCAGGCAGAGCTTTTCGCAAAAGCGTTGCAATGCGCGGCGCGACAGGGTCTTTCGTGCCTTGAAGCGGGGGATAAGTTTCGAGAATTCTGGACCCAAGCTCAGTGGCGTGGGTGCGCAAATATTGGAAGGTGGTCTCCATTGAGATACCTCGTGGAATCTGGGTGAGAATGTCCAGTGGGGGTATTACCGGAAATGTGATGTCATGCGACAAGCAACTCGGCACTCATGACCAGTTGCCATGAGTGGTTTGGCCAGATGATGGGGCCATTCTTCTGCGAAAAACTGAGAGCCTTTGACTGCAAGCCCTCCCCGATCCACCCAAGCACTTCCTCGGTTG
>Ga0302320_10001277_pt1 | contig 60451 bp, 52 predicted proteins | sample Bog_T0_3_FD_202130 | JGI IMG/M metagenome (GOLD analysis project Ga0302320, IMG submission 202130) | Peat permafrost microbial communities from Stordalen Mire near Abisko, Sweden - Bog_T0_3 | ecosystem: Environmental > Terrestrial > Soil > Wetlands > Peat | place: Sweden: Abisko, Stordalen Mire... | reverse complement strand
TCAAGACCGGCGCGGACGTCCTGGTTTCCGTGCGCCGGGCGATTGGAGGAACGGACCTCGGCCAACTGCACGCGGCGGTGGAAAAGGAGTTTCTGACCCTGGACGAGAACGAGCAAAGCGTGCGCTCCGCGGTGGCGAAATTGCAAACCGGATTCCTGCGTCGCTTCGCGGCCCTGCAACATGAGTGACCAGCCAGGCAAATCCCCAAAGAACGGACCGACCTTCGCCGGAGAAATCGGCGCGAAGGCGGCGCGCAAGCTGAGGGCGCGCAAATCTACGCAGGGCGTCTGGTTCGGCTTGGGCATGATGGGGTTGGTCGGCTGGTCGGTGGTCGTGCCGACGCTGCTGGGCGCGGCACTGGGCATCTGGCTGGACAAACATCACCCGGGCAAACATCCCTGGACACTGGCGCTGCTGGTGGTCGGACTGGCCATCGGCTGCTTGAATGCCTGGCATTGGATCGCCAAGGAAGACCAGGCCATGCACGACGAAACGGAGGACGACGATGAATGAATTATTAATGCTGGCGCTCGCCTTGGTGGCGGGTCTGGCGCTCGGCGCGTTTTTTTTTGGCGGCCTTTGGTGGACGGTGCGCATGGGTATTTCGTCCAGATGGTCGGCGCTTTGGTTTTTGGGCAGCAAGTTGCTGCGGATGGGCCTCGTCCTCGTCGGGTTTTATTTTGTCGGGCGCGGGGATTGGAAGCGGATGGTCGCCTGCCTGCTCGGGTTTGTCGTCGCGCGATTCATCGTGCTGCGGCTAACCCGCGTACGAATCGAGAATCCTTTTTCCATAGCCAAGGACGACCGCCATGCGTCTTAGTTCCGACCAATTGATTTTTTGGCAGCACGGGCTTTTCAAACTCAATGGCACGATCGTGTTCACGTGGGGTTTGATGCTTCTGCTGGCTGCCGGTTCCAAGCTCATCACGCGCAAGCTTTCGACGGAATTGAAACGGTCCCGCTGGCAGAACCTTCTGGAAATCGTCGTCACCGGCATGGATAAACAGATTGCCGAGGTCGGCCTCAAAAACCCGGAGAAATATATCGGCTTTTTGGGCACGCTCTTTTTGTTCGTCGCGCTGGCCGCGCTTTGCACGATCATTCCCGGCTATGAGCCCCCGACCGGATCGCTCTCGACCACGGCGGCGCTCGCGTTATGCGTGTTTTTGGCCGTGCCGCTGTTCGGCATCGAGGAGCAGGGACTGGGCGGCTATCTCAAGTCATATATCGAGCCGACCGTCATCATGCTGCCATTTAACATTATCAGCGAACTATCGCGCACGCTGGCTTTGGCCGTCCGCTTGTTCGGCAACATGATGAGCGGGGCGATGATCATTGCGATTTTGCTCACCGTCACGCCGTTCATTTTCCCCATCGTCATGACGGCGCTCGGCCTGCTGACCGGCATGGTGCAGGCCTATATTTTTAGCATCCTGGCGGCGGTTTACATCGCCGCCGCCACGCGCACGCGCAAGCCCAAGCCCCCGCTGGCAGTCAAAACCTGAAACAATCACAATCCAAACAAAGCACAAAACTATGGACAACATGACAATCATCGCGGTGGTCTCGATCATCACCGCCGGGCTGACCATCGCGCTTGGGAGCATCGGCCCGGCGCTGGGCGAAGGGCGCGCCGTCTCCACCGCCTTAAGCTCGTTGGCGCAGCAGCCCGATGCCTCCGCGACGATCACCCGCACCCTGTTCGTGGGTCTGGCCATGATTGAATCCATCGCGATCTACTGCTTCGTGGTCTCGATGATTCTGATCTTTGCCAACCCGTTCTGGAACCACGTCATCATCGTGGTGACAAAACCGGCAGGAAAATGAAACTATGCTGATTGACTGGTTCACCATCGGGGCGCAGGCGCTGAACTTCCTCATCCTCGTGTGGTTGATGAAGCACTTTCTTTACAAGCCCATTCTCAACGCGATTGACGCGCGGGAGAAGCTGATTGCCAAGGAACTCGCGGACGCGGATGCCAAAAAGACCGAAGCCCAAAGGGAGCGCGACGAATTCCAGAAAAAGAACGAAGAATTCGACCGGCAGCGAGCCGCACTTCTAACCAAGGCGACGGATGAGGCGAAAGCCGAACGTCTGCGGCTCCTCGAAGAAGCGCGGAAGGCGGCCGATGCATTGAGTGCCAAGCGGCAGGAATCGTTGATCAACGACGCCCACAACTTGAACCAAGCCCTCAGTCGCTTGACGCAGAAGGAAGTGTTTGCGATCACGCGCAAGGCGTTGACGGAGCTGGCCGCGGTGAGTCTGGAAGAGCGGCTGGGCGAGGTGTTCACCCGCCGCTTGCGAGGGCTGGACGACAAGGCGAAAGCTCTGTTCGGTGAAGCGCTCAAGCAGAATTCGGAACCCGCCCTGGTTCGCAGCACGTTTGACCTGCCGGCTGCGCAACGAGCGGCAATTCAAAATGCGCTCAACGAAACGTTCTCGGTCGAAATCCACCTCCGCTTTGAAACCTCGCCGGACTTGGTTAGCGGTATCGAACTAACCACTCATGGCCAAAAAGTCGCCTGGAGCATTGCGGATTATCTGGCGACGTTGGAAAAAAGGGTCGGCGATCTCCTAAAAGAAAAGGACAAGCCCGAGCCCCAAACCGCGATTAAAAAATAATGATCACCGCGCCTGAAAACTTGCGGTGCGTCTTCGACCGCACGTTCGCTGGCATCGGCCAGGCACTGGGAGCCTTCACGCCGCAATTGACGCCACGGGAAGTGGGCACAGTTATTAGTGTCGCCACCGGCATCGCCATGGTCTCGGGCCTGCCCGGCGTGGGCTTTGAGGAATTGGTGAAGTTTTCCGGCGGCGTGCTGGGCATCGCGTTCAATGTGGATGAGGATGAAATCGGGGTCGTGCTGCTCGGGCCATATCAGAATCTGCACGCAGGTGATGAAGTGGAACGTACCGGCCGCGTCATGGACGTGGCGGTCGGTGATCAATTGTTGGGGCGCGTCATTGACCCGCTCGGCCGGCCGCTCGATGGCAATGGACCAGTGGCTTCCACCCAGCGCCTGCCTATTGAACGCCCCGCGGCGGCCATCATGGATCGCGCGCCGGTCACGGTGCCGCTCCAGACTGGACTCATGGTGGTGGATGCGCTCATTCCCATTGGGCGTGGCCAGCGCGAATTAATACTGGGCGACCGCCAGACGGGTAAAACCGCCATCGCGCTAGACAGTATTTTGAACCAGCGCGGGAAAAACGTGATCTGCGTATATTGCGCCATCGGCCAGCGCGCTTCCGCCGTCGCCAAAGTAGTGGCAAATCTCCGGGAACAGGGCGCGATGGATTACACTGTGATTGTGGTCGCCGAAGGCAATGATGCTCCCGGGCTGACCTATATCACGCCCTATGCCGCCACCAGCATGGCGGAATACTTCATGGAGCAGGGCCGCGACGTGCTAATCGTTTACGACAATCTGACGCAGCACGCGGAAGCCTATCGCGAATTATCTCTGCTGTTGCGCCGCCCGCCCGGACGGGAGGCTTTTCCCGGCGACATTTTTTACATTCATTCGCGGATGTTGGAACGCGCGACCCATCTGAGCCAGGAACGCGGGGGCGGATCGCTCACCGCGCTGCCGATCATCGAGACCGAAGCGCAGGACATTTCCGCCTACATCCCGACCAACCTGATTTCCATCACGGACGGACAGATTTACCTGTCGCCGTCCCTGTTTGAATTGGGTGTGCTGCCGGCGGTGGATGTGGGCAAGTCGGTTTCCCGCGTTGGCGGCGAGGCGCAATGGGCGGCGTATCGCGCCGTCGCGGGTGACCTTAAGCTCGCCTATGCGCAATTTGAGGAGCTTGAAACATTTGCGCGGTTCGGCGCGCGTTTGGATGATGATACCCGCAAGATCATCGAGCATGGCCGGCGAATCCGCGCCTGCCTCAAGCAGCCGGAATTCGCGCCCATAAGTGTGCCGGCACAAATCACCGTCCTCCTGGCTTTGACCGCGAACCTGTTCGACCTGGTGCCGCTGGACCAAATGACCAACGCAGGACACGCTGTGCGCGAGGCCGCGGCGGCCATTCCGGCGGAAGTAAGCGCGCGAATTGAAACCGCTGCAAAATTAAGTGACGACGATAAAAAAGCGGTGGTCGAAATCGCCCGCCAAGCACTCGCGCCATTTCAGCCCAGGCCGCAAATTGAACCCGAAGTTAAGCCGGGAGCCAAACCGACTGCCAAGGTTGAACCTAGACCAGAGAATAAACCTGAAGTCGAAGCCAAACCGAAGCCGGAAGACAACGCCAAGCCTGAAGTCAACGCCGAAGAGAAACCCAGTGTCACATCGCCGCCTCCAGCGGCAGTTAAACCATCCGCAACCGCTGCCTCCAAGGGGAAGCCATGAGCGACACCACGGCGAGCTTGACTCGAAAGATCAACAGCGCCGGCGATCTGCAATCCGTCGTCCGCACGATGAAGGCGTTGGCCGCTTCGAGCATTGGACAATACGAGAAATCGGTGCAGGCGTTGGGCGACTATTATCGCACGGTGGAACTGGGCTTGAGTGCGTGCTTTCGGGAAAGCAAACCGGCCCTCCCTGCGATCAAACGAAAAGCCGAGACCGACGAAGGTGCGATTGGTGTCATTGTGTTTGGCTCAGATCAGGGATTGGTGGGCCAGTTTAATGACGTGGTGGCCGACTTTGCCGTCAAGACTCTCGCCGCGCTGCCGGGCATACCCCAGGTCTGGGCTGTCGGAGAGCGCGTGCATGCGCGGTTGGCGGATGCGGGTCTGCCGCTGAAGGGACTCTTTGCTGTGCCGAATTCCGTGCAGGCCATCACCCCGCTGGTTGGGCGAATTCAAATTGAAAGTGAAGCGCATCGGGCCAAAGGCGAGTATGAGCGGGTTTATGTCTTCCATAACCGCCCGAAGTCCGGCGCCCTCTACGAACCGGTCAGCCAGCGGCTGTTGCCGCTCGACGCCCCATGGCAGCAAGGCCTGGCCAAAGTTCCCTGGCCTTCGAAGGAGTTGCCCGAAGTCATGTGCGGCGACACGGTGACTCTTCGCGCGCTCCTCCGCGAATATCTTTTTATTTCACTTTTCCGGGCCTGCGCCGAATCTCTCGCGAGCGAGAACGCCAGCCGTTTGGCGGCGATGGAACGCGCCGATAAGAACATAGATGAACTGATGGAGACGCTGCACGGCACTTTCCATCGCATTCGTCAGGCGGGCATTGACGAGGAACTTTTTGACGTGATTTCAGGTTTCGAAGCGCTATCAAAAAGGAGTCTCGTTTGACCGCGACCAGCACACGGAAAGCACCGTGATAGGAGCGCCGCCACTTATACCATCCATTGTTTCGGATTTGGGCTTGTCCTCGAGGAATGGGGCCTCGATCTGCCCGCATAGTTTGGGGGTTGAGGAGGCTTCGTTTTTTAGGCTTTCCCTGCTCCACGGACTATGCTTTAATACGCTCATGAGTATTATACATCTGACATCCTTCCAACTGCGCCAAATAGCCGATCTCAAAGAAAAGATCGAGGCCTTGGAACTCCAACTCGCCGGCATCATTGTGGTTGCCGGTAAACCTCAGGCACCGGTCCAAGCACCAGAGCCGCCCCAGCCCTCTAAACCAGGCAAACGTACTATGAGCCCTGCCCACAAAGCCAAGATCAGGGCGGCACAACAATTGCGATGGGCAAAATACAACGCTGCCAGACCGACGATTGCTGTTGAATCTGCCACCTTTTCCAAGCCCGCAAAACGGAAAATGAGTGCTGCGGGCAGGGCGGCAATTGCGGCTGGAGCCAGGGCTAGATGGGCGAAGGTGAAGGCTGGGAAAAAATGAGCATTGACTTACTGAGTGGACAAAAGTGCGGCTTCTTACGGGGCTGCACTTTTATGTTGGGCCCTTTCATCTGCCCCGATAATTTGAAGCCCTGGGCTTGAAGCACGCGCGATGGCGGCTAGCTTTGCTTTGATCAGCCTCCTTGATAATTCCTCGCACCTAAAGTTTGCTCTGAACCCGATTGGTCGGTGCGGCGATGGTCGTCTAAGTCGGTCCGGACGATCGTGCCAGCTTCTCGTCGGAGTCGCTAGGAACGCGGCAAGCGCTTTCATAGCGGTTCACGAGATTGAACCAACTTAGCATCAGAATCAGCTTTCGCGTTCTATCGACCCCCCAGCGCTTGATTGATGCTTCCAGCAAGTCCGCTCCGAGGGTGGCGCGATCCGCGATGTCGTCCGCCATCGCCGCAATCAAAACGATGTCGGGATGCATTCCGGCAACCGGGCCGTCAGCGGTGAGCGCCTCGACCTCGATTTTTGAGAGCCCACTATTGCCCGCTATACGAGTGGAAGTATGCACGGCATAAATGCAGTTCAAGCGCACGGCGGTTCGCACAATCATTGCTTCTCGCAACCTGGCGTCGGCAGCGGGGCAGGCGAAAACGGCCCTCATTAGCGCAACCGCGGGGCCTGCGAGATCGCCCGCCCCCGCCAGCGCGATTGCCCCGTTGAGAGTTCCGTCAGGATCGAATTCGTTTCCCAAGGCGGCCCGCGCCTCTTCGGCGGTTGGCATCGGCAAACAGATATCGGCCTTGGCTTTCCTTGGTGGATTAGACATTGTGCGAAAAAGCTTACCATCAGTGCGGCGTCCCAGGCAACCGATCCCAGCGTTGCGCGGTTCCTGGTGGAACTTGAAGGGATGGTTTGCCCGGATAAGGTGTTCACCCCATTGCCCCCGAGGCGATATCCGGTTAATTGTGTGTCCGAAAGATCGATAATGAAAAAATACTCATTCTCTCAGCATTCGTGGCTGGCAGCGCAGGCTTGCAAGCATCTATTGCGCGGATTAACCCATGGTTCAAAGAATTCCCGGACAAACTCGCCACCGGCTTTCCGATTTTCAACTGGCCGTTTTGAAACCCCATGAGTATAAAGTCAAAAGCTTATCTCGTGGGCGGCGGAATCGGTTCTTTGGCTGCCGCCGCTTTCATGATCCGTGACGGCGGAATGTCCGGTGAAGACATTTCAATTCTTGAAGCACTGCCCCTGATGGGTGGCAGCCTTGACGGCGCTGGCGACGCTGCGGGCGGTTATTCCTTACGCGGCGGCCGCATGTTGACCACCGACAATTACGAATGCACCTGGGATCTTTTCAAATCCATTCCTTCACTAAACCACCCGGGCCAGTCGGTGTTCGAAGAAACCGTGGAGTTCAATGCACAGCACAAGTCGCATGCGCAGGCGAGACTCGTGGACTGTCGGCGCGCAAAGGTGCCCGTGACTTCAATGGGATTTTCCATGCAGGATCGCAAGGAATTGCTGAAACTCAGCCGGGCAGATGAAGCCTCGCTGGGGTCACAGTGCATCACCGACTGGCTTTCGCCAGCTTTTTTCGAAACGAAGTTCTGGTTCATGTGGGCTACCACCTTCGCGTTTCAGCCCTGGCACAGCGCCGTGGAATTCAAGCGTTACCTGCACCGTTTTATGCTCGAGTTTTCCCGGATCGAAACGTTGGCCGGCGTCAAACGGACGATTTACAACCAGTATGATTCCCTGGTTCTGCCGCTGCAGACCTGGCTCAAAGCCCAGGGCGTGCGTTTGGTTTCCGATTGCAAGGTCACCGACCTCGATCACCAGACCGAGAGCGGGAAGTTTATGATTACCGGTATTCATTGCCTGCGGCATTACGATACTGAAGTGATCGCCGTGAATGACCGCGACTTTGTCTTTCTGCAAAACGGATCAATGACCGACGCCTCAAGCCTGGGTTCCATGTCCAACGCGCCTGAGAAGCTAACCAAAGAAGACAGCGGCAGTTGGGCGCTTTGGGAAAAGTTGTCGGCGGGCCGCCCGCAGTTTGGTCATCCAGCGGCGTTTAACCATTGCATCGCGCAGTCGTGCTGGGAATCGTTCACCGTGACCCTGAAAACCCCCGAGTTCTTCGACCTGATGAAAAAGCTCAGTGGCAATGAGGCTGGCACCGGTGGACTGGTAACGTTCAAGGATTCAAACTGGTTGATGTCCATTGTGCTGGCGCATCAGCCGCATTTCCTGAACCAGCCGGCCGACGTGCAGGTGTTCTGGGGCTACGCTCTGTTTCCCGACCGGGTCGGGAATTTGGTTCCGAAGCCGATGGCAGACTGCAACGGAGCGGAAATCCTGCAGGAGCTCTGCGGCCATCTGCGCTTCGATCTGGAAACCTTCGAATCCGCCAACTGCATCCCGTGCCGGATGCCTTATATCACCAGCATGTTCATGCCCCGCTCGCAAAGTGATCGCCCCTTGCCGGTGCCGCTCGATTCCAAGAATTTCGCGTTCATCAGCCAGTTCGTCGAGATTCCGACGGACACTGTTTTCACCGTGGAGTATTCGGTGCGAGCCGCGCAAATGGCGGTTTACGAGTTGCTGGAGATTCCCCGCCGGATTCCTGCCGTGACCCCGCACGACAAATCTCTGCACGCGGAGTTTGAAGCGTTGCTCAAGGCATTCAAGTGACCGGCGATTCTAAAATATTATGCTAAGCAAAGTCAAAACCCTAAAGGGTTTCAAATTGAAGAGCTTGGACGGAGAAATCGGGCAAGTTAAAGATTTCTATTTTGATGACCAATACTGGACCATCCGTTATCTGGTCGCCGAAACTGGAACCTGGCTGGCGAGCCGGCAGGTGTTGATCTCGCCGTATGCACTGGTGGCTATTGACAAAAAAGACCATAATATCGCGATTGATTTGACGCTTAAACAGATTGAGAACAGTCCTTCCCTCGACTGTGACAAGCCGGTCTCGCGCCAATGGGAGCAGGACTACTACGGTTATTTCAGTTGGCCCGCCTATTGGAACGGAGTTTATAGCTGGGGAACTTACCCCTACATCGACCGCAACCCGAATAAAGCGGAACAATTCGCCCCGGGAAGGAAGGCGTTGGATCACCATTTGCGAAGCACGCGCGCGGTGAGCGATTACAGCGTCCAGGCTCAGGACGGTGATCTGGGTCACGTCGAAGATTTCATCGTGGATGACGAGTCCTGGACGATCCGCTATCTCATCATCAATACCGGCAACTGGTGGCCCGGAAAGAAAGTCCTGGTTTCGCCGCTGTGGATCGGGCGCGTTAGCTGGGCGGATTCTAAAGTGTTTATCAAACTTTCCCGCGAGAAGATCAAGGCATCGCCGGAATATACGGATGATTCGCTGGTGACCCGCGATTATGAAATCGGCTTGCACGAACACTATCACCGCAAAGGCTACTGGTTGGACGAATTGGCGGCTTGATTCTTGGCGTGCGCATAGCTTTCTCGATTACTCAGGTTGCAATTGCCCGCGGCAACAGCTGGGCGCGCTGAAAGACTTGCCCGCCCGGCGCGTGATTTCGTCCGTCATCGGCCCGTCGCCTTTGAACCCGCTGCTGCTCATGCTCTTTCGATTTGCATTTTGATCGGTCAAGGCGTAATTGTAAATCTGCTCGTTCCTGAAGGACGAGAAAAAAACGTCGAATTGACCTGGTGATTTATGAATAAGCGGAGGAGCTTTGGTGAATTGCGGCGGCTGCTTTGCGTCGCCGTTGTGGCCGTGGGGCTGGGCGACGCTTCTCCGGCAAATGCCACGATTGTGCAGGGCTCGAAAGCTCTTGGCGCCATCTGGTGGATCGGCGATTCGATTACCCAGGGCAACGCGGATGGAGACTTTACCGAGACTGTGAGGTCAACCCTTTACAATAAACTGATGGCGGCGGGCTATGCGTTCACTTATACCGGCCACTACGACTACAATAGCGAAGGGTTGCCGGCGACCGGTAATGATAGTGATCCGGCGAGCGATCTTTACCAATTTCATTCCGGGGTCTCCGGCTCCGTCATTGGCACCAATTGGGTGGCTCCCAATGGGGCCGAATACACCGGCATGACGCAAAACATAACCATGTGGTGGGCTAGCTCGGTCGGGAGGCTGTCGGTGGTCCCGCCCAACGTGATTTTGATCCTGATTGGCAGCAACGACGCGGATGTGGGCCTCGATATCACCAACGCCCCGGCCCGGCTCGCCCAGCTCATCTCGACGATTTATACCCTGCCAGGTGTGGGAAACCCCACCATCTTGGTGGGCACCCTTCCCCCCAACCGTGACAGCCTGGTCGCTCCACAAAATGTTGCGGTCTTCAATGTCGGAGTTCCCGGTGTCGTGCAATGCTTTCAGAACCTCGGGGATGATGTCTATATCGTGGATCAATTCACCTTGTTGAACGAGAATTTTTCCGCGGCGATGACTCCCGGCAAGCTTCATCCCAATGCCGTGGGAAACGATTACATGGCCCAGAACTGGTTGAACACAATCCAAAGTTATGTGGGTGCATCGGTCCCCGTCGCCCCGTGTAGCCTCAGTGCGGCTCCAGCCAACACGCAGGTCGCGCTTTTCTGGAGTGTGGTTCCAGGCGCCAACCAGGGTTATACGGTGAAGCGGTCACTGGTTAGCGGCGGCCCCTACGTCTGCGTGGCCACCAATCTGGCGGCAACGTGTTATACCGACACCAATGTGGTTAATTTGACAACCTATTATTATGTGACCACGGCGGTCAATGCCCTTGGTGAGAGCACTAACAGCAACGAGATAGCGGCCATCCCGGCCGTGCTGCCGCCGCCGGTGGTGACGGCGGCGCTAACGGGCTCGCAGGTGGGTCTGAACTGGCCGGCGGACTACATTGGCTGGCGGTTGCAAACCCAAACCAATGCGTTCGTTGCCGGCGTGAGCACGAATTGGACAGATGTCCCTAATTCCACGCTCACCAATCAATTGACGATTCCAATTGATGCCGAAAATGTTTCAGTGTTTTTTCGGCTCGCTGCGCCATGAGCCTGTCGGAAACCCTTACACTTTGGACCATTATTTGGCGATTGGCGAAAGGTTAAGTAAATTCACAAGCGTCTGAAATATAACATGTTAGGACTTAATTGCACTATCCTGAAAAGCGGCTGGCATTTGGCTTGCTGGTCTAGCTGTTTTCGAAGAAGAAGATAAATGAACCAAGCAAGCACATGGTGGAGATAATCAGCCTCCCGGGACCGATGATCGCGTTTCGAGACGACCGTGGTAAAGCCGACCAACAAACCAACTTAAATAATCCCCGATGAAGGCAATAACCTGTTTATTTTTTATCACGCTGACCCTGCTGGCTGGCGTTTACCAAGCCTGCGCCGAGTTGCCAGTCATTACCTCGTTCACTCAAGATGGGGTGCTCATTTGCTCAAATCTACCCAGCGGGAGCCTGGCTTCGGTGCAATGGGCGTCCTCGCCGACTGGGCCTTGGCAGACGAACTGGGCGTCGCTGAGTTCGGTTACCGTGGCTTCGAACGGAACCATCCAAGTCAGCGTGCCGATGTTTTACCGGGTGCAGGGGGTGGTCACTCCCGACGGCATGGTACCGATTCCAGCGGGGACGTTCACGATGGGCGACGTTTCAGACACCAACCTCAATGGCGATGCCGCGCCGACTGTTATCTCGGTTTCCGGGTTTTACATGGATCAGAACCTGGTGAGTTTCAGTCAATGGCAGGGGGTTTACAGTTACGCGACGAACCAAGGCTACAGCTTCGCCGACCCCGGCTTGGGCCAGGCGGCGAACCATCCGGTGCAGTCGGTGGATTGGTTTGACTGTGTGAAGTGGAGCAATGCCCGGTCGCGGCAGACGGGATTGACGCCGGTGTATTACACGGATGCGGGATTTACCCAGGTGTTCACCAACGGCGATTCCGGCGCCACCATTTATGCGAACTGGTCAGCCAATGGGTATCGGTTGCCGACAGAAGCGGAGTGGGAGCTGGCGGCCCGGGGAGGGTTGAGCGGACAGCGTTTTCCGTGGGGCAACACGATCTCGTGGAGTCAGGCGAATTATTACGGGGATCCCTTGTCCGTGGATACGAATAATGGTTTCTTCTATGATCTCGCCACAGCGAAGGATTATGATCCGGCGTTTTCCGGCGGAGACAACGGGAATATTCCCTACACAAGTCCGGTGGGATCATTTCCTTCGAACAACTATGGTTTGAATGACATGGCTGGGAATGTGTTCGAGTGGTGTTGGGACTGGTATGGCACGCCTTACGGACTGCCAACCACTACGAATCCGACCGGACCGGCCACGGGAGGGGTTCGTGTGTTGCGTGGCGGCAGTTGGGGTTTCAACGCCATCAGCGCCCGGTGCGCCAACCGTGGCGTCAACCCCCCGAGCAACTCCCCCAGCTACTTTGGGTTTCGCTGCGTCAAGGGTCTTTAGTGCCGGTCTGAGAATTTGGAGACCCAAGAAGCCCCAGCCCAAACCGGAATTTAACTTGCCGGTTTATTTCTGTCCATCATGCGACGATCAAAGTTGGCATATATTCTGCTCTTATAATTTTCGCGGCTGAAATGTGTTCTGATTTTATGTTGAATGGGAAGACACGCTGTGCGAAGTTCCCGGCAACTTTCGCGTGTTTGCGAAGTCCGATTGAATCAAAGAAAAAAGGATAAAAGGGTCCGGCTCGCGCCCGTTGCTGAATGGTTCCGGATACGTTTTGGAAGCATGCCGACGTTTGCAAACCAGAATTCCAGTTATCATATGACACCGACCACAGTTTATGCGTCCCAATACATCCGAGGCATGATGTGTTCGTGGCTGCTGTTATTGGCCGGCTCCGCGCTGGCGCAAAACACCTCGCTGTCCTTCACTCTGGATGAGCCGTGCAGGACCAGCGCCGGCGTTTATGCGCCCGATGGCACGCTGATTCGCACCCTTTGGAGCAAAGTGCCTTATTACACCCCAGGAACCTATGCCACCAATTGGAACGGGCTGGATGACAATGGCAACCCGGCGCCGGTTGGGGTTTACCAGTTCAAAGTGCTGCAGCATAACTTGGAATATGTCTGGGATGGAGCCATTGGAAACACCTCGGACGAAGCGTCGGGTCCCAGCGTTCACATGGCCTTCTATCCCATGCAGGCCATGGCGATTGGCGGGACCAATGCCTTTTACGTTTCGGGCTATAACGAAGGCAAGTATGATTTCACCGCTTTTTCCACCACCAACCCGCAACACGTCACCGCGAAGTTCGGCCCCGATGGCAACACGGCCAACATTTATGACCCCAGTTGGGAGTGGACTGTCACCGATGGCTCCTGGGTCTATTTTGCCTGTGTCTTGACTTACAGCCCCGACGAGGTGGACAGCTTGTCTTCCGGCTGCATCGTGGCCTTTAATGTGGCGGATAACAGCCCCGCCCACTTCACCAATGGTGTGACGATTTTCAACGGCTTGAACACCCCTTTTGCCGGGATCTATGTGGGCAATAATCCTGGAATCAGCGGTTTGGCCGTGCAGCAAACCGGGAATTTGCTGGCCGTGTCGGTGGCTCCGGACAACACCGTGTATCTGCTGGACAAGCGCGCTGGCACGGTGGTGCAAAGCTTCAGTGTCAATTCTCCGGGCCAGTTGAGTTTTTCCCCTGACGGCAGTCTGTGGGTGATCACCGGCAATAGCACCGTGTGTTACTCCAACCTGATCTCAGGTCCGGTGGTGGTCTGCACGATTCCCAATTTCAGCGAACCCCTGGCGGTGGCCGTGAATCCGGCGAATTCCAATTTGGTGCTCGTCGCCGACGGCGGCAGCAGCCAGCAAATCAAGGCGTACGATCATTCGGGAAACGCACTGTGGACTTACGGGCTGCCGGGAGGATACCCCACCAACGGGGTGGCGGTGGCGACCAACAAGTTCTGGTTCCGAAACGACTCGGAGGGCGACGGGACATTTTTGTGCTTTGCGCCGGATGGGTCGTTCTGGGTGGGGGACGGCGCCAACGACCGCTCACTCCATTTCTCGGCCTCGCTCAATTATCTGGAACAAATCATGTATCAGCCGCATTCCTATGTGGCTTGCGCCGACCTGAGCAATCCTTCCCGCGTGTTTGACCAATTTCTGGAATTCAGCGTGGATTACACCAAACCGCTGCCGCAGGCCTGGACACTGGTGAATAATTGGAGGGCAAACTTGGACCCGTGTCATATTTCAGCAGCCTACGGCTTACGTCAGATTGTCACCCTCAGCAATGGCCGGACCTATGGCCTGATAGATAACAACTGCGTCAACGTCCTGCCCAAACAGGAGTTGTGCGAACTGGGCGCCAGCCAATTGCGCTTGACTGGCGTTTTTCCCTTTGGCACCAATGAAGCGGCTTGGATCACGCTCGGGACCGACGGCTCCGCCCGCTGCACCACCGCTGGCGCCGCCCTGTTTTATCAATCAACCTTGAGCGGTTTTGACACGAACGGCAATCCGATTTGGAATCCCCAAGGCCTCCTCGCCTCCGCTTCCAATGGCAGCACTGATCCGATTCCGCGGCCGGGAAGCGGCATCAACAACATCTCCTCCATCACCAGCGACAATATCCTGATTTCCTTTGACCAATCGCTGAACAATGGCTGGCATCTGGGCGGCATCCGGGTGGGCGCCACCAACTGGCTTTGGAAGGCCAGCCCCGCGGGCGATTTGAACGGCTACGGAACTTACGAGATTGATAATGGGGTCGTGTACGCAGGCAATACCGCGCAAGCCGTAGATCGTCAGGTGGTCTATGGCTACAACGGCGAATTCTTCCGCGGCCAGGGACAGGCGGGTCAAAACATGCACTTCTATGATGACGGCTTGTTTGTGGGCCAGTTTGGCGAAGCCACGCTGGGCCATTCCGCCTATGAAGGAGCCTTGCCCGGGTATGCCGGCAACGGCTTCTCTCCCAGCTTTTGCAGTACTACCAACGGCGACTACTACCTCTGGGTGAACGATGAAAGCGCGCACGGGCTGCAACGCTGGCATTTTGCCAACGCCCGAAACATTCGCGAGCTGATTGGCAGCGGTGCCTTGGGCGGTTCGGTCACCTTGACCAATCAAACTTATAATTTTCCGTCGGGGGTGACTGGCAAACCCGGCGCTCAATCGGCGGAGTTATCCTGGCTGCCCGTGCCCGGGGCATCCGCCTACAACATTCACTACTCGTTTATAAATGGCGGACCTTACAATCTTTTGGCGGGGAGCACCACCAACCTTGATTATGTTGCCACCGGGTTGACCAACGGCCAAACCTATTATTTTGCCGTCAGCGCGATCCAAGCAGGCGCCGAAGGCATGCCCTCCGAGAAGGCCGCAGTGACTCCTTTTGACGCCACTCAATCCGTGGTTTGCACTGGCTCCATGACCGATGGCGGCCAACAGACGCCGGTCGTGTATGTCAGTTCGTCGGCTGCCGCCTCGGGAATGCCCAGTTGGAATGGCTCCCAACACTTTACCGCTGTGCTGACGCCGCGGGATTTGGACGGTTATGGCTACGGCAATCTGCAGAATGAAACCCTCGGCACCAAGGGCTACGCCATTTATGACTGGGGAGGTTACGGTACGAGTCTGGTGAATCTCAACACCAATTTCACGGTCACGCCAGGCTCTGGCTGGAGCGATGTCAACTATTTGGAGCGGCAATATAGCCTGGACGGCAACCTGGGAGCAAACGATGGCTTAACTGCGAATCCGACCGCCTCGATCAACATCGGAGTGGGCGACACGAATTATCATTACGTCACTGTGATCAGTCCCTCCAGATTCAACAACCCCAATCAATTTACCATGCGTCTCACTGCCGCCAACAATACGTCGGCGGTTTTTAATATCAACGAATACCCCGGTTACTCGCACGTGTTTCAATTCAGATTTCAAGGCAATGTCACGCTCTGGGCTGCCGCCACTGGCGGCAGCGAGGCGATTGTCCAAGCCCTGTTTTTTGACGATGCCCCGGTCACGTATTCCAGCGCCTTTATCCCGACCGCGCCAGCGACCAACTCCAGCGTCACCAACCTTAGCGCCACCACCGTCGTTTCTTCAGGAAATCCCGCCCCGGCCGGCAACTCGGTGAGCTTGACCGCCACGGTGACCGGGACTGGCGGCCTGCCGACCGGAACTGTAACTTTCCGGGACGGAAGCAACAATCTTGGCGCCATAAGTTTGAACGGTTCAGATTTGGCAGTCCTGACTACCTCCGCGCTTTCGGCGGGCGGTTCGCCCCATTTGATCACGGCGGTTTACAGCGGCGACAGCTCCTTCGTCAGCAGCACTTCCGCGCCGTTGTCACAGCTCATAACCAATTCCAGCCCTGGCACCGTGACCAGTCCCACCTACGCCGACATCACCAATGGCCTGGTGTTGCGCTATCCGCTGACCACCAATGGGAATGATGTTTGCCACGCAATGAATCTCACGCTGGTGAACTCACCGCAGTTCAACGCCGGCGCAGTCAATTGGAATGGCGCGTCGCCAACCTTCGGTTACAGTCCAGCCCGACAGTGGCCGCAAGTCGGGCTGACCATTTCCGCGTGGATTAATATGGCCAACCCCGCCGGCAATTATGCGATCACGGCTTGCTATGAAAACACGAATGGCACGCTGCCCCAATCTTATCTTCAATTTTTCACCATGAACAATGCACTCATCGCCCGGGTTGTTCAAAACCGGGACGCAAATTTTATTGGCCGGACGACTCCCGCCAGTCTCACCTTTGGCTGGCATTTCGTGACGTTCACTTGGTCGGGAGGGACGACGAGCAGTTCCATCATGATTTATCTGGATGGCACACGGATAGACAATGCGGATCAGAACCAAGGGACCTTTGCCTCGCCCTATGGTGGCGGCGATGTGCCTTTCACCGTGGGGGCCCAGGTTTCACCCGGAGGCACTTTTGCGGGTCAGTTTTACGGCAGCCAAAAGGATGTGCGCATGTATGGCCGTGCGCTGTCCGCGTTGGAGATCGGCACGCTTTACACCAATGGTGCGAACCCCGCAGCCGTCCAGAGTCCCTTGCAGCCTCCTACTGGGCTGCGCATCGTCCCGCCGTGACATTCTTCGCGGGCATCCGCTTGGGCCTGAAAGGGCGCCGGACATTCGCCAGACAAGCCGGTGTCTGGTAATCCTGCTCGCTTCTCACCCGGTTCATGGAGAGAGGGCGAAATAAACATTCGTCATTCCTGGGGCCTAGCCAAAATCTTCCGGCGATTTTGCCGCCCAATCGTTCAGCGAAGCGGCGAAGTCATATCTGAAGTGGAATCCCATTTCCTGGAGGGATTGCGGAATGATATGCGTGGACATCGCGGTTTTGCGCACCCGCACAGGATGCAGAGGACTGCGGCCGCCGGTGACCAATTGAGCCAGCGCAGCCAAGAGTTCCAAAACCGGCAACGGAGCGGTGATGGCCGGCAGCCTGCTTCCGAAGCGTGCTTGGACTATGCGGACGAGTTTTCCCAGAGGTTCCGTCTCCTGCTCCACGTAATTGTATGTCAAGACGTTCTCCTCCCTGGCCATGATAAATTCAAAACTGTCCAGCAATCCCTCAATATAGCCGTAGCTTTTTCGTAGTTGTTTACTGCCTGGAAACACAAAATATCCTTTGCGAACGGCCCGGATCATCCGCAAAATATTACCTGGATCGCCGGGACCATAAATGACACCGGGCCGGCAGATATAGAGCCGCCGGTCCGCTGCGGTGCGCTGCCAACTCTTATGAATCAATTCGGCTCCAAACTTGCTGATGCCATATGCGCTGGCAGGATAAGGCAGCGAGGTTTCAGAAATCGGTTTGGTGGGTGGACCGTAAACCGCAATGCTGCTGGTGAAAAAAATATTCTTGCAGCCGGTTTGTTCCGCGTAAACGCACGCATTTTTCGCGCCGGCGAGATTGGTGTCAAAATACTCTTCGCGGGCATGGCCCGGCTCCCGATGGACGGCGGCAAAGTTAAACAGCCAATCCGGCCTCAGTTTCTCCATCGCAATGGGAAGCCGGACATCGCATTTGACAAACTCGCAGCCCTCGTCCAAGGGTTGCGGGGGCGGTCGAACATCGGCGAGAACAATGCGTTCGAACCGCCTCAATCTGGACAAGCGCCTGGACCAGTTGGAGCCAACATAGCCGCTACCGCCTAGAATGACACATGTACTCATAATTCGCCGCTTGGGCCGGCAAAACGCCGGGGAGGGATGCCAGATGATGGGCCAGCCTTACCGAAAACACCCCCAGCAGAAAGGTCGGGTTGGCCTGGCCGGACGTTGGAAACACTGAGCTGCTGCAGACAAAAAGGTTCGGGGAACCCCAAACCCTAAGATTCTTGTCCACCACGCCGTCGTCAGCCTCGGCGGCGATGCGCGTGGTGCCGACTTGATGAATACCATCAATGGACATGGCGCGAATGGCCATCGGCAACTCGCTTTTGGGATGCCAATAGATCAGCTCGCCGCAGCGGCATTTCCGCAGCCATTGGTCCAAATACTCGTGCGTGCGAATAATGGAATCCGCATCTTGATCGGTATATTGGTAGTAAATCGTTAACGTCTCTCCATCTTTGGCCAATTCCATGCGGTTCTCCGGAACGGGGACTTGTTCGGCATGAAAATGCAACGCATAGGTGTTCTTCGGACTGTAAAGAAACACGCCCGGCAGCTTCCGCCCGACGCAATACCGGGAATAAAAGATGCTGGCCGGAATGGTCAAGGATGCCGGCAGATCCTTGATTACATTTCTCAGATGTTTCGGAACGTTGGAAACCTTGCCCTTGGTAATGGATCTGGCCACTGCCGGCGGCGCCAGCCGCCGGCCCAAGATTGGAGTAATCATGGCCAAGTACATGAAGGACAGTGCGCCGTTGCGATGGTCGGGATCAACATACAGGGGATTGTCCAGCCACAGCGCCGTGTTGAGCAGGTTTTGTTCCAGGATGGCCTCCGTTGACAACTGCAGTCTGCGGCGCACATAAACCCCATCAGGAGTGCGTAGGAAGCCATACTCCGTCTTTTTGGGATGGCCGTGAAAGCGCACGCTGGCGATCTTCCCTGAGACGTGGCCCTGATAGTACTTGCCGAGCGCAGCCGGCGGTCCGCCGCGATTTTGGAAAACCTGGCTGTTTTTCAGCAATAGGCGCGTGGTTTCCTGCGCTCCAGCCGCGATCACGACCATGCGGGCCGTGACCGTGACGCGGCGTTTCCGCCCTAAGTCCCGAAGGCCAACCGTGGAAACGTTGCCGGCCAATGAGGATACTTCAAATGAACATGCCTCCCAACCGGTCAATAAATGGAGACTCGCGGACGATAGGATCTGCGGGCCGTAACGTTCTCCAAAACGTGTAGGCATGCTCCAGCGTTCGATGACGGAGTCCATAACGTCTCCACTTTGAAAGCCCTCGGCAATGCGGGTGCCGGCGAAGGCCGGAATTTCATTCAAATCAAACCGGGCCTCGCCGCATTCAAAGTACTCAGCCGCCTGCGGCGCATATTGGCGCGACTCATCGAAGAGCGCAAGATCCCAGGTGCATTGTCCCGCCAATATCTTTCGCGGCAGGAAGTCAACGGCATCGTACATCACGCAGCGGCCGCCCCAAGTGGCGGAACTTCCACCCAAGCCCTTGTTGGTGCATTCATAGGGCTCATGATGGTTTAATGGATCCGCGATCTTGATGGAATCGTCCAGCGGGTTGCGGGACGCGGCCTTGCCGTCGCCGTATTCAATCAATAGGACGCGCTGCCGCGGCCTAAGCTTTTGATATTCCAATGCGAGGATGATGCCCGCCGGCCCCGTGCCAATAATGCAGAGGTCGTAGGCCGTTCGTTCGGCGATGGCAATTTCAATCTTCATGGGCTGGCTGGATCTCGGGTTGGGGGCGGCCTGCGTTTTGGCCGGGCATTTCCGAACGGTTCCGCGGCCGTACGGGCGCGGCCGGATTGCCGGCATAGACCGTCCAAGCGTCCAAGTTCTTGGTGGCCACGGAGCCGGCGCCCAGAACGCTGCCGGCCAGGCAATGTACGCCGGGCAGCACGATGGCTCGCGCGCAAATCCACACTTGGCTTTCGATGCGGATGAACTTTGCGATATAGGTGAATTCAGGCGATTGATAGTCGTGGGTGGCGCCGCAAAGGTAGGCGTCTTGCGAAATGATAGTGCGGTCGCCGAGGGACACTCCGCCTGGATTGTAAATCTCCGCCCCTCGGCCGATGGTGACCACGGTCCCCGTTTTCAACAGCCACGGAGCCCAAATTCGAGCGCTCGGATAAATCATGTTGATGGCCCCGAGTTTGGCCCCAAACAGCCGGAGCAGCGCGCATCTCCATTTGTGAAGCGGCGGCGGCGTGGGCCGGAAAAGAAACATCCAGACCAGCTGCCAAATCAGCCGCCTGATTCTCGAGCGCCAGCCAAAAACCGGTCGCAGCAGCGGGTCGTCACTATCCGCCGAATGATCGCTTAATAGTCCCATGAGTGTTGCCTCAAAGTTTCCGGATTTACGAAGGCTTGAACTTCGGCGGACGCTCCCGGTAATGGAGCATCATCGGCACCAGTTTGCAGGCTTTCCAATAGCGAGGGATGAACTTGCCCGGCTCGGAGCAGCATCGAAATAGCCAGCCAAGAAAAAGTCTGTCGGCCCATGACGGGATCCGAACTTGATTTCCAGTCAGAAAACCAATGGCTGCGCCCAAACAATGAATGCTGGGTCCATAGTCACAGGCTTGCTTCAGCATCAATCCGAGCCTCTCTTGAGTGCCGCCGCCCAGGCAAACCACAATCTGCCTTGGCCTTTGTCCGGTCACTATGCCAGTCAGCGTATCGTCCACAATCCGGCCGGTGGAATAGTGCGGCGCCAGGTAACAGTCCTCCTTGGTAAAAGCATAGCCTTGTGATCGCAGCCACGCCAGATTCTGGTCGCGCGCCGCTGCGTTGGGCATGATCCATAAAACGGATTCCCGCGGCTGCAGCGCTTTCATTTTATGCAACAGCTTGAGGTATTTCAGTCCGGAGACGCGCGGAACTCTCTTTCCAGAAATAAGCTGCCACAACAAGACCATCAGCCCGCTGTCCGTGATGGCCAAGTCCGCGCTGAAGAGGGCCTCGCGATAATGTTCGTTTGTTTGGAGCTCCACGAGGGCCGGCGCCGCCGGCACGACCACCAGGCCTCCGCGCAAACCGATTTGCACCGCGGCCTCGGCGCTGCCCACAAAAAAGCGTATGCCAAGGATGCGCTGGAACAATGCCGGAGAATCGGGGGAAAGGTTCATGCTGGTCTTATTATTTGGCCGCGGCGCACGCGGACGAATTCATTTTTTCCAATTCCACGGTCTTAACGACGCACAAATATTCATACACCGCGTGCAGGCGCGCGAAATGGTATCCTTCTTTGCCATCCAAGAATCCGCGCTGCCAGAGATAGACATAGAGAAACCGCAGCAACGGCCGGCAGGGCAGACGTTGCGAGAACTGTTTTAGCCGGCGCAACCGCCCGGCTTTCTTGTTTTGCAGGGAATGGCTGCTGCCGCGGAGAAAACGATCCAAAGCCACCCGCGATTCCCAATTGGAGTAGCGATTGTGCTTCTCGATAAAGACGTCCACCGAAGGGAAGGCATAGTGATCCATTTCACACCGCAGCCGACCGGTCTGGCCGTTGACCACGACGTGTTCGTGAACCTCGTTGTCACCGCTGGCCGTGGCCACCTCCGTCAGTTTTTCATGGCGTCCAAGGCGGTGCTTGAACAGCCGCAGATTCCAGTTGGGATAGTAGGCGTGCTTGAGCCATTTGCCCATGAACATGAAGCGCCGGTTGATCCAATAGCCATCGAAGGGAAGGGTCGGATCCGTCACGATGCCCCGGAATTCCCGCTCCGCTTCCGGGGGCATGACCTCGTCGGCGTCCAAGATGAATACCCATTCGTGTTTGAAAGGCAGCTGCGCGAGCGCCCAATTTTTCTTTTTGGGCCACGCGCCGTTGAACTGGAACTGCACCACCCGGGCGCCGTTCGCTTCAGCGATGGCTTGGGACCCGTCGCTGCTTTGCGAATCCACCACAAAAATCTCATCGGCCCACGCCACCGAAGCCAGGCTTCGGTGAAGATTGGCGGCCTCATTTTTGATAGGCATGAGAATGGAGACGGGAACTTTCATAGGTGTGGGATCCGAGCCGCCCGACCGAAAACGGGCTATCTGATGGGATGCAATCCAGGAGTTGTTTCTGATGAGTCAATTCTGCTTTGCCCGCCGGCTCGCTTCCTCTGCTCCCATTGTGGCGGAATGGTTCCGGCGGCGCTCGGTCAAATCGTGGAGGACGGCTGTCAAGTGCTGCGCGGCAGCGTCAATGCCAAAACGCTTTTCGTAACTGATTTTGGCGGCATGGCTCATCGTGGTCCTGGCTTCGGAGGACATACTTTCCCATCGTCGAAAAAGTTGCGCCGCGCCTTCGAGCGTATCGGGAGCGACCAAGCCGGCTTGGTCCTCCATGATTTCCCGCCAGATATTGACCTGATTGGAAATCAAAACCGGTTTTCCGCAGGCAATGGCCTCCACCACGGCCAGGCCAAAATTCTCCTGATGGCTGGTCAAAATAAAAACCTCGGATTTATATACGGCGCCCCACTTGGCCGCTCCGTTCAACATGCCGGGCCACAGGACAGATCCGGGCGGGCAAATTTCCCCCGCCAGTTCCTGGAGCTGCTTTCCAAAACCGTTTTCCAAACCCGGTCCGGCGATCACCAGTTTCGGAATCGTCGCCCGATGAATGGCGCCGAGTGAGCGATAAAGCGCGGAGTAAGCTTTGATCAAGAGGTCCACCCCCTTTTTCGGATGGATGCGTCCCAGAAAAAGCCAGTGGGGTTCACCGTTTAAGCCGGGACATTTTTTGGCAAATGCTTCCGCCATGCCGGGGTGGTAATCCGGCGGTGGCGGAACGCCCAGACCCACATTGACTTCGCGCTTGGGCTGATAAGGTTGAAACGTGTGGCGGGCCAGCCGCATTTCTTCTGCGCAAGTAAACAGCACGGCTTCGGCGCGTCGAATGACTCCTTGCTCGTTAAATTTCCAATAGCACCAGTTACGCACGGCCTTCAGGCGGCGCGCCGGGTCGCGCTGGAACCAGGGATCCAGCATTCCATGTGGATAGACCAGGTAGGGCGGCGCGCCGGCCAATTGCGCCGCTTTGGATAGGGCATAGCCCGCATACTGCCACAGGCCGTTTAGGATGGCCGCGTCAAAGCGCGGCAGATTCACCCGCAGCCAGGGCATCAGTTCGGGATGATAGCGCCAGGGGCCGCGCCCCGCCCCCAGCGCATGAATCGGAAACCCGTGCCCGGACAAGAAATCGGAGCCGGCCTCATTGAGGCAAACCACCTCGAAGTTGTGGCCTTGGTCCACAAACCATTTCGCCTGATTGCGGATGACCTGGCAGGGGCCGCCGGTATGCGGGTCCATGGTGGTGATGACGTGAAGCAATTTCATCGCACAAATGGTTATCTATACCGGTCACGAAGCCGCAGAAAAGTCCTTTCGAAATAAAAATATGACGCATAGGTGATCAGTGCCAATGAGATTAACAGCACAAATGTGAATGCGATATCAATGGGTATTTTATTGTCAAAGGCGCTCATTACTTTGCTTTGGTTAATGAATGTCAGGCCCTGGGTAAATGGCTGCTGCCAGATATACAGGCTATAGGACAACACTCCGATCAATTTCATCGCCCCATGGTTGAGAACTCCAAAAATAACGTTGTCGGAAGCACTTAAATTCAGGACCAGGATTGCAGCAAACAGAAGGCATTTTAGCATATTGACGGCGTTGGTAAACGGTCCGCCGTATAAAGTGAGCAGGAAGATGGCAAGCAGCAGAGAACAATTCAAAAGAGTTTTATTGACCGCCATGAGCGGGCAATTGGCTTTGAACACTATCACCGCCGTGAGCGAGCCCACTGCAATTCCCTGGAACTGGGTGGCCAGCAGCACCACCAGACGAACGATGGCGTTGGCGTCCAGCCGGGCGCCAAAGCAAAAGGTGAGCAGGTCCACCAGCAGGGAGGCGCCGATGATTCCGAAAATCAGGAATATAAAGCCTTTGAACGTCTTCTTCAAAACTACCGGGAAAGCCAGATAAAATTGCTCTTCGACCGCCAGGGACCAGTAATGGGTTGTCAGATGATTGACCCCCGAGGCGGTGCGAAAAAAGTTTCTGAGAAATAGAAACGAGGTCAAGAGCAGAAACTTGTTCAGGTGCAAATTCAGAACCACGTCTAAAAGCAAAATGAAAAACAGGTACAAATACGCCACCGGAACTATTCTGAATATTCTTCTGACATAAAAATTACGCAAAGAGATGTCCCCTTTTTCCACCTTTTCCTTTATCAGGAGGGAAGTAATGAGGAAACCGCTGATGACGAAGAAAAACTGAACCCCAAGATCTGCAAAATGAAACAGCGATAGGCGGGTCTTGAACGACATTACCACGTGAGACCCGATCACCAAGAGGATTGAGACGGCTCTCAATCCATCCAGTGAAGGAAAATGAGAGGGTTTTAAAATCTCGGGGATTTCTTGGATTTCCGCAAATAATCCCTTAATCCTTGTTGCCTGGTTATTTATGATGGTGGATAACCGGGCAGGTTCCGCCGGCAGGCGGGTCCAGGTCGTGATGACTTGAAGCAATTTCATCGCACAAATCCCTCCGTCCGGTGAAAGTACCGCGCGGTTTCGGGGATCGCCTTCAGCCAACGCGCCGGGACGCCGCCATAGAGCGAGCAGGGAGTATCGAAGGCCTTGGTCAAAACCGCGCCCGCCGCCAGTACGCTTTGGGATGGCAACCGCGCGCCGCCAAGCACGATGCAGCGTGTGCCCAGGAAGCAATAATCGCCAATTTCAATGGGTTGGGAGTCCTGGCGTCCAGCGACAACGTCAATCGAATGAGTGAGCAACTCGGAATGATGGCCGGCAATGGTGGTGAATCGTCCCACCCTGATTTCGCTGGTGCAATCCAGATAATGGCGTTTGGTGATGGCGGAGTGTTCTCCGACCACCAACCGTGGCCGGCGTTCCTTTTGATGGGTGAAATGCCGGGTCGAATCGCCCGGGTGGCCCGTGATCCAATTGCTTCGGCCAATAGTGGCGTGGGCGCCCAATTCAATGGCATCCAGGTGGATGGCCACGGTAAAATGATCTATGCTGGTGGCTTTGTCCATGCGAAGGCGCTTGGGATAAACCCAAGCCAGGCCGATGCGCGCGGAACGGTCAATTTCATAGCCGTAAACCCGCCGCAACACCCACCCTTTCAGTTTCCAGGGCAGGAGGACAATGATGAATTTGAACAGCATGTTCCAGTTTGCGGACAGACTTCGGCGGGACGGTTCAGTTGGTGAAGTTCGAGGTATTTGTCAATCATGGGCGCCAGCGCAAAACGGGCGATATTCCGCAAGCCTTTTTCAGTCAAAGATTGTCTGGTGGCCGGGTTCTTCAATGACTCCAAAGCTGCGGCGAACGATTTTGGGTCATGGGGGTCGGCGTGCAACGCTCCGCCTCCGGCGATTTCAAGCAAAGGTTCCAGATTGCTGGTGATCACGGGTGTGCCGCAGGCTTGGGCCTCGATCAGCGGCCAGCCGAATCCTTCCGAAAAGGACGGAAAGACAAAGGCATGTGCCAGATTATAAAGGGCGCATAAGGTTCTGTGGTCGGGCCTGGGCAAGCATTGGATGCGCGCCAGAATTCCCAGCGCCCGCGCTTCGCCGGCGAGCATCGAATCCATGGGCTCGCCGGCGAAGCAAATGTTTCCTTGCCAAGACTGGCTGCCCTGTCGGCACAGGGCAAGGAGCAGCCGGCGATTTTTTCGCGGCAAGTTGGAGCCCACATGCAGGAGGAATGGCGGGGCAACACCAGTTGCTTCGAGGATGCGTGCCGCCCTGGGCGGTTCCAGCCGGCTGAACTCCGCGTTCAACGCATTATGCACCACCCGCCAACCAGGTTGGGGCCGGGAGTGTCCCGTGAGTTCACACAGATGACGAAGGGTCTGTCCGGAAACGCAGGCGATTTGTTGTGCCTGGCCCAAATGCCTCAAAATCCAGCGCTGAAGGAGCAGACCGGTGCGGGAGGCGGCACAATAGGCCTCCGGATAGCCCAAGGCGCCGCGAATCGCCAGCACGTCGTGGCAAGTCAGCACGGTGCGGTTCCGGGGCAGATGTGCCAGGTAAGGCGCGTTGGAATGGTCACAGATATGATACCGAACATCGTTGCCAAACTCGCGCCGCCGCCGCCGAACGAGCTGGCGGAGCCGCCACGGAAAAAAAATCCATTTGTCCGCGTAACCCAGCCATTTGCCGGCGTCCTTGCCGGGATGGGAGTTTTTCCCCAGCAGCAGGGGTTGCGGGGCGACAATCTCCACGGTCATGCCGCGGCTGCGCAGTCCGTCCGCCAATAAGTTGGTAAATCGGATCATGCTTTCCTGGCGGTCCGGCGGGTAGTTGCCGATGAGGATGAAGAGTGGGGATGGCAGCTTCATGCGGACCTTGACGGACGGGTTGTTTTTTGGGCTCGATACTGCGCGGCGGATAACGTCAATCCCCCTCCGATTACGGCGGCGCCGAGCGTGGTGGCCTGTCCCCATTGGCCGTTGAGCACTGGCAGAAAGCAGGCGGCGGCAAAAGTCAGACTCAATGGCGAACACCGCCGCCAAGCACGGAACGCCACCAAGGCGATTGCGCCGGCCAGAAGAATGCGATAGCCAATCAGCAGGCTTCCCAAAGCGAAGCCATTATCATAGAGCAGACGGCCCCACTCAGATTCCGCACCGCCAAAGCCAACGTGCTGCGTCACCAATTGCTGTCCCACGTTGGTGGAAAAGCCGGTTCCCTCCCCGAAGCCTTTTATGCCGGCAAACGATCCAAAAAGATCATGCAGAACGCGATCCACGATGGCCTCCTTGAATCCTCCTTGTTCGTCCGTCGCTCCTTCCCAGCGGGCCATAAACGCCTCCATTCCATCCTTGAAAACCAAGGATTGGCCGGCCAGCAAGTAAAGGACGACCAGCACCAGGGCAAATTGCGCCACCAGCTTGAAGGAAAATCGCCCGCCCGCAAATAGCGCGCCAAAACCAGCCAGGGCCACAATGGCCACGCTCAAAAACAAAGTGCGGCTGATGGATATGGGGATGGCCACCAAGATGGCCCCGCCGGCTGCCGCCATCATCCAAACTGGCAGTTTCCGCGCCAGCATCAGCGCAAACCAGCAGGCCGTGAAAAGCGGATATAACAGCGCGGGGCCGGTGATGAAACTGAAAGTGCCCGGCGGGCGGAAGCGGTCCATGGCGCCATCAAAACCCGCCCCGTCCAAACTGCCCCCCACCCCGCGATTGACCCAGGCATCCTGCGGTTTATAGAACTGCGCCACCAACAACAAGGAATAGGGAACCGCCACCCACAAGGCCACCTTTGCCAGTCGGATGAAATCATCCTCCCGCAGGACTTTTCCCATGATGAAAATGAGCGGCACGTGCAGAAAATCACAGCGCACTCCATACAGCGCCACGAACAGATTTCCATGTCCCAGCAACATCGCGTTCACGAATGACAACAGCGCCAAAAGCGCGCCCCAAACCACGAAGCCATTGGCCGGAAACAGATTCTTGGAAGCCGCCAGCGCATAGATGGCAATGACCACCGGGTCGCGGACCAACAACAACGGCGAAGCGAGTCCGGGCAGAAACCATCGCCGCAGGCCGCCTTCCATCAGCCAGAGAGCGAGATAAAGCCAGATCAGCCTTCTGATCAGGACTGCCTGCGCTCCAACCAGGGCCTGCGGCGGGGAGGACTCCACGCGGCTTTTTGCCAGGACATTTGACAAGTTCCCGTCACGTATGAACGTGGCATTCATGAATGAACCATTGGGCGGATCGCGTCGGCGATGATTTTGCCATAACCCTCCCAGGTGAATTGACTGGCCTTGGCTTGGGCGGCGCGGGACATTTCGGCCAGTGCGAGACGGTTATCGGCAAACCACGCAATCCGCTCCGCGATCAAATCGGCGCGGCGGATGGGAACCAGAAAACCGGTGCTCCCCTCCACAATCAAGTCCTCGCCACCGGTGTTCGGCGTGATGATGAGCGGCAAGCCCTGACTCATGGCCTCCTGCATGACCAGCGCGCGTCCTTCGACAATGGACGGCAGGCAAAACACGTGGCAGCCACGCATCAATTCCAGCACGCCGGCGTGAGGGCGATTCGGTTCATACACAAAGTGGTTGAACTCTTGGCGATAGAATTCCATTGACGACTGTGGCGACCCCATGACGACCAGCTCCACGTCGCGCCGATCCAACAACCGCATGGCGGCAAACAAATCGCCGAGACCCTTGCGCTGGCCCATCGAGCCGACAAACAGCACGCGCAATTTTCCGCAATGGCCGGGGGCGGGAACGTGGTTTTTTTGGGGAGCCGCCGCCGGCGAACCAAATGGGGCGACCACGATTATCTTCTGGCTTCGCGCCGGTTCAGGAACCGAGCGGGCGACAAATTGGCTGGGACAAACCACCACTTCGGCCAGTTGGAGTTCTTCGGTTTTGCGCTTCAATTTGGCTTCCGAATCGATCACGCCGCCGCCCAGCGTGGCCTTCCAGCCGGGAAGTCGTTCTGCTTCTTCCGTCAGCAATCGCCGCAGCGTCTGCCAATAGGCTATGGGCAGATCGTAAATGCGCCGGAGATTCATATCTCTCGCCGCGGTCAAGGTTTCCAACGCGCCATCCTCGTAAGCATAAACGCCGCTGTATGATTTTGGTGTCTTGCGCAGGCATCGCGCGGCCTTCCTGTCTTGGGTCTGAAAGACACGGTCGATGCAAAAAGCTCCCGCTTCATGGCGGCCCAGCTTGGGCAGCTTGAGGCGGGCGGCGAACATTCGCCCCAGTTCCCGCAGCGGATGCTGGATCGTGACCGGACGCAACCGTTCGTCAAACGCCCGACGGTTGAACTCGCGTCCCCACTTGCTCCTGCCCAGGAATTCCCACCCATTGCCGGGATAAGCAGCAATGGCAGTGTGAAATTCACCCAGAAGTCCCGCCTCCAATAGGCTGACCAAAACCGCCCTGACGTTGGCATTACCCGTCGGGTGCGAAAAGAGCAGGCCAGGCATGTTACAAAGTTTCGCCACGAAAAACTGAGGTGTAAGATTGGCGATAAAACTCCATGGGCCGCAAATAATCCTTCAAGGTCTGCCGGCCGCGTTCGGCCCGCTCACCATACTCTTGCTCGGTCATGGCGGCCGCCTGTTTCAAGGCGCCGGTCAATTCAGTGAGATTGCCGGGTTCCACGATCAAGGCCGCGTCGCCGCCCGATTCCGGCAATCCGCCATCCCGTGTGACAATGGCGGGAACGCCGACGCTGCGGGCTTCAATGGGCGTCAGCCCCAAATCTTCGCGCGTGCGCGCGGGCGCCACCAGCCATCGGGCGGAAGCCAGCCTTTCTCCCTTGGCGTGTTCGTCAACGAAGCCAGGCGTCTCCACGCCTTTGACGGCCAGTTCTCTGATCAATTGCTCCACTTTAGGTCGCAGCGGGCCATCTCCAATCAGAGTCAGCGGCCATTGAACCGGGTCCAATTGCGCCCGCGAATAGGCACTGACGAGATCGTCCACGCCTTTGTTCTCAATCCACCGCCCCATGAACAAGAACCCCTTGCGTTGGGCGGGAGGACACCAGGACTTGGGGAAATTGCAAACCGTGGGCACACAATCGCTGGTTTTCAATTTTTTATCGGGTTCCCAAGTGTTCCAGACAAATCGCGAGTTGTACCACCGCCTTCGCGCCAGCCTGGCCCCGAGCCCCCAAAGGATGGAATGAACTTCGAGTTTGCGCTGACGCCAGTTGTGGATGGTGAGCACCAGTTTTTTGCGCCAGAATCTGGCCGGGAAAATGACGTCCGGCATGGTGTTCTGGCCATGCACTATGTCTGACCATCGAATCAGCTTTTGCAGTTTGGGCTCGCCGCGTCGCACATAGTGGACCGGGCAGGACAATGACGCAGCCACCGTCCGCTTCATATTGTCCTCCAACTTCGAGTTCAGCACCAACTTGAAGCATAACTGAACCTCAAATTCGGGCCAGCTTTGCACGGCGGACGCCAGGGCGATTACAAAGGCATCAATGCCTCCATAATGTCCCATGGTGGGGCTGACAATCAGTAGCTTCATTGGAGCCTCGCCAGCAATTGGTCCGCCACCCCTTTCAGCCTGCCGTTCCCCGCCGCGACAGGTTCCCGGACCGGCAAAACGTTCAACCCCGCAAATTGTTCCGGAAAGATCAGCCGTGAAGACGTTTCTTCCGGTTTTGTTTCAATCCCGCGCAGGCGCCAATCATCCCGCGTCACCAGGACTGGCAAGCCATGTTCCAGCATGGCAGCGGCAGAGCCGCTCTTTTGGATGGCTCGCCGGGGCGTGGTCGCCAAACCCACGTCAAGCGACTGAAGGATTCTGGATATTTCATTCACGCTTTTTTCTCCCGTGCTGATGATCTCGGCCCGGTCCCGAAGCAAGGACTTCAATCTAACGAAGCTTTCCGAATTCAAATTATTTCGGCCAAGAAACACCAACACCAACCGTTTCTTCGCCTGGCGCACCAACGGAATCAGAAGATTGACCGCTTGTTCCACGTTCCATTCCGGATGCACCGAGCCAAAGATGCCCGCCAGATATAATTTGGCGCGGTCTGGCCGGATGCCGGCGGAATCCGCCAGCAAGGGTTCGAGCAGACCGGCCCAGCCGTCGCCTTGGACACAGGGCACATTGCTGATCAATGGGAGAACGGTGGCCGGTATATTTACCCGGCATAATACCTGGCGATACGGTTCAGTCTGGGTATGCACGACCTGCGGCCGTAAACGACGGATCATCGCCTGAATAAAAACGCGCTGCAATGCGCCCATGACCCGATGCTTCAGCGGGGCCTGCTCGCCTAGGCCCAGCCATAACTCATGAAACATGACATGCCACGCTGCTTTCGAGTTCATGGCCGCAAATTTCGCACCCAAGCCGGCGCAAAGTCCTTTGCGATGGTAGCCAAAGGTCACAAATTGAATACTTAGCCAATCTGGCTGGAAATCATCCAGTCGGTGGCGGGCGTCGTTGATCCGCTGGTTCCAGGAACTGACGCTGGGCAGGCGCAACGTTGGCACGGTCGTAATTTCGCTTTGCTGGATCTCAAACACGCTTTCGGAAACATAAGGATCATTCAGGGCAACGGCCATGACCGGATGTCCTCGCCGGTTCAGTTCACCTGCCAGGCGGCGGGTGTAATCTCCGACTCCATCTCGTCCCGGTTCCAAACTGCCGCACAAGAAAGCTATTTTCATCGCCCAACATTCTCGCGAATCGCGTTATTGGATTTTTACCGCCGCCATCAACTCCTCGCCGTCTAATTTGAATTGGGGCGATGCGTGGCCGTCCGCCCAACTTTCCTTGATTCTGTTGTAATCATAAGGATCGCTGGCCAAAAGGACATTGGGGAAAGCCTTCAGATAAAACCGGTCATCCAAAAAATTAGGATGCACCATGTTCCATAGCTGATTCCAGGCTCCGCCCGGCCTATGGCGGTAGGCTTCCGACCCGTTCGGGGTGAAGGCGAGAAACAGGCCGCCCTTTTTCAGCTTCTTCCGGGCATAGGCAAAGACACTCGAAATTGCCGGTACGTGCTCAAGCACGTGTGCCGAAAAGAAAATATCAAAGGTCTCTGACGTCACGTCCTCCAGGTCCTCATGCGCATTGACGCCCAACTTCTCCCGGGCATACCGGCATCTTGGCTTCGAGATTTCATATGCCACCACGTCAAAACCATGCTTGTTCAACTGCCAACTGCCATAGCCCCAAGAGCAGCCAAAATCCAGCAGCCGGTCCCCGGGTTTTCCGCCGAGCGCGGCCAGCACTTTGAGATAATTGCTGTAATCTTTTTCGCTGCCGGCGAAATTGTTGGCGATCAGTTTTTGCAGCGCCTCGTCCGTTGGCGTGTCCGAAGTGAATCCCTGGCGGTAGCTCTCCTGATAAAACGCCGCGTTCTCCGCGCTCGTCGTGGTCGGAGCGCGAAACTGCAACCCGCACCGGCTGCATCTTCTTAGCGTTGTGACCACATATTTGCGGGCCACCGTTGCGGCGTTTTCCGAGCCGCAAGAAGGGCAGTTAAAACGCTCTTTGCTGGTGAGTTTCGAGGCGCAAGTTATCAAGTAATTTAGTTTGGTATTCATGTTGGATCAATGGCCGAAATCTCCGGATGTGTTTGAAATTGAGGCGTCTTGGTTGACAAAACCAACTCTTGCTCCAGTCGGCTCACCAGCTCGTCGCTCATGAATGGTTGGCTGTATCATTTGTTGCTTAGGATGCGTCCCAGAAAGCCGGAGCCCAACAGCGACAGCCGGTTGCAGGCCAGGGTGACCGGTGAATAAAGCCGGATCGGGGATTCCACGAAACGGAAGTAAAACCGATCGGCGCGCGACGGCGATTGGCCGCGCACAAACAAATCCATCAAAAACCGCTTTCGCCACGGCTTCTTTCCCGCCGCATGGCTCATCACATATCCGCCGCCACCATATTGGAAATCCATGCCGTCCTGTCCCATTGGGCTGACCGGCGATTCGCTCGCCATGGCGGCAATATTCAGCGCGTCCTGGTCGGTCTTGTTGAAAAGGTAGTCGCGACCGCGCACATTCACGTTTTGCATGCCGCCAATTTCTGGAGCCATGATTTCCTGCAACCGCTGCCAGCAATGCAGAAATTCGATGTGCTCCCGGCGCAGTCCCAGGAAGCCGCCGTTAAAATAAATATCCGGCTGCCGGCGAAAGGTGATTCCGTGCGGCTGATAAAACTCTTTCCACGCGTGGCGGATCGGATGATTCGCGGGCATGGCCGGGTTGACATCCGCGCAGAGCGCGGCGCCGGCTTGGACCCACTCCTCAAAAAAGGACCAGCGGCAAAACACGGTGATGTCCGGGTCAAAATAAAACAGCGAATGTGCTTGGGGACAGAGTTTCTCCCAAAGTGACAACATGAAATCGGGTTTGAAATTGGTAAGATGAGCTTTTGTCGCCAGCGGAATGAACCGCAGCGAGAGTCCGTCCGCGGGGCTGAATTCTGTACTGCCGTCAGTTTCCTGGGCGCCCAGCACCCAGGGCGGCAGTGCCCCGCGATAACCCGCGAAGATCACCCCGCGGAAACCATTGGCGTAAAGCGAATTGGCCAATACCCCGACGCCGTGGTGATAATCTCCCTCGAACAACGTGCAAACGACAGAGTTCATTTGAACAAACAGGGGATTCAGGCGGCCGCCGGAAGCTTTTTAGCCACCAGATAGATGTTATTGGCTCCAATTTTAAAGGTTTTGAGGCAGACGTTGGCCGCGGATATCAGCAGCACAACCGCCAGTATCGGCAGCTTGAGTGGAAAGCGGAACGAGGCATTGACGCTCTGCACAGTGGAAAACCGGCAGAAGCCAATTGGCTCAAAAATATATAGCGGATGCGTCTCCGTGATCTGAAATCCGGCGGCGGAAATCATTTTTTTCAGATCGCCCGGCTTGAAGCCGTGAAAGTGTCCGCCCAAGGGTCGGAAGCACCATTGCAGGACAAAACTTCGCTGCTGCTGCCGGGATAAAAAGCCCAGGCTGTAATGCAGAACTTCCCGGAGGATTTTCAACGGAGGATGCTTTTCCTGGATGGCCGTCGCAAGATAAACGTTAATCGAGGAAAAATACATGGTCGTGGTCAGGATGAGCAGTCCGTCTGCTTTAAGCAGGCGATGGAATTCCTTGATGGCGGCTTCCGCATCCTCGATATGTTCCAAAACCTCAGTGGAGAAAACAATGGCAGCGGACTGATCTGGCAAGGGCGCTTTTCCCTGATCAACCAATTGAACCGACTTATAGGCTTGTTGGCCGGCCTTTTTCAACGCTTCTTGGGATATATCCAGGCCGATGACCTCCAAGGCGCTTTCTTTAAGGTAGGGAAGATATGGGCCGGTGCCACAACCGAAATCCAACGCAACGCCGTCCCGCGGAAAGGGCTGACTTTTGAACGTCGCCAGCAACCTTGCGGAGATTTCCCCGATTGAGAATGAGGTCCAATCCGCCATCTTCCCGTCGAAATAAGCCGAATTATAATCAAAAGATTGCATGCGGGGTAAAAAAAGCGATTTCAGGCAGCGATTTGCCTATAAAAAGCGACGTGCTGTTCCGCGACCACGGGCCATGCCAGATGCGTTTCAGCGAATGTGCGGCAACGTTGGGCCACTTGGTCGCGCCACGCCGGACGAGAGATATATTGCCGGGTTAAGGCCACCATCTCGTCATCATCGTTGTTTGCAACCACTGGGAAAATTGAGTCGCCGCCGTAATCCCGAATGCCGCCGACATCCGTGGTTACCACCGGCAAGCCGCTGGCCAGCGCCTCCACCACGGCCGTGTTGGCGCCGCTGTCATTCATGGGCAACAGCATGATCCGGGATTGTTGATATAGGTCGCGGAGTTGTTCATCGTTCAAGCCGCCCCGCCAAGTAACCGCCGGATGCGCCTGCAGCGGCGCCAGGGCCGGACTCTTGCGATGATGCTGCGGAACCAGCAAGTCGAAACGGAGTTCGGGCGTGGTTTTCAGCAGCCGCTCCACCACCCTCACCAGCATGGCTTCGTTTCGCAGATATACTCCGCTATATAGAATTCTCGGAACTGGACTGAGCTTGGACGCATCCGGCTTGAAAAACTCCGTATCGGCCCCGTGGCGTATGAACCGGACATTTCCGGCTCCCAGAAAACGCTCAAAAAAGGGCAGATCGCGTTGGTAAAGCGCGATGGCGGAACTCAGGCGCGACAATAACTGACAGTTTTCAACCTTCCAAACCGATGGCGGAAGATGCACCGTGCCAACCAACTCCTTGGGCGCCTTCGGCCAGGCTGCCAACAGCGCAAGATGGTAGTCTAGATATAACAAATGGCTCGCGTCCGGCCGTCGCAAGCGCCGGGAAATGCGAAATTCCAGTTCTCCCAGATCAGTTGCCCCGCGTCCAATGCGTCCATGGAGTCTCGCATAGGCGCTGCCCAAGTAACGGGCGAACCGCCCCGGGCGCGGTTTCACCGTCCACACCTGTTGCACGCCCGCAAGATGCCGGGTCAATTGCTCATAGCCCGAGTGGCCGCCGAACCAAGGAATGCTTTCCCTCAAATGTAAGACTTTCATCGATGTCTATCACGGTCAGCCATGAACTGGAACACATATGTATTTCCCAGCACGTATTTTGGCGAATGGGCTGCTCTAACTGTAATGCCTTTCGGAAGATCCTGTCCCGAATCCCAAAGGGATTCTATCATTCAGCCCAGGGTTGCGAGCTTGCGAGCTGCCCTGGGTAAGTTCCCTAATTATCACCAACCCCAACGGGGTTGTATCTTTCCATTGATTTTAAGCCATTTTGAATTTCCGAACGGCATTAGCTCTAACTGTTTAAAGCCGCAAGGAGTTTCTGCGTCGTGCTATTCCACGACCAGGTGGATTCGATGTTTTTTTGCCACTCCGTCGGCGTCGATGCCGGTTCCACCGCGCGATTCAATGCGTGCGCCAAAGCAGCGCTCGAGTTGGGCGGAAACAGCGTTGCTAAATTGTATTGGGGGTAGCGCTGGAGGATCTCTTGGTGCGCTTTGATGTCGGACACAATAGCCGGCCGGTGATGATAAATCGCCTCAACCAGCGGAAAACCAAAGCCCTCGTATTGGCTGGGCAAAACATAAGCCCGGCAGCTCACTCTCAACGCTTGCATTTCGAGTTCCGATACGCCCCCCACGACGATTAATTTTTTCTCCGCGATCAGCTTGTCCCAGCGGCTGGCCAGGGAACGGCGCATGGCCGCCACAGCTTCCGTGGCGGCCATCAATCCAGCCAGCGGCATGCCGCAAGTCACAACTACTGGAGCAGTGCCATCGGCCGCTTCAATCGCCTCGGTGAGCGTCTGGTGGCCCTTGTGAATGGCCCAGACTCCAGGAAACAAAAAATATCCTTCCGGGGCCAAGCCCAGACTTGTGAGATACTTGGAGGTGTCAAACGCTTTGGAAATACTCCCCGTAAATGAGGCCAATGGCGCCGCCACAACTTTCTCCGGGGGATACTGGTACTGTTCAATCACTTCCCGGCGTGTGCATTCGGAATTCGTGATGACTTTGGCTGCGCGTTCCACCCAGCCACGGCAATGCCGGTCCGTCAAGTCCGGCTGGCGAAAATTTCCGGGATAGAGGCGCCAATTCAAATCATGCAGGAACAAACAAAAAGTCCGCCCGTGTGACGGGGGCGCAATCACTTGTGGATAGTTCACCAAAATGGGGAGCGGCGCGATCTCCTCCCCGGACGGAGCCGTCGTCATGGCTGCCTCAAGCAGCACGTTGGCCATGCGCGGCGAGTTTGATCGGCAGCTTCTGGCAAATTTCAGTTTCAAAGATTTCAGGCTAAACCTGGGCTGTTCCAAGTTGGCCAGTCGCAAATAAGGCGTTTCCGGTTGGTGGCTCTTGAATGAATCAACGACGTGAGATTCGCCGCATAGGACGGTGGATACTTTCATGGCAATCAATTGCCGAAGTATCTCGTTAGTGCAACGTCCTACTCCGCCGCTGCTGCCGAACAAATCTAAAATGATCATCGTCACAAGGGGAACATTTCCTGGCTCGTCCCAGGATTGAATTCGCACCGGCTCGGGATAATGGTCACCGGGTTTGGTTCTCCCATTGGCGGATCAAATCCCAGGCGCGCGACTCCCCTTTTTGTTCCTCGGCTGATATTTGCCTGGCCAATCGGGGACGGTTGGCCTGACGGACAAAGGCAACGCAGCGGCGCAACATTCCCTCTTTTCTCGGCTGCTGGCGCAAGCTGTATAAATAGTCAAGCAGCGTGAAAGAGTATCCGCCGCCATAGGCGGCCTTTAGAAAGAAGTTCTGCGTCAGTCGGGTTTGGGGAATGAGATGAATCAAACGCAAAGTGGGAAAAATTCCGGTTCCCAAACCCACTCGCCGCGAGCACAGTGCCATGTCGGAATCGCCGCCGGCGAAAATGCAATCACCTTTGCGGTCCAGTTCCTTCCTTCGGGGGTCGGCCGCCACCAATTGCGAGTAAGCGTTTACCACCTCGCGCCGAATGCACATGCCCGCACCGCACGGAGAAGTCGCGTGGAAGTTCAAAAGATTGGACCATTTGGCTTCATCAAATTTGCGAATCAACAAATAATGCAAAAACGGCTTGATGTCTTCGCCGGGCGGCACTTCATATTCCGGTATGACTTGACCGCCCATGGCGCCAATGAAAGGGTAATTCTTTGAGAGGGCCAGGCATTCCGGCAAATAATTGGACTGCAAAACATTGTCGTCATCCACAAAAACCAGCAGACCGCCGTTCGATTCCTTGATGCCGCGCAGTCGTGCGGCCGTAAGGCCAAGTTCATTCTCGCGCACATGCCGGGCGTGGGGATGCCAGGATAAATCGGCGCTGGCGGCCAGCGGTTGCTTGGAAGCGTTATCGATGAGCAGCACTTCCCAATGTTCCTGCGGCAACTGCTGCTCCTTGAGGGCATCCAAGACGCGGCGCAGAAAATCAGGCCGCGGATTATGGGCGCAAATAACGACGGAAATGTCAGGTCTCATTCAGTCCGGCCTGCACGGCTTGCGAAATCTTACCGCCATGTGGACCAGGAAATTGCGTCGAGCCGGAGCCGGGAGATGCTGCGTGGCGGATTCGAGGCAGTTGATAAGTCCCTGCGGCACTAACCGCAGCACGTGCTCCAGCTTCATGAAGCCGTTCGTCAGGGGATTATTGAACAACGCGATTTCTTCGACTTCCAGACCCGCCTGGGCTGCCAACGGCTTGATTTCATCCGGATGAATCAAAAAAATGTGACCATCACCGTTGGGCTTGAATTGGGTTGCTTCGAAAACGCTGGGATTCGCGCAGTCCGAGAACTTTGGCAGCGGGTTGCGAAAGTAGGCGCCATTGGGGGTCGTCATCACGATGTAGCCGCCGGGCTTGACGAGTTGGGCCGCCTTGCGAAGAAATTCGTCAGGATGGGCGACATGCTCGATGATTTCGGCGATCAACACGGCCTCGAAAGGAGCGGGGAAATCGAGTTCAAAAGCATTGCCGGGAGCAAAATCAATACTGCCTCGAGCTTGCTTGAGACGAACGTAATCAGCCAGGTCTTCCCGAAGATCGTTCCACGTGACCAAGTAACCCATCTCAGCCAGGGTAAGGGAAAAATTTCCCTGCGCGGCGGCGACGTCCAAAATGCGTGCTCCGGGAGCGAGACGCTCCGTGATCAGCCTCAAAATCTGTTGCCGCCGATGGTTGTAGGCGTAGGCGTAGCCCAGATTGGTAGGCTCGCCATAGACCTCTTCAAGATCATAGATATAGGAGTATTTCCATGATTCAGGCCAAGCATCCTGAATATGCACACGCTTCATCACGCTTTTGAATTCAGCAAGAACAGTACCATCGGGCGCCTTGCGGAGCAAGCCAGGACCGAGTCGCGCCGCACACTGGCGCAACTGATGCATAAAGAAACTGTCCGCTGACCGCCCGGGCGAACGCCCCAAGTCAGTCGTCGTCGCTGCCGATGTTTGATTTTGAGTCATAATTGTCGAGAATTCATCCGGCCCAAGCCATTGGCCGGGGCGGCCGGTTTTTCTCCGGTCTCCGACGCCAGTTCAAAGTGATCCACGGGCAATGGATTGCGCGCGCGCGCGATGATGCGTTCAACGGCACGAACGACATCCTGGACGGTTATGGTATCCATGCAAACGCGATGGAAATCACAGCGATTCCACAGCCAGCATGGGGCGCAAGGCACGGCGGAGTAAAGATTGAGGTTGCAACCATAGCCCGATTGCCAGGGAGCTTCCCGGCCGCCAAAAATGATCACGGCCGGGCATTCCGTGGCCCGGGCCAGGTGCATCAGGAAACCGACCGTCCCAACGTGAAGTCGGCAATTGGCCAGCACCGCCGCCGATTCCCGCAGGCTGGTTTTCCCGCGCAAATCAATGACGTCAGCCAGTGCCGGATCGTGGGCCGAACCGAGTTGCACAAATTTAAAGTCTCCTTTCAGGCGGTTGACTACTGCTTGAAATCGTTCGGGAAACCACTGTTTGTTTTGCATCGGCAATCTTGCCGCCAAACCGCAGCTCTGGATGGCAATCATCCCTCGCGCCCAAGCGCTGTTTTCCCTTTCCGCTTCGGTGGGATAGAAGTAAGGCCGCAACGCGATTTGCCCCGTTATTTTTGCGCTGGCACACATTTCAGCGATGATATGCCGGGTCGGCGGCACGCTCATATCTTGCTCGGGACAAACGTCGGCATATCGCAAAAACTTGTATTCTCCTCCCAGCAGTTCCGCATATTCCGGATAACGGTCTTCCGTCGGCACCACCCGGGACACGCTGGCATTGCCTGCAAACAACTCGGGGTAATTGGACATCATCCAGATCCTTCCGTGCTTGCGCTTTGCCAACTCATGCAAGGCCGCAGTGCATAATAAGTCGTCTCCAGGTGAGAGCCCGAAGTAAACCAGCGTTTTGGGCCATCCTTGTGTCATGGCAGTCCTAAGCGCCCAAGAGAACTGGCTTCGAAAATGCCATACCGCCGAGACCTTGCGGCCGGCGCCCCGTGGCAGCAATTTGTGGACGGCTGTCTTCAGTGGTTGAAACACCGGCACATTCAAGGTATCCGCCCTTTCAGTAGTCAGCGCCATGCGGTTTCACAAAAATCACTCTTGGCCAAGTGCAATGGGCAAAACGAGCCGATCCACGACGAATGACGAATGCCGGCCGAATGGCCAAAGCGGCTCGGCCCGCTACCCTCGTCATTCGTCATTGGCGCTTCTTTCATCATGAGTCATTCGTCATTCGCCATTGTGCAGCCGCGGTTTCACGGTTTCAGGTCGCGGCCACGCGATGCTTCAACTCCAGTTCCGAAGCGGTGTTGAACCGGCGGGCGAGCGACGACCCCAGCCGGATAAACGGCTGTTCGATGAGATTATACGTTGCCGAAGCAACCAAAACTGTCAGTGCGAGCGTGGCGGCAAACAACAGCCCATATGCCTTTAAGGAATGTGAGAAGAACTGCTTGGAAAAATAATCGAAATGCGGCAGCACGCCCTGCAGGATGACAAAATGCATCACATAACAACTGTAACTAATCCGACCCAGAAAGCACATCGCCGGATTCACCAAAAGCGGCACCGGATAAATCGCGAGCGCCAGGATCAAGAGCAAGAACCCCAGCGCGAAGAAAGCCTGTTCCGGAATCAGCCTTCGGTCGCCAATCCCCGCTATGGAATACAAAAAGGAGGCGGCAGCGGCCAACAGCAGCAGTCCATGTCGCTTACAGCGCAAATCCTCGGGCACGACTTTTATAATCTGATAAGCCAGTATGCCGCATGCAAAAACCGGCAGTTGACTGGGAAACCATTCATATGCGAACCGACTCGTGAGATCAGGCAGAACCTGCTGAAAGATGAGCTGGTGATTTTCCAAAATACGCAGACAGTTGTTTCCAGCCAGGCAAACAAAGAGTGCCATTAGGAAGAAGCCCAATCCGGCCCGCCAGTTTTTGATCCACAAGAAAAACAGGGGGGCAACGATATAAAAGGTCGCTTCGACAGCGATGCTCCAGCCTCCCGGGACGACAGTGCTTATATAATTCGGATGCCAGCCGTGCTGCAAAATCGCGGTTAAAAAGTAGTAGGACAAACCAATGTCCCAGTCTTTATAGTAATGCTCGCGGCCTGGAGCGAAGGCATAAAGGATGATTCCCACCCAAAACAAGGGGGCAATTCTAAAGATGCGCCGAATGTAAAAGCTTAACACCGGCGCCGTTTCGCGCGACCAGCCGCGCTCGAGGGTCAGAAAAATGGTGAAGGCGCTGACGGTGAAGAACAATTGAACCCCAAACGCCCCGGCCTCGGCAAAATCAAGCCCGCGGAAATTCCAGCCGGAAAAGTAGGCGCAATGATAGGAGATGACTCCCAGGATGGCGCAGCCGCGCAAAGCGTCCAGAAATTCATACCTTGGCGATGAGGCTGTTGCCGGAGGATTCATTGATTGAATCAAATTTTCATCCCTTTTTACACACCAGCTCCCAGGAATATATGTCAATCAGCGGGCATTCATGCACCACCTCGTAATTGGAAACTGCGGCCAAAGCCTTCTTTACATACTCCAGGGAAAAGTCAGCGTGTTTGTGCATGGTGTTGTAGGTCTGCCCGGTGGCCGCGCAGTGTTTTCGATAGACCTGTTCATCCGGACAGAAAATGATGAGCATCCCGCCAGGCTTCAAAACCCTCCACCATTCCCGCAGCACGGCTTCACAATTGTCAAAATCCTCCAGCAGATGCGACGAATAGAGAAAATCCAGCGTATTGTCGGCAAACCAATGCAAATTGGCGGCATCGCCGCCTAGTTGCACAGGATAGGAGCCGGTGTTTGCGTATGGCGTCGGTTGATCAACGCGAATCGCGTTAGGCGTGATGGGATCCCCGCCGAAACCCAGATCAAGCCCATACCCAACGCAGTACTGTGCCAGTCGGCTCCTGCATTTCGAGGTTTCGCTCTGGTAGCCGCCGGATTTCAGCGGCACGAGCCTGCACTGAAGAGTCCGTTCGATCAAACGATAAGTGTATCTTTTAAGTCGCATATTTCGAGTTAAACAATTGCTGATTCTGCCTTGCAGGATTCGCCCTCCAGATTCCACGACCAGCGGCTGGAGAGCCGCACTCCGCCATCCTGCCGCACCACGTATCCGGGGGTGGTTGGACCAGGAACCACCTCGATTTGGACCGCCCCCTGCACATAGTCGAGCGCGTAGAAATCGCCCGAACGACAGCCGACATCCAAAGAATAGACTGCCGGGGCCAACGGGAGCGATGGAATCTCAACCTCCACCGAATGCGTGCCAGGCATCACCAGCCCGGGGCGAAAACCATCCTGATAATCGGTTTCGTAAGTTACGAGGCGAAGACCCTCCAGCGTGGAGAATCCGATGCCCACGGTGAGGTCCTCCACGGGGGATTCAACCGTGAATTCAATCCTGCCGCGGAGGGGTTGGTCATGTTGCGGCGGAGTGTCTTTCAGCCAGGTCAGGCTTTGGATGCGAAGCCGGGTGTCTGGATGATTGCGAACGATCTCGGAGAAATCCACTTTGAGTGCATGCGAGGGATTCAAGCTCAAGTAATCATTCACGACCTTTTTTGCCAGCCCGCTCTGCCGCAGAGTGCCGTGATCCAGCCACATGGCTCGCGTGCAGAGGCTGGTCACAGATCCCATGTTGTGGCTGACAAACAAGACCGTCCTCCCCTCTTGCGTCGCCACGGATTGCATCTTGCCCAGACACTTTTTTTGAAACTGGGCATCGCCCACGGCCAGGACCTCGTCCACGATCAGGATTTCCGGCTCCAAATTGGCCGCCACGGCAAAGGCCAGGCGCACATACATGCCGCTGCTGTAACGTTTCACCGGCGTGTCCAAGAACTTCTCCACCTCGGCAAAGGCGACGATTTCATCGAACTTCTGCTTGATCTCCTCCCGGCCCATGCCGAGGATCGCGCCATTCAGGAAGATGTTTTCACGCCCCGTCAGCTCGGGGTGAAACCCGGTGCCAACTTCCAGCAGGCTGGCGACGCGCCCGGTGATTTCCACGCGGCCATTCGTCTGCTCGGTGATGCGGCTGATGATTTTCAGAAGTGTGCTCTTGCCGGCGCCATTGCGTCCAATGACGCCCACTACTTCGCCTCGCTTGATCTCGAAGGAAACTTCTTTCAAGGCCCAAAAGTCATGATCTGCTTTCGGCTTTTTCCCGAGCGCCCGTTGATTCCCGGTTTGCGGTTCAGGGTGGCTGGGTCGGCGCTTCAGCCAGCGGAGCGGGGCGGTGACGAAATCGTGAAAGACGTGCCGCAGCCCGTCGGGACTTCCGTTGCTCCCCAAAACATACTTTTTGGAGAGGTTCTCGACGCGGATGACGGTGTCAGGCATGGTTAGATGACGTCCGCAAACGCCCGCTCGGTTTTTCGGAAGTAAACAATGCCGAGGAACAGAAACGCCAGCGTCAAATCGAGGGAAAGCAGAAAGCTTGGCCAGTCGAACGAGCGCGAACCGCCAAGGATGGCCCAGCGAAAGCCGTCGATGACACCGACCATGGGATTCAAGGAGTAGCATAGAAAGATTCTTTCCCCAAGCTCTGCCCCAAATTTCATCACCAGCTTGTGCTCAATGACGCTGCTGCTAAAGGCGACCGGACACGCATACAAACCGAATTGCACCAGGAACGGAATCACCATGCGAAAATCCCGGTAGCGAACGGTCAACGCAGTCAGAATAAGTCCCGGCCCCAAGGCGGCGGCGATGGCCAGCAAGACCAGCGCGGGCAAAACCAGCATGCGCCAAGTGGGCCAGAAGTGATACCAAATCATCATTCCGACCAGGATGGAGCAGGCGACTAGAAAGTCCACGAGCGACACCAGGATGGAACTGGCCGGCACTATCATTCGCGGGAAATAAATCTTTGAAATCAAATTGGCGTTGTTGACCACGCTTTGACTGGCGAGGGAAAGCGCATTGGCAAAGAATTGCCAGGGCAGCATTCCGGCGCATACCATGATGGCGTAAGGAGCGCTGCCTTCCGATGGCAGCCCGGCAACGCTCCCAAAAATCAGTGTCATGATGATGATGCTCACCAAAGGCTGGATGAGCGCCCAAGCCGCACCCGCAGCAGTCTGCTTGTAACGCACCAGCACATCCCGCCAGGCTAGAATAAGAAACAGCTCGCGGTAATGAATCAGATCGAGCCAGTAATTTTTCACGGCCCGGCCGGGGTCAAGGATCAAAGTTGTGGTTGGTGCTTTCCCCATTTGCAATCAGGCTCCGCACTTGGATGTCTCGCAAACTCTTTCGCGAAAATTCCTTGGCGCACTTTCAATTGTTACTGGTCGTGGCATCAGACTCATGCCCGCAGGCAGTGCGATTGCCTTCCACTATTTCCAAAGACCAGCGGCAATAGCCCACCAACGCCAGCTTGAAACTGGCGCAGCAATGCGATCCACTCGTGGGAATATGCCCCCTTTTCTTCTATTAATATGCTTGTCTGGATGGAAATTTCAATCCACAAGCACTCTTTAGCCACAGCAGGAATCGAGCCACATGAATCCGGCCTGGCGAGCTGAGCCATGAATGGCCCTCCTAACAAATCCAAGGTGACTACCAGATAGTTCCTGATCTGTGTTGCAAGGTGTGGCAAAATTGTCGGCCTGCAAACAAAAAAACAAGCTCTTGGTTCGCCAGGGAAAGCGAGGAGGAATCTCTTTGGAGACTGCGAAAAGTCCCGAAAACCTTTGAGAACACGTTGGATTTAGGGCGAATCGTTCCCAGCATACCGCCGACTGAAACTGTTAAAATTGTCGGAAAAACTTACAGTTCTTTTCAACCCTGCCCACCGGTCAATATTGGACCGGAACAAAGCCGAGACAACTAACGTCCTATGAATGCATTGATTATAAAAGGCAAACTAGGATACCCATGTTTACGTTCAGTCTTGTGTCAAGATTGGCCTTGAACTTGCTTTTAAATGTTCTCGACAAGGATGTAATTTCCGGACAAGGAAGTTTGTATAAGGAGGCTTTGTAGTTTGTTACATGTTACTATCATCGATCCATGGAAGTACGGTTCGCGGAGGCCATTGCGGAGGCGGTTGCACGACGTTCCTCGAGCAACTTTCACCAGTTGACAAGCAGGTTGGCTTGACCGCTTTTGGTTGCCGTCTCAACCACTGTCTAAAGCAATCCCCGGCTTGTGCGGTTGAACCCCAATCTCAATGGGTTTCGGGGTGGTCGCTTGGAATGGTCTTCCTCGAATTATGAATTCTTCTTACCCTTGGGACTCCGGGCTGATTTTGTTACTGCTGACGCTTGGAATATTGGGCGCCTGGTCGGTTTTGGTTTCGACCGGTCGATTCAGGCTGCGCAACCTCAAGTTGGCACCGAGAATTATACTGCCTTTGTTGAAAGAGGACAGATCTTCAGCTGCAGACACTGCCATTGAGCGGCCTCCGTTCCCTCGAAGGGGTAAGCGAAAGCCACCACGCACAGAGCCGCATGACTGGCGAAAGATGACCAGCGAAAGCAAAAATCGCCCCAGCGAAGCATTGGCGGATTTTGTATCCATGACCGCGATTTTGGGTGATTTCGCAATGATTGTTCTGGGTTTTATTCTGGCCGATCTGCTGTGTCGCAGCAATTGGATTCACGCTGGCGTGGAAAACCGGTCCATGCCGTCCGTTGCGGAAAGTTACAGGCTGATTTTATTCGGCTCGGTGATTGTGTTTTGGGGTTTGGCGGGCAGGAATATCTATCAGTTGAGAAATTTGCTTTTCCCGTCGAGAGTTTGGCATAAATTCCTCAAACCCCTGTTGGTTAGCTTGTTGGCTTTCATCAGTTTCGACCTCGCCGTCCGGATGGATCCGCCGATCCCCTGGTTTTATTTCCCGTACGCGGCCTTGCTGGTTCTTTTTAACCTGTGCCTATGGCACCTGCTGTTGAGCTGGATAATCCAACATTCCACTGTTTTTGCCCGGTTGCGCCGTCGCGTGGTTGTGATTGGAGGCGGTTCGCAAACCCGGCAAATCCAAGCCGCTTTGGGACCGAAATCCGACTTGGAATTTGTCGGCTGGGTTCAGGCCATCCGCCCAAACCAGATTGCGGCACTCGACCCCTATCGGTTGGGTGGCTTGCACGAGTTGGAAAGCATATTGCGGACCCACGCGGCGGACATTGCGATTCTTGCCGAGTCAGATAGTTTGCAGCGAGAAGGAGTTTTGGCGGTGGCCAAAGCCTGCGAAAATGAGCACGTGCAATTTGAGATGGTGCCGCACTTTTTTGATATTTTAGTTTCCGGGCTTCGTCCAGATCGGATTGGACAGATTGAGTTGTTGGGTGTTAATTCGCTGCCGCTAGGCGGCTATAGAAACCGGTTTGCAAAACGGACCCTGGATGTTGCGGGCGCTTTGGTGGGATTGGTGTTGTCGGCGCCGCTGATTCTGGCGTTTGGCGCCTTGGTGTTTTGGGAGTCGCCCGGTCCGGTTCTATTCAAACAGGTCCGGCAGGGGCGGAACGGGAAGCTCTTTCACATTATTAAAATCCGCAGCATGCGGATAAATGCGGAAATTGACGGAGCCCCTCAATGGGCGCAGCCAAACGACCAGCGGCGCCTGCGCGTGGGCGCCTTTATGCGAAAATGGAACATTGATGAAGTGCCCCAATTCTGGAATGTTTTGGTGGGTGACATGAGTCTCGTGGGGCCGCGGCCGGAGCGACCTGAATTAATTGCCCGCTTCAAGTCCAAATTCCCGCATTACCAGGCACGGCACATGTGCCAGCCTGGCATGACTGGGTGGGCGCAGGTGAATGGCTGGCGCGGCAACACCGATTTGGAGCAGCGCGTTCGGCATGATATTTGGTACCTGGAAAACTGGAGCATCTGGCTGGATATTCGCATCATGTTGTTAACTTTTTTCAGCCGGGAGAATGCCTATTGAATTCCCGGGGAACGCTTTCAAATTGGCTCGGAGAGCGTCCGTTCGGGCGCAGCACTGATCCATTAATGCCGCTGCGGTGAATGAGAGGGAATCGGCGGCTGGAAGGGCTTTGCCGCGGACGAGGTCGCCGCGCTCCAGGTTCTGAAAACACGCCGGTTAATCCCCGGGAAAGGCCATAAGCCGGCCATCCAGCGGCGGCTTGACACTCATGCTACGATAATCGCGCGAACGAGTAGGTAACTGAATTTAATATGGAAGAAGACGCTCCTATCCAGACATCGCCCACTGCTTTTGCCGCCCGCTTTTACAACCAATGGCATCATTTCAAAAAGCTTCTGTTCAAATATTGGTGGATGCCGGTGTTGGCGGTTGGACTCAGCGAAGGGGTTCAGATGTATTTGCTCAAGCGTGTGCAGCCGGCGTTTGTCTCCGTAGGCAGGATGATTGTCAACGTGAAGCTATCCATCCCCAATGCCAATGTCTATTCCGAGGAATTCAACAACTTTTTTGGCACCCAGGTAGCCTTGATGCAGATACATTCCGTGGTTGATCGTGTGAATTTCCGCCTGCAGTCAGCCAGGCCTGAACTGCACCGGGCGCCGGTCAGCATTGACGTTTCGCTTTCGCCCAAAACCAGCATCTTCAATCTGCAGGCCCGGGGTGCGGATCCAGATTATGTGCAGGCGTATTTGCAGGAGACCATGGATGAATATATCAAATTGAAAAAGGAATTGCTTTCCAACGCGACCACCGCCACCCAATCCACCTTGGAAGAGGAGTTGAAGCAAATGGGGCTGGAACTGGAAAACAGCAAGCAGGATTTGATCAATTACCAGGCGAGCAACAGCGTCGTCCTGCTCCAGCCCAGCGGGGGAAACAGCGCCGCGGACAGGCTGGCGGCGCTAACCCGACAACTGGCTGAAGAGCGATCCGAACTGCAGCTGGAGCGCTCGCTTAACTTGGACCAGAATTTGCAACGAATCCAAGGCGGCTTTCCCCAGCCGAATCTCGCTGGGTTGACCAATGCCGCATCGACTGCCGATCCAGCAAAGGCCCAAACCGGTAAGGAGGCGGCGCTTGATTACACGCCTTTCAATCTGGGCGGTTTTGAGGCGGACTACCTCAATGCGAAACAGCGGCTGCTATTGTTGGATGTCCGCCGCAAGGAATTGGAGTGCAGCATGACCAACACGGCCCCCGAGATTGTGGCGTTGGACGAGCAGATTGCGCACCAGCAAAACCTGCTGGAGATATACCAGAAACAAAGCGAGGAGCAGATGAAAAACCGGCAACACACTCTGGAGTTGAATATCGCCGGCCTGGAGCAACAAATCAGCGAATGGGAACCCAAGGCGGTGGACGTGAGCAAAAAGCTTTCGGACTACGAAGCACTCAAGGAAAACCACCAGCGATTGCAAACCATGTACGACCAAATGCAGGCCAACTTGCAAACCCTGGAGCTCAACAAGGGGATTGGCCAGGAAAGTGTGACCGTTCTGGAGCCGGCCTCGGCGGCGGAGCCGGTGCCCTTGGATGAACGAAAGCACCTGATCATGGCCGGACTGATCGGTTTGATTCTGGGAATTGGCATCCTGGTGTTCATCAGTCAATTGGATGATCGCCCCAGTTCTTTCATCGAGTTGCAACAACTTTTTGACCTTCCGGTTTTGGGTCAAATTCCCCTGGTTAAGGCAAAAGATAAACAGGCGGGGGTGCCGATTTTGCAGTTGAATGATGAGCGCTTCGCCCTCATAGAAACCTATCGCAGCTTGAGGTCCGCGTTTCTCTATAAAGATGCATTAAAGAGCCAGCCGATGGAATCGCCGAAAAGCATTGTGATAACCAGCACCGGCCCCAATGATGGCAAAACCATGACCGCCGCCAACTTTGCCATCACTTTGGCTCAAGCCGGCGCCAGGGTTTTATTGATTGACGCCGACCTGCGCCGGGGCGCGCTGAACCGCCATTTCTCGGTGGCTGCCAATCCCGGCCTGGCGGAGGTGCTGTCGGGGCAATGTGAATGGGCCCAAGCCGTGGTGCCGACCGCAGTGCCGAATCTCCATCTGCTGCCTCGCGGAACCGCGCCGCGCCGATCACAAAATCTGTTCGCAGCCTCCGCCAAGCTGTTGGCGGAGATTTCCGGACAATACAGCTACTGCATTTTCGACACGCCGCCGGTGATGGTGGCCGATGACGTCTTGAGCCTGGCCCCAAATGTGGACGGCACGATGATGGTCATTCGTGCCGGGTTTACTTCCGCGCGCATTGCCCATGTCGCTTTGGATTTGCTCCGACAGCGCCGGGTAAAAGTGATTGGTCTGGTGTTCAATGCGGTGAATCCCAAATCCAGCAGCTACAATTATTCCCGATACAAAGAATATTATCCGCAGACGGAAGCGGCATAAAAAAAAGCCGGCTGCGATTGAACGACAGCCGGCTTGCGAGCTTCCCGCAACCTACTTCTTAAGCCACCTCCGTAAATTCAGCAGACCAAACAAACTGAAGCCCAGCAAGGATGCGGTGGAGGAGATTTCCGGCACCGCCGTGTTCGGAGTCTCCGCAATTGCGCCTTGAACCGCAAAAGCCTCGTCCTGGTAGTTCCAATCGGATGCTTGGCTGGCGAGCAAGTCCTCAAACGCCACATAGGTAATATTTGTATAGCCTTGCCAGTCGTTTTGCGTGTAGGCGTGAACCTGGCCGTCCAGATTGAGACTGCCAGAGCCCGAATACAAATCATCGCCATGAACCATGTTCGTGACACCAAATTCCAGCACCGTTCCCGCGGCAAAAGACCCCAGATCAACGGTGGTTCCATTGAATGTCGAATGATTAGGGAAAAACGTTCCCGACCCATTGGCGGGCGACGACAGAAAAACCAGGTCCGTATCAATCGCGGTCGTGGGTCCCAGAAAATCCACGGTCACGTCACCGCCGAGGGCGACCAACTGCATGCCATAACTGGCAGCCAGCGCAGTCCCGGGGGTCGCCTCATCTAATTGCACATTGACCAGGGGGGCATGCGCATTAAATCCGCCCGGAAAAGGATTCGCGTTCAACTCCGCGGTCACTGCAAACAACGCCACTCCTGCACAAACAGCAAGGAAGTTATATTTCATAAAGTTCTGTTTCCTCATTTTTTTATTCTTAATTCGCCCACAATAAAGGCGAAAAGCAAGAATCAGACCAAACGACAATAATTCCAATTGCCGAGTTTGGATCTGCGCAACACATTGATTCCAAATCTGTTGTGCTTCCAGAAAACGCCACAACCTGAGTGGGAAAAAGCGACGAGCTGACTCGGAGAACACCGCGAAGTGTAAGACTGTAAGGATTCTTTACAGAAAACATAATGTGCTCTGGTAGCTTGGTGGCGCGTGCAACCCGGAACAGGTGAATCAGGTTGAATATGGAGTCGTCAACGGCCCTTGCGGGGCAGGACGGCGACCCGGGCACCGGAGCTGAAGCTGAGTTCGGCGAGGCGTTGGCGGACGGTTGCGCTGATGTCGCGGCAAGGAATGAAGAAAGCGCATTTGCGGCTTTTTCAGCGTTCAGCGAAGAATACAGCAGGACTTTTGCTTGGCTCTGGGATCAGGGTCTGAATCTGCGCCTGCCGCGGGCCCTTGAAATTTCAGGGCGTTGCCGTTGTCGCTTGGATGGCTTGCGCCGGCGCAGGCTGCTGCCGCCGGTCCTCCCTCCCGGAGTCGCCAATCTCGGACTTGAGAAATTCCCAGCCCACATGCTCCTGTGGCAAACGCTGACGGGAATCGAAGAGAGTGCGCACCGGGGCGGCAAGTTCCCCCAGCCAATCGCAGAGCGTGGCCGAAGGCGGTTCACCTTCGCACGGGTGTCCGCGCCCAGCACCGAGAGTCAGCAACTGGCGGTAGCTCCACAGATGCGGCTCGATGGCGGGCCACCCGGCGGCTTGAGCGCGTTTTGAGGCTGCCTGCGGAATGCACAGCCCTGGTGGATCCAGGTCGCCAAAATAAAAGGTGCGCCGCAAACCTCCAAGTTCGGTAAAAATATTTCCGAGGTAGCGAACACCGTCCAATACCCGGTTGCCGCAGCCATAGATGACGGCGCTGAAATGCTGCTTCTCGGTGTTCCAGCGACAATAGGAATGCCAGGTCGCCGCGTTCTCAAGAATGATGATCGGTTGCTGGGCGGCCTCGGCTGGCCCGCGCTTCCAAGGCAGCGGCTCGCCGACGATTTCGCAGCGCAGATCTTTCGCGAGTTCGAGACGCTCCAACCCGAATAGTGACGAAGCGAGCAGTGCATCCAGCCGCTTCTCATCCCCAAAAATTTGGAGTGACCGTTCCTTGATGGGCACAACGCTGTGCGTGTCCGGCCTGATCTTGAGGAAATCATTCAACTGGCATAACTCGGCAAAGGAAATAGTCGCACGATATTCGCGCAGGAAAATCAGCTGAGGCTCCCATTGATATTCTCGGATGAGCCGGCCTTCCTCGTCCGACGGCCGCACGTAACCGAAGGCCTCCCGCCAGCGCATCTCCGCCAAAAGTGGAATCATAATGCGCTCAATCAAGTGCGGTCGGTAGCGCACGGGTTTGACTTCAATCCAGCCGCCGGTTTCAAGCAGCCGCGCATCGCGTTCGGCGTCATTCCGGTCGGTGGCTGAGACCAAGCCGGCGTCTTCAAGCAAGCCCTCCCAACCGCGCGTGAACGGGCGCGCTGCCGGTTCAGTGAGTGATCCGCGGGCGCGCTGCCACTGCGCGAACAATTCACGGGCGACCGGCGCCAGGGTCGGATTCATGGCGTCAGGTCAACGCATCCATAGCCTCCGCCATCGTGGTCAGGAGCGGGATGTTGTCAATGCTGGTGACATAGCCCTCGGCGTCGCGCTCGACTTCCTTCTGGCACATGATGACCGTTTGGGCGTGCGGCACCATCACGCCGAGCCGCTCGGGCGGGAACGCCATGACCAACTGGAGCTGAAAGCTTCGGGCCAATGCCAGGCAATCTTCGATGCCGTCGCCCGAGAGCTTCGAGAAGGCTTCATCCATAATCACCAGGCCGAGCTGTTGTGAGCGCGTGGAACTGCGGTCGCCGCGATCGTACACGCGGCGGAAGGCGGCCAGCATGGAGATGAAGAAAGGCGCCTGATTTTCACCCCCGGAAAGATTTCGTCCGCTGCGTCCAAGCGAAATCGGCGGCGCGTCGGGCTTGTCGGCGGGCACCATTTCCAGGTCATAATGGTGGTAGTTGCGATAGTCGAGCAGCCGCAGGGCGTGGGAATCCTTGTTCTCGAAACTGTTGACCGCGTCCATCAATTCCCTTTTTGCGCGCTCGACTTCTGCGCCGAGCAAAGGATCGGTTATTTCCAGGCCCGAGCCGAGCAGTTGCCAAATCGCCCCAAATCCAGCCGTGTCTTTTTTCTGGCTGATGCGATAGCGAAACTTGCCCACCGGCTGGCTTAGGTAGCGGTCGAGCAGCCGGATGGTATTTTGAGCGTCGGTGATGCGGCGGTTCAATTCGTTGAGCACGCTCTCTTCAAGCCGGCGTTCCCAATCGCGCCTCCGGTCGGCCGCCAGTTCACGGGACTTCGCGAGTTCAATTTGCTCCAAGCAACGCAAGCGGTTCGACCAGCGCTCATTGCTTTCGTCTTCCGGTGGAAATTCATGCTGATACTCCGGGTGGCGCAAGTTGCCATGTTCGTCGCGGTCGGTGGCGATTTTCTCGCGTTCCGCTTTGCGTTGGGCGCGGGCTTGAATCGCAGTGGCGTTGGCACTTTTGACCCGCTCCTGCAAAGCTTCGAAGCAAGCGGACCACTTGGGAAATTCCGAGCGCAGCTGGTCGCGCTCCCTCTGCACTTCGGAGTCCAGCATGCCGCTGAACCGGCGGCTCAGGTCAACGCGGTTGGTTTCCACCTCCAGCCGGGCTGCTTCGGACTCCTGTTTGGCTCGCTCCAAGGCCTCGCGTTCCGGACGGATGCTCAACTCGAATTTGTTTTTCCGTTCGTTGAAAACGGCGACTTTTTTGAGCGCATCATTGTGCTGGTTTTCCAATCCCGCAAGCCGCTTCTGCTGCGCTTCCCGCTCCGGAGTCATCAGCAGGGCGATGGTTTCCCGGGTTCGGTCCAGACTCGCCTCCAATTCCGGCAATTGAGGCAGCTCGGCGGAATAACCCGGCAAGGCGATTTCCGCCAGGCCCCCTTTGCGTCCGTTGTCGAGCCAGGCCTGCACGTCGGCGAGGCGCTGTTTCATTGCTTCGTGCACCGACCGTGTTTCGAGCTGTTCTTTTTGTTTCCCCGCCCGCATCCGTTCGAGGCCTTCCCGGCCCAACGTTAGTTCCACCGAGGTGGCCGGCTTCAGCCGCCGACGCAGCGGCGCGGACTTGAAAATACCTTCGGGCGTGATCGCGCGGGCGGCATCACACGTTTCCAGTTCGTCGACCGACTCGACGCAGAGGACATCGCCCAGCAGATGCTCGACGTAAAGCCGGGCGGCCGGCTGACTGACCGCAACCTTGCTGAACAAGGAGTTTTCCCTTGTGGCTAGGCGCAATTCGCGGGCCTCGGCGGGGTTGAGCAACGATTCCATATCCCGCCCCGGTGGCGTCTTGCGCAGGATGTCGAGGGCTTCCCGGTAATCGGCAGCATCCTGGACGACCAGCACCCAGCGATTACGCGCCAGGTAAAGTTCGAGCGCCGGCCACCAGCGTTCGGCCTCCGGTTTCACTTCGATGAGACGCCCCAATTGTTCGACACGGTTGCCCAGTTTTTGCCGGAGGGCGGTGAACAATGGAAATGAGCCCGGAGCCTGGCCTTTGGACAAATTCTCCAAGTCTTCAGCCAATTGACGAAGCCGTTTCTCGGCGGAGGTGATTTCGCCTCGCAACGGATGCAACAGCTGATCAATGCCGCGCCACAGCTCATTAAAGCAGCCGGCGAGACTGTGCATCGCGGCCATGCGCTCGGCATCTTTTCCGGAGCGCAGGTCCGCCAGCCACCGGTCATCCACCACTAACGCCTCCTTCAAACCGTCGAGCGGCAGGGCGGCGCCGTGCTTGAGCCAGTTCATCCAGCGATAATGCCGGTCGTCGAGCTGTTTGTGCACCGCTTGCCGCGCCGTGCGAAGGGCGGTCACCTTCTCGTGCAAGCCGGTCTTCGTCGCTTCGAGTTGGGAAATCTTGATGGCGTCCGGATCTTTGCCGACTTCAAACCGCACCTGATCCAGCAGTTTCTTGGCATGCGTTTCGGCGGTGGCCGCTTCCGCAAGCTGTTTCAGGTCGTCCGCATGGTCCTCTTCCTGCCGCTGCAATTTGGCGGCGAGCTGGGTGTGGTGTTCTTCGGCCTGCAACAATTTGAGCGCATGACTGGCGTGCAATAGAACGGCTTCGGCCCGGCGCGACGATTCGTATAGGGCATGCTGTTCGCAGATGCGACCAAGAAAAGCCGCTTCGTCCTCCTGTTTCTCCAGGCGTTTGCGTGTGTCTTCGTAAGCCCGCAACGCGATTTTCACGTCGCGGACATCGAGCGGGCTTTCTTCCAAAATAAACTCGCGGATGAACTTCTCCACATTTTCCTCCGGTTCAAAGGCGATTGCTTTGGGGAACGTGCGGTGAAAGGCGGCAATATCGAAGTTCAGATGGCGGGGAGCGGCCATTTCCTCGAGATAATCGCGCTGGCGGGCGAAGATGCTTTCGTTCCCGTATTCGCGCCGGAGCCAGGTGCGGAAGGCGTCGTCGGAAAGGAGCTCCTTTCCATCGGGCGAAAGCGCGGCGTATTCGAGTCGATCGGGAATGCAGAAATACGTTGGCCGGGGCGCGGCGTCGGGGCTGGAAAACTCGAGGCGGATCCCCCACGTTTCGCGCTTGGGTTGTTTGTTTGTGGGTTCGCCGGGGCGGGTGAATTCCAAAGCCACCAGCGAGATTCCGCTGGGCCGCAGAAAATGCCGCTGGCCATGGCGGATTTGATTCGTGTCGCCCAGGCAATAACCCACCAGATCGCGGCCGCGGGCGTTGCCGGCGGCGGCGCGGTTGAATTGCCGCTCGCCGCCCAGCAGAACGTATTGTATCAGATCAAGCAGTGCGGATTTCCCCGTGCCAAACGCGCCCGAAATCAGGACGTTATCATCCACGTCAAAGATCTGCCGGAAGCCATACCAGTTGATGGCGATGACGCGGGTCAGTGAAATGCGCTGGCTCATGCTTCCTCCTCGATGCGGCTGGGTTCGGCTGCGGTTTCAGCCGGTGCCTGGTACAATGCCGTCTGCTGCTGCCAGGCGGCGGGACTCTCGAAGGGAATCACGCGAGGCAGCGTGTGCAGGATTTCGACCTGCGATTCACCGAAGCAGGCTGGGTCTTCGTGCCATTGCACGCGCACGAGCCGGCGACCGCGCAGCTTGCCGAGCATTTCCCGAAGCTGGGCCTCGGTGGGCGGCGCAATGTTTTCAAAATAGAGCCGGAGCTTTTCCCAAATCTCGTTGGCGGTAACGACAACGCTGGCGACCACGTTTTCCATCCGGGCGTCGTGATACATGCGCCAGAGCGTCAGCACCAGCAGCGTCTCCGCCCGGTTAAACCGCGCCATCAACGCGCAATCGCCTGGCACGGGCCGGAGCTGAAATATGGGGCGGTCCGGATCGGGCAGCAGTTCGAGCTGTAGCGGCGCCAGATATTCGCTGAGCTCGCGCTGGTATTCGCGGGCCAGCAGATAGAGTTCGCGGTCGCGACCAGTCTCGCCGATCAGCGCTCCGTGGGCGAGCAGTTCAGCCAGAATCTCAGAGAGTGCGGCTCGGTCGGGTTCCTGGATGCGATTCCAAGTCGTGAAAGTGGGCCAGGGGAGTGTCATATTAAGAAATGCGTTCGATGGTAAAGCGCTCCACCAGGCGGTCTCCCTCGGGATCACGCGAGATGCGGTCGGGTTCGACGCCAAAGTCGGCGCGCATCGGATGGAGCCGCCAGCGCACCAGGCGATGCGATCCGCTGGCCCGACCGCGATCAAACGCGAGAACGGCGAGCAGGTCGAGCAGATCATCTTCGATGCGCACGCGCAGGTGTTCGGTTGAGATCCGGGCCCCCTTGGCGGGAAGATGCTTTTCAATCAGCCTGACGGCCCGTTGGGGAGTGAGCACACTCAGGTTGCGCCGGCGAATTTCCTCCTTGGCGGCATCAGGATTGGTTTCGTCGTTCAACTTCTCAAAACTCAGATTCACCGCCGGACGCAGGCGGCGCGGGCGGGATAGTGAATCGGCCCCAAAAAAGACCTCGACGACCGGCGAAAGCAGGCTCATCCCAGGTTCGCCGGCCAGATCGGAAAAAGATCTCCCGGCATGCGCGCGGGCGGCCTCGTCAAGATAAGCCTTCACCTGTTCAGGTCGCCGCCCGCGCATCTCCGTTTGATAGGTATAGCGGGCGGCGGAAAGACGGCTGAACTCCGCCATGCGCCCGTCAATGAGGCGCTGTTTGACCGGAATGGCCGCGAGTTGACGATCCAGGCGACCCAGCCAGCTTTCGGCCTCGGCATACGCCTCGGTTTCGTCGAGATTCAGATGTTTGGCGAGACCTTCGGCGAGACGTTGTTTGGTGAAGGGATTGTAAAGCGCCTCCTGCGCGACGGACCGGGCTTGATTCAGGCGCGGCAGCAATCCCGCTTCCTGCAAGGCATCGTAGCAGACCATGTGTTCGCCCATATGGAACTCGACCAAAAAGCGTTGCAGCGTCTCCTGCGCGGAGAGGCTCGTGCGTTGTGCGGCAGCGTGCTGGAGAACGAGGGTCTCAACTGCATGCATCTGATCGCCGGCGCGACCGGCGCGTTCGAGGAGGTCTTTGACGGTCTGGCGCATTTCTTCTGGGCCAAGCTTGTTGGGGTCCAGTGCGCCTGCGTTCAGCAGGTCCCGGCAGAGCGAGCGCAGCGTAGCGGCAAAATCCTTGAGCTCGGCAGGCCGGTTTTCCGCCAGTTCGCGCAATAGACGCAGCAATTGCCGGAGAGCAGGCACGATCAGAACGTAATGTTCGTCCAGGCTGACCCGGCGCGGTTCAAGCCAATGAACTTCAATCAGTTTGTTGAAGAATTGGCTGGCACGCTGGTTCAGGTCGCGAAACTGTCCACCCTCATCTTCGTCCAGTTCAACATTGGGATGCTGCGACAGCACTTCGCGGATGAGCGCCCGCGCCTCGGCGTGTGGAATCTGCCCGCCTTCATCAGCCGCCTCGGCTAGCCGGTCGGCACAGTCCACATAGATTTCGGCTGCAGGCCGGGACAATGGCCGGAAAAATCCGCCGCTCAAAAAGGGCGCGAGCCTTTCGCCCAGGGTTTTTGGCCCCGGCTCAGTTTGCGAAGATGCGTTTTCGTTGCCCATGACGTTCGGTAAAGGAAGTATGGGCTATTTTGATATGAAATGTCACGTTTGGACCTATAGCCCAACAAACACCGCAAGCCCTGCCCACCAGAACCACGAGTTGTCCGCCACTTCGCAAAAGAGGTCCCCAAGCTAAAAGGTCTGAGAGCGGCCGCGCGTAAGAAACTCATGAACACCGATGCCATATTCTGGTGCCATTGGACAGGAATGTCTGCGCTACCATGGAGCCCGTTGACCATTTTGAAACAAGCGGTGCCGGAGGCCGGCGCTCCGGTACATTGTCCTGCGCCTCGCCCTGTTTTAGCCGTTGATTTTTCCGGCACAGGGGAGGACTATGGAGTGAATGGCCGCAGCCGTAGCCGCTACCAGCGCTTGGGAACGGCTGGCGCACATCGCCGACAAAGTAGCGACCTGCTCGACGCAGCCGGCCTGCTGTGCCGCGGGACAGTATTACAAGCAGTTTCCGCAAACGACCAACGAGGAAGTGCTTGCCTTCTTGCGCCGCCAGCACGCAGATTAACGGCAGGCGGCGTGAACCAAGCGCAGCCGATTTATCATGCCTGAAGTTTTTAGCCAGCGGCACTCTCACGAGAAGCCGCCACAGTGAACCAGCCGCCGAAATATCATGCCAGAGCTGCCGGAAGTTGAAATTCTCGCCCGCCATCTGCGTCCCCTGCTCCGGGGGCGAACCATTCAAGCCGTGGAAATCCGCCGCCCGGAAGTTTTGGAGCCGACCTCGGCCGCGCAGTTCAAAAATCGCCTAAACGGGGCAAAATTTCTCGGCCTGACCCGGCGTGGAAAATATCTGCTCTTTGAGCTGCGCGCCAAGGATTCCCGAGACAGATTCCAATTGCTCGGCCACCTCGGCATGACCGGCCGGATGTTTCTCGCGCAAAAAGACGGTCCCCTGCCCAAACATGCCGCAGTGATCTTGAAGCTCGGCGCAAAGATTTTCATTTACGACGACACCCGGTATTTTGGGCGGCTGACGTTGGACATGACCCCGGTGAAAAAGCTGGGGCCGGAGCCGCTGGAGGAATCGTTCACGCCAGAATTATTGGCGCGGGAATTGAAACGCTCGCGCCAGCCGGTCAAAGTAAAACTGCTCGACCAGTCCTTGGTCGCCGGCATTGGCAACATCTACGCCAGCGAAGCCCTGTTTTGCGCCGGCATTTCGCCGCGCCGGGCTGCGAACCGCCTCACGCGGCGGCAGGTGGAAAGACTCTGGCGGGCCATCCGGGAGGTTTTGGCGGCGGCCATTGAGTGCGGCAGTACCATTCCGTTGAATTTCAATGCCCACAAATCAGACGGACTGTTTTATTATGGCAGCGCCACAGGCGACCAGGATTTTTACACCGAGCGACTGCGCATTTATGACCGGGCCGGTCAGCCTTGCTTGCATTGCCAAACCCCCGTACGACGGATCGTCCAGGCGGCGCGCAGCACCTTTTTCTGCCCGCGCTGCCAAAGAGCCTGACCCACTGTAGCTCAGTTGGTCGGTTTGAAGCGGTTGAGGATCTCGTTTCTCGGGACAGCTTGTTTCTTAAGCGCATCCTGGCGTTCAGTCACGCCATGGCCGTAGGTCGGGGGCGGGTTGGGGTTGCGATACAGGACGCCGGTGTAGAGCTTGGAGCCGTATTCGCGCGCCAGTTCGGTGGCGCGCGCGCGGTCGGAGGGATCGTGGCCCAACGATTCCAAACTCTGCAGGTTGGTCTTGTGGGCTTTGAGCTGTTGTTCTTCCGGCCCATAGGTCACGCAGGGTGATTGGACGTTGATGAAGGCGAAACCGGGGAAACGGATGCCTTCTTCAATGATCTTGCCAAGGCCAACCATATCGGCTGGCGTGCCTTGGGCCACATACGAGGCCCCATAGCCCATGACGTAAAGCAGCGGGTTCACCGGGGCCTCGAGGCTGCCGAAGTTGGACGTAACGGTCTTGCGCCCGCGCTGCGAGGTGGGCGAAAGCTGGCCTTTGGTAAGGCCGTAAATCTGGTTGTCCATCACGATATAGGTCAGGTCAATGTTGCGCCGGACGGCATGGGCGACGTGGCCGCCGCCGATGGAGAACCCGTCGCCGTCGCCGCTGGCCACGAGCACGAGAAGTTCAGGATTGGCGAGTTTGATGCCTTGGGCGATGGGCAGTGAACGTCCATGCACGGTGTTGAAGCCGTAGGCGGTGGTGTAGCCGGGAATGCGGCTGGAGCAGCCGATGCCGGAGACGAAGGCGATTTCATGCGGCGGCCGCCCGATATTCGCCAGCGCGCGGGTGATGGCGGTGACGACGCCGAAGTCGCCGCAGCCGGGGCACCAGATGGGTTTAAGGTCGCTCTTGAAATCGCCAGCCTGAAATTTGGCCAGCGAAATCGGTTTGGCAATGGGTTCGAGAGTGGTCATGATGGATGTTCTTTCGTGAAAGGTTTGGCCGGTTCAGGTTTCGATGGCTTCGGGCTGTGGCTGGCCGCTTTGGATGGCGACGACCATTTCGCGCAGCCGTTCGAGAACTTCGGACGGCAGGATGGGATTGGAGCCGCTCTTGGCGAACGGTTTGACCACGGCTGGGAAATCCACATACATCCGCACGAGGCGATAGAGTTGCGCCTGGTAGGATTGCTCGATGAATAGGCCGCGCTGGACCGACGCGAAGAAATCCTGATAGACCGGCTCGGCCACCGGATACAGCAGCTTGGGCACGAGCAATTTCACCTGCAAACCTTCCGCCTGCGCCAGCCGGAGCGCTTCGCGGGCCACGCCGGCCACGCTGCCCCAACTGACCATGGCGATGGGCGCCTCCGGGTCGCCTTCGAGGGTGAACAAGTCCCGACGGTTCTTCAGCGGATTGAATTTGTTGAATCGTTTCTCATTCATGCGGGCGTGCATCTCGCCGCTGGCGGTGGGGCGACCCAGCTCATTGTGTTCGATGCCGGCTGCGAGATAGTTGCCGCCCGGCATGCCGGGATGGCTGATCGGGCTGATGCCGGAATCGGTCAGCTTGAAGCGCGCGTAGTTCGTCAGCTCCGGGCCGCTTGGTCGCCGACGCTCGAGGACCTGAAATCTCGAGGTGTCAATGGGATCCACGGTCTCCTTGCGCTGCGCGATCTCCTGGTCCGACAGCACGATCACCGGAGTCTGGTAATATTCGGCCAGATTGAAAGCTTCCACCGTTACGCCGAAAATATCGCCGACGCTCGTGGGCGCCAGCACGGGCCGCAGGCAGTCGCCATGGGCGGAAAAGGCGGCTTGAAACAGATCCGATTGCTCCGCCTTGGTCGGCATGCCCGTGGACGGGCCGCCCCGCTGCACGTTGACACAGACCAGCGGCAGTTCGGCCAGGCTCGCCAGTCCGAGAATCTCAGTCTTCAGCGACATGCCCGGCCCGGAGGTGGCGGTCATCGCTTTTTTGCCGGCAAACGACGCACCTACCACGGCGCCGATGCCAGCAATCTCGTCTTCCGCCTGCAGGACGGTCCCCCCATACTTCCAGATCTCGCGGTCGAGAAATTGCATGATCTCCGTCGAAGGCGTAATGGGGTAGCCGCCGAAAAAGGTGCAGCCGGCAAAGATGGCGGCGGCGGCGCACATGTCGTTGCCATCCGTGAGGAGCTTGGCTTCGCAGCCGGCTTGTGGGGCTGACAACTTATGATCTTCCTTCAACGGGTTGGCGGCGGCGAAATCAAGGCCGGCTTGAAATGCCCGGACGTTGCCTTCCACCACGGTGGCGCCTTTCTTCGCGAACTTCTTGCGAATCCCGGCCAGCATGCTCTCGCGGCCGATGCCGAACC
>Ga0302320_10001274_pt1 | contig 60522 bp, 56 predicted proteins | sample Bog_T0_3_FD_202130 | JGI IMG/M metagenome (GOLD analysis project Ga0302320, IMG submission 202130) | Peat permafrost microbial communities from Stordalen Mire near Abisko, Sweden - Bog_T0_3 | ecosystem: Environmental > Terrestrial > Soil > Wetlands > Peat | place: Sweden: Abisko, Stordalen Mire... | reverse complement strand
GATTTTCAACCCACAAGGCAACAACGTCTTCATCGCTCAGGTCATGCTGATACTTCAGATAGTGAAGAGCAACCATCAGGCGCGTCGAGATGCCGGGCGCACCTTGACTGGGATGATAGGTGCCGCCCAGAGTCTGCTCGAACGACTCCCAGTCGATCACAAGACCGAGATGAACCAGGGGATGGCTCATGTCGATCAACTGCTCCAAATCTATCTGAAACAACTCCCGCTGCGGCTGCTCCGGCTCACGCTTGGGCTGCATCGTTTTTCCCCGGTTTCCAGGCCATTTGCTGCGCCTTCACGGAAATTCTAAAGCAACCAATGACCCATTTCATCAGGATTTATAGGGGTTTTATTGGCTTTTCAGGATCGACTCGGTACCTTATCCACGTAATTCAGCGCCGAATCGCCAAATAACTCGCCGACGGTATATTTGCACTGAAATGTCGGCCTGTAGGCCTCTCGAAATCGCGCAAGCCTCCATAAACCCCCGCGACTTCCATTGAAGCTCCTTTCATTCGCCACCAGTTGTAGTCCCGTGGCCGCGAGCGGAGAATACTGACTGCGTTGCAACCGAGACGCCACGGAGGGTTCCGCAAGACTCCGAACCATGAACAAGAGGGATGTCGATCTGCCTGTGCGCTCGCGCCAGGAAGCTGCCGAGAAACTGGTCTGGTAAGCACGGAGATGGAAGATCGAGGCCTTTCATAAGATCCTGAAGTCCGGATGCAAGGCAGAACGAGCGAAGCTCAGAACGGCCGACAGGCTTCTAAATCTCATCGCGATCCCATACTCCTGAGCTGGAGAATCTTCTGGATCACTATGCTGAACCGCACACAGCCGCTGGCCTCGCCCGATGAGGCCTTTAGAGAGCTTGACCAATATCTTTTGGACGAGTTGGTGCCCGACAAACCCGCCAAACATCCGAAGGCGCCTCTCGCGCACGACATTGTCAAGCTCGCACAGCCAGGCGGGTATCTTGCTCGCACCCACGATTCGCCACCGGGCAACACTGTCACCTGGAGAGGACTATCACGACTAACCGATATAGAACTGGGAATCATGATCGGAGTTCAACTTGTTGGCAATTGAAAGGAACTCGGGACGCGTACAGATACGCGTCCAGTGAAACCGTAATTGAAGAGGAGTCCGACGGCGGTCCGGTGATACTTTTGGGAATACTTTGTACCGGACTTTCCTGCATTCCATGCAACATCATGCAAGATCGTGATTCGGAGCAGTTTATTGATAATAAACGATTTATTAAACATACTGCTTCCTCCTGCAGCGTTCTGCGGAGGCGTTAAAATCGGACTTAAAATCCGCAGGCCGCAAGGCCGTGGGGGTTCAAGTCCCCCTCCGGGCACCATAGAATAAATAACCTAAGAGAAGCCAATCCCCCAACCTCCTACTCAAATCCCGTCTGGAGCCATTCGTCACGCGTCGACCCTGCTCCCGTTGCATTTCCATGGCAGAACATCGCACCAGGTTGTGTTACCATCCGGGCAACTGGCTCCCCCTGAGCCAGTGCGGAGGTGAACCATGGGCGATTATTCAAGACGGGATTTTCTGAAGACCGGGCTCGCGGCTGGCGCGCTGGCCGGTTCGGCAACGCTGGGCGCGGAGCGCAGGAAGGCGACGGATTGGGTTACGCTGGGGCGGTCGGATGTGAGTGTGACGCGGCTGGCGTTCGGCACCGGCACCATGAGCGGACAGGTGCAGCAAAGCCTGGGGCAGGATGGGTTTACGCGGCTGGTGCGCTATGCCTATGACCGCGGCATTCGCTTCTTTGAGACTTCGGAGTCGTACGGCGAGTCACCGCGGATGCTGGGTGTGGCGCTGAAGGGGCTGCCGCGCGAGAGCTACCGGATCATGAACAAGGTGTCGACCTTTCACGAAATGGACCCGCACCAGAAGCTGGATGAGCTGCGCCGGTTTGCGGATACAGAGTACTTCGACGTGATGCTGCTGCACTACCAGCACACGCCCACCTGGCCGCAGGATACGCAGCGCTGGCAGGATGCGATTCTGGCCGCGGAAGAGAAGAAGACGATAGTGAGCCACGGTGCGTCGGTGCACGGGCTGCCGGCGCTACGGCTGGTGCCAGGCAACAAGTGGCTGGACATTGCCATGATCCGCGTGAACCACAAGGGCACACGCATGGATGCGGAGGTCCCCGATGCCCCCATTCCGGGCAATGTGGATGAGGTGGTGGCGCATGTGCACCAGGTGAAGAAGGAAGGCATGGGCGTGATCAGCATGAAGCTGATTGGCGAGGGCGTGTTCAACCGCGAGGATAGGCAGCAGGCCATGCGGTTTGCCTTTCAGACTGCAGGCGTGGACTGCGTGACGGTGGGCTACAAGAACACGGCGGAGATTGACGAGGCAATTGAGAATCTGAACCTGGCGCTGGTATAGCAAGCTAGCAGGTGGCCGAGTCAGGCTATCGGCGGGCGCTTGACTCGCGGCTGAGGTTGCGTTACTTTCTCCTTACACGGGAAAGGAGGTTGATCCAGCTGATGAAGATTGATTGTTCCAGATGTATCGTACGTGAGGTGGCTGAGGCTTAGGGCATCGCGCCCCCCGACATTTGTCGACCCCATGGTTGCCCCGGCGGAATTCGTCCCGCTGGGAACTTGGCACTCGCCACAGCGCGATGGCCTTAGTCCAATCCCAACAGTCTACCGGCAACGGTCTGAGCAGAGCGCTCAGGCCGTTGTTGTTTTCAGAGCCCTGTGAGTCGAGATGCCTCCCGAGTTTTGACCGGAGAAACCCAGGCCATGGTGGTCCCCATCCGGCTGGTCAGGCAGAGGAGACATGAAAACGGGGAGAGAAATATTGGAGGCCGTTGTAGCCTTCCAATATTGCTCTCCCCGAAAAAACACCAAACAGGTAGTTAGGTCCCCCGGATCTATGACCGGCTATGCACCTTGACAGACCCTAACAGGAGCCAACCACCGAGCGTACGGGTCTTTCCCCCAACGGTGGCGTAGTGTCTGAGCGGAGCCAAGGCGATTAGAGGGCCTTGCGACGCCGGCTAACCATAGCTGCAAAGCCGAAGAGACCGGTACCGAGGAGCACCAGCGAGCCCGGCTCAGGGACGGCAGTGGGCACGTCGATTTGGGAAATCTGGGCCGTACCGGAGAGTTTGCCGGTGTCCTTGCCGCCGCTGGTCTTGTTGTCGACCGTCGTGTATCCGTCAGATGAGCCGAGAGGATTGTCTGCGGCCAGTTCTGCCGGGGTCAGGATCGCATCGCCGAACAACCCGCTGATGTAAGGGCTGATGTACGTGGGGGCGAAGGTTGCATTCAAGCCGCCGCCGCCTGCGTTTGTCTTCGCCGAATAGATGCCGACGTTTTGCACGCCAGAAAGGCAAATGCCGGTCGGATCGCTCACCGAGACACAGGCGCTCGACCACACGTCAATGAGCGCGCCCTCCTCATAATCCGCAGCCAGGACGTTCCCGGCCAAGTTGTAGGAACCGGAAACACCGATGGGAATGGCTGCGATCGTAACCGTTCCGTTGAGCAGGAAATAGCTCAGGCCGAGCGTCTGAGTTGGGCCGAATTTGGTGTCCTGGACCGAATCGAGAGTGCCGCTTATACCCGATAGGGACGTCGGGCTTGCGGTCACGTTTTTGGTCGTAGGAGTATAGGTGAAGGTGATGGAGTCAGCACGTGCAACTCCGCTCAGGGTGGAGAGAAGTGCAAGGCACATCGTTGGGAGTACGAATCTGTTGGTCATCCTTGTAGGCCTCCGTAATTACGGGCTGGTTTGTAACTAGCTCCGCTGTACCACGAAGGTTGCACGTGATGGGCCGAAAGGGTCACCCTGGCTTGATTTTTTAAATAATTCACTCAACCATTTTGCAATCAACAGATTATAGGCAAAATTAGACCGAGATTGGAGGTTGCCTGAGGTGTGTCAAAGGAAGGTCATGTGCAAGATTTTGCAAGGGTAAGTGAGGGGAAACTCCCACTTCAGCCGAATTGGCAGGTGCCGCCGGGAGAGTCGTGTCCGCCGGGGAGAGCCGGGGTACGGGTCGCGGATCACCCAACATGCGGGAAGCAATGGCCTTGATTGGCATGGGGTTCACGTTCCTCCGGCGGCGGCCAGGGCAGAGTTCGCACGCAGCTGTTGTTGTTGAGAGACTGTCTGCACGGCAGGCACTGCGATAGACTTGGACCCGATGCGGGTATTTGGAATTGACTGCGGGACGGAGATTACAGGCTTTGGAGTCGTGGAGTCGGATGACTCCGGACGCGAGCGGCGGCTGGTTTTGAAGACCATGGGGGCGATCCGGCTGAAGAAGGCTCTTACGACTGCGGAGCGGCTGGAACAGGTGTACCGAGAGTTGTGCGGGCAACTGGAGCGGTGGACACCGGATGCGGTGGCGATCGAGGAGGTTTTCTACTCAGTGAATGCCAAGAGCGCGCTGAAGCTGGGGCAGGTGCGTGGCGTGGCGCTGCTGGCTGCGGCGACCCAGAAGCTGCCGGTGGCCGAGTATGCGCCGCTGAAGATCAAGTCGAGCGTGGTGGGCTACGGGCTGGCCAAGAAGGAACAGGTGCAATTCATGGTGGCGCGGCTGCTGGAACTGAGCGAGGTTCCGCAGCCGGCGGACGCGGCCGATGCGCTGGCCGTCGCTATCTGCCATATTCACACGGCGCAGACGCTTGCGGCCCAGGGAGTGGTGCGATGAGGGCGGCCTGGCTGGGCCTGGCTGCCGTGGCGCTTGCCCTTTCTGCGCTGGCCGATGCCGCGCCGATGGTCAGTTCCGGGCCGGTAGTGGTGATGGACTACTCGAACCCCGGGCTGACGCCCGCGCACTGGGTGTTGCAGCTTTCTCCCGATGGCAGCGGGCATTTCCGCTCAGAGCGGGGCAAGGCTCCGGTGAATGTGGCGGAGGGATTTGAGCCGGCGAATGTGGACCGGGACATCCAGGTGAGCGCGGAGTTTGCCAGGCACGTCTTTCAGGTGGCTCATCAGCACAATCTCTTTCATGCCACGTGCGAGAGCCTCTACAAGGTGGCCTTCCAGGGATGGAAACAAGTGAGCTACAGCGGGCCGGATGGCGCCGGGGAATGCACGTTCAACTATTCGAAGGACAAGGACATTCAGAATCTGGGCGAGTCGCTGGTGGCGGTGGCGGGGACGATAGTAGAGGGTGCGCGTCTGGAGACGCTGCTGCAACACGACCGGCTGGGACTGGACCGAGAGACTGAGTTCCTGGAGGACGCCGCCAAGGATGGACGGTTGCTGGAGTTTTCCACCATCCGGGAGATTCTGGAGCGGCTGGCGGGCGATCCGGGGGTTCTGGACCGGGTGCGGAAGCGGGCTAGGGCGCTGCTGGCGCGAGCAGACGGATAAATAGGCCGGAAACAGGATTTTGGAGTAACTTTGCTGCTGGGGCAGTGTCCAATGAAAGATGGGCAGCCCTGTGGGGCGGATCGCGGCCTGGACGGGTTGCGAGGAGAAGGCGGAATTCCATGAGCGTCAATGGGCAGAATGTGGGGAATCGCGGCGGAACGGCTGGGTGGAGAGTGGGCTCCTGGGTGCTGGGATTGGCGGCCCTGGTGTTGGCGGTTCAGGGGTTGGCGCCGGGTTTGAGAGCCGACGATCAAGGCACGGCGGCACGCGCGGTGCGGCTGAGCAGCGTGGATGGGCAGGTGCAGATTTCGCAAGGCAAGAATGTCGTAGCCTCTGCGGCTGTGGCCAATGCGCCGCTGTTTGAGGGCACCCGTATTACCACCTCGGACGACGGCAGGACTGAGATTCAGTTTGAAGACGGCAGCGTGGCGCGGCTCTCGCCCAACAGTGCGATGACACTGAATATGCTGCGCGGAACCAGCGCAAGCGGCGAAGCGGAGATTGAGTTGAACGGCGGGCTGGGCTACTTTGAACTGCAGGCCAGCGGGCAGGCGGGCGCGATTCGCGTGCGCTTTGGCGACAGCGTGGTGAGTGCGAGCGGATACACGGTGATGCGGGTGAGCCTGGACAATCCGCCCGGGGAACTGGCGGTTTTTTCCGGCAATGCCCACCTGGAGCGCGGCACCGCGGTGACGGTGGACTTGCACGGCGGGGAGAGCTTGGCGCTGAACACGAGTGCCGCCAACCCCTACACGCTGAACGAGACCATTGAGCCGGACTCGTGGGACTCGTGGAACTCGGATCGAGACCAGGCGTTGACCTCACAGGCAGCATCCGCGACGGGCGCAACCAAGGACTATTCCGACAGCAGCAATCCGGCGTGGAACGATCTGGACGCCAACGGCAACTGGTATAACGTGCCGGGACAGGGCAACATCTGGTCGCCGTACGATGCGTCCGATCCGGGTTGGGACCCCTACGGCAACGGATACTGGATGAATTCACCGGGCTACGGGTACACATGGATCTCGGGCAACTCATGGGGCTATCTGCCTTACCAGTGCGGGATGTGGAACTGGTATGACAGCTTTGGCTGGGGCTGGGCTCCGGGGATGAGCGGCTGCAATCCGTGGTGGTTTGGCGGCGCTTACTTTGGCCCCAACATCGGCAGAGGGTTTGGCGGGTATCGCCCGCCTTCGCGACCGATGCCGCCGAGACGGCCGTTTGGCGGCAGGGGCTTGGTTGCCGTGAGCCGGCGCCCCACGCCCATGACCGGCGCCTTGCCGCAGCGGGACAGGACCGGCGTGGTGACCATTGCCGGGCATTCGGTGATGCCGCTGCATCCGACGAGCCCCCGACCCGTGTACGACCACCCGGCCTCGGGTTTTGTGAATCGCACGGTGGTGACGAATGTGGGCGGCGTGCCTTTGTCCGGACAAGGCCGTACTGCGGGGCCGACCATGGGCGGAAGCCGGCCGGGCTTTGCGCCGGCGCCTGGTGTGCGGCCTTCCAATGGCGCCGCTCCGCGCAGTGCTCCGACAGGCGGCGCAAGCCGTGCACCAAGCGGAGGCGGAGCTGCCGCTCCGCGCAGCAGCGGTGGAGGCGGTGGTTATAGTGGCGGCGGTGGGGGGGGCGGTGGCGGTCACCACTAATCCCGTCCGCATCGCACGAGCGAATTGCATGAGATCCATGGCCGCGGTTGAGAAGGCTCTACAAGGAGCCGTCGCACCGCGGCCATTCTGCTGGGTTGGGCAATTGGCGAAGAAGCGGAAGGCCCTCAAAGGGGTGCGTGGGCCCTGCGGCAGAATTTCTGGACCATCAATCCTGTTGGGCAGGGCGGTGCAGCAGGCCGCTTACTTCGAAGACTCTGAGTTTGAAGGTTATAAAGGCAGTACTATTTCCTGTAAGAGTTAGGTAACAGTCTTTCATCGCTCCGATATGGCAAGTGAGGCTAAGTAAAGATTTGATTCTCAATCTATCTAGAAGCTAGCTAACTCTACAGACACAGCAAGGGCCGCCCGAGTTATTCGGGCGGCCTTTGGCGTCATGGATACCGGAACCGGTTACTGCCGGAAGCGGCGATTCTTGGCGCGGTAGAGGTCGCGCGAGGTGCGGTTGAGGCGATGGTTGAGCCGGACGCGATCGACCCGGTTGAGGCGGCCATGGGCGGCGAAGCGCATATGCCGCTCCTGGCGGCCGATGGAGGCTTCGCGGCGCTCCAGACGGCCAGCCTGCCGGGCATTGAGCCGGCCGCTGTGGATGCCCTGGGCGATGCGCTGCTGCTGATGTTCGCGTCGCTGGTTGATTGTTACGGCGTGGTGTTGCATGGGCTGCGGTGCGGCTTGAGCAAAACCAAGGGTGGATGTCAGTGCCAGAAGTCCGACGCCAAGCAAAGAAACTTTCATGGTGGTTCTCCCTGGAGGCGGCGGTTTTGGTTTGCTGCTCTGTGCCGATCCGCGCTCACATCCATGCAGACACAGGGAATTACTCAGTGTTGCGAGGAGTTTGTTCTGGGTCCACCTTTCGGTGGATAAGAAGATTTCTATAAGTCGAGAGAAGGCGGGCAGGTTATTTAGTTGGATGACTAACTTGGAGAGCCCGCCAGAGTGCGGCGAGAGTTTCGATGGAGAGGGCCTCGGCCCGGGCGCGGGGATCGATGGCGGCCTGCGCGAGCGCGGCGGCGATGGCGGGTAAGGGAAAGCCCGCGGCGCGCAGGTTGTTGACCAGAGTTTTGCGCTTTTGCGCGAAGGCCTTGCGGATGAAGGGAGCAAAGCTTGCTTCGTCCACGCCAAGCTCGGCGAAGCGCGGGGCAAGCCGCCAGCGGAAGACAGCTGAGTGGACGTCAGGCGGTGGTGTGAAGGCTGAGGGCGGAAGCACGAAGAGCTTTTCGACGGGGCCATACATCTGCACGGTGACGGAGAGCAGGCCGTAGTCGCGCGAGCCGGGCTGGGCGGTGATGCGGTCGGCCACTTCGCGCTGGACCATGAGCGCGGCCCGGTCGAGCGCGGCACGGCTGGCGGCGAGCTTGAGCAGAATCTGCGAGGTGATGTAGTACGGCAGGTTGCCGAAGACGAGCAGCGGCTGGCCGGCGGCGGCGGATGCGGCCGCGAAGTCGAGGGAGAGAACATCCTGCTGCTGAACGGTGAGGCGCTCTGGCGGGAACTCGGTGCGGAGATGAGCGGCCAGGCCAGGATCGAGCTCGACAGCGAGGACGTGCTCGGCACGGGCAACGAGCGCATGCGTGATGGCGCCGGCGCCGGCGCCGATCTCGACCACGGTGCGGCCAGCGAGCGAGCCCAGCGAGTCGGCGATACGCTCGATGGCCTGCGTGTCATTGAGGAAGTTCTGTCCGAAGCGTGGCTTGGCGGGCATGGGCTCTCTTAATGGTAAACCGGGAGATTGGCCAAGGCCCGCGCGGTGGAGATTCGTGCTTTCCCACCCATTTCGCAAAGTGCGCGAAATGGATGGGGCACCCAGGCACCTGCGGTGGGGCAGACGCTCGCTGCTCGCTCGCAGAGTCCTGCGGCGGTTCTTCAGCTTTCTTTGCGGTAGAGCATATCGCGCATCACGCGGCGGCGCTCGGCGTTCAATCCGCTGTCAGCTTTGCCAGTGACGTCTTCAAACCCGGGTTTGACGGGCTCGGCCGCGGCCTCGGGAGCGCTGCACTCCGGACAACGATTGGCGAAGCCGGGCTTGTCGGGTCTGAGCTCAAACTCTTCCCCGCACAGGATACAGGTTTTGATCGAGAACAGCATTGCAGGTCTATTTTAGCGCTGTTGATCTGGAATTTGAAGCTGCGGCAGGCGCGTGTACCAGGCCGTGGTGCGTCGGGTTTTCGCAAGTGCGTGCAGAGCTTCGCACCATGAAAGCTCAGAGGAAAGATTCGAAGTCGGTTTCGGCTTTCATTCCGAGATGAATCTTGAGAATATGGCCGGAGCGGCGCTCGGGATTGAGCTCGACGTAGTTGCGCGGGCCGTGCCAGAGATAGCGCTCGCCGCTGAGCATGTCTTCGGCTTCGTAGGCGCGATTCTGCGGGATCGCCACTTCATCGAGCGGCAGCGTGACGAACCCGGCCTGGGTATGATGCGGGTCGAGATTGACGACGACGAGCACAAAATTGGAGCGGTCTTCAGACTCCTTGCTATAGCAAAGGAGCTGATCGTTGTCGGACTGGTGAAAACGGAGCGACCAGTCGCTTTGCAACGCGGGGTTGCTGTTACGGATGGCGTTGACGCGGGCGATGAGGGGGCGCAGGCTTTCGGGCTGGTCGAGATTCCAGTGGCGGATCTCGTACTTCTCGGAGTCAAGATATTCTTCGCTGCCGGTGCGCACCGAGCGGTTCTCAAGCAGCTCGAAGGCGGGGCCGTAGATGCCGTAGTTGGAGCCGAGCGTGGCTGCCAGCAGCAGGCGGATGACGAAGGCCGCGCGGCCGCCGGTCTGGAGGAATTCGGTGAGAATGTCAGGCGTGTTGGGCCACTGGTTGGGGCGGAAAAACTCGCGTACCGGCGTTTGCGCCAACTCGCTCAGGTAGGCGGCGATTTCGGACTTGCCATTGCGCCAGGGGAAGTAGGTGTAGCTCTGGCTGAAGCCGAGCTTGGCGAGCCGGTACATGACTTTGGGGCGCGTGAAGGCCTCGGCGAGGAAGAGGACTTCTGGGTGGTCGCTCTTGATCGCGGGGATCGCCCACTCCCAGAAAGGGAAGGCTTTGGTGTGCGGGTTGTCGACGCGGAAGATGGTCACGCCCTGGGCAATCCAATAATCGAAGACGCTCTTCAGCTCCTGCCACATCCCGGCCCAGTCTTCGCTCTCGAAGTCGAAGGGGTAAATGTCTTGATATTTCTTGGGCGGATTCTCGGCGTACTGAATTGTTCCATCCGGCCGCTTGCGAAACCAATTCTCGTGCTCGCGCACATAGGGATGATCGGGCGCTACCTGGAAGGCGATGTCGAGGGCGACGGAGAGATCGAGTGCACGGGCCGCGGCGACGAAGCGGCGGAAGTCCTCGAGAGTGCCGAGAGCGGAATGAATCGACTTGTGGCCGCCTTCCTCCGCGCCGATGGCCCAGGGGCTGCCTTCATCGCCCGGCTCGGAGACGGGGTTGTTGTTGGGGCCCTTGCGGAAGGTGCGGCCGATGGGATGAATGGGCGGCAGGTAGACGACGTTGAAGCCCATCTCGGCGATGGCGGGCAGGCGCTTGGCGCAGTCGGCGAAGGTGCCGTGGCGGCCGGGCTCCTCCGCCGTGGAGCGGGGAAACAGCTCGTACCAGGCGCTGAAGCGCGCGCGAACAGGATCGACGACCAGTGTGAACTCGCGCTCGGACTCGGTGGCGAAGCGTTTGTCGGGATAGCGAGCGGCAAGCTCATGCAGTTGCGGATCGGTAGCAAAGACGCGTTGCTTCTCGATGTCGGCTGCGTAACGCACAAGCTCGGACCGCTCCTTGAGCCACGCCGCATCGACGCCCGTGGCGCGCCCGGCCGCGGCAGCCACAAGATTGGCGCCGATCAGGTAGTCGACGTGTGCATCGCTCTCGGCCGCGATGCGTTTGAGCAGATCGCGATGCCAGGTCTCGAAATGATCGACCCAGCCGAGCACCTTGAATCCGTAGCGGCCCACCTCGGCCCCGCGGAATGCGCCCGTCCAGCGGTCGTTGCCGTTGACGATGGCGCGCATGGGAACTTCAATCCAGCGATCGGAGCCCTCGCGATGCGCCACGAGCGACGCGGCGATGGCGTCGTGGCCGTCGGTGAAGATGTCGGCCTCCACTCGGACCAATTCACCCACGGTGCGCTTGCCCGGGAACCGGCCGCCGTCGACTGCGGGCGAGATTGCTTCAATGATGACGCGCTTGCGTCCGTCTTCTTTCGGCAGGGTCATGGGAGTGCCGTTCTTTCGTCGAAGTCTGCTGGATCGGTATTGTTGAGAGCGCGTTGCGCGAAGCTTGCCGCATGGGTTAAAGCCCATTTTGATTCTATTGCTTTTGCTGCAGGACTGAAGTCGTGCCCTGATACAAAGCGAGTTGATGAAACGCGCTAGTGTTGCGCGGCGTTGCGATCTTCGATCAGGCGCCGGTAAAGGTCGATGGTCTGTTGGGCGATGGCTGTCCAGCTGAAAAGTTCTTCCACGCGGCGGCGGCCGGAATCGCCGAAGCGCCGGCATTCTTCCGGGTTCTGCAACAGTTGATTGATGCGCGAGGCGAGGTCGCGCGCAAAGGCGGCGGGATCGCGCGGGTAGCCGGTGACTGGGTCCTGATCGAAGGGTACGAGATAGCCTGTTTCTCCTTCGACTACCACCTCCTTGATGCCGCCGGTCGAGCTTGCGACGACCGGCGCGCGGCAGGCCATGGCTTCAAGATTGATGATGCCGAAGGGCTCGTAGACCGAGGGGCAGCAGAAGACGCGGCAGTTCGAGTAGAGCTGAATGGCCTGCGCTTTGGTGACCATCTTTTCGATCCATACAATGCGCGGGTGATGCCTGCTGGCTTCGTCGACCTTGGCGCGCAGCTCGGCGGCAATCTCCGGCGTGTCGGGTGCGCCGGCGCAGAGCACGACCTGCGTCTCCGGCGGCAGGTAGCTGATGGCGTCGACCAGATGCGTGACGCCCTTCTGGCGCGTGATGCGGCCGACGAAGAGAACGTAAGGCACTGCGGGGTCGACGCCGTATTCGATCAGCGCTTGGGTCTCGGAGGTCTTCTGATATTCGTTGAGATCGATGCCGTTGTAGATGACGTGGATGCGCTTGGGATCGACTTCCGGATAGGCGCGCAGGATGTCGGCTTTGGTGCCCTGCGAGACGGCGATGATGGCGTCGGCGTCGAGGATGGCGGTGCGCTCCATCCACGAGCTCATCGCGTAGCCTGAGCCGAGCTGCTCGGCCTTCCAGGCGCGCAGCGGCTCGAGCGAGTGCGTGGTCAGCACAAAGGGCACGCCGTAGAGCTTTTTGGCCAGGTAGCCGGCCATCGACACGTACCAGGTGTGCGTGTGGACGATGTCGATGCCTTCAAGCGCCTTGACCTGGGTCAGGTTCAGGCTCAAGGCTTCGAGCGCGCCTTTGAATTTGCCTTTGGTGCCGTTGGTGATCTCCGGCCAGGGCTCGGCGCCGCGGACGTGGAGATTGCCAAGATCAGCCTGCTGCGGGCCCCAGCAGTGGACTTCGACTTCGATCTCGCGGGCCAGTTCGCGGCAGAGGTAATCGACGTGGACGCCTGCGCCGCCGTAGACCTGGGGTGGATATTCGCGTGTGAAAAGGCCGACTCGCATGCTGCGGTTGAGTCTAACGGGTGGGGGTGGGTGGTGCAAAATGGACGGCGGGTTGACGGCTTACGCGAGGTTTGGATTGCGCGCGGAGTTTATTGGCCTTCGAGCGCTGCCGACGGGCCAGGATAAAGCCGCTTAACCCACCACAGCACCGGCAGGCCGAGCAGGATGAGGGCGGTGCCGAGCAGCGAGCCTTTCAGGTTGCTGAGGTAGCTGAAGACGAGCACGGCCGCGGCGCAAAGAACAAACAGCGCGGGCAGGACCGGATAGCCCCAGACGCGATAGGGGCGCACGGCGTCTGAACGGCGTCGGCGATAGACGAAGACTGTGGTCGCGGTGAGCATGTAGAAGAGCCATTCCGCGAAAACGGCCAGTCCAAAGTTGTCCTTGAATCCGATCAGGAACAGCAGCAGCGCGGTCGAGATGAGGGCTTGGATGATGAGCGACGTGGAGGGCGACTGCCAACGCGGGTTGATGTGGGCGAACTGGCGGAAGAAAAGCCGGTCGCGGGCTGCGGCGTAGGGGATGCGCGCGCCACTCATGATGGTGCCGTTGAGCGTGACAAAGATGCTGAGGGCCATGGCCGCGGCCACAAAGCCCGCGCCTGCCGGTCCGGCGATGACCGTGAGCGCGGCCACTGCGGGGCGCTCGCTTGCGGCGATCTGTGCGGCGGGCAAAATGTACTGAATGGCCGCGTTGGTAGCCATGAACAGGAAGCCGACGATGAACAGGCCGCCGATGAGGGCGATGGGCAGCGAGCGCTCCGGACGTTTGACTTCGCCGGCGACCATGGTGAGGTCGTTCCATCCGTCATAGGCCCAGAGCGTAGCGATGAGTGCGGCCATGAAGCCGGTGATGCCGCCAACAGCGTGGGGCAGGGTGGTGGTGAAGTTGGAGAGCGAGCCGGAAGAGGCGGCGAAGCAGAGCCCGGCGACGATGAGGATGAGCAGGACCTTGAGCGCGGTGAAGAAGAGCTGGAAGTCGGCGGCTTTTTTGATGCCCAGGTAGTTGAGTCCGGTGATGAACCAGGTGACGGCGATTGCGAAGATCTGCGACCAGACCAGCGGAATGGGGCCGGGGATGGCCGCGCTGAGCCAGTGGAAGGCAGGGAAGAAGCCGAGCGTGCGCGCCAGGCCGATGGTGACGGCGGCGATGGAGGCCGGCTTGGCGACGGCAAACCAGGTCCACATATAAAGGAAGGCGATCAAGTCGCCGTACGCGCCGCGCAGGTAGACGTATTCGCCGCCAGCATAGGGAAGCATGGCGCCCAACTCGGCGTAGGTCATGGCTCCGAAGAGCGAGAGCAGGCCGCCGACGATCCAGGCGAGATAGACGAGAGCCGAAGAGCCGACATCCTGCATCATCTCGCGCGGGACGAGGAAGATGCCGCTGCCAATGATGGTGCCGACCACGATGGCCGTAGCCTGGCTCGCGCCCAGCACCCGGGGCAGGTCAGCCACCTGCGGCGGGTCAGACGCGGCTTCAGCCGTGAGAGGTGGTGAGGCCGACGGGCTGGATGGAGGAAGCTGGCTCATGCGGTGAGGAGAGATTAGCACGGCGGGCGGCGGAGTGGCTGGGTGCGCGGCGGCCTGATTGGGAGCAGAAGCTGGACCGGCTCGGGGAACGATTGACGGAGGGGAATATAGGGGTAAGCCTCCGGGCGGGATGCGACAAAGGAGGATGCCTGCTCGGATCGTCGAGATTCGTGGTCTCCCACCCTTTCCACGATGAGACTGTGAAAAGGATGGGGCACCCGGCCTTTTCCGCAAGAAAAATCCGCCTCGCACGCAACTGAACCGGGCACATGAATTGGAGAACTGCTCTAATACCAGTACTTCACATTCGGCCAGTCTTCGGCGTAGGTGCGCTTGCGATGGCGCAGCCAGAAGTAGCGCAGGTGTTCGTGGTCCATGGTCCACTGGGCATCGAAGGGACCAAGGTCAATGACCTCGGCGTATTTGTCGGTGTAGTCCTTGGCATCCCTGCCCAAGGTGAGCATCGATTCGCCGGTGTAGTTGTTCCATCCCCAATAGAAATAATTCTGGTGGCCGCTGATGGCGGTGGGCAATCCGTAGGCGGGGCCCAGAATGTTCACCGCGCTGGCTTCTCCGTAGTTGCCGCAGAAGAGGCCGGTCTTAGCGCGGATATCGGGGGGCAGTGCGTTATAGCGCGCGGCGAAGCCCTGCACCATCTCCGGCCAGCCGAAACGGTCGGAGAGAATCTGCGGCAGCGGGCTGGTGAACTTCTCTGACCTGGATTTGCTGAGGGCAAAGGGCGCAGTGTATGCCCGATAGAAATCGGGAGGCAGAACGGAGAGTGCGATGGGTCCGGTGGCGAAGACCAGCGTGGCGGCAAGGATCGCCGCAGCAGTGACGAGCGGCCATTCCCGGCGCGAGAGCTGGGCAAAGGCCACGGCCCCGGCGGCGAAGAGCACGGGATAGATGGGCGCAACGTAGTAGTCCTTGGCGTGCATGGTCATCATCATGGCCAGAAAGACCAGGTATGTGAGCGCAACGAAGCGCCAGGAGCGAGCGGCGCGGGCAAAGGAGAGCCAGAGGACGCCGCCGATCCAAAGGAGTGCGGTGGAATAGAGGAGCATTTTTATCTGTTCGAAAAGAAACGCGAAGGGGGGCAGCTTGATGTTTTTGTCGGTGTGGGAAACGGCGCTGAGGAACTGAAAGGTGGCGAACTGGTGGGCCACCTGCCAGAGGAAGTTGGGGAGAGCCACGAGCAGCAGCACGCCCACGCCAGCGGCACAGTCCCAGGTGAAGAGGATGCGGCGCTGCGGGCTCAGGAGCAGGCCCGCGAGCAGCGCGATGAGGTAGAAGACGGTGGCGTGCTTGTTCTCAATGCCGAGCCCGGCGAGCAGGCCAAAGACCAGCCAGGCGCGGGGACCGGAGGAGCCATCGGCAATGCGCAGGACGGCGAACAGCGAGCCCATCCAGAAGCAGGGCTCGAACGAGTTCATTGACAAGTAACTGCCGGTGCCGAGAAAGATAGGCGCGGCGAGGAGCGCGGTCATGGCTACCAGCTGCGCCGTGCGCCGGCCGCCCAGCTGCCAGGCGATCAGCCCGGTGAGGCCCACCATGATGCTGGTAGCCAGGAAGCTGAAGGTGCGAATGCCCGTGGGGGAGAGGCCGAAGAGAATCTCCGCCAGGCGCGCCTGCATGGCAACCATAGGTGGCTGATCGACGTAGCCCCAGGCCAGGTGACGTCCGCAGACCAGGAAGTAGAGTTCGTCGCGAAAGAAGCCGTAGCCTAGATGCGTGCCCCAGATCGAGCTGAGGAAATGAACCAGGAAGGTGATAGCAGTGAACAGGGCAGCGAGCAGCAGGGCGGGGCGCAAGGGAGTGCGCGGAGAAACGGGCGAAGGGGATTGCGCCAGGCCTGGGCTCCCAGGGGATAGCAGCTCTTTTGTCGGGGTCATGTCTCCAGTCGATTGTAATTGGGCTTCCCAGCCGGGGCTCAAGGCGCCAGGCAACTCGCAAGGCGCCATCTACCGATCCATCGGCGAATGCGCGGGGGAATGTCGATGTGGAACCCAACTGCAGGGCGCAATCTCGGTTCGATGCGAAGAGGTGAATTCGCTGGGATGGACGCCGCTCGATGCGCCGGCGCGATGCAGTGCAATAATGGAGCTGAACCGGACAAGTCGTCCCGGTCGCATACAAAGTCCATGAACCTGCCCAATTCCATCACGTTGAGCCGGATCGCCATGATCCCGCTGCTACTGTGGATCCTGTCCACGCACTTCCCCTGGCGCGGAGGAGGCGGGACGCAGGAGATCCTGGCCTCGGTTCTTTTCGTGCTGGCCTCGATTACCGACGGCCTGGACGGCTACTTGGCCCGCAAGCGCGCGCAGATCACAACGATGGGCATGCTGCTCGACCCCATTGCCGACAAGATCATGGTGACCGGCGCGCTGATCGCCCTGGTGGCCTATAACCCGCAGGTGGTCAAGGTCTGGATCGTGGTGGTCATCATCGGCCGCGAGTTTCTCATCTCCGGCCTTCGTTCGATTGCTTCTTCCGAAGGGTTCACTATTCAGGCCAGCGACCTGGGCAAGCTCAAGACGGTCACCCAGATCGTTGCTGTAGTTGCTGCTATCTTGGCCCACCAGTGGGACCAGTGGCAGTTTGGCTTCGTCATCATTCCAGTGAACTGGATCGCCGTGGCCGCTATCTACTTTACAGTGTTGGTCTCGATCATCTCGGCCATCGATTATTTTGTCGGCTTCTGGAAACAGATCGACCACGCCTCCAAGGACCGCCGCAAGGCCTTTGTGCTGGGCCGGCGCAAGAGTCCCAGCATCTCATAATCGCTCTCGTGCTGGAAATTCGGGAGCAGATGCTAAAAGATAACTTCCGCATAGCCGACTTTGCTCGCAATCCGGGTCGCGGCCATTTTAGCCACGCGCCGGTAGTCAGGCGCCCTGGCCATGGGCCTATTGCGGCGGTGTCGCCGGAAGCACGCGCGCTGTCGATCCGAATCGGTGATAGTTGGTAAATGTCACTTCGTTGATGCTCAGCACCCAAGCGTTTTTCGGCGAGTTCCCGATAGAATGCAAGCCTCGTAGGACTGCAACACTCCGGATGGGACAGTAGTTGCTACTCTCGCCGATGAGGACCTTGCCATATTGCACTGCGACCGCCGTGAGCGCGATTGGATCGGAGTTGCGCAAGTCGCACTCGAGGGTGTAGCGCAGCACCGCCCCAGTGGCCGGATCGATGGTCAAGAATCCGTGGTAGCCGGGAGTGCCATGATATGAATTGCGGTTGTCGTGGTTGTCCCCTGCGTCGCCCACATAGTTCAAGTGGTACGTGGATGCGGCTGCAGGAACCACGTAGCGAAAGACGGCTGTTAAACCAGTGGAAGTCCGCTCCCAGTGGCTCCAAACGATCTCTCCGTTGGACGCGTCGAGCAGGATCATCGCCAGAGTCGGACCGAACTCGCCCGTGCTCCAAAGTCCGGGAGAAGATGCCTCGCGGTAGGTGGTTCCGTTGCGAGCAACTGCAACCTCCGAACCCCGCCGATAGGTGATGTTCTCACTGGCGCTGTCTACTAAATGCAGATCGCTGTGCATATCGAGCATGCCGCCGTCATCGGGCAGGGTCGGAACCTTGTCGTCGAAGCTTCGTGTCGCTCGTGTCGCCAGAAAATTGGGAAGGTGCTGGAGCGTGTTCGCCGTATAATTAATCGCCCCGGAGATCATGGATCGCTGCGTGGCCCGATCCGGAGGCGCGTTGTTTGGCAACTCGTTGACCGGCAGTGCGAGGAAGGACGAGAGATCGGCCATTAGATCCAGCGCAAGAGCGGTCTTGCGACCAGGTTTAAGCTCTCCAATCATCTGCTCCAATCTTCGCTCTGACAGTCGCTCAGTCAGATGCATGAAGGCAAGTTGATGCGCAATGTCACCATCTTTCCGATGTTCCGCCAGTTGGGCCGCCAGAACTGCTTGCAACTGATCCACAGTCACGCTCTGCACCGCGTGCGCCGAGGGAACAATCAACAAGCTTGCAAGTAGGAGAACAAATCTCTGCATTTCTCAAACCCTGGGGTGGGTGGACCACACTGAACCTCATATGCGGCGAGAACAACTTATTGACTGAGAATCGGAACGATTGTCTTGCCTCGCCGGCCTCATCCATCAGATGCAGATTAGCACTGCGAAGGGGAATCTTCCTTTGAATTGCGTGTCGCGGCCGGGGCACCGGCTAACCGGAAGTTGCTCTTAGCATTTGACCGCGTGCAGAACGGCTTCCATGCAACGCAGGAAGTCCCAAGTCTCGGAATCGAGACCTGGGGCACCCGCAATTTGTGGCTGACTGAGAGTTCGGCTAGGCCATGGCCGGAATCGCTTCGGGCATGTTGACCATGGGCGCGGGCACCGGCGCCGCAGTGTGAGCAGGAGCGGTTGCGGCGGTCTGAGCGTGCGCTCCGCGGGTGAGCCGGTGCACGAAGTGGTAAGGCGGCCAGGGGCCGGAGACCTGCATCTGGCACTCGCGCATCATGGCGCTGGTGGAGGCGAACTTGTTCTGATAGCGCTCTACGTATTTGCGGTCGATGAGGTGGGCGACGTCGAGCACCATCTTGCCGCTTTCGGTGAGCCGGCAGCTGACGTCCTCGTCCAGGGGCAGGAAGAGGCGGTGCATCTGGAAGCTGACAGCGCGGGCGCGGGTCTGGCGCTCGCGGGTGCGCGCTGCGTTCTCGCGCAGATTGCTCAGGTACTCGCGGCCAACGCCCTCCGCGGGCACATGCTTGTCGAGCGAGTGGGTGCAGCAGTCGTCCACAAAGATCTTCAGGTGCATCTCGGTCTTGCCGCGCAGCTTGTCGATGTTGCCCTGGAACTGGCGCTGGTTGGAGCGGATGGACTTGCGCAGGCTCTCGTCGTCGCCGAAGACGGTGCCGAAGCGGAAGGGCAGCACGGTGGAGTGCTGGAAACAGTCGGCGATAACCCGGGCGTGATCGACGCCGGACTTCTGGTTGAGGGTTTCCGCGGGGTTGTGTTCGCTCACCACGATTGCCAGATCGCTGGCCGGGTAAAGAAAAACCTGGTTGCCGCTGACTCCGACTACGGATTCCATCGGAACAGGTTTGCGATGACGGGCTAATTCCGGGAAAGCTAGTTTTTCACCGATGCAGTAGGCATACCATGCCATGACGAGACTCTCCATTCGCGTGCGCCGGTAAGCGCCGCTTGTTGGTAAAGCTGCAGTGAACTTGGGAATAACTGCATAGTGGGCATCAGGCCGGGCCTTTCAGTTGTACACCCGGTTGAACTATGCGAATAGTAGCCCTCGGAAAAGACGACTGGCAAGAACGCAGATCACAGAGATGAAGAAAGAAAGCAGGAATGATCAACTCTGTATTTATATAACCAATAATTCGATTGACCGCACCAAAACTGGTTCAATTTTGGGCAGACAGTTCCATTTCGGGGCAAGATTTGGGCCGGTTGGTGGAGTCTCTGGAAAGTTGTGCGGAGAGCTCGGGACGGGTTTCGCGGGCCGCAGGAGACCGGAATCGGATCGAATTCGCGCCGTTCGAGGGGATCAGGCTTACTATGGAAGCACTTTGAGGATGTGCAGGTAGAGAACTACGTTGATGATGACGGAGACGGCGAGCAGGCCAAGCGCGACGAGGGCAAACACATTGACCTTGTTGCCGACCACTTTGAGGTCTTCCATCAGTTCCTGCTGCTCCAGCGTATTGCGGTCCGTGGCTTCGCGAACCATCTCCAGCTGATCTTCAACACGCTTGAGAGAGGAGTTCTGTTCGACCACTCGTTCGCGGAGCTCACGATGCTCGGACTGGAGCTCGGCCAGGCCGTCCTCGATGGGGGCAAGGTTTACTGGCGGAGGCGGCAGCTGCTGCTGCGGCGCATGATGACGCGGAGCCAGAATGTTGGAGACGGCGGTGCCGATGTTTCCGTCGAGCAGGGGCAGAATGCGCTGCACATAGGGCAGCGCGGCGCGCAGTGCGCTGATGGCGCGCTGCACTCCGGAAGGCACTTCGATGGGAGGCTCGGCGGCCTGGTTGGCCAGCGGACGCCCTGGAGGCGGCGCGGCAAGCACGCGCTGCGGATCGGCGAGTCCTTCGTGCAGACCTTCCCGCGGGCCTTCGCGCACAGGCGAGGCGCTGCTCGAACCGGTTGGCAGCGGGGAACCGACTGCTCGCGGACGCGGCTCGTCGGGAGTCGCTGCCCGCCGACCTTCGTCGTTCGTTGCGTTCAAGCCAAAACCCTGTGCGTTGCTCATCGGCTTCCTTCCTCATCCACTATAGAACGAATTCGCGCCCTATCAGCGACTTCCGCAGTCTGGACCGGGCTCGAACCCGGCTGCCATCCATCTGCTTGGCAGCGTTGCCGGGCGGAACTCAGGCAGGGGCATCGCTCTCCGCCAACAGCTTGCGCATCCATATACTGATGGAAGGAGTGGCATGTGAATCCTGGAACGGCACATACTCTGCGCAGCCTGCAACGCAACATTCTGGCCGGCATCATTACCATCGGCCCGCTGTTTGTCACCTACCTGGTATTCAGCTTCCTGCTCGGGGTGCTGGCCAAGGCCGGTTTGCCGGTGGTGTGGCTGTTGCAGGCTGTGTTCCCAGGGGACTGGCTGAGCGCGCCATGGTTGCAGTCTGTGCTGTCGGTGATTTTGACGCTAGTGGTGCTCTACGTGGTGGGCCGGGTGACCTCGCTGGTGATGGGACGGCAGGCGCTGCGCCTGTTTGAGGCCGCTCTGGACAGACTGCCGTTTGTGGCCAAGATCTACGGCTCGGTGCGTCAGCTGATCGACAGCATGATGGTGAAGTCAGGCACGGCGCAGCGGGTGGTGCTGGTGGACTTCCCCATTGCCGGGCAGAAGGGCATTGGATTTCTGACGCGGACGCTGGTCGACTCGACCACCGGCCAACAGCTGGCGGCGGTTTTGCTGCCGAACGCCATCAACCCGACCTCGGGGCTGCTGCAAATTGTCCCCATGGAGCGAGTGACCGAGACCGACCTGAACATGGAACAGGCCATGAGCATGTTGATGACCGGCGGAGCGGTGTCGCCGGAGAGCATCCGGTTTACCCGGCCTGGTCTCACGGCGGCAGAAGAGGCTATGCCGCCTTTGCCCTCGGCTTGACCTTGGCGAGGGACTTGTCTTTCGCGGCGATCCAGATGTCGTGCTTGTTCTGGAGGTTCAGCCAGAATTGAGTTGAGTTGCCGAAGTATCTGCTCAGGCGCATGGCCGTATCGGCCGTGACGGACCGCTTTCCGCGCACCAGATCATTCACCCGCGGCGCAGAGACGTGCAGCTCCTTGGCGAGCCGGTAGCTGGACAGCCCGAGCGGCTCCATGAACTCGGTCTTGAGTATGTCGCCGGGATGAATCGAGTATCCGAACGGGATATTTTCCATGGCGTCTCCTAGTGATAATCGACAACTTCAACCCCATACGCATCAGGCTCAACCCAAACGAAACACAGCCGGTACTGTTTGTTGATACGAATGCTGTGCTGTCCTTTGCGGTCTTTCGTCAGTGGTCCCAACTGATTGCCGGGCGGCTCGGTAAGATCGCTCAGAGTCTCAGCAGAATCCAGGACCGAAATCTTTTTCAATGCCAATGAACGAAGATTCGCAGGAATGCGGCGGCTCTTGCCCGTCATCCACAACAGCTCCGTATCGGCGTCCGCGAAGCTCCTGATCACCGTCGCATGATAACGCGCCTCGTTAAGGACGGCAAGCGTTACGGCGTCCTGCTCTTGTCTGCCGGTTCGTTCTCTGCCAGCTCCTCGCCGGCATGCTCGCTCTCGACAGTGATCTTACGCAGGCTGACGTGCTCGAACTGGGCCCAGACCAGACCAACGGGAATGATGCTCAGGAAGGTGACCAGCAGCAGCGTGGCCGAGCAGGCCGCGGCCGGTTCCGGGGCTACGCCGAAGAAGCTGGACATGGCCGCCGCAATGATACCGATCTGCGTAAACCAGCCGAGAATGGGGAGCTGGAATCCGCTGGCCACCATGCTGGAGGCCATAAGAACCATGCATCGCGGCAGCGTCATGGAGGCCAGTTGGGGGCTGGCGGCGAAGGCGCGCGTGGTCTCAAGATAGGCGACGGAGATGACGACCCACATGCCCAGCGAGAGCAGGGTTGCCAGGCCGAAGTCGGAGAAGGAGCGCAGCGTGTCAAGGCCGGCGCGGAAGGTGTGAATCTTTTGCCCGACGGAGTGGCCCAGCCTGTGCGAGACAACGCCGAGGGTCTTCTCCATGAAGCCGGCTACCGCGCCTCCTGCAAGGCGGACGCTCACCGTGAAGGCAGCCAGGGCGACGGTGGCCAGAAGGCCGCCCTTGGCCACCTTGAGCAGCAGTTCGGGATGCGGCAGGACCTCGTGCGCGGTGAGCAGAACGACGGAGAAGATGAGCGCCATGGCGCCAAGGTCGAACATGCGCTCGACGACATAGACGGCAATCTGGCCGGCGAGCGGCAGGGCGGTCTTGCGGGAGACGAGATAGGGGCGGACCGGGTCGGCAACGCGGCCGATCAGGGCCACGGCTGTAAAGCCCATAACCTGAGTGCCCAGCAGCGCCAACGGCGAAACCTTTTTGCTATGCCGGATGAGCAGCGCCCAGCGCACGGAGCGGAAGATGTAGCCCATGTAGATGCAGCCAGTGGCGATGCCGATTTTGCTCCAGTCGGCCATGGCCAGCTGAGAGCGGAAGAGGCCAAAATCGAAGTGAATCCTGTCGCGTCCCCAAATGACCAACGCCGCCAGCGCCGCCGAAACAACCAAACCAAGAATCCAATGGCTCTTCTTCAATCGTTCTCCGTTCCGCGGTTAAGAAAAGGTGCGGTTCTCTTGATTCTATAGGCTAGGCGGGACGTTTCTGCAGGACTGACCGCGCCTCCGCGAGTGCTCCTTGGTAACGGCCAGGGGCGCGGCGCGACAATTGGGCGCGGGAAAGTTGCGGCGAGGCTGAATCTGGAGGGGAGGGAAGAGGCTAGCGGCTGCCGCTGTTGTCTATGTCGATACGCCCTGGCTCGGTGGTTGAGGCAACGTTTTGCCTGGCTTGCGCTCCGCGTGCCAATACGCGGCGATTGAATTCGTGGATGACGCGAGCCACGTAGGCCTGCGTCTCGTGGTAGGGCGGGACGCCGCGGTACTTGTCGACCGCGGCGGGGCCGGCGTTATAGGCGGCCAGAGCCAGGGCCAGCTTGTCGTGGTAGCGGGTGAGCAGCGCGTCGAGATACGCCGAGCCGCCGCGGACGTTCTGGTCCGGCTTGAAGCTGTCTGCGACGCCCAGTTCGGCAGCGGTCCCGGGCATCAGCTGCATCAGGCCCCGAGCCCCTGTCGGGCTCACCGCGCGCGCGTTGCCGCCGCTCTCGGCCTTCACCAAGCTGGCCAGCAGGTCCACGTCGAGGTTGTGCGCGCCGCCGGCCTGGGCCAGCATCTCGCGCAGGTCTTCGGGCGAGGGCATGGCGTTTAGGCTGGGCGCCGGGACGGGCGCGGATTTTGCAGAGGCCCGCTCATTGGCCGGTGCGGACGGAGGATCGGCTACCGGCTCCACGCCGGCAATCTCCAGCGGCGCAAACTCGATGTAGTTGTCCTCGCCCGCGCTCAAATAGAGACGCACGCGGTCATCGACCTGGGCATGGTGGTCGCAATGCATCTCGAAGCCGTTGCGCAGAGAGACGCGCTCGCCGGCCCACGCCGGGATGGCGAGCGCCGCGAGAGCGGCTGCCGCGATGAAAAGCCTTTTGCGCATTCCCAATTGCACCTTCAAATCCTACCGTCTCTGCTCACACTTTGGCGGCAAGAACTTTGGCCACGGCGGTTTCCAGCACATGCGCCACGCCGTCCTTGTCGTTGTGCGGAGCCTGCTTCCAGCCGCGCGTCTTGGCCATGGTGCGCAACTCCTGCGCCGCATTGCCCATCACCACGCCCTGACCGGCCCACTCCAGCATATCCACATCGTTCCAGTTGTCGCCAATGGCCATGGTCTCCTTGCGGTCGACTCCCAGCCGGGCGGCCAGCCGCGCCAGCGCCCATCCCTTGGAGACGCCGGGCGGCAGCAGGTCCAGTATCGACAGGTCGCGGGCAGGATACTCCGTGCAGACACATTCGCAATCCCCGCTCCATTCGCTCGCTTTCAACGCCTGCTCGGCCCGGCGCATGCCGGCCAGGGTACCAGTCACCATGCCCTGAATGGGATCCTCGCCGTCAGGCAACGCATCTTCCAAAGGGTTTACCACCTCAATGGCGTTGCGATTGGCTTCAACCCAGAGAGAAATTCGTCCTTCGGTCATCTCCAGGTTTTCGAGCACCAGCTCGCCGCGGGCGGGGCGGTCAAAGGTAAAGACCACGGCGCCAAACTCCCTGAGCAGGCCGCAGAGGGCGCGGGCCACGCGAGCTTCCATGTGGCAACGCTCGATCGACTCCCCGCCCAGTGTACGGATCACTGCACCATTAGACGTAATCAGAGGCGTATCCGCTCGCAGGCCGAGGCCTTCCAGCAGCGGCGCTGTGTAAGCCGAGCGGCGGCCGGTGGCGATGGCCACGGTAACCCCTGCCTGCTGAGCGGCCCGCAGCGCCTGTGCGGTGCGATCGCTGAGCCTCTGCGCAAAGGATGGAAGCAGGGTGCCATCCATGTCAATGGCGACGAGGCGTATGGGAGGGTGCATACCCTAAGTGTACCGGCCACCTGCGGTGGGGCAGACCACCTGCGGTGGGGCAAACGCTCGCTGTTCGCTCGCATGAGTTTCTTCGCTTCCCACCCTTTCCGCAAAAGACGCGGCATCCAGAGGGTACCCGTATGGGGCACGGTAGATTCGAGGCGCGAGAGCGGCAGGCGTTTGCGCGGCTGATCGGGTAATCTACGTTCTATGGAACGGATTTGCAGTCATTGCCATGCCGAGCTTGCGCCGGAGACAGTGGCCGACTGGTGTCCGGCTTGCGGAGGATCGCTGATCGATCGTCCCGCTCTGCCCGCGGGCCCCGCGGAGAGCCCGCTCCACGCAGTGGTCGATCATCGCGGCATTGTGCTGCCGCGCCGCCATGCGCTGGGCGGCATCATCACCCCGCAGTGAGGCTTGCCGAGCGGGTGAATCAGGCCGCGGTGTCGAGCCCGACGGCCTCAGCCAGCTTGGCCTGCCGGTCATCGAAGGTCCAGAACCGTTCGGCGTTCAGTGCGAGGGCACAGGCGACGTGAAGAGAGTCGAGCGTGCGGACGCCGAGGGTGGGGGCGAAGCGCTTGGCGAGATCTACCGCAAGGTCTAGGGCGGCAAGGAGGAAGTCGATTCGGGTGAGGGCGCCGTTGCCGCCGTCCTGCTCGAAATCCTGCCAGGCGCGGTTCGCCTGGGCGAGTGAGACACGCCCTTGAAATACCTGTGTGTGCAGAGCGGTGCATACCTCTGCCCGCACGAACGGGGTAATCAAAATGGTGGGCAACAGAGCCCTTCTGTTGTCGGCCTCGGTGGAGTGCGCGTCTGCTGTATAGCTGGAGACGAGAAAGCTTAAGTCAGCGTAGACGATCAATAGCGGCTGTCCTTGCGGGCCTCAACGACGATGTTCTCGGGGAATACATAGCCGCCAAAGATGGCGCGGCGGCGGGCGGCGAAGTCGGGGAGGGTAGGGGGAATGGAAGGGGGCGTGCGGGGGACGAGATCGCCGATGACTTCTCCGCGCTCGCGGACCTCAATGTGAACTCCGGCGCGTAGCCATTCCTTGACCTGCTTGGTGTCGCGCAGCTGGCGGAGGGTGATGCTTTGCATGGTCTAAATGTGACACAAAATGTGTCACATTGTCAATTATGACACGCTTCCAGCGACGAGCTGGCGCGCGGAACCGGTTTGATTGAATGCTGCTTTAGGCGTGGTTTCCAACGTATCCAAGAATCGCGAGGAGCGATAGCAATGGGCCTGCTCCGACAACCAAAAATCGCGGAACGCCGCGGCCGAATGCGCCAAGGATCGATATGAATATCGACATGATTAAGTTTGCAGCTAGAACCTTTGCGTCCAATTTTAGATGTGGGCCATCCGACGAGAATGGTGCGACGAAGGAGATTACAACGCCCACGGCTGCAAAGCCGATGCCGCCGATCCCGCACTGAAACAGCAGCCGCCTTCCGGCGGCGGAGATTGGAGGCTGGTCACTCATATCTGAGCGCCTCGGCGGGGAGGATTCTGGCGGCGGAGCTGGAGGGATAGAGCGTAGCCAGCAGCGAAATCCCAATCGACACCGCACCCACAATCACGCCGTCAATCACCCGCGGCGCAAAAGGCAGCGTGTCGATCGAGTAGACCTCGGCGCTCAAGTGGATGAAGTGGTAGTGGCCTCCGGCCCACGATGCCAGGTAGCCGAGCACGATGCCCAGCGCGGTGCCGATGAGCGAGATGAGCAGGCCCTGCATGAGGAAGATGCGGCGGATCTGGCCGGGCTCAACGCCGAAGCTCATCATTACGGCGATGTCGCGGGTCTTCTCCATCACCATCATGGTGAGGGCAATGAGAATGTTGAGCGCGGCCACCAGCACGATGAGCGCGATGACAATGAAGGTGACGACCTGCTCTTCCTTGAGCGCGGTAAACAGCTCGCGGTTCTGCTCGATCCAATTGTTGGTCATGTAGCCCTTGCCGGCGGCCTGTTCGATCTCCTTGCCGATGGCGGGCGCGCGCTCCAGGTCGTCGACTTTGAAGCTGATGACGGAGAGCAGGTCGGGCTCGCTGTACAGGCGCTGCGCGTCGGCCAGGCGCATGAAGCCCATGTTGGCGTCGTACTGGTAAAAGCCGGAGTGGAAGGTGCCGGCGAGGCGAAAGGGCACTACCTTGGGCATCATGCCGAAGGGAGTCATTTCGCCCTGCGGACTGACCAGCGTGACGCGGTCGCCGACGGCGGCGCCGACGGTTTCGGCAAGATCCTGGCCGAGGACGATGGGCGGCAATGCGCGGTTGTCGGCTTGCGCGGGAGTGGGCTCGAGCGCCTGCACCGCGCTAGGCGAGGCGGTCGAGAGCAGATCGCTCACGGTCTTTTCCCGGTCGGGGAGAATACCTTCGATCATGGCTCCGCCGGCGCGGGCTCCGCGGGCGACCATCACCTGCTCGTAGATGCCCGGCGAGGCGGCGGTGACGTGGGGCAGGCGGCGCAGGCGGTTGAAGAGCGGCTGCCAGTTGCGGATGCCGTCGGCCTGGACGCGCATCAGCTGCACATGCGCGGAGTTGGCCAGCAGCTTGTCCTGCAACTCGCGGCGCATGCCGTTGGTGATGGCCAGCGCGATGATTAGCGCAGCCACGCCCGCGGCCACGCCGGCCACGGAGATGGCGGTGACCACGCCCACCACGGCCTGCCGCCGCTTGGCTCTGAGATAACGCGCCGCGAGAAAGAGTTCGAATCGCATGGCGCCTACTTTTCCTGGATGGAATGGACCGTCTTTGCCACGCCCACGTTATCGAAGCGATCGTACACGCGGACGGTGATGAGATGCTCGATGAACTTCCCGCCCGAGTCAGGATAGGAGAAGCTAAAGCTGTAATGCTCGTGCTTCGAGTCAGAGAGTTTGCCGACTGGTTCGATATGCTGCCATGGGCCCGCGTCGAGCGAGTACTCTGCATGCGAAATGGGCGAGGTTGCGTCGTCCGCGTCGAAATTGACAACAACTGGCGTCGGACAGGCCGGTGCCGGGCAGGTCATCGGCCCGAGCTCAGCCTTGAATGCAGAGACTACGGGCGGCGTCGTGTCCACCTCGAAGCGCTCGCTGATCTTTTCGCCGGTCAGTGCGTCGGCGGGGGTGTGCGAGGGCGCGTCGGAAGCCACAACCTTGATCTGGTAGCCGCCGTCGGGAATGAGCGAGGCGTCGAAGCTATAGGCCTTGTCGGCGATCTGGTCCTTGAGCAGACGCCAGACAGATTCGCCGTCGCCGCGCAGGTAGAGCGCGTAGACCAGATCGTCGCCGTTGTCGTCGTGGGCGGCCCAGCGGACGGTGATGGCGGTCTTGTCCTTGACCGCCTGCAAGGGCGTCGCCGACGCGTTGTCGAAGTTCAGGCTGTTCTGGCTTGCGGAAGGGAAGACGATGTTCACCTGCGGCGGCACACCGCCGGGCAGGCTTTGCGAAAGGGTTTGCGGATTGACGCGCGCGCCCGGCACGACCACCATCTCGTCCACCACCGGGGCGGCATTCACAGGCAGGTAATTGACGCCGATACTGCCCAGCACCGCGCCCGGGCGCAGCACCGCCTTCCACTCAAAGAAGCGGCCGGCGGGCGACGCCACTGCGCCGTCTTGCAACGGCTGCCAGCCTGACCAGCCCCAGTCGCCGTGGCCGCGCGCCGGCTGCTCCACGTTGCCGGTGCGGGTGAAGAGGTCGTAGCCGGTTGAGCCGGGCTCGACTTCGATGCGGCCAAAGCGGGCGAGAGCGCCGGCATCGAGCACGTCGCTCGCGTACTCGTGCTTGTCGCCTACGCCCAGCCGGACCAGCTTGCCGGTATTGCCTGTGCCGATGAGGACGCCATCGGCATCCGCGGCCAGGCTCAACCCCTGCTGTGCTTCCAAATGGGCCACGTCGGCGTAGCTGCCGTCGCCGGCGATGCGGAAGATGCGGCCGCGATTGCCGGTCAGCGCCAGCAGGCCGTCTTTGCGCGCGGCCACGGCGTAGACGATCTCATCCTTGCCGGACCAGATTCGGCGCGGGGCCTGGCCTTCAGTCAGCGCATAAATCTCACTGCCCTCGGGTACGGAGACGCTGGTATTGGCCGCCTGCAGTGAGGCGGGCTGGCCGATGGTGATGGTGATCGAGCCCTGACCCTGCACCGGAAGCGGCGGCAGGGGATTGCGGCTCTTGTCGCCCACGCTGGCGGCGTAGATGGTTCCGTTGGCGGCGACGGCTACCGAGGTAATCTCGCGGCGCGGCGCTTCAAAAAGCACGTAGCCCTTGCCTTGTGCGTCGATGCGGTACACGAGGCCGCTTCCATCTGAGCCGGCGATGAGGTTGCCCTTGGCGTCCCAGGCGAGGGAGCGGATGTGCTGCTCGTCGGACTTGAAGAAGAGTTCCGGCTTGGATTCGGGCTCGACTGGATCGCCTTTCCAATTGGGGTCGGGCAACTTTATGCGGTAGACGGCGCCTGGGCCGCCGGTGGCGATGTAGACGCGGCCGGAGGCGTCGAAGGTCATGTCCCAGATGTAGCGGGGCTTGCTGCCTTCGGCCTGCTTATCGAGATCGAAGACCACGGTGGCGCTTGAGGCATCCTGCGCGGCGGTTGCATCGGTTTTGAGGCGATAGACTTTGCCGCTGGGCAGCGTGGCCGCGTAGAGCGCGCCATCGGGGCCGAGGCGGACGACCTGCACGCTCAGGTCTTTGGTTTCGAAGAGCGTGGTTGCTTTGCCGTCGGGCGCGACGCGCAGCACGGCGGCGGGCGAGGCTGTGCCGATGTAGGTCTCGCCGTTTTTGCCGGCGGCCACCGACCACACAAAGGTCGAGGGCGTGGTGAGCAGCTCGGTCAGGCCCGGCCCCTGGCGCAGATGGCCGTCGCTCGATATTGTCACACCCTGCGGCGTACCCTTCTCGAAGTCCTCGACGCGGGACTGGGTCCAGAGATGCGTGCCCTGCGCCGAGGCCGGGCGCGCGGCGAAAACGTGTAGCAGCGCCGCTGTGAGGGCGGAGAATCGAGCCACGCTGCGAAAGAGTCGAAAATTTTGCTTCATAACGAACATGCTGCCGTTGAGTCTACTAAAGTTGGGGCAGGGAGGGCGCGGATGCGAGTTGCTGCCGCAGTTTCGCTGCTGGCGAGTTCGATGGTGGCTGCGCAGGCGCCCGGCGGCGCGGCTGGGCAGGGCCCGAGCAGCCCGGCTCAGCCGGCAATACGGGCGCAATCAACCGTGGTGCTGGTGCCGGCGCTGGTGCGCAACGCGAAGGGCGAGCTGGTGTTCACGCTCAAGGCCGGCGACTTTCGCGTGACCGATGACGGTGTGGAGCAGGAGCTCACGCTCGATGAGGACACGGACGGCGAGCCGCTGGCTCTGGTGGTTGCGGTGCAGTGTGGCGGGGTAGGGAGAGCCAAGCTTGCCAGCTATCGCAACCTGGGCCCGACGATTGGCGACGTGGTGGCCGGCGTGCCACATCGCGTGGCGGTGGTCGCCTTCGACAGCACGGCGCGCGTAGTTCAGGAATTCTCACCGGATGCAAATGAGGCGGGCGCGGCGCTGAACGACCTCGATCCGGGAGACAAGGGAGCGGCCATTCTCGACAGCCTCAAATTTTCAATGGACTTGCTGAGCAAGCAGCCATCCAACTATCGTCGCGTGATCCTGCTCATCTCCGAAACTGTCGACCACGGTAGCCAGACGCGGTTGAATGACGCGCTGCGCGCGATCAGCGATACCAATACCGCCATTTACGCGCTCAGTTTCTCGAGCGGCAAGTCTGAAGCTGAGAATTACGGCTTCCACGAGCTCCCGGTGCACAAGACTGAGGACGGAGGCATTGCGCCGGGGAACGCGTATCCCAACCCGCCGCATGGCTGCATGGGCAAGGACCCGGACCCGGACGCGACCGCCAATAAGGGGGTACAGTTTTACGACTGCCTGACGCAGATTCTACCGCCTTTGGCGCTGGCCAAGATGGCAGCCATTCGGGTGTCCGACGCCAGGAAGCGCAACGTTCCCGCGACGGTTGCGGAGTTGACTGGAGGCGAATATTTCAAGTTTGAAAACAGCCGCAGCCTGGTGATCGGGCTGCTCACCATCTCCAACCATGTGCCCAACCGCTATGCTCTGAGCTTTCGGCCGCAGTCGCCGCATCCCGGCTTTCATTCGGTCGAGCTGAAGCTCAAGAGCTACCCCGCCCTGCGCGTCGCGGCGCGGAGCGGCTATTGGGTGGATGGGGATGGGCCGGATGCGGTGCGGCCGTGAGGGCAGAATCTTGTGCGCGGTGTACATGGTAGGTTCGAAGTCTGCCGCGTGAATTTCGAAGTGCAACAGCAGGTCCTTCGACTCCCTTCGCTGCGCTCCGGTCGCTCAGGATGACAAATTTGTTGGGACGCGAGCCTTTGGGGCATGACCTTAGCGGCCGCCGCGGAACTGGATGATGCGGCGGCGGTCGCGCTTGGAGGGGCGGCGCTCGGGCAGCGGCGCGAATTCCTGCATGGCCTTGCGCTCGGCGGCTGCCTTCAGGCGCGCGGCCTTGCTTTCTTCGGTCTCGCGATAAAGGGTCTGGGCGACAGCGGCGGGGCCGCGCATCTGGCTCAGCGCGAGCACTTCCACGGCGAACTCGCCGCCTTCGTTTTTGATGAGCAGCATGTCGCCCACGCGCACCTCGCGGGACGGCTTGGCTTCGTGGCTGTTGGAGTGGATGCGGCCTAGCTCGCAGGCCTTCTGCGCCAGGGCGCGGGTCTTGAAGAAGCGCGCCGCCCAGAGCCACTTGTCGATGCGCAGGGAGTCCATGCCTGATTGTCCCACGACGGCGGCTGGCTCGGGAGGAGCAGTTTCAGCAGGGCGGGTGCGGCGGAGACGATCTCAGGCCGGCGGCTCGACCTTCCAGACGTAGAGGAACTCGGCATCGCTCGATGTGGCCACTTCCAACCCACGGAAGTGGGTGGCCCGGTTGAGGGCGGAGCGGATGTTCTCCTTGGTGTCTGACAGCGCGGAAAGTGGGATCTTCAGCGCCGTGCCCGCGCCCAGCTGGTCTATGTCGCTCAACAGCTGCGTCACAATCTGCTTGTGCTTTCCGTCCCGGCCTTTGGGGACATCGAGCTGCAGAATGGATTGGAAATTCATGGGAGGCGCGTCCGATTCCGGGTTGGTTGCCATCGGTTGGGGCTACCTCGTGCGCCTGACTCCGTGAAAAGCGAGCCGTAGGGTTAACGTACGCTTAAACTGGCGCAATGTAAAGCTGGCCGAGTTTTGACGATATGCAAACAGGTTTTAGAGCTGCCAACAACTGCACAACTTCCCACCGATACGCGGAGAAGAACTGCCAACGACCTAGTTTGGCCCAGAAATGACTGATTATAAAGACTTAGTGCGCATGAGAAAGAGTTTCCCCGCATCCAAATGACGCTGCTACGTTCATTCCTAGAGGGCGATCTACGGGGTAGTTAGTTTGCTTTTCTTGTGGGCGGTGCGTCGTGCACTGTTCAGACAGGCAGCAGCTCCACCGGGGTGGCGTCAGGTTCCTAGCGAACCGGGAGAAACACATGTCAGCACAATGTTTTCAGAAGAAGGGTTCAAACCCCCCAGCCTGCGGCTTACATGAAGTGGCAGTTATTCAGCGGCAGATCTCGATTGATCCGAACGCACCTGGATTGGGCCGCGTAACCTGCAGCCTCTGCCCTGTCAGCCGGTCCGTCGTGCGAGAGGTCAGGGAAGCCTATGTGCGCCATGCATTCTGATTTGCCCGCAGCGTTGCGTGCTGGTGGACGAACGAGTTTCCCAACGGTTCCGATTGCGGACGTTCCGGCTCCCGAGTCGCCGCAGGCCAGAACGGCGGATCGTCCCGTGGTTCTGGTTGTGGATGACGAGCCCGGCATTGCCGACAAGATCACGGAGATCCTGAAGCGCAGCGGCTATGCCGCGATTACGGCGTACGATGGCGAAGATGCGCTTGAAATCGCGCTGCTGATTCCGCCGGATCTGGTGATTACAGACGTTGGGTTGCCGGGCATCAGTGGCGTCGAGGTGGCGAGGACACTGAAGACGAAACTCCCCGATTGCAAGATTCTGTTGCTTTCCAGCGCCGAAGACGAAGGAAAACTCCCGGCCACGGCGGCGGAGGCTGGGCAGGCGTTTGACCTGGCCGACAAACCTTTCCACTCGTCTGCCCTGCTGGCGCTGGTCTCCGTGAGCCTGAAATCGAACTGAGTCCGCGCAGCCGCCTGCGCCTCTGGGCAGCGCGGAGGAACGTTATTCTTGCGTTGGTTTGGAAGCCGCGGAGGCGGCCAGGGTTGTAATGGTCCCCGCATCGGCGTCATTCGCGTCCGTGGGCGGAGGCATGGTCACCACGTTCGATTTGCCCAATGCGCTGGCCACGGCCTTTTCCGCCCCTGACAGGGCAGTGATAATGGCTCCCGGATTGGCCGAGACGCATGCCGTTACGAGATTGAGGCCGGCCTCACCAATGGCAACAATCTGGTTGAACGTCTGCACGGTCTTGACCGCATTGTTCAGGTTCGCGGTGCACGCGGCCAGCCGCGGCTGGTCCAGGTTTAACTGACCCAATGCGGCTTGAATGTCCGCGAGGATCATCTTGTTGGCTTGCTCCAGCAGGCCGTCGCGCTGATCGTCTAGCGACGAGCGCGTAGCATCGTCCATCGACGACCCGGCGTTGGTGATCCGCGTCTGGATGTTCTGAGCCAACTGGATGAACTGGTTCGCCTGATCGGAATAAAAAGACATGATTCTCAACCTCCGGGGGCCACCTCTTAAAAGGCTTTTGCCACTGTGACACTTTGCTTTTCAATATCCGCAACGTAAGGTTCCACGATCGAGACCAGTTGGATTGCGGTCATCTTGTCACCGGCGTCAAAGAGTTTCTGGTGCCCATCGCCGATATCGGTCAGGACTCTCAGATAGGCCGCCGCGGCCTGGCGGCGCTTTTCAATCGCGGCCAGGTCCTGCTTCTCCTCATTGCCGGTGGTCATCGCGGCCAGCGGCTCGGTTTTCTCATATTGGCCGAGTAGGTCAGAGTAATGTCCTTCGACGGAGATCTTCTCGGTGTCCAGAAGCAGCGGGTAGTCGGTTCCCACAATCTGCTCCAGACCCTTCAGGTAGCCTTGCAATTCCGGGTTGCAGTCGTGGATTGCCTTGCCTGCCTTGTTGCTGCGATAGCCGGCCGAGAGCGCTGCGGCTATCTTGGCGGCCAGCCCCAATGCGGCAGTAGCCTGCGTGGAACTCATGCCCAGCTTCTCGAGATTGGCTGCTGTCGGATCGCTTGCAGCATCCGCTGCGGCGTCCGCTCCGGCCTTGGCGGTGCTGTCCTTGGTGGAAGGGCCGCCCTTGCCGGCCGCGGCCGGGTTATCGGTGGAGATGGCCGCCAGGGCCGTGATGTAATCGACCAGCGGTTTCTGGGCCGCGAGCATGGCCGGCTGCAGGTCCTTGTATTTCTGAACATCGGCCTCGGCATCGGGTTTCTGCTTGTCGCGGAGATAGTCTGCGCGGCGGGCGGCCGAGCCGGCAAAGTCCTTGACAATATCCGCATAGCCGCTCGAGGCGCTTTTGGCGCACGCGGCAAACTTGGCCACTTCGGTCAGGTCTGCGCACGCAGTGGCCGACAGGCTCAGCACCAGCCCCACCAGGGCCAGCGCCATCGATGAGAGTCGCATCTTCCGCCAAAGGGGTATCTTTCTGGGGCGATCCGGGAGAACAAGGCTGCTGTTCGAATTGAAAGGCTGCATAGGAAACGAATGTTAACGCCGACAGCCGCATCGCGCAAGCATCAGGATCAAAAAGAAATGAACCCCGGCGCGCATGGTTAGCGGGCCGGGGTCCGTGGTGTACAGAAAAGTTCTAGTTCGCCAGCACGGCGCGGTAGCGGACCTTGTTCTTCTTCACTTTTTCGATTGCCTCGTTGGCTTTGGCCATGGGGAAGGATTCGATCTGCGCCTTGACTCCATGGCGGGCGGCCACGTCGAGCATCTCTTTGATGCGATACGGGCTTCCGCTGGGGTTGCCGCTGATGGAGCGCATGCCGGCGATGAGCGGAAAGGCGTGCACCGATACCGGCGACGGCGGAACGCCGACGAAGCACAGCGTGCCGGTGGGGCGCAGCGCCTGGATGTAGACGCCCCAGTCCTGGTCGGCGTTGATAGTGCTCAGGATCAGGTCCTGGGTGCCAGCCACTTCCTTCAACTGCTTGGATTCGCGGCTGTTGACGAAGTGGTTTGCGCCCAGCGCGCGGGCTTCTTCTTCCTTGGCGGCCGAGGTGGAGAAGGCCGTGACCTCCGCGCCGAAGACGCGGGCAAACTGGATAGCCATGTGGCCCAAGCCGCCGATGCCGATGACGCCCACGCGCGAGGAGGGGTTCACACCATGGGTGCGCAGCGGGTTGTAGACGGTGATGCCGCCGCAGAGCAGCGGCGCGGCGTGCTCGCTCTTGAGCGCATCGGGGATGGGAATGACAAAACGGGCGTTGGCGCGGACCCTTTCCGCATAGCCGCCGTTACGGTGCACGCAGGTGCCTTCAGAAGCCGGACACAGGTTCTCCATGCCGCGGATGCACCACTCGCACTGGCCGCAGGAGTTGGACTGCCAGCCCAGGCCCACGCGCTGGCCCACCTGGTGCGACTTGACCTCGGAGCCAACGGCTGCCACCGTGCCCACGATCTCGTGGCCGGGGATGAAGGGAAACTGGCTGATGCCCCAGTCGTTCGAGATCAGGTGCAGATCGCTGTGGCAGACGCCGCAGTGGGTAATGGCGATCTCTACCTCCTGCGGGCCCAGTTTGCCTGGGTCATAGCGATAGGGGAGCAGTTCTGCTCCCGCTGCGTGCGCTGCAAGTCCTTGAATTTGAGCCATGGCCGTTCCGAATTCCTCACTGGGGGTGAAAGCAAAGCCGACGCATTCAATCCCGTGCCGGCCGCAAATTTGCAGATGCGATTCTACTGCATCCTAGTCTAAACCGCCGCCCGGCTCTATGTGCAGGTTGAGAATCTGGAAACCGCTCAACAGGCCGCCGGCGGGGGTCTTGGCGGACAGTTCGGCCGACTCGCCGTTGAGCCGGACATCCTGGGCCGTGCGTAGAGGCTCCAAGGCGTTAGCCACGGATAACGGCAGGCTTTCGAGCGACTGGCCGCCTACGCCTGCCTGCGTCTCCGGCACCAGAAGGCTTACGTAAACCTGGTCAACCGCGTGTTTGTTGCGAGCCTCGTTGAGCACCTCTTCGAGGGTCAGCAGACGCGCGGAAAATCTCGGCTGGTCCAGTGTCCGGTCCAGCGTACCGGCATCCGAAACCAGAATGCGCAGGTTGCCTCCGTCGAGCCGGGCGGGAACTTTGATGGGGATGCGCACGTTGCGCTCCGGCTGTTGCCAATTGCGCAGGGTTGCTTCCACCACCACCGTGTCGCCGGCGTGGACGATGTTGCTGCCGACCAGCCGCGCGGTCTCCAGTTGTACTCCGATGCGCCGCGGAATGGCCTCGACGTCGAGATCGATGGCGCGCAGGGCGCCCTGGCGTGCCCCGTTTGCATAGATGCGCTGAAAGCGGGCGCCGGCCAGAAGGGCGAGCTCCAGAGGCGCCGGCTCGCCCGCGCCGGCCGAGGCCCATTCGTCGAGCGGCGAATCGGGGTAGCCGTCCAGGCGGATGCTGCCGGTGAGGTGATAGCTGGTCTCGTCCGTACTGGTGTTGTTTTCGAGCAGCGCCTCGTAGAGGGTCACCAGTACGGCCTGGGAGGTGAGCGAGGGCAGGTCGAGAACCTCCACGTTCACCTTGCGAGTGGCGCTGTCAGTATGCACGGCGATGTGCATGGGGATCATGCGCGGCGCCATCCCCAGCACGCCGCGAATGGCCGAGTCGCGGTCCTCGGTGAATGCGCCGATCAGCTCGCCGGTGTTGACGATCTTGAAGGCGTTGAGTGGCGATGCCAGTGTGGCGACGACCTCGGCCGTGGTCATGGGCAGCGAAACGGGCCCGGCCTGCAGAATGGGATGGCCGCAGGCAAGCAGTTGTTTGGGGTCGATGTAGGTGACGGTGCAGGTGGCGGCGATCTCGAGGTCGCCTCGCACTAGCTGCGCGCTTACGGCAGAGCCGGGGACCACGGTGGCCAAGGCCGCCTTCGAGGGCTGCATCTGCAAGCCGGATTCAGAGGAACCGCCGAGGCCTCCGGCGGCGACGGTCTCCAGGCCCGTTCCGGCGGCCTGCTTCTGCCACAGGCGGATCGCCTCGGGGCGGAAGCCGGTCATGACCAGCGGGGTCTCCATGGCCTGAAAGTCCATACCTGCGTCCGAGACCCCTTGGGCCGCGAGGCTTCCCTTCGCTTCGGCGATCCCTGACTCCTGATCGCCAGCCCCTGACCCCTCGATCGGCAGATCGCGGACCTGGAGCATCTGCTCGATGGGGGTAATGCCGGCGATGGGGTCCTTGCTGAACTGGCCAATGCGGTAGGAGAGCGACCCGAGCAGGCGGTTGCCGATGTAAACCGGGCTGCCGCTCATGCCGGCGACCACGCCGGTGTACTCCGGCTTGGCGCCATGCAGCTGGGCCAGGATCATGTCCTGGCCGGGGCCGCGCGCGCCGCGCAGTACGCCCAGTATCTCGACTTCCATGGGTTCCGGTTTGCTGCCCTGGAAGACGGTCCAGGCGGTCGCCGTCATGCCCTTGCGCACCTGGCTGAGAGGGAAAAAGCCTCCGCTTGAGGGCGGCGGGGTTGAGGCCGACGCGGTTTGTGCCGGCAGCGGGCTGGGAACCAGGAGCAGGGCCATGGTTGCGGCCAGCGCGAATGCGACCTGCGCCAGCCGGATACGGATTTCCTTCAACCGGGTTTCCACGTCTATAAGAGTACAGCCTGTGTGGTCGCTGGAAGCTGTCTTACCGTATGCTGTTCTGCACAGAGGTCGTCATGTCCACTTTGCGCCCGCTCCTCTTTCTTCGCCGACGTTTCCCCGCGGCACTCTTGCTTCTTCTGCTGGTTGGCGCGGCGCTGGGCCGCGCGCAGAGCAGTCCGGCTACGCCCGCCCAGCAGCCGCAGCCCGACCAGACCGCGCCCGATGCCGGAGGGCCCACGGGCGACTCCGGGGTGATTGCGCTGCCCAGGAAGAAGGAAGCTCCGGCGGACGTGCCGCCGCCTGCGCCAGCTGAGCCCAAGGTGAAGAATCCGGAAGGGATGCCCAGCTTCTCCCTGCGCGTCAACGTCCCCGAGGTCACCGTGGACGTGGGCGTGCTTCTGGAAAAGACCCACCAGTTTGTGCCCGGCCTCAAGCCGGCCAACTTCCGCGTCTATGAAGACGGCGTGGAGCAAAAAGTCGCGGGCTTCAAGCGCGTGGAGGCGCCCATTACTGCGTTGATGATCTGCGAGTTTGCGGCCAGGAGTTACACCTTCATCTACGACATGCGCAATGCCGCCTTTGCGTTCGCCGAGCAGCTGCGCCCGCAGGACTACGTGGCGCTGATGACGTTCGACCTGAGAACGCAGATTGTGACCGACTTCACCCAGGACAAGCGGCAGCTCGAGCAGGCCATCGACTCGCTGCGAATTCCCGGCTTCACCGACACCAATCTGTTTGACGCACTGTATGAAGGGATCGACCGGCTGCAGCGGATCGAGGGCCGCAAGTACATCATTCTGATCGCCTCCGGCATTGACTCGTTCTCCAAGCTCACCTTCGATAAGATCCTCAAGAAGGTGAAGGAAACGCAGGACATTACCATTTACACCGTTTCTACCGGCGGCATGATGCGCGCCATTACCGAGGGACGCGGCGGCATGCGCAGCCAGATGCGCGACATGGACTATCTACAGGGCGACAACGAGATGAGGACCTTTGCCTCGATCACCGGCGGCATGAGCTATTTTCCGCGCTTTACAGGCGAGTTCCCGGACATCTTCTCCCAGATCAACCAGAATATCCGCGCTAAATACGAGCTGATCTACCACCCCATCAACGCCAAGCAGGACGGGACCTTCCGCAAGCTGCGCGTGGAACTGGTGGACGACGAGGGCCAGCCACTGCGCATCCAGGACGAAAAGCACAAGCCGCTCAAATACGACATCATTACGCGGGACGGGTATCGGGCGCGCCAGGAAGTGGAGTAGGGGAAAAAGCACAAAACGGCTGGAAGCCGCGCGAAGCAGCTTTCAGCCGTTCAGATTCCGATACCAAGAAGTCCGAACTATTTGAACTGGTTCACGACATCCAGGACGTAATAGCCGATGACGAAGACCGTGGCCAGCACCACCAGCCACAACGAAGCCTTCCGCAAAGGCTCAATCTTATTGACCTTGGCGATGAGGGCGGCCTGTTGGCTCTTCACGTGGTCGAAGGCCGAGTCCAGAATCAGCTGGTCGTCCTCATCCCGGGTGAGTCTGCCGGTGTAGATCTTCAGCGCCAGCATGACGACCACCAGCGCGCCCCAAACCGCCCACATGACGGGCACGATTCCTGTCATAATTCCACCTCCAATTGACGTTCTGGTCCCGGATACTGGCGGGTCCGTGAAGGAATCGCGGTCTCGTGAGTAGAGGGGCCTTACGGTTGACCATCATAGTCCCGAAGCAGGTGCTTTGTGGTGACAATTGTCACAGGTATTTTCAAACGAAAATCAGGGTATTTTTATCTTCCGGCCACTGGTCTGGATTGGGTCACGCAAACCAGGCCAATTCTGCGACTTTGCCGTTTTGGCTGCATCCAATGGGTGATGCCGCGATTAAGGCTTGTATCCCGGGCTGCAAAGCAGGTAGAGTTTAGAGATACAGGTACGCAATTCGCAGTTTTGAGAGGAAACCATGGCCACAGCCACCGTTGCACCCGCACAGGAAACCGAAAAGAAGGCGCCCCTTCACCTGACCCCTCAGGCCATCGCCAAGGTGCGTGAGATCATGGCCACCCAGGATCCTCTGCCCGCCGGACTGCGCATCGGCGTGGTGGGCGGCGGATGCTCGGGCTTCCAATACTCCATGGCCTTTGAGACCCAGAGCGGCATGATGGACAAGGTGTTCAGCTTCGACGACCTGAAGGTCTACGTGGACGCCACCTCGCTGATGTACCTGAATGGCTGCATCGTCGACTATGTGGAGACCCTGGAGGCGGCCGGCTTCAAGTTTGAGAACCCCCAGGTCAAGTCCACCTGCGGCTGCGGTTCGTCCTTCAGCGTGTAAGTTTCGGCGGAGTTTTCCGCACGGCATAAAGGACCAAGGCCCGTCTCTCGTTAGAGGGACGGGCCTTGGTGCGTTTGGGATTAAAGACGCGGGCAAAACCTAATCTATTGCTGCGGCTGCGGGGTGGGGGGGTGCCGGGGATCCGGAACCGCCACTGCTGCCGCTACCGTTGTTGCCAAAGCCGCCACCCAGGCCACCACCACTCAGGCCACCACCACTCAGGCCACCACCACCCAGGCCACCACCACCCAGGCCGCCTCCGCCCTGGGCGCCGGCTCCCTGCTGCATCATCTGCTCGGCAATCGGGTCGTAGACGAACTCCCACTCGTTGTAGTGGTTCTTCTTCTTGTACGTCAGGAGGGACTGCTTGGGGCTGCCGGGGGAGAAGCCGATGATGGGTCCTCCGCCAAACTGCTGGCCGCTCAAGCCGGTATTGGTCCCATTGCCCGTTCCCAGTCCCGAGGCCGTGGCTCCGTTGCCGACTGCCGATCCCAGGGAGGAAGTACTGCTGGGAGCGTTGGGGTTGGCGCCGACATTGGGGTTGTTGGGGTCCGTCGATTCGCTTGCTGCATTGGGGTCTGTGGAGCCTGCAGAGCCGGAAGGGATGGCGCCCGCGCTGCTGGCCGGAGGACAGCCGGCCGTGGGGTTCGACGCGCCGAAGGAAGCGGACGATCCGAACGACGAAGAGGATGAACCGAACGAAGACGACGACGAGCCGAAGGAGGAGCTGCCAAAGCTGCTCGAACTGGAGCCTGAAGGGATGGAACTGGGCAGGGCGTTGCCGCACAGGCCGCCGCCCATCCCCGTGCCGCCCAGCGCCTGGCCGAAGAAGCCCATGGCCGTGGGCGCCTTGTTCTGGCCGTAGCGGACCGGCTTCCAGTCGTCCTTGCCGGTCATCGGGTCGAGGTACTTCTTGCGCAGGAAGCGAATCTCGTTGGTTTTGACCAGGGCATCGATGTTGGGCGGATAGGCGCCGAACTGCTTGTAGTAGAGCTTGACTGCGCGGGCGTACTGCTTGCCGCGGTGCATGGTCTCGAGTTCGCGGTCGCGCTGGATGGATTTGGCGATTCTGGGCGCGGCAACGGCCATGGCGATGACCAGCAGGGCAAGCATGAAGATGACCGCAACCAGGATGTAGCCCTCCTCCGAGGGGTCGGGATTGCGGCGGGCTGGGAATGCTGTCTTCATCATTTCAACCGCAGATCCTTCGACGGATGAACGGGGCTGCCGCCGTTCAGGAGTTGGGCTCGGTTCGGGGCGACCCTATGGGGCGCCCGGATCTTGCTTTGGCACGCTTCTCAGGACTCCGTCCTGGGCTACTATCGCTGGCTCCCTCCGGGAGCGGGTAAGTTGGCGGTAAGTTGCGGTAGTGGCTAGCGCCGCAGGCTACCTTGCTCAGGACGACAGGCCTGAGAATCTATCTAAGAACTCGGTGCTGTGGTGGATTCATCTGCTTTGAAAGGGCGCAGCTTACGCCGCGCCGCTCGATGGCAAATTGATTTTTTGGGCTTTAGCCCCTGAGGGAATGTATTTTTCAACCCTTTGCATTCCCTCGGCGGCTAAAGCCGAGTCCCGTTTTCTGTTTCCTCGGCACGGCTAAAGCCGCGCCCTTTCAGAACTTCGAGTTTTCAACCAGGTTCTGAGGCGAGAGTGCTAATTCGGCATCAGCGCCAGCTTTTGGGTGTTGTTGTAGCTCAGATCGGTTACTTCCACGCTGGCGGGGAGAATTGCGCCTACCTTGTAACGATGATCGACCACTTCGCCGCTGCGCGCCATGAAGATGTCGTCGCCATGGGTAAAGAAGGCCTTGATGGTCTTGTCCTTGGCCAATGTGTAGCCAAAATACTTCAGATCGATGGCCGGCGCTCTTGGCGCCTCGACCACCGCAGGACCGGCGGCAACCACGTTAGCAGCGCCGGGGCGGGCAGGGCCGAGCGGCTCCTCGATCTTCACCGGCGCCGAATCGGCGGAGAAGATGTTACGGCCCGTGCCGGCGTATTCCACATCCTCGCTTTGTGCCAGCTTTTCGAAGTGCACCGTGGGGTCGAGGCCGGAGTTGGAGAGTTTTTCCGCATCCGCGCCAACGGCGCTTTGACTGCCCGGCACGGCGGCCGCGGCAGGCCGGGCGCTTCCGGCTGCGGGTTGGTGGACGGCTGCGACGGGAACAGGCGGCGGTGCGGCCGGCGTGGAAGGTTCGCTGAAATAGCCGTAGAGCTCGTAGGCGGCGCCTACCAGGATGACCGCGAAGAGGCCGATAACGATGTACACCTGGCGCTTGTTTTCTGTGCCCAGAGGGATGGCCATGCTACGCGCCCTCCTTTCCGGCGGCAGGTCTGGTTGACGGTTCCGCAGTGGGAACTGTGCCGTCCTCGCCCAGCTTCGGGGTAGGCAGCAGGCCGCTGGGCACATCCGCCGGCCGCAGCCAAGTGGAGACCCTGAGGCGCAGGTTCACCTGACCGCCCTGCTGACCGGCCAGCTGCATGGCGCGGATCGAGAAAAACATCTGATCGCGCTCCAGACTATTCACAAAGCGCATGATGTCGGGATAATTGCCGCTGATGCCGGTGTCGATGGAGATCTCCGTCAGGTCGGCTCCGGGCTGCCCGTGGGTGTATTGCACGCGCGACAGGCGCACGCCGGACTTCAGCTGCAGCTCGCCGATACGGATATCGATGGAAGAGTAGTTGGGCGGAATGCGCTTGTCATAAAAGGTCTCGATCTGCGCACGCGCAGTTTCGGTCCGCTTGTCCAGGCCGCGCAGCGGGGCGGTCTGAAGATCCAGCGCCTTCAGCTCGATCTGCTTGCCGGCCAAGGCGTCGGTAGAGCGTCCGTTGGTGGCGGCCCAGTCGAGGCCCAGGCGGACGCCGAGCCCGATCACCACGACCAGCAGCAGGGTGAAGCCGGCGATGTGCCAGTTGAGCGGAGAGGCGAGCCGCTCGCGCCATGTGGGTGCGGTGCGGACGCTCATTGCGGGCCTCCCTGGCGATCGGGCGGAGCGGCCGGCGGAGCCCCGGGCACGGCTGGTCCACGGTTGAAAGGGCCGTGCCTCAAGGGCGTCGGCTGCGCGGGTCCGGTATAAGGCGGACGGCCCTGGCCCGGCGCCGGCATGGGCAGCGGATGCAGCGGACGCGGCGCGGCGGCTTTCAGGCTGGCGCCATCGCTGGCCGCTTTCATCCTGTGCATCGCCCTGCGTTCACCCGGCCCGGCCGGGTTGTACTCGGCCAGCAGATCGAAGTCGAAGCGGTCAGAGGCGCTCACCGGTTGCGGCCGCTGGTTGGGGCCGGCGGTGCTCTCAGAGGCGTTTTCGCCAACGATGCGCGGATCGAGAAATCGCCGGGAGTGCTCCAGGTTGCGCACCAGCTCGTCGGCGCGGTCGCGGGGGCCGAGCACGCGCAGGTGCAGGGTGATTTGCCCATTCTTGGCGCGTGCCGGCTCCAGTGTGGCCACCTGCACCCCGCCGGGAAGCACGGTCTCCAGGTCTTCCATGGCCAGAGTCCAGCTGAAGGCCTTCTCGTCGAAGAGCTTGTTGAGCACCGCGGCCTGGGCCAGCAGTTCTGCGTTGGCCGGCTGGCGCATCAGCGCCTGGTAGCTCTCGCGCTCCTGGTTGATGCGGGCAATTTGCCCGTCGAGGGAGTGGTCGCGGTCACGGGCCGCTTCGGCTTTCTGGTGGATGGCGTGCAGGCCGAAGCCAAGACCGATGGCGACGGCGGCCAGCACGCCCATGCCGATGCGCAGGCGCTTGATGGCCGGTCCAAGGTCGGCAAAGGGGCGGGTGGCGAGATTGAGTGTGATCCTCATTGGTTATCGCGCCCCAGCCAGCGCGCCGGCTACGGCGGCAATGCTCGCGGTGCCCAGTGAGGTGACCGCGCCGGTCTCAGGCCGCGGCGTCAGATCCACCACGCTCAACTCGGGGTCGTCGATCCAGCGGGCAAACTCTTCTGCGCTGCTTTCAGGTGTTCCCGAAGCGCCGGCGAAGTGGATGCGCGCGGGGCGGCCGCCCAGCTTGTCTTCGTAGTAGGCTGCGGCAACGGCCACGCCGCGGCGCACCTCGTCGAGGCGCAGGCTGGGCTCCTCAGGCAGATCAAGCGTGCGATAAAGCAGCAGGTCCTGGCCGTTCACAATGGTGGTTGTCAGCGCCACCGGGCTCAGGTTGGCGATCAGCACGGCCTCCATTGCGTCAATGGCTTCAAGCGTGGCCAGGCTGGAGGGCAGCACCGCGCCCGGCTCGTAGCCTGCGGCGCGCACCGCGTCCTCATATTCAGCTAGAATCATGCCCGGCAGCACGCCGACGAGTACCTTGCACTCGGTCCTGTTCTGCGACAGCACCTGGTAGCTCAAGCCGGCGTGCTCCACGTCGAAGGGCACCATCTTGCGAAGGCGGAAGCGCAGCACTGGGTAGGCCTCGACGGGCTTGGCGGGAAGGGAATCGAAGTCCAGCACAAAGACCCGCACCACCGGGTCCGGAACCACCAGCGTGACCGCCTTGGTGCGCGGAGAAACCTGGCCCAGCGTGGCCTTGATCGCAGCCACAACCGCCTCGGGCGCGCGCAGGTTGGGCTCGCCGATGCCGGGCATGACCGCGCCGGCGGGGAGGGCCTGATACGCGTAGACAGGCGGCTGGTCAGGCGCAGGAATCGCGGCGGCCAGAACGCCTTCGGGCGTGATCTCCAAAGCTGCCGGAGGCCTTCCACCGGGCTGGGTTCCGAGTTTTGCCTTGCTCAAGATCGAACTCACTAACGCGATGCCTCAATGAACGTAACTTTGTTGATCTCTTTCAATGTCGTCAGCCCGCGGCGCACACGGTCGAGCGCCGACTCGCGCAGAAAGCTCATGCCCTCTTTGCGGGCCAGCTTGCGCACCTCGGAGGTGGGCTTCTTTTCCAGGATCAGCTCGCGGATGGGGTCAGTCAAGTCGAGCAGCTCGTGGATTGCGGTGCGGCCGCGGTAGCCGGTGCCGCCGCACTCCATGCAGCCGGCGCCCTCGCGGAAGCCGAAGCCGCGCCACTCGTCCGGCTCCATGGCGCTGGCGAGGAGCACATCGTCGCCGTAGTAGACCGTGTGCGCACAGTGTTCGCAGATGGTGCGCACCAGCCGCTGCGCCAGGATGCAGTTGAGCGCGGAGACAAAGTTGTAGACCTCGACGCCCATGTTGACGAAGCGGCCCAGAACATCGACCACGTTGTTGGCGTGGACCGTCGTGAAGACAAGGTGCCCGGTGAGCGCGGAGTTGATGGCGATCTGCGCGGTTTCGTTGTCGCGGATTTCGCCGACCAGAATCTTGTCCGGGTCATGGCGCAGAATGGAGCGCAGGCCGCGCGCGAAGGTGAGACCCTTTTTCTCGTTCACCGGAATCTGGGTGATGCCGCGAATCTGGTATTCGACCGGGTCTTCGATGGTGATGATCTTGTCTTCGTCGCTCTTGATCTCGTTGAGCGCGGCGTAGAGCGTGGTGGTCTTTCCCGAACCGGTGGGCCCGGTGACCAGCACCATGCCGTAGGGCTCGCGAATGTAGCGGCGGAAGCGCTTCAGATCCTCTTCCGCAAATCCAACAACATCGAGCGTCAGGTTGCGGAACTTCTCGCTCATCGATTCCTTGTCAAGCACGCGCAGCACGGCGTTTTCGCCATGTACGGTGGGCATGATCGACACGCGGAAGTCGATGAGGCGGCCCTTATAACGAACGCGGAAGCGTCCGTCCTGGGGCACGCGGCGCTCGGCGATGTCCAGCTCGCTCATGATCTTGATGCGCGACAGGATGGTGGAGTGATGCTCGCGCGCGATCGGCGCCATGGCCATCTGCAGCACGCCGTCGATGCGGTACTTCACAACCACAGAATCGTCGTTGGTTTCGATATGAATATCCGATGCGCGGCGTTCGAGAGCGGTGAAGATGGTGGTGTCCACCAGGCGAATAATGGGGCTGATGTCTTCTTCGCTGGTCAGCTTCTCGATGGAGATATTCTCGTCGGAGTTCTCGTCGCCGGTGAGCACATCGAAAGTGAGGCCTTCGCTGGCTTCGTCGAGCACGCGCTGCGATTGCTCGGTCTTCTTGAGCAGATCGGTGATCTGCGTGAGAGTGGCCACGCGGGGCACAATGCGATGGCCGAGCAGACCGCTGATTTCATCCAGCACCATGAGGCGCGACGGGTCGGAGACCGCAATCACCAGCGCGTCCTGCTGTTGTTCTATCGGCACGAAGTTGTAGCGGAACATCAGCTCCACGGGAACCGTGCGCAGCAGGTCGTGCTGAATCTTGAAGTTCTTCAGGTCGACAAACTCCGCGCGATAGCGCTTGGCCAGCGCCTCGGCCTGCGCCCGGTCGTCCTGCCCGCCGGGAATCGGAACTGCGAGTACGGTCGCATCTGCCATGGCTCGATTACCCCCCCCCACCCGAAGCGCCCGCCATACCCAGCGAGAAGATGGGCAGGTAAAGCGAGATGAGAATGAAGACCACAACGACTCCCATGATGATCAGGATGATGGGCTCAATCAGCGCCAGCGCGGCGGCCAGCGCCGTGGCTACATCGTCGTCGAAGAACTCAGCGACCGAGTTGAGCATCTGAGGCAACGCGCCGGTCTGCTCGCCCACGGTGATCATCTCCGCGGCCAGGTCGGGAAAGACACCGGTCGAGTTGAGCGAGTCGGCCAGGCTCTTGCCTTCGCGCACGGTGGTAATCGACGCCGCGACCGCTTTCGACACTCGCAGCGAACTGATGGTCTTGGCCGCTGTCTCGAGCGACGGAACCAACGGCAAGCCGCCGGTGAGCAGCGTGGAGAGCGTGCGCGCAAAAAGCGCAACCTGATACTTGAGCCAGATGTTGCCCAGCACCGGCAGACGTATGCGCACGCCGTCGATAAAATCCCGCCCGCGCTCGGTGGTCGCAAAGCGATAGAAGGAACCCGCAACCACCCCGATGATGAGCAGAATATACAGGATGTTGCGGTTCATCCACTTGCTGAAGTTGAGCAGGTACATGGTCATCTGCGGGAGCTTCGAGCCCAGCTGGTCATAGAGCAGCGCAAACTGCGGCACCACGTAGGCGAACATGAACATGACCAGCGCGGTGACCAGCGTGAGCAGCACGGCGGGATAGATGAGCGAAGTGATCAGCTTCTTGCGGAAGGTAAGCGTAACGCGCTGGAAGGAGACATAGCGCTCCAGCACTTCGAGCAGGTTGCCGGAGCGCTCGCCGGCCAGCAGCGTGGTTGTATACATCACCGGAAACCCGCTCTGCGCTTCAAAGGCCGAGGAGAGCGATTCGCCGGTCTTGACGCGCGTCGAAACGTCGTCCAGCTGCGCCGAGAAGTGGGCGTTCTTCTGTCCTTTGGCAAGCATTTGCAGTGAACCCAGAATGGGCAACCCGGCGCGGATTAGCGTCAGGAATTGCTGGTTGAAGATGAGAAACGGCTCCAGCTTGACCTTGCGCCGCTTGGACCCGAACCCGGACCGCGCCTTGACGGAGAAAACGTGGTAGCCGGCGTGGGTAAAGCGTGCGCGCAGTTCATCGGCGGTCGCAGCCGTCTGCGTCTGCTCCTGCACGCGTCCACGCTCATCGGCCAACTTGATGACGAACTCTGCCATGGCTCCGGTTGCCGGCTCCTGGCGGCCGGCCTTTCCAGGGGGAATTTCTCAGCTTTCAGGGTACCAGCTTATCCCTATTGTTCTCGTAACAGATAGACGCGAAGGGGGCAGGCAACGCTCGGAGGGGCCGAGCCCCAAGGGCGCCGCGAAACGACCGCTTCGGTGACGGTTGCGTCTGGAAGCAGAATCTCCTTGGCAATTGGGCGGCGGTAACGAGATAATCCGACAAAAGAGGTTGACTCTTCAGCCGCTGACACGCCTAACTCAGAAAACCGCATGCGTCGAACCTCCGTCATTTCCGTGCTTCTATTGCTGGCATTCTCCGTGGCCTCCTCGGCCTGTGCGGAAGGGTGGGGTAGTCAGCCTGAGACCTCTTGTGGCCATTCGGGCGGCCGGCATAGCTGCGCGCGGAAAGCTACGGGGGGCTCGAAGGCAGCCTACGCTCAGTGCGCGCCGGTACTGAAACCGTTGCAGAGCCGATGCGGGCTGAGGGGGTCCATTCAGTTTCAATGGGCGGCGTACCGCGCACACGCGAAGATCGCGCCATGCCTTCGGGAGACAGGCAAAATCAATTCCCCTCTTGAAGCGGCGATCGTGATTCGCTCGATCGGCTCTCCGGAGACCGACCGCGGTCCTCCCAACTCCTGAAAAAACCAGCTAAGTCTCGCGCATCGAGGCAAAGGTGTGCCTCTTTGTGCGTTTGTCCTCATGTCCAAAACTTGGTTTTCAAGGAGTTCCTATGAAAATTGCAATTCGCGTCCTCTTCAGCCTGCTTCTTGGCTTCACCAGCCAGGCTGTCCTCGCGCAATCGAGGCTCACCGTCTGCCAGGCGCTCGATTTCTGGATCACCACAACCGAAGGAAACGTAATTCAGGCTGCCGATGCCATGCCGGAGGAGAAGTACTCCTTCGCGCCAACCAATGGCGAGTTCACCGGCGTCCGCACCTTTGCCCAACAGATAAAGCACCTCGCCGCCAACAACTATCGCATGGCCGCATACATCCTGGGGCAGAAGCCTATGCCCGACGAGGACCTCGAGACTGGGCCGGATGCAGTTCAATCGAAGGCGCAGATCATGGAGTACGTGAAGGGTTCGTTTGCGGCGCTGCATCGGGCCATGACGGCAATCAACGAAAGAAACATGCTCGAGCCGCTGGCCACCTTTCCAAGTCCACTGCAGAAAACGCGACTCCAACTCGCTGAGGATGTGGTAGCCCACTCGTTCAATCACTACGGCCAGATGGTGGAATATTTGCGCATGAATGGCATTGTTCCGCCTGCCAGCCGAAGGTAAGTGGCCTTACTAACCCGGAGCTTGCCGTCCAACAATTTGGCACGTTCGGCGGCCGGCCCACATGTCCAGCCACGACTGAGGATGGGTGTCCCAGGTCCGGATTCCCGGACCTGGGATTCCGCGGGCTGCCGAATGGCGGGTGACGAAGAATCGGTGTCTCCCATGTCTCGAAAGCGAAACATGGGGCACCCGGTGTTCTTTCTGGTCAGACCGGGGGCCACCCGCCAACGTCTCTTTTCTCGCAGGATGATTCCGACCTCTCTTGTTTCTCCGGCCCACCCCGCTCATCGGTCCGATCCCTGTATGCTGATTGCGTTCAACTCTGGGCGTTCGACGAGGTGCGGATTGGCGCGGGAAGGGAATTTTTTGATCGGCAGAAGCGAGGGTGCGGCATCTGGGCTGACGTGGAGTTCGATTCTGCACAGGCGTTGGTGGCTGGCCGGAGCGGTGCTGGTCGTTGCGGCTGTCGCCGCAGTTTTCACGGCCGGGTCGCACGGCCGCCGGCTCGCGGAGGTGGTTGTGCCCTACCCCCACGAGCTTGCCCAGGTCAGCTTTGCGGTGGGCGGCGACGTGATTCCGCACGAGGCGGTGCGCGCTGCGGCCTCCGCGGCTAGCGCCGGCGATCCGACCAACACGCAAGGCTGGGGCGCGCTGTTTTCCGACGTGAGCGACGTCTTCAAGCAGGCCGACTTTGGCTTCGTCAACCTGGAGACGCCTGTGGCTCCGGCTCACTCGCATGGATCGAAGCCGTTCATGTTCGATGCGCCGGTAGCGCTGCTGGACGGGCTGAAGGCCAGCGGCATCAAGATTGTTTCCTTCGCCAACAACCACGTGATGGACCAGGGCTGGCCGGGCTTCACCGAGACCCGCGAGCACCTGCGCGATGAGGGGCTGCTCTTTGCCGGTTCCGGCGATACCGTGCTGCAGCAGTGGCAGCCGGTGATCGTCGAGGCCAACGGGATCAGGGTGGGCTGGCTGGGCATGACGCGCTGGCTCAACGGCAACCGCAATCCCGACAAGGACGACCAGCCGCATGTGAACTTCCTTCCCTATCCCGGCGAGGCCGGCGGCGCACCGGGTGCCGATGAGCCCCAGGTGTTGGCTGCGGTGAAGGCGGCGCGGGCGCAGTGCGATTTTCTGGTGGTCTCGATTCACTGGGGCATCGAGTACGCGCCCGCGCCGAGGCTGGAAGACGTGGATATGGCGCACAAGATGCTTGAGGCCGGAGCGAGCGTGATTGTGGGGCATCACCCGCATGTCTTACAGCCGGTCGAGACCTACACGACCCAGGACGGGCGCAACACGGTCATCTTCTATTCGCTGGGCAACTTTTTGTCGAACCAGTCGCGCACCTATGTCGATGGCCTGATGCCGGACAAGGATGGCGACCCGCGCGACGAGATGATCGGGCTGTTTTCGGCCGTACGCAAGGACTACGGCCCAGCCGGAGTGCGGGTCGAACTGGGGCATGTGGGGATTCTGCCGGTGTGGGGCGAAAACAACCGCAACGACATTGCGGCCGGGCGCACGAAGACGGCCGTTATTCGGCCGATTCTGATGGATCGGGAGATTCAGCAGTTGCAGGCGCGGCTGGATGAGCTGATGAAACTGAGTCCCGCAACTGACGCGAGCGGCGCAAACAGCATGAACGCCGACCAGAAGAAGGAGTTCATCGAGGTGACCAACCGGCTGAAGGTGCTGACCGACCGCCGCGCCTTGCTGCTGGCCCGTACCGGCGACGACTACGTCACAGAACCGCCGAAACTCGCGGCCAAGCCGTAATCTCCTCTGTGAGGACGTATACAACTTAAGACAGGACACCCTTCCCAATGGTCCCACCCACAAAGCGTGCCACCGGCAGAATCAATATCACGAAGATCGATCGGACACCGTACGACGAGACCGGCGGTCCCGAGATCCTTGAGATACAAGCGACAGAGGAGTTCATTGGCGATCTTGTGGGCATTGGCACGGTGCGATTTCTGTTCGTATCGCGCGCCGACGGGAGCGCAAGTTTCGCCGGCGTTGAGCGCTTTGTGGGCAAGCTCGGTGGCCGTTCAGGAACTTTGATCCTGCAAAACTCCGGCACGCTCGAAGACGGCAAAGTGAATGGAACCTGGTTTGTGGTTGCAGGGTCAGGCACGGATGAATTCACTGGTTTGCGGGGCGAAGGAGGCTTCCAAACCAAGATCGGATTTTTCCTCGACTACTGGTTTGAATAGGGCTCCTCAATAGCCAGCCGCCACCAGCCACGATTCGGTCAGGTCAAAGGACGGCTTTTGCGTGGCGATCATCTGCGCGTGGGCCAGCTTTACCAGAACATCGGCCTCGACGTTGACGGGAGCGCCGGGCGCCAGGGTATGCAGGTTGGTGCGCCAATAGGTGAGTGGGAGAATGGCGATGGTGACCGCCTCACCGTCGAAGTCGGCAATGGTCAGGCTGATGCCTTCGATGGCGACGGAACCCTTGTGGACCATCCACGGGCGCACGTTCTCCGGCACGCGCACCTTGAGGGTCCAGTCGGTGGTCTGTTTGTCGAATGCTGGACTGGCTGGGTCGATGACGGGGTCAAGAGCGGTCATGACGCCACAGCCGTCGACGTGGCCCTGCACAATGTGGCCACCCAGCGGGCTGCCCGCCGCTGTCGGCAACTCCAGATTGACCTTGGCGCCGGGAGCGAGCGAGCCGAGCGAGGTCTTGTCGAGAGTCTCTTGCGCCAGGTCGGCGTGGAAGTATTTCTCGTTCACGTCGAGCGCGGTAAGGCAGACACCGGAGACGCCGAGCGAGTCGCCCTCGCGCAGCCGGCCGGCCAGGCCGGGCGCTTCGATGGTAATACGGCGGACGCCGCCTGTTTCTTTCAGACTGACCAGCGCGCCGGTTTGCTCGATGATGCCGGTGAACATGGTTTTATTCTAAGGGAACAGGGAACAGGGACTAAGGGATTAGGGACTAGTCTCCCGGCCAGGGGTCTTTGAGTAGCGAACAGAGGCCGAGGTCGTTGCCGTAGCGCTCCACTTCCACTTCGGCCATGCGGATGGCGTGGGCCATGCCGCGGAAGGCGGGCACGGCGTCGGAGCCCATGATCTGCGGGGAGACGAAGAGATGCACGCGGTCGACCAGGCCGGCGGCGAGCAGGGCGGTGTTGAGGCGCGTGCCGGTTTCGGTGAGCAGGGTGAGAATGCCCTCTTCGCCCAGCTTGTCGAGAACCTTGACGAGGGGCACGCGGCCCGCTTCTGCTGGAAGAACTTCGACGCGCACACCGCGCTGCTGCAACTCGCGGATACGAGCTTCATCCTTTGACACGGTAAAGATGACCACATCGTTGTGCGCCGTGGCCACCATTTTGGAGTCGAGCGGCATGCGCAGGGCCGAGTCGAGGACGACGCGGAGGAGCGGACGGCGGCGGCGCAATCCACTCCGATCGGTGAGCATAGGGTCGTCGGCCAATACGGTGTCGACGCCGGTGAGGGCGGCGTCGGCCTGCCAGCGCAGGGGCTGGACGGCGGCGCGGGCGGCCTCGCATGTGATCCAGTAGGGCTCGTGAGCCATGTGAACGCCAGGCGGCGGGGCGATGCGGCCATCGAGAGTCATGGCCACCTTCATCAGGACCAGCGGGCGCTTGTGCTGGCTCCAGCGGGCGAAGCCTTCGTTGAGACGGCGGGCTTCTGTTTGGCAGACTCCAATCTCAACCAAAAGGTCTGCTGCACGCAGTGCGTCCGCACCATGGCCGGCGACGGCGGGGTTGGGGTCGATGGTGGCTGCAACCACGCGGCGCAGACCCGAGGCGATGAGGGCTCCCGTGCATGGGCCAGTGCGGCCGGTGTGGTTGCAGGGCTCCAGCGTGACGTAGGCCGTGCCGCCGCGGAGCCGTTCGCCCGCATGCTGCGCGGCCACGCGCAGAGCGACAACTTCCGCGTGGTCCACAAGGTCGTACTCGTGCCAGCCTTCGCCCGAGACCTGGCCGGCGTGGTCCAGAATCACGCAGCCCACAGCGGGGTTGGGCGAGGAAACGGCGATGCCGCGGCGGGCCAGCTCAAGGGCGCGCTGCATCCAGTAACGGTCTTGATCGGGAGTGGTCATGGCGCGGCTTACGGGAACTTTCAAGTGTACATGGGGCGCTTCCTGTTGGGGCGATGGGGGGTGAAAAGGGAGAGCCGCCCGGCGAGTCCCTCAAGGCTGCCCGGGATTCTCACCGGCGGCAACGGTGGGAAGTCCTTTGTTTCGGTGGGTCAAAACAGTTTTTTTGACTTAATCTTTTTATTTTGCTGGGGTTGCGGCAAAGGGGGGGCGTACCCAGCGGCGCACCCGTGCCTCGACTATTTCTCGCGCTCTCGGCCCGCTCATGATGCATTGTGGCCTGAAGGATGGTAATTCTCTGCAAACATCTTCAGTGGCTGGTCCAAGGATGGACTGCATACGAATCGCTGTTCGGACGATTGGCGGCTGGAAGGGCATTTTTCAGGATCGATCGGGATTCAGAGGCTCTGGCCTGTTAAGGTCGTTGGAATCCCCGGTCCCCAAGTGCGAGGGATCGGGGGCACCCTCATCGTGGTCTGGAAAGGGCACCGGGACCGGGGCCACCCGCCACTCATTGGTACCGGATTGCTATCGACAAGTCGGCTTGTGTTGAGTAGTTAGGGTGGGTCAGCCCAGCAGGGAATCGACGAACGCTTCGGAGTTGAATTCGAGCAGGTCGGACATCTGCTCGCCTACGCCTACAAAGCGTACCGGCAGATTGAGCTCCTGTGCAATGGCTACTGCAATGCCGCCCTTGGCGGTGCCATCGAGCTTGGTGAGGACGATGCCGGTGACGCCGGCGGCCTGGGTAAACAGCCGCGCCTGCTGCAGGCCGTTCTGGCCGGTGGTTGCATCCATCACCAACAGCACCTGGTGGGGCGCGCCGGGGATCAGCTTGGCGGCGGTGCGGCGCATCTTTTCGAGCTCGTCCATGAGGCCGGTCTTGGTGTGCAGGCGGCCGGCGGTGTCGACAATGAGCTCGTCGATCTTGTGCGCCTTGGCGGAGGAGGCAGCGTCGTAGAGGACCGCGGCCGGATCGCCGCCCTGGCGGGTCTTGATCATCTGCACGCCAGAACGCGCGGCCCACACTTCCAGCTGCTCGATGGCGGCGGCGCGAAAGGTGTCTGCCGCGCAGAGCAGCACGGTGCGATTGCGGGCGCGATACCAGGCGGCCAGTTTTCCTGCGGAGGTGGTTTTGCCGGTGCCGTTGACGCCGATGAGAAAGGTGACCAGCGGGCCTTCAGCGGGCTGGGCTGCAAGTGGGCTCTGGCGCAGCGGCGCATCCAAAATAGCCCGGAGTTCCTGCTTGAGCAAGGTGCGCAGCTCTTCGCCGCCTTCAATGGCCTGGCGGCGGGCGCGGTCGCGCAGAGCGTCGAGAATGCGGGTGGTAGTCTGGACGCCAAGGTCGCTGGTGAGCAACGCGCTCTCCAGGTCTTCGAGCGCCGACTCGTCGACCGTGCGGGTAAGCGCGACCAGGCCTTCGATGCGCGTCGAGAGCGACTCGCGAGTGCGCGAGACGGCCTGCTTCATCCGGTCAAAGAAGCCGGCTTTTCGTGTGTCTTCTGGTATTTCCTTTTTGCCGCCGAAAAACTTCATCGTCTGAGGGGTCCAGTCTTGAGTCTAATGCAGGGACCAGGAACCGAGGTGCAAGCGGTGCGCAGGCTCGCGTATATTGGCGCCATGCGATTTTCCCGCTTCCCCTCTTCGTTTCGATTTCCGTGTTCGTGGCTCCCTGTGTTCGCCGCCGTCTGTTGCGCGGCGATCGCCTTGTGTCTCTGTTGCCCTGCTGTGGCGCAGATGGGTTCCATGCCAGGGATGGCCGAAATGCAGCCGATTCCGCCTCCAGAGCAGCTGCCGGCGCCGGTGAAGATGGCGGGCATCGGCAACAGCCACATCGCCATCAAAGCCAGCCCGGAGGCGCAGGCCTGGTTCGACCAGGGGCTCAGCCTGCTGCACGACTTCTGGGACTACGAGTCGGCCAAGGCATTCGAGCAGGCGATTCGCGTGGACCCCAACTGCGCCATGTGCTGGTGGGGGCTGTCCAAGGCGATTGCGATGCGCGAGGACGCGATGTCGGTGTACGGCAAGAAGGCGCTGGCGCGGGCCGTCGAGTTGAAGGGGCATGCGAGCGGCGCGGAGAAGATGTACATTGATGCCGCTGCCGCGGAAGCGGCTGCGAAGGACAACGATCGAACCAGCGAGATTGCGATATTGCGCACGCTGGTGAAGAAAAATCCCAAGGATCTGGAGGCGCGCATCTTTCTGGCTGGGGCGGTGGGCAACGGCTTCGACGACAAGGGCGAGCCCAAGCCGGGGCAGAAGGAGCGCATTGCGATTCTGGAGAGCGTGATGCTCGACGCGCCCAATGACTCTGCTGCAAACCACTACTGGATTCACGCAATGGAGCCGGGCAATCATCCCGAAGCGGCGTTGAAGAGCGCGGCGCTGCTGGCCAGCCTGGCGCCCAACTCCGGCCACATGGTGCATATGCCGGGCCACATCTTTTACCGCGTGGGCAACTACGCCGAGGCGGAGCACTGGTTTGCCGCGTCCATGGAGGCCGATGAACGCTACATGCGCGAGCAGCACGTCTCGCTCGACGACGACTGGAACTACGTACACAACATGATGTACGCCATTGCCAACCTGATGGAGCAGGGCAAGTTGAGCGAGGCTGACCGGCTGAGCGATCACCTTTCGGCTGCGCGCGGCAAGCTCTCGGCCACGCTGTATATCTGGTCGGCGCGCGACCAGCTGGCGCGCATCGGCCAGCGGCTGCCCGTGGCGCTGCGCGTGGGCGACTGGGATGCGGTGCTGACGATGCTGAGCCAGGCGAGTCTTGATCGGAACGGCGTGGGCGAGGGCGAGAAGACGGTCAACCTGCGCTTCCTGGCCGCCGAGTTGATCGACTATGCGCGCGGGATGAAGGCGCTCGAAGGCCAGGACGCGGCTGCTGTCGATCTGGATGCTGCGCAGGCTGCCAGCGCGCGCATGGACGCAGGGCTTTGGCGCGCGCAGCACGACCAGGCGGCCAAGGACGCTGCAAAAGACAAGAAAGACGATGTAAAGAACGACGACGCGAAACTCCACGAACCTAAAAAAGATCAGCCGCCCATGGCAGTCATCATGCCCGATGCCAATGCCGAGCCGCTGATGAAGTGCTTGAGCATTGCCTCACTGGAGTTGCGTGCGGGCGTGCTCGTCGCGCAGGGCAAACTGGACGAGGCGAAGAAGCTCTACGCGACAGCGCTGGTGGAGGAGAAAAAAGCCGGCTATCACGAGCCGCCGTTTTATATCCGGCCAGTGGGCGAGAACGAGGCCGCAGCGCTGCTTCGCGCCAAAGACTACGCCGGCGCTAAGGCCGCATACGAGGCTGCGCTGGCGGAGCGGCCCAACTCGGGATTCGGCGTTTATGGGTTGGCGCGTGTCAAGGAGCTTGAAGGCGATGCGGCCGGCGCGCGCGAGGGCTATGCTGCATTCCTGAAGGTGTGGGCCACGGCGGACGCGACCTTGCCGGAGATGGAGCAAGCGCGCAGCATGGTGGCTGGCGAGGCCCAGGGAACGCGCTGAGGAAGGTCTTGGTGTCAGAAAAGAATCGGCAGTTGCGCGAACCCGGGGGCAGAATTGCAACCCTGGTCTCGCCCAACTGCCAGATGATCGAAGTCCTTTGCGGATCGCTTCCGTTTTCGCTGTCTACTTGAAGGTGCTGGCCAGGTTGGTTCCGGCTTCCGCGTCTTCAATGACCGCGACGGTGGTGAGCTCAAGCAGGTCGGCCCACTGGGATGCTCCCAGGTGCAGCGCAGCCGGGTTGTCGGTTTCGTAAAGGCTGAAACCACCGCTGCAATCAACATTGTGCCAGCGGCCAAGCAGGGTGACGCCGGGCGTGGGTGCTGCCTCGCCAGCCAAAAACTTTTCGGCGGCGTCTTTCACGGATCCGGGCGACAGGGTCCAGGTGGTGATGAATTTCATGGTTGTCGTCCTCAAGGATGGATTTTTGCGGGGGAAATTTCCAAGGGAATCCCGCCCGGAGATTATAGGGGCCTGCTCCGGCTGGCGTCGTCCGCGGAAAGAAAAAAAGCTTGCCATTGCCGCCAGCATGGGGAAGAATCGCAGCACGGCGCTGCTCAAATTCTCTTGTGACGGCGCCGGGGATCGAGGCAACAGCGAGGAGGCCGCGATGAGTGGCGTACGTGTTCTGGTGGGAACAAAGAAGGGGGCGTTCGTTCTGACTGCGGATGGGACGCGCAAAGATTGGCAGGTCAGCGGCCCGTTCTTTGCCGGGTGGGAGATCTATCACGTGAAGGGTTCGGCGGTTGACCCCAACCGCATTTACGCCTCACAGTCCAGCGGCTGGTTTGGGCAGCTCATTCAGCGGTCAGACGACGGCGGCGTAACCTGGGCTCCGGTGGACAACAAGTTTGTCTACGACGGTGTTGCCGGAACGCACCAGTGGTACGACGGCACGCCGCATCCGTGGGAGTTCAAACGGGTCTGGCACCTCGAGCCGTCGCTCACCGACGCGGAGACGGTGTACGCGGGCGTGGAGGATGCGGCTCTGTTCAAGTCCACCGACGGCGGCGTTAGCTGGAGCGAACTGGCTGGCCTGCGCGGCCACGGCAGCGGGCCCAACTGGCAGCCCGGCGCGGGCGGCATGTGCCTGCATACCATCATTCTGGATCCCGCCAATCAGCAGCGGATGTACATCGCCATCTCGGCTGCGGGGGCGTTCCGCACGGACGACGCAGGCTGTACCTGGAAGCCGATCAACAAGGGGCTGGTCTCAAACTTCATGCCCAACCCCACGGCCGAGGTGGGCCACTGTGTGCACCATGTGGCCATGCATCGAACGCGGCCGGATGTGCTGTTCATGCAGAAGCACTGGGACGTGATGCGCTCCGACGATGCGGGCGAGAGCTGGCATGAGGTGAGCGGAAATCTGCCTACGGATTTCGGCTTCGCCATCGATGTGCACGCGCACGAGCCGGAGACGCTCTATGTGGTGCCGATCAAGAGCGATTCCGAGCATTTTGTTCCCGACGGCAAGTTGCGCGTTTACCGCAGCCGCAGCGGAGGAAACGAGTGGGAGCCGTTGACTGCGGGTCTGCCGCAGCAGGACTGCTATGTGAACGTGCTGCGCGATGCAATGGCAGTGGACACGCTCGACGAATGCGGAGTCTACTTCGGGACTTCGGGCGGACAGGTCTACGCGTCCTCGGATGCGGGCGATCACTGGGCGCCGATTGTACGCGATCTGCCTGCGGTCATGAGCGTCGAAGTGCAGACGATCCCATGACTGAAAAGGGCGCATCCGCCTCGGTGATTCGCGTGGTGTTGCCGCAGCATCTGCGGACGCTTGCTGGTGTTGGCGCGGAGGTTGCGCTTGATGTGGATGCGCCGGTCACGGTGCGGCGCGTCCTCGATGCGCTCGAAGAACTCTGCCCCATGCTGCGCGGGACGATTCGCGAGTATGGGACAGGAGAGCGGCGGCCGTTTCTGCGCTTCTTTGCGTGCGAAGAGGACTGGTCGCACGAGGGCATGGATGCGGAGTTACCGGCGCCTGTTGCCGAAGGCCGCGAACCGCTGCTGATTCTTGGAGCGATCGCGGGCGGCTAATACTACAGTTGTACTTGTTCCTTGTTGCAGAAAAAGGGCAATGGCCCGCGCCTAAAGGCCGCGCAATCTTGCTCTCGTTCAGGGGGTTGAAACCCCCTGCTCCCTCCGGAATCTCCGATCTACAACTGTAGTACTAAAGCAGAATCAGAGTAGATGTGCCCGAAGGCACGCCCGCGGAGCGGCTTTTTCCTCAAGAGAAAACCTCATTGAATACGCTCATCGAAGGCACAGTTACTCTGATTCTGCTCTGGCGAGTCTTTCCATTCACCCCTTGGTAAGACTTGCTGTGCCCGCTATTGCTCAGACTGCATTGCCTCCCTCTCACTAAGGTCAAGGATGGTGGGGTAGATCATGATGGCCCCGACCCGAGTGAGGAGATTGGATGAATGGATGTAAAGTTCTTGCGCTAGCGGTTGTTGCTGGATTTGTGTTTATTGCAACCCCGCCCAAGGCCCAGGCCCAGATCAGCGTCGAAGTTGGGGTGGCCCCAGATTGCCCTTACGGCTACTATGACTACGCCCCCTACAGCTGTGTTCCCGACGGCTACTACGGCCCGGAGTGGTTCACAGGCGGCGTCTTTGTAGGCGCGGGCCCGTGGTTCCATGGACCGGATAAATTCCGCGGCGATGTCGATAACTCCTTTGACCCGAACCACGGCTACAACGGCCCACGGCCAAACGTTGGCGAAAAGGCGTCCGCGCAGCGCAGAGACCCAGGGCAGTTCAAGGGCAATGAATCGCGCGATGGGCGCGGACACACAGGCGGAGAGAAGAAGTAGCGTTCAACAGTGCTGCCGGCGAACCTGTCGGCGGTGTACAAACACAAGCAGCGCGACAGAAGTCGCGCTGCTTGTGTTTGTGCTGGAGCTGCGCGGGACGAGCGGGGTTACAATTCTCGCGTCCAATGCCGCTATTTTTGGCGCTGCTGCCAGGCTCGAATCCACAGTCCCGATTGAAGAGGCTGCGGAGAAAGGCATGATCTAAGGCAAAAGGCCCGAAGAGCTTACCGCAGGGGCTAAAGCCCACCATTGATTTGATCGGCTTTGTGCCGGGAATAAATCCCCGGCCTACCGCCCGAACGAGTTTTTCCGCAGCATGTAAAGCCCTGGCGACGTTTTCCGCAGCTTGTTAAGCCGCGGACTTGCGTTCGACCAGCTTTTGTGGCTGCGCCAACTCATCAAAGATGGCGCGGTATTGGATCATTGCGGTGCGCAGTTCTTCGGTAGTGGCTTCTCCCTTGCCGGGGCGGACGGCGATTCCGTGGGCCAGGCGATAGTTCTCCATTACGCGCGGATAGGTGACGGAGACGTCGGCGGCGCGCTGCTCAAAACCGGTGTGGGGATAGCCGCGCGCTTCAAGAAGTGCGTTGACCAGGTCGTCGGCTTCGGTGACGGCGGCGCGGGGATGGTCGACAAAGCGCGATTGGACGGTTTGCCACTCGGCTACAAAACGATCCCGCTCGGTTGGGCCGAGCTCTCGAATCTGCAGGGCCTCGACGCGGGTTTCACGGTCGGCTAGTTTTGCTTCGGCGTCGCGCGGAGATCCGTGCGTGATTACGGCGCGGTCGTATTCCGATCCGAACCGGTTGCGGAAGGCCTTGGTGCGCGCTTTGCGGCGTGCAACAATGGCTGCCACGACGATGGCAACCACGACCAGCAAAACAATCGCCGCAACGACGATCTGCGTGATGGTGAAGTTGTAATACGTTCCGAACATCTGACCCTGCATGGTGTTCTCCTGTCTGGGGTAGGTACGCGGCGGGGAGGGGCAGCGCTTCTACTTGAGGGAGTATGCGGGGGATGTGCAGGAGGTGGCTGGCTAGAATTGACCACGATGCGCGGCAGGGGCGGAAATCGGCAGCGCAGACTGTGTGGCCAAAGATCAGCGTTCGTTCGACGGCGCGCGGTTTGAGATGGAAGTGGAGCATAGGGCAGACGCCGGGCCTGTTCAGCTTTTTGCGGCCGATGGGCCGCGCCCGCCTGGAGAGCCAGTCCTAGTACTACTGTGTTATAAACGGCGAACTCCACAAAACGGGCAACGACAGAGTTGTGTAAGGAGAGAGCGGGCCAGGATGATGCGCAAGGTGGCGATGGAGTGCGGGTTATGCCGTTCTGGACGG
>Ga0302320_10001273_pt1 | contig 60531 bp, 43 predicted proteins | sample Bog_T0_3_FD_202130 | JGI IMG/M metagenome (GOLD analysis project Ga0302320, IMG submission 202130) | Peat permafrost microbial communities from Stordalen Mire near Abisko, Sweden - Bog_T0_3 | ecosystem: Environmental > Terrestrial > Soil > Wetlands > Peat | place: Sweden: Abisko, Stordalen Mire... | reverse complement strand
GCGCAGGACACGAAGCCCACATTCGCGAGGCATGTGACAGATCACACTGCGCATGTATGCGCAAAAGCAATGTAATGTGGGAACCGTCGTCACGAGGGGTGGACAAAAGGTGGACAAAAGTGCCTCAACTGCGAGGGGTAACGCTGAAAACAAATGCCTTATAGGCGACAATCAAGGGTCTGCAAAACCTTTATGCGCCGGTTCGATCCCGGCCCGCGCCTCCAATACTTCCCTTCGTTCAGTTACCCCTGCATGGCCCACCAAGCTTGAATTGGCTGCCCGACGCCGGTTGAGGAGTCGCAGACTCCCATTGGCCGGCAGAAAGCACAGCATTTCGAGGCAGGCTCTCTACACTGACGTCAGAGGACGGCCTTGAATCGCGTCCGGGTGATCCAGATCACAGCAAAACTGCCTTCTTGTGGTACGCTCAAGCTCATGTTGAGAGGCGTTTTCCAGCGGGCAGCGGTAGCCACCCTATTGATGGGCGCCATGCTTGCGCCGCCTGGAACCTGCCTGCAACGGACGCACAAGACGGCGCATCGTTGCTGCGCAGCCGCTTCCAGGGGCCACAAGACAGTTCAGACTGACTGCTGCACTGCTCGCGCGCCTCTCCCGGCCGTTGTTGTTGCGCCGAACCTTCCCATTTCGCCCTCTGTAACGGTTGCTCAGAAGTTCATCTCTACGAACGAACCTTCCTTGCCGGGCGAACTTCCGGCATCGGCAATCATCCCTCCGCAGTCTCCGCCAACGGGCGCATTCATCCTTAGAATCTAACTCTTCACTCTCATCGCGGCTGTCCGGGATGCGCATTTCCGCGCCCTGGCGTATTTCTCAAGCCCTTTCACATGGAGTTGAAGAGTGAAACCATTTTGTGTTGTAGCGCCGTGTTTATTGGCGCTGTCGGTCGTCTGTTTCGCACAGACTGAGCCGCCTCCTGTCGTTTCCACGCAGCCGGCATTGGCGCCGTTGTCTGTGGATGAGGCGGTGGCTGAGGCCCTGCAAGCCAACCCTGAAATCCAGGCGTCGGCGCGCCGGTTGTCGCTGGCGCAGCTTAAGACTGCCACCGCACGCAGCCTCGACGATCCCCTGCTGATGGTGCGCGATTGGGATACGCCGCTGCGCAAGCCATGGGACCTGAACCAGGCGCAGGCCATGTTCAGCATGCAGCAGACCTTCCTGAGCAAAGAGAAGAAGGATGTGCGTGCCAAGGTTGCAGGCGACGACGTGGAAGTGGCGGCCGGCGACCTCGAATCCCTGCGTCAGGCTGTGGCGGCGGACGTGCGCAAGGCATGCGCCGACCTGAAGCGCAACGCCGACGAGATGAAGCTGCACGACCGGCAGGCGGCGCTCTTGAAAGAGGCCCTGGCAGCGGAGCTTGCTCAATACGCAACGGGCAAGTTGGCTCAGGCCGATGTACTGCGTGCGCAGATGGCCATGACGCGGCTCAGCGAGCACCTGATTGAACTGGAAGAAGAACGCGATGAAGCGCGGGCAGAGCTGAATTCGCTTCTCGGGCGCCAACCGGACGAGCCAGTCGAGATTGAAGGCGGCTACGCCGTCCCGGTGGAACTGCCGGCCACAGAAGAACTGGAGCGGTTGGCCTTCGATCATCGGCCGGAGCTGGCTGCGCTGCGCAAGCTGATTGCCAAGTCCCAGGATCAGGGCCAGGCCACGCGGTTGGCCATGAAGCCGGACTTCACGGTAGCCCTTGGCTACATGCTGATGCCGGCCGGTTCGCCCTCGCGCAACGCCTATATGGCTGAATTGACCATGAACCTTCCCTGGTTGAATCGCGATCGCCATGACGGCGAGGCCCGGCAAGCCGATGCGGCAACCGCGGTGGCGCAAGCCGAACTCGACGCCAGGGCCTCGGCTGTGTTCCTTGAAGTCCGGCAGGCGCAGATCGCCATACTGTCGGCTGAGAAGCGAGTCAAGGTCTATCGCGACACGCTGCTTCCACAGGCTGGTGCAGCCTTCAAAGCCTCGACAGCCGCATACGAAAACAACCGCGTGGAGTTTGGGGCTCTGATCGACAGCCAGAACCTGCTGCTGGACATTCAGACCGCCTACTACAAGGCATCTTCCGCCGCGGATGCGGGAATTGCCCAGTTGGAACGCGCCACAGGCGCATCGATCGCCGCCCAATCCGGAACAGAGAGGACAAACCAATGACTGCAAAGGAAACCAAGCTGATCGCCCTGGGTGCTGGCGCCGGGATACTCATCGCCGCGCTGGTTGTAGGGGTGCTTTCCGCGAGGGGAGCGCATTTCTTTCCGTTCGAGGCAGTCGCTGCGGTACGATCTGCCGCAACCGCACAGCCTGGGCCCGGCGCAGACACGGCCTCCGGAACGCAGCCCGGAGCCACGGTTGAACTTACTCCCGCGGAGATCACAGCGGCGGGGGTTCAGGTGGCCGCAGTCCGCACCGCTGAATTGAAGACGGACATTGCAGCATTTGGCCGGGTGGAACAGCCGGAAGCGCAGCTTGCCGTAGTTAGCGCACGCATCGGTGGGCGCGTGGACAAACTCTATGTGCAATACACCGGGGAGCGCGTCCGGAGCGGCCAGCCGGTTGCCGACATCTACAGCCCGGAAGTGGCAACCGCCATCGAGGAATATCGCCTGGCCCAGGAGAACCGTAACGGGCTCCGCCAATCGGACGATCCCTATGCACGCACACAAGCGGATGCGCTGGTAAAGGCAAGCCAACACAAGCTGGAACTTTGGGGCATTCGTCAAAGTCAAGTGGACGCGCCGGAAACCGCGGGCGTGCCCCACGTGACCATCTACGGCAATGCCTCCGGGACTGTGGTCGATCGCAAGGTCACGCAAGGGCAATATGTCAACGCGGGCGACACCCTGTTCACAGTCGCAGATCTCAGCCAGGTGTGGATCAAGGCCGATGTGTATGAGGAGCAACTGCCGCTGATTCGCCAGGGGCAAGAGGTAGACATCGCGGCTGAGTCGCTGCCCAACCAGACACTGCATGGTCACGTGGACTTCATTGAACCCGCCGCCAACCAGCAGACGCGCACTGTGCCGGTTCACGTGCACGTGGGGAATCCGGGCATGCGCCTGTTGCCCGGCATGTTCGTCAACGCAACATTTGTCAGCCGTGCGGCGGCGCCGTCGATCGTGGTTCCGCGTTCCGCGGTGCTGGATACCGGCACGCGCAAGATTGTCTATCTTGCCCGGCCGAACGGCGTTTTCGAGGCACGCGAGGTAGAGGTCGGCGCGGCAACCGAAGACCTGTTTCCAGTGTCGAAAGGCTTGGCGATGGGCGACAAGGTGGTGCTGAACGGCAACTTCCTCATCGACTCGCAAGCTCAACTCGGCTCTGGAATGTCCGGGCTCTATGGCGGGTCGAAGGAGTTTGCCGCCGGGCAGCAGGCACAACCGGCTCCGCCTTCATCCGCGGGCAAGGGCGCAGAGCCAGGCGCGGTCAAACTCGACTTCCACGCAGACGCTGACCCGCTGAAGGCCGGCGAGGACAACACGTTCCACGCCACGCTCACGGATGCAAGTGGAAAGCCCATCGCCGATGCACAGGTAAAAGCGACGCTGGTGATGCCGGGGATGCCTTCCATGAATATGCCGGAGATGAAGAGTTCCTTCGAGCTGAAGTGGTTGGCGAGCCGCCAGATGTATGTGGGCAAGGGCCAGCCGGGGATGACGGGAACCTGGAGCGTGCTTGTGGAGGCGCGCCGCGGCGGCAGCGTGGTGGCCTCACTGCACACGCACCTGAGCGCGAGGTAGGAGAGGCCATGATCAACCGCATAATCGAATTCTCCATGAAGAACCGCTGGCTCATCCTGGGCATCTATGCCGGGCTGGCGGTCTGGGGTTACTGGGCACTGTTGCACACGCCCATCGACGCCATTCCCGACCTGAGCGAGAACCAGGTCATCGTCTTCACCGAGTGGCAGGGCCGCAGTCCACAGGAGGTGGAAGACCAGATCACATACCCGCTGACTGCCAACCTACAAGGGCTTCCCCACGTGCGCACGGTTCGGTCTTCGTCGGCCTTTGGCTTCTCGATGGTCAACGTGATCTTCGAGGATTCCGTGGACACCTACTTTGCCCGGACCCGCGTGCTGGAGAGGCTGAGCCTGGCCGGCAGCTTTCTGCCCGCGGGCGTCACGCCCATGATGGGGCCGGATGCAACCGGTGTGGGCCAGGTTTTCTGGTACACGGTCGAGGGGCCTTACGACAGCGGCACGCTTCACTCCATCCAGGACTGGTTTATCAAGTACCAGCTCAACTCCGTTCCCGGCGTGGCGGAGGTCGCCAGCGTGGGCGGATTCGTGAAGCAGTACCAGATTGACCTGGACCCCATCAAGCTGCGGGCCTACAACGTCGCTCTCAAAGACGTGGTTTCAGCGGTGGAGCGAAGCAACAACAACGTCGGTGCCAAGGTGGTGGAGGCCGGCGACACGGAAGAGATGGTGCGCGGTATTGGCCTGATTCGCGGCCTCAAAGACATTGAGGACATCTCTCTCGGGGCCTTCAACGGAACACCCGTGACTGTGGGCAACGTGGGAAGCGTGCAGCTGGGTCCCGAGTTCCGCAGGGGGGTTCTGGACAAGGATGGCAAGGAAGCGGTGGGCGGGGTGGTGGTCATCCGCTATGGCGCCAATGCGCGGGAAGTAATCGAGGCAATCAAGAAGAAGATCGGCGAAATCCAGCCGGGACTTCCGCCGGGTGTTACCATCGTCCCCTTCTACGACCGCAGCATTCTGATCGATCACGCAGTAGACACGCTGCGCCACGCGTTAATTGAAGAGCTGATTCTGGTCACGCTGGCGCATGTGTTGTTTCTTTGGCACTTCCGCAGCATTCTGGTGGTCACCATCCCGTTGCCTCTCGCAGTCCTCGGCGCGTTCCTGTTCATGAAGGGCGCGGGCATCTCTTCGAACATCATGTCGCTGGGCGGAATCGCCATCGCCATCGGCGTTCTCGTGGACGCGGGAATCGTGATGACCGAGAACGTGATTCGTCAGGCCGAGCAGTATGAGAAAGAGCACGGAAACTATCGCGACCACATCTGGGAGATCACGCTGAAAGCTGCGCGCCTTGTGGGCCGGCCCATCTCGTTTTCCATGGTCATCATCATCCTTGCGTTCGTTCCGGTGTTCGCGCTCACCGGCATGGAGGGCAAGATGTTCCACCCGCTGGCCTTCACCAAGACCTTTGCCATGGTGGGGTCCACCATCATGGCCATCACGCTGGTGCCTGTTCTGTGCACCTTCCTCATTCGCGGCAAACTGCATCGCGAAGACGAGAACCCGCTGATGCGTGTGCTTGGGGCTATCTATCGTCCGGTGCTCAAGTGGGCGCTCAGGCACGGGGCCATCACGCTGGGCGCAGCACTGGCCTTATTCTGCGCAGCCATCTACACGGCAACAACCATTGGGTCAGAGTTCATGCCGCCTCTCGATGAAGAGACCGCATTGTTCATGCCCATCTCCGATCCGCGCATCTCGCTCACCGAGGCGACCAGGATTCTTCGCCAGCAGGACGCGATGATTGCCGCTGACCCGGCGGTCGCCATGGTTGTGGGCAAGGTCGGCCGCGCAGAGACCTCGACCGATCCGGCGCCTGTGAACATGAGCGAAACCACCATCACCTTCAAGCCAAGAGACCAATGGTCAAAGGGCCTAACCAAGGACGCAATCGTTGCGCGGCTCGATGAGAAGCTGCAGGTTCCCGGAATCACCAACATCTGGACGCAGCCCATCCGCAACCGCATCGACATGCTCTCCACCGGCATTCGCACGCAGATCGGCATCAAGGTCTTTGGACCCGACCTGCGTGTGATTGAGGCCAAGTCCGAGGAGATCAAGGAGGTTGTTGCCCAGGTCCCTGGCGCGGTCGATCTCTATGCCGAGCGGACTACCGGTTCGCCTTATCTGGAGATGACTGTCGATCGCACTGCCGCCGGCCGCTACGGCTTGAATGTTGCCGATGTCGAGGACGCGATCGAGACAGCCATTGGCGGAAAGAACCTGACCACCACCATCGAGGGAAGGCAGCGATTCCCTGTGCGCGTTCGCTATGCCCGTGATTTCCGCGAGAACCCGCAGCAACTTGGGGAGGTACTGGTATCCGGAAGCAACGGCGCTCAGGTGCCGCTGAGCAAGGTGGTCACTACCAAAACAGCAATGGGACCTTCGATGATCAGCAGCGAGAACGGCCTGTTGCGCGGATCGGTACTGCTGAATGTGCGCGGACGCGACGTGGGCGGCTTTGTAGACCAGGCGAGGCGCGAGGTGGCAGAGCGCGTGAAGATGCCGCCGGGCTACTACATTGAATGGAGTGGCCAGTATGAGAACCAGATCAGCGCGAGGAAGCGGCTGGAACTTGTGATTCCGCTGGTATTGCTGGTGATCTTTGTCCTGCTCTATCGCACCTACCACTCGGCAAGGGAAGCTGCACACGTCCTGCTGGCAGTGCCATTCGCGCTCACCGGCGGCATCTTCCTGGTCAAGGCTCTCGGACTCAACTTCTCTGTTGCTGTCTGGGTTGGCTTTATTGCGTTGTTTGGAACCGCGGTGCAGACCAGCGTGGTCATGGTGATCTATCTTGAAGAGGCGGTTGCTCGGCGCAAAGCCGCAGATGGCTGCCTCACGCGCTCAAGCTTGCACGCAGCAGTGATGGAGGGCGCGTTGCTGAGGCTTCGACCCAAGGTGATGGTCGTGGCCACCGTGGTTGCCGGCCTACTTCCACTGCTGTGGTCCACGCGCACCGGCGCCGAGTTCATGAGACCGTTGGCAGCCCCGGTGTTGGGCGGAATGCTCAGCTCTCTTGTGCACGTTCTGATTGTGACTCCAGTTATCTTCACCTGGTTGCGCGAGAGGGATCTGTACCAATCCCCGGCCAGCGGGAAGGCTTAGTCCCTGAACCGCGCAACATCGATTTCCGACTCACCCGCCACTTGCCGTTGGGCCTCACGATATGCGTGAGACTCCACCTTGCCTCAATCGGTGTGGGCTGCCACTTTACAGCAGAATCACGATAGGTGTACCCATGGCCCGGAAAGCAAAGTGTTGATTTCGCTAAGAAATCAACACCCTGCACGATGCATATCAGGGCACGGGAATCGTGATTCTGCCCTAGTGTCCTGAGTCACTAATTCGCTAAACAACACACTGTCATCCTGAGCGGAGTTTGGCGCGTTGTTTGCGACAAACGGAGTCGAAGGACCTGCTTTTGTACTTTCTATTTCTTCAACGAACTTCTGACTCGGGACTCTAGCCGCGAATCGGGACTCACGATCCAGCAATTGAATCAGCCCCGTCTCCCACACAAAAGAGCGCGCCTCGCCCTGATCGGGACGAGGCGCGCTTTTCTTGGGTGGCTATGCTTTGCGGAATTCGACTCTGCCCTTGGCGATGGGCAGGCCGATGACTTCAATGCGGCTCAGGTCGCGGGTGCCGATGCCTGCCTCCTCGGCCAGCTTCAACATACTGTAGCTGGTTTCAAAGGGCGGCGTGCCGTGCTCGGCCATGGGATCGAAGCCCATGAGCACGGTGCAAACCGAATCGGTGGTGACGCAATTCATGCCTGCGATCAGCAGGTTGGCGCGCACCGGCCTCATGCCTTTGACCCACGGGCCTTCGCCGCCGGCCACGGTCTCAATGCCGTCGATGATGCTGAGGTGAATGGGTCGCGCGGCCACTAGGTCAACAGTCACGCGGGGGACGCGGTAGCCGGGGTCGCGCGAAGAGTTTGGATCAATCTCCGACAGGGCGGTCTTCGAAGGCTGGCGATTGCCCACGTGCAGCATCTGCCGTCCGCCGCCTGCTTCCTTGCTGGGCTCATCGATGCCGGCTTTCTCGCCATAGATGGTGGTGGGCGTGATGCCGAAGGTGTTCTTCATGGCTGCGGTGATGCCGGTGGTGCTGTGCTCCTTGAGCTTGGCAAGGGAGACGTAGACGTCGCAGTCTTCGTAGGTGCGGCTCATGTCGTAGGCCTTGAAGGCGAGGCCGCCGCCGGGAACCCAGAGGCGCGTGTACTTGCCGGATGGGCCGGCGAAGTTGGTGTTGTCAAACCCGACGCCCGAAGCGGCGCTGGTGAAGTCGGAGAGCTTCCAGCCGGCTTCTGTGAGGAACTGCTCGAGCGTGTGGTCCTGCGAGGAGGTTGGGCTCTCGACCAGGCGGATGCGGCGCGCGCCGGCTTTGCCCAGCAGGTGGATGGTGGCGCTGACCACCTCGGGATGAACCCAGTAGGTTTGGCCCTGCGGGATGCCTTTGTAACGCAGCGAGGAACTGCCGGTGGTGTTGACCTTGATGACCACGGTCTTGCCGCCGACGAGTTTGTTGAGGCCGCCGATCTGGTCGAACATGGTGGCCAGGCTGGTGACGACTTCCGGCCCGTAGCTGGTGCAACGGGCCACGGCGACCGGCGCGGTGGGCGCGGCGGTGGCTGCCAGCAGCCGGGTTGAGGGAACGTACAAGCCCAGGGCCGCGGCGCTTGCGCCCTGGAGAAATTCTCTGCGGTTGACGTTCATTCTCATGGTATCTCCTACCCCGGGAAAGGGACCGATGCATGGCCCCGATGGTATGCCAAGGCCGGTGCCACTGGCAAGCCGAAACGACGCGACCCTGGATCCTGTGACCCGCGCGAGAAATCTGCACCTAATGCTGTGCAGACTGTTCTGCCGATGTGGGCAGCCCGGCGGTATACTGGCTCGGCGCTACGAAAGCCAAACGGACGACTCCGTGAAGATTTGGTTTGCGGCATTCGTTCCGCACATGCACCGCGCGCCTTGCGGGAGGACTGGACAATGTCGATACTCCGTCGCGATTTGTTGAAGAGCCTCGCCGGGTCAGGCGCGCTGGCGCTGGCGCCACGGCATGTCGAGGCCGAGGAGCAGGTTGCCCGCGCCACGCGGGCCATGCCGTCGCCGCGCATCAAGGACATTAACGTGATTGAGTGCCAGCCCGCGGGCGTGCGGCTGACGGTGGTGAAGATCACCACCGATCAGGACGGCCTTTACGGCTACGGCTGCGCCACCTTCACGCAGCGTGCCGACCTGGTGAAACCGGCGGTGGAGAAATATCTCAAGCCGTTCCTGCTGGGCAAGACCACGGACCGCATTGAAGACATCTGGCAGTCCTGTTACGACAGCTCGTACTGGAAGAACGGCCCGGTGCTGAACAATGCGCTCAGCGGAATCGACGAAGCGCTGTGGGATATCAAGGGCCGCCAGGCGGGAATGCCCGTGTATCAGTTGGCCGGAGGAAAATGCCGCGAGGCCGTGGACTGCTACACCCACGCCAGCGGCGCGGAGTTTGAAGATGTGGTGGCCGATGCGCGCAGGCTGATGGCGCTTGGCTTCCGCAATGTACGCGTACAGGTGGAGCTGCCCGGCATGTCGGGCTATGGCGCTACGCACGGCGGCGGCAACGCGCTGAAGGCGCTGCATGACAAGCCTCTCTTTGAGCCGGCCTACCAGATGCGCCGCGCGCTGAAGCTGCTTGAGATCTGCCGCCGCGAACTGGGCGACGAAGTGGAGCTGCTCCACGATATGCACGAGCGCCTCACGCCCAACGAGGCGGTGCAATTCTGCAAGGAAGCCGAGCAGTACCGGATGTTCTTCCTCGAAGATCCGCTTTCGCCGGAGGACCTGGGCTACTTCCGGCAGATTCGTCAGAACTGCGCGACGCCGATTGCGATGGGTGAGCTGTTCAACAGCCCGCACGAGTGGCAGCCGCTGATCCAGGAGCAACTGATCGATTACATCCGCGTGCATCTTTCGCAGGCGGGCGGATTTTCGCCGTCGCGCAAGATCGCGATTCTCGCCGAACCGTATGGAGTGAAGACGGCGTGGCATGGGCCGGGCGATGTTTCGCCAGTGGGCCACGCGGCCAACGCGACGCTGGACCTGGTGAGTTATAACTTCGGCATCCAGGAGTACACGGCGTTCAATGACCGTGCGAAAGCAATCTTCCAGGGATGCCCGGAGATGAAGGATGGCTACCTGTGGGTGAGCGAGAAGCCGGGTTGGGGCATCGAGATCGACGAGAAGGAAGCGGCGAAGGCGCCGTTTATCGAAAGCCCGCTCAATGGCGGATGGGGCGAGATTCGCAAACGGGATGGAACGGTGCTGAAGCAGTAAGCGCGCATGAAGTGGAGCGGGCGATCTACTGGCCCGGCCCGCGGAAATCGGAATGGAGAATCGGCAAAAAGGAGAAGCTCAATGGGAAACGCTGACTCGGAGCTGACAAGAATGGACGCAACCGGCGGGTCGTTCACGCCGGACCGCAGGGAGTTTGTGAAGCTGGCTGTGGGCGGCGCACTCAGCGCGGCGGCATTTTTGCCTTCGGCCACCACGGCTTCGGCCTCGGTGCACAAGAATGCGGCGGGGATCAAGCTGTGCGCGCAGGCATCGGCGAAACCGACGGATGAGGAACTGCTGTTTCTGAAGCAGATGGGTGCGGAGTATGTGAGCGTGGGATCGACGCCGAATCTCCGGACGGCAGAGGGATTTCTTGCGATCAAGAAGCGCTATGCGGAGGCGGGCATCGCGGTGTGGAACATTGGGAACATGAGCGTGCATAACATGTCTGAGGTCACGCTTAACCTGCCCGGCCGCGACCAGAAGATTGAGGAGTACAAGCAATATCTGCGCAACCTGGGCAAGGCGGGGATTTATTACACGACGTATGCGCACATGGGCAACGGTATCTGGAGCAGCGGGCGGGCTGTGATTCGCGGAGCGGCCGGCAGAGAGTTTGATATGGCGAGCCCCAACAAGGTCGGCGTATGGGGCGATCAGAAGTTTTACGAGCCGCTCTCGCATGGGCGCAAGTTTTCAAAGGAAGAAATCTGGGAGAACTACATCTACTTCATCAAGCAGGTGGCGCCGGTTGCGGAAGAGAACAACGTGCGCATCGGCATTCACCCGGACGATCCGCCGGAGCCGGAGTTGGCCGGCGTGCCGCGCTGCATCTTCGCGACCTTCGAGGGCTACAAACGCGCGATGGAAATTGCCAACAGTCCGAACGTGGGCATCTGCCTCTGCTGCGGCTGCTGGAACGAGGGCGGCAAGGCGCTGATGCACAAGGACCCGGCGGAGATGATCCGATTCTTTGGCGCGGAGAAGATATGGAAGATTCACTTCCGCAACGTGAGCGCGCCGCTGCCGCACTTTGTCGAGACCTTCATGGACAACGGCTACTACGACATGTCGAAGATCATGGATGCGCTGGTGGACGTGAAGTATGACGGCATCGTGATTCTGGACCACACGCCGGAAGTGGTGGGCGGGCATTACCCGGAGCAGGCTTACGGATTTGCGTATATGAAGGCGCTGAAGAATCGATCCGAGGCGCGGGCCTGAGTTGAGATCGCGCCGGCTGGCACACTCAGCCGCGCAATTTCTGCGAGCGAGATTTGAAAATGGAGCGTTCTATGAAGAGAGCGATTGGTTTTGCCTTGTTGGTTTGTGGACTGCTGGGCGCGATGCCGGCAAAGAGCCAGGTGAAGAGGACGCGCGAGCAGATGATGTTCTATACGTCGAACTGGAAGGGCGATCGCTTTCCCGACGGAAGGCCGAAGCTGCCCGACGCGCTGCTGAAGCGAGCGGCGGATATTTCGATTGAAGACATCTGGGAATTTCTGCGCGGCCATGGCTACAACAACCAGTTTGAATCCGGCTGGCAGGCGCTGCACATTGAAAAGCCCTTTGCCGGCCGCGCACTGACGGCGCAATACATGCCGATTCGTCCGGATATGCGCGAGGCGATTTTGGCCGAGGGCAAGGCCGAGAGCCGCGTGGGTGGGAACAATATGTGGCCCATCAACGAGCTGCAGATTGGCGATGTCTACGTTGCGGATGGTTTTGGAAAGATCATTGAGGGCACGCTGATCGGCTCCAACCTGGGCAACGCTGTGGCCGCGCACACGCATACCGGATTCGTCTTCGATGCCGGCATCCGCGACCAGGAAGAGAACCGCGAGATTCCGGATTTCAACGGCTTCTATCGCGGCTACGATCCCTCGGCGTGGGCGGAGATGGAGCTGACCTCGATCAACGCGCCGCTTCGCATTGGGCGGGCCGTGGTGTTGCCGGGCGACCTGGTGCTGGCCAAAACCGAAGGCGTGCTTTTCATCCCCGCCATCCTCGCCGAAGAGGCTATCAGCACGGCCGAGTTCACCGGCCTCAAAGACGACTACAACTTTGAGCTGAATCGCGAAGGCAAGAACGGCGCGGAGTTTGAAGGCGGATGGACCGTGGCGAAATATGACGGGCTGGCCAAATGGATCGACGCGCACCCGGAGAAGCTGAAGATGGCGCGCAGCGAGTTTGACGCCATGGTGGCCAAGGGGAAGGCGCACGCGGATAAGGAATAACGCGGCGGTTCAATGACAACCATACAGAGGAAGACAGGCCGGGGTCTGCCCATCCGCTACCTGCTGGTGGCGTGGATTCTCGTGCTCAGCGCCGTCGCTTACCTCGACCGCACCAATGTCTCCATTGCCGGCGTGCACATCGGCAAGGAATTCAATATCGACAATGCGCACCTGGGATGGATCTTCAGCGCGTTCCTTGTGGGGTATGCCTGCTTTCAGATTCCGGGCGGCGTGCTGGCGCGGCGCTTCGGTTCGCGGCGGTTGCTCGCGGTCAGCGTGACGTGGTGGGCCATCTTCATCGCGCTCACCGCGTTCATACCGCCGGGCGTCAAGGGAGCGTTGCTGATCCTGATTGTGCTGCGGTTCTCGCTGGGAGCGGGCGAAGCCACCATGTATCCGGCGGCCAACCAGTTTGTTGAGCGGTGGTTTCCCATCGAGGAACGCGGTAAGGCCAACGGCATCATCTTTGCCGGCGTCGGCCTGGGAGCGGGACTTAGCCCGCCGCTTCTGACGGCCATCATTCTCGAGTTTGGGTGGCGCGCTTCCTTTCGCTTCTGTTCAATACTCGGCGCGATTGCGGGATTGGTCTGGTATCTGGCCGCGCGGAATACGCCCGAGGAGCATCCGCTGGTAAGTGCCGGGGAGTTAGAGCACATCGTTGCCGGCCGGGACGACTTACCGAATAGACTAACTGGCCAATCCGCCACCCGGCCAGCAACTCCCTGGGCCAGAATATGCCGCAGCAAAGAGATTCTTGCCGTAACTTTCAGTTACTTCACTTATGGCTATGTCGCCTGGATCTTCTTCAGTTGGTTCTATATCTATCTTGCTCAGGTGCGCGGCCTGAACCTGAAGGCCAGCGCGGTGTATTCGATGCTGCCGTTTATCGCCATGACGCTGGGCTCGCTGGGCGGGGGCGTGTTGAGCGATTGGCTGGCGCGGAATGTGAGCGCGCGGGCCGGGCGGTGCATTCTGCCGGCGATTGCGCTGGGATGCACGGCGATTCTTCTTCTCGTGGGTTCGCGGGCGCATAACACGCAGGTGGCCAGCCTGGTGCTGGCCTGCGGGGCGGGCGCGCTGTATGTTTCGCAGAGCTGCTTCTGGACCGTCACCGCGGACTATGCCGGACAGCACGCGGGCGTGGTTTCCGGCGCGATGAATATGGGCGGGCAGTTTGGCGGGGCCGCAACGGCCGCGCTGACTCCGTTGATTGCGGCGCATTTTGGGTGGGAAGCGTCGTTCCTCGCCGCCAGCGTGCTTGCGACGTTGGGCGCGCTGGCGTGGCTCACAGTAAATCCCGACGCGCGCCTGGCGCTGGCGGGCGGTTCTGACGTTCCTTGATTGAAGTTTGTGGTATCCCACCCTTGACGGAAAAACAAATACCCGTCAAGGACGGGGCACCCAATCTTGTGTTGGTGCTCGCTGATCTTCCGCGGCTTGTGCCGCTATCTGGATTTTTCTACTACCAGCGCGGCCTGGAGCATGGCCTTGGCATAGGCAACGTCGTAGAGGTCGCCGCCGTAGCCGCCGCCGCCCGGATAGCCGCGAATCGGCCCGCGCGAGCGGTCATAATTGAGCGCGCGGGGATGCTCGGGATTCAGCTCGCGCGAATACTTCAGCCGCACGAGTTCGCGCATCACGGCGAACATGTTTACGTCGCCTTCGTCGATGAAGCCTTCGTCGTATTTCAGATACGGCGTCATGATGTGCGGATTGCGGTAGTGCATGTGATTGATGCGGTCGCGGGAGCCGAAGTAGCGGCATACGGCGACGGGGTCTTCGCCCAGTTCGCGCGTGACGCCGCAGTCGAAGGTGATTCCATTCGCTGGGCTGTCCACAATTTCGATCAGGTGCTTCCATCCTTCGAGCGTCGACATGATCTGCTGCGAGCCGCGGCTCACGGGGAAGGGCGGATCGTTGGGATGCAGCGCGAGCCGCACGTTGGCCTTCTCGGCAACCGGGACCACAGCCTTCAAGAAATAGCCGATGTTGGCCCACATTTCGCTCAGCGTATGCGCGCCTTCATCGGGCAGCGGCGGCAAGTCTTTCATGCGGTCGTAGTCCACGCCGGTGATGCCGGCGCCGCCGCGGCCGGTCTGCTCGAAGTAGCCTTCCATGGCGCGGTGGGCATAGAAGTTGTACTCGACGACGGGAACGCCGGCCTGGCCCGCGGCCTGGATCGATTGCCGCACCTTGTCGATCTCCTCGTCGCGTCCGGGGCGGCCGTAGATGGTGTTGGGAAAGCCGCCGATCATCAGGTTGCCCAGGGTGACGCCGCCGGCCTTGAGCTTGTCGACCCAGGGCTGAAGCTGGCTCGCGCTCCACGGCAGCGGCGGGCCGCCGGTGAAGACGTGATAGACGCCGATCTGCACAACATTGCGGATCACTTCGTCGGTGACGCCGTCTTTAAGGTTGATGCCGAGCGCGATCTTGGGCGTTGCAGCGCCTTCCTGCGGCATGCCGTCGCCCAGCCACCAGGGCTTTTTGTCTTGCTGCGCCGCGGCCGCGGCCGGCAAGAGCGCCGGCGCCACCGCCGCGGCTGCCATGCCCTTGAGAAGGTTCCTTCGCGAGATATCGGCTCTCATCCAACGCTCCTATGAATCGAAATGTATTGCGGTCTTGGATTCTTCCACACTACAATCGCCTCCGTCCACAGATTGGAAAGGAAACCGTGAAGATCTCTGACGCAAACCAGCCCAACATCAATCGCCGCCACGTTCTCAAGTCGTCTTTGGCCATGATGGCCGCGGGCGCGCTGGGCCGCGGAGCCGAGGCAACCGAGCCCGCGATCAAGAACGTGAATCTCGCCTCAAGCCCGTCGACGCTGAAGATTACCGATATGCGCTACGCCGTGATCGTCAAGCCCGGGCCGAGCCCTTGCGTGCTCATCCGCATCGACACCAACCAGGGCGTCTATGGCCTGGGCGAGGTGCGCGATGTCGCGGGGCCGCAGTACGCGCTGGCATTGAAGAGCCGGCTCGTGGGCGAGAATCCGCTGCGCATCGACTATCTCTTCCAGAAGATTGCCCAGTTCGGCGGCGGCGCGCGGCAGGCGGGCGGCGTGTGCGCGGTGGAGATGGCGCTGTGGGATATTGCCGGCAAGGTCTACAACATTCCCATCTACCAGATGCTGGGCGGCAAGTGGCGCGACACCATCCGCATCTACGCCGACACCACCGAGTCGCTGGACCCCAAGGAGTATGGGCGGCGCGCGAAAGAGCGCGTGGCGATGGGGCTGACCTGGATGAAGATGGACCTGGGAATCAACGTGCTGGATGGAATTCCGGACACGGTGATGCGGCCGGCGGGGCTGGACAAGTGGGAGCAGCGGGAGCAGCCGCACCCGTTTATCGCGACAGAGGTCACCGATAAGGGCATCGACCGGCTCTGCGAGTATGTGGCCGCGGTGCGCGAGAACATCGGCTACGAGATGCCGCTCTCCATGGATCACCTGGGCCACATCGGCGTGAAGTCCGCGATCCGGCTGGGCAAGGCATATGAAAAGTTCAACCTGGAGTGGATGGAGGACGTGATTCCCTGGTACTACACCGATCTGCTCAAAGAGATCACGGACGCCAGCCCCACGCCCACGCTGACGGGCGAAGACATTTATCAGTTCTCCGATTTTGAGACGCTGTGCAAGAACCATGTGGTGGACAAGATTCATCCCGACCTGTCGACCTCGGGCGGCATCCTGCAGACCCACCGCATCGGCGACATGGCCTTCCAGCATGGCGTGCCCATGGCCATGCACTTTGCGGGGACGCCAGTGGCCTGCATGGCCAACGTCCACTGTGCCGCGGCCACGCGCAACTTTCTTGCGCTCGAGAACCATTCGCTCGACGTGCCCTTCTGGCAGGACCTGGTGACGGGCATCGAGAAGCCCATCATCAACAAGGGCTATATCAAGGTGCCGGAGACGCCGGGTCTGGGCGTCACGCTGAACGACGACGAGCTGAAGCGCCACCTGAAGCCGGGCACAGGCTACTTTGAGCCGACGCCCATGTGGGACGAGCCGCAGTCCTGGGATGACGCTCTCTTCAGCTGATCCGGCGCATGACTTTTGGATGAAGAGAAACCTGCGGCGACGGCTGGACGGCGCGGTTTTTGCCCGTATACTCTAGCCAGCACATGGCTCACCCCGCCCCCATTCTTGACACCATTCTTGCCGCGACCCGGACCACGGTGGCCGCGGCCAAGACGCGTGTGCCGGTGGCGGAGTTGGAAGTGATGGCGGCGCACCACCATCCGCGCGGCTGGGCTGCTGCTTTGCGGCGGGCGGCGGCGGGGCCGGCGATTATTGCCGAAATCAAAAAAGCTTCTCCGTCGAAGGGCCTCATCCGCGCCGACTTTGATGTGGAGTGGCTGGCGCAGCGATATGAAGCAGGCGGCGCGGCGGCGCTTTCTGTATTGACCGACGAGGCGTTCTTTCAGGGCAGCCTGCAAAACTTGGCGCTGGCCTCTGCCGCGGCCGATCTGCCCTGCCTGCGCAAGGACTTCATGGTGGACGAGTACCAGGTGCTTGAGGCCCGCGCGCATCACGGCGACGCGATTCTGCTGATCGCCGCCGCGCTCGCCGATAACGAAATGAAGGCGCTTTCCCGCACCGCGCGCAGCGTGGCGCTCGATGTGCTGGTCGAGGTGCACACGGCCGAAGAGCTGGATCGCGTGCTCGATGCCCTGGGCGCAACCGGCGCGGACGCCATCGGCGTGAACAACCGCAATCTGAAGACGTTTGAGGTGAGCCTGGAGACGTCGCTTGAATTGGTTGAGCGGATTCCGGCCGCCGTCGTGCGCGTGGCCGAAAGCGGTATCTCCACGCCGCAAGACCTGGCCCGGCTGCGTGCCGCCGGCTTTGATGCGTTCCTGATTGGCGAGAGCCTGATTCGCCAACCCGATCCCGGCGCGGCGCTGGCCGCGTTGCTCGCGGAGTCCGTCGAAAGGCGGTGAGCCCGATGGCGATCTGGATCAAAATCTGCGGCAACACATCCTTGGCAGACGCGCGCCTGGCCGTCGAGGCCGGGGCTGACGCGGTGGGCTTTGTCTTTGCGCCCAGTCCGCGGCAGGTCACAGCATCCGAGGCGGCTGCCATCGTTTCCCATCTCCCCGCATCCGTGGAAAAGATCGGCGTCTTTGTCGATGCTCCGCTCGACGAGATCTACATGATCGTCCGCGAGTGCAAGTTCACCGGCGTGCAACTCCACTTTGACGCCGCGCCGGAGTTACCTGCCAGGCTGCACCTTCGGCTCGGTCCAGACTTGCGCATTTTGCGCGTAGTGCATTTTTCCGCAAAGGCCGGCAAGCATGCGGCCGCACTGGCGCTGGACGCGCAGCAAGACCCGCACGTCCACGCAGTGCTGGTGGACTCGCGCACGGCCGCTGCGGTGGGCGGCACCGGCGTAGCCTTCGACTGGAAACGCGCCAGTAAAATTCTCTTCCAAAACGCCGAAGCGCAGCAGCGCCTTGTGGCGGCTGGCGGGCTCACTCCGGAGAACGTCACCGAAGCTATCGCCACGCTGCGGCCCTGGGGCGTGGACGCCGTCTCCGGTGTCGAAGCCACACCGGGCGTTAAGGACGCAGAAAAGGTGCGGCAGTTCATCGCCCGCGCCAGAGCCGCGTCTGTCCGTCAGTAGCCTTCCGCTTGCGGGATGGTTTATTGCTGCTGCTTCGCCAAAACCCGGTATGCCCTATTGCGCATAATGCCGTATGTGGCATAATTGTTCCATGAGTTGGTCCGTCGACTTCCATCCGGTCTTCAAGGCAGAGATCCTGGAACTGCCACGGGCGGTGCGAATTGAGCTTGTTGCGTCTCTCGGGCCATTGCGGGAGTTCGGACCTGCTTTGGGGCGGCCCGACGTGGATACGTTGAACGATTCGCGCTACGCCAACATGAAGGAACTCCGCTTCAAGGCCGATGGAGGCGTCTGGCGCGTTGCCTTCGCGTTCGATCCTCGGCGTAATGGAATTTTGCTCGTAGCCGGAGACAAATCGGGCGTGAGCGAGACGAAGTTTTACAAGCGGCTCATCGACAAGGCCGACAAACGGTACAAGGAACACCTCGAAACTCTTGAGACAAGGGGGTAACTATGACATATAGACCGATTCCGCTTGAAGAAGTGATTGCCGCGATGCCTTTAGATGAGCAAAAAGCCATTGCAAAAAGGAGCGCTGAATTGGTGGCCAAGGTAAGGCGCCGCATGACGCTGGCTGAGCTGCGCAAGGGGCGCAAGATCAGCCAGGCAACGGTTGCGGAGGCTCTGGGAATCGGCCAGATGCAGATTTCGCGGCTGGAGAAGCGCAAAGACCCACGGCTTTCGACGATGGCGCGCACGGTGGCGGCGATGGGCGGGCAATTGACGATGATTGCGACCTTCCCGGACCAGGAGCCGGTGGTGCTTGTGGCTTCGGAGTTTGCGGAGAAAACAGCCCGACGGGCAAAAAGGGCTTGATTCGGGAGCTAGCAATCCCACACCTCAATCGAGATGTGGGCCATCCCGCCGTGTTTTTATCAGTCCTCTGAGTCTATATCTGAGTCCATTTCCAGCTCATCTAAATCCAAAGCCCAGACCGCAGTTGTTTTGCCTTGCTCTTTTTCGTGTAGGCCAATGACATAACCCGTGAAATCTGCATTATCGACGCTGTCTTTTTTGTGGATGATCCGCACACCGTCGCCGACCTTGAAATCTGGGAAACCAGATTCGTAGGAGCATGAGTAGCGGGAGCCGGTTGCAGGGACCGCAATGAACCACACGAGGTTGAGGCGGCCTTCGCGGATATAGGTATCCCGCCGCATCTCGAAAATATAGCCGATCTCTGTTACGCTTTCGCTGTCAACGCCGGGCTGGACGACCTGCTGTGAATGCCGACGAAGGTCCGTCTGTATTTTCCTATAGTTTCCGTAGAGGTGAATCCCATAGGCGCATGGCAGACAGACTATCAGGGCGACAAGGAGCCATCCGACGAATTTTTGCATGGCGCTCGTATAGCCTAAATGGGGAATGAAGACATCGGGTCCTTGACGCATAAAGAATCCTTGCGCGCACCGCTATTCAGGAATGTTGAACCTCTTGACGTAATCGTCAAACGAGATCACTTGACCTTGAGTTTGACAGCGTTCGGCAACTTCTTGCAGAACCTTTTGCTGTGGCCAGTCGCTGGAGATAAACAAGTCACAAACCGGAAGGTATGCAGCGGCCTGGAGATCAAAGTTCCCGGCTGGCTTTGCTCGCTTCACAGAAGACTGGGTTCGTGTCTTCGCTGGCTGGTTGCGGCAATAATGAGCGACCAGATAAGAATAAATTAGTGCCTGAATTGGCGGGAACGCGGCAGCGAATCTTCCCGCATATTGCAGGTCCACGGTGTGTCCGAGAAGCTTGCCGCAGAAATCCCTGATGCTCTGCTGGATTAAATCATCTGTGAGGCATTGTGCAACGAACCCGTCAAGTGTCATGGGTCGACTCGACCTTGATCGGCAGTAATTTTCGTATGGCACCTTCATCTGGCTAAAGAACGCTTCTATTGATTTTAACCCCTGATTCGACTCCGGTTTTTGAACCCTTGCGAGATCGTCATCGAACACATTTCCTAGCGAAATCTCCCGATCGAGCTCCGGGAAATATCCAAGTATCTCCTCCTTATCCACCTCGCCGAACTCTTCAAACAGGCATATTGCGCCCCTTATCCAGTCAACGACGGACCACGGAAGCCTTCTCCCGGAACTCCCCACCAGAATTCGGCACACGCTCAGCAAATCCCTGCGCCGTTCAGTCGGCTGCGTAGCGGCAATCTCTACAAAAACGTAAAAGGGAATCCAGTGGCTATGTGCGATCCTCATCCCGGCGATCAGAGCATCACTGTCTCTTCGATCAGCTAACTGATTGATTGCCGAAGTTTCCCAAATTGCAACCTGTTCCGTGGATCCTATGACCATCCAATACCTTCGTTATGATTATTCCACGAAATTGGCGCCTTATGACGGCGGGCGACCGTATTTCCCAGGGCAATCGCATGACGGCGATGAACCAGGCGAGTCATTAGTTTTGAAAGGGCACGGCTTCAGCCGTGCCGCAGAAAAGCTTAAGATTCGTGTCGGCTTTAGCCGCTGAGGGATGTTTTTTCCGCTTCGGACCCATCCCCCAGGGCCTAAAGGCCAGATTCTCTCCTTGGCTGGTAGCTGGCACGGCTAAAGCCGTGCCCTTTCAAAGCGCCCAAAGCCGAAATGCTTCGTTCATGCAATTGCCCTGGGCGAATTTGCCTGGGTCGTGTCCCTTATCCTAGCCTCCTAGTACACTAGAGAGTGCCCCAATTTTCGCGCAAGAAGCGCAGGAGGCCCTCATGGCATCGGTCACAATTCCAGCAGTTCCGTCGGAATCGCGGCCTGGCCGCTTCGGCATCTACGGCGGGCGGTATGTGCCGGAGACGCTGATGGCGGCGCTCGTCGAGTTGGAGCACGAGTACGACCTGGCCAAGAACGACGCGGCGTTTCAGACGGAGCTGGCCGGGCTGCTGAAGGATTATGCGGGAAGGCCGACACCGCTGTATTTCTGCAAGCGGCTCACGGAGCAACTGGGCGGGGCGAAGATTTACCTCAAGCGCGAAGACCTGCTGCACACCGGCGCGCACAAAATCAACAACGCGCTGGGCCAGGGGCTGCTGGCCAGGCGGATGGGCAAGAAGCGCATCATCGCCGAGACCGGCGCGGGCCAGCACGGCGTGGCCACGGCCACCGTCAGCGCGCTGCTGGGCATGGAGTGCGTGATCTACATGGGCGATGTGGACATGGCGCGGCAGGAGCTGAACGTGCTGCGCATGAGGCTGCTGGGCGCGGAAGTCCGCGGAGTCTCATCGGGATCGAAGACACTGAAAGATGCCATCAGCGAGGCCATGCGGGACTGGGTCACCAACGTCCGGACCACTTATTATTTGCTCGGCTCGGCGCTCGGCGCGCATCCTTATCCCACCATGGTGCGCGACTTCCACCGCTGCATCAGCCGCGAGATGAAGGAGCAGATCCTCGAAAAGGAAGGCCGCCTGCCCACCGCCGTGATTGCGTGCGTGGGCGGCGGGTCGAACGCCATCGGCGCGTTCTATGAGTTCATTCCCGACAGAAACGTCCGCCTCATCGGCGTCGAAGCCGGCGGACGCGGCGCCGCTCTCGGCGACCATGCGGCGCGCTTCAAAGGCGGCGCGCCGGGAGTGTTGCAGGGAACGTTCTCTTACGTCTTGCAGGACGAGGATGGACAGATTGCGCTGACGCACTCCGTTTCGGCAGGGTTGGACTACGCTTCGATCGGGCCGGAGCACGCGGCGCTGCACGACTCGGGGCGCGCGGAGTACGTCTCGCAGGACGACGCGGCCACGCTCGATGCCGTGGTCAGGCTAGCCCGCACCGAGGGCATTCTGCCCGCGCTTGAGAGCGCTCATGCCGTGGCCGAGGCGCTGCGCATCGCGCCCACCATGGCGGCCCATGACATACTGGTGGTGAATCTCTCCGGACGCGGCGACAAGGATATGGGCATCCTGGCGCGCGAGTTGAAGATCCAGGGCGCGTGAGGAATGTGCGTCGGGATAGGCCGCGGAACGGGCCGGAGTGGCTGCGTTTTCTGGATAAAAGCAGCGAGTTAGCCACCGCTTCGCGGTGATAGCAAGTTAGCAAGTCAGCGGATTCTTCGATGGCGATTGGTTTCGAACGAAAACCCGGATTGGTTGTGTATCTTACGGCCGGCGACCCCAGCCTCGATGCCACGCGCGCTGTCGCGGTTGCGGCCATTGACGCCGGGGCCGACGTGATCGAGCTGGGCGTGCCCTTCAGCGATCCGCTGGCGGACGGCCCGGTGATCCAGCGCGCCATGGAGCGGGCTCTTGCGCATGCCGCGGGACAATACGGTGTCCGGCTGAAGGACGTGCTGAAGCTCGCCGGCGAGGTTCGCGCCGAGCGGCCGGGAGCGGGGCTGGTGATCTTCAGCTATCTCAATCCGATTTTGCGCTACGGGATGCACAAGTTTGCCGATGAAGCGGCTGCGGCCGGCGTGGATGGCGTGCTGGTGACCGACATGATTGTGGAAGAGGCGGGCGAGTACCTGGCCGAGATGGAGCGCGTGAAGCTTGCGCCGATTTTTCTCGCCGCGCCGACGAGTTCCGATGAGCGGCTTGAGGCCATCGCGACGCACTCCAAGGGGTTTGTTTACGCCATCTCGCGCGTGGGGATTACCGGCACGCAGCAGAGCCTGACCTCCGATGCGGCGTCTCTCGTGGCCCGCATCCGGCGTTTTTCGAGACCCGACGGGAGTAGGCTGCCGGTGGCCGTGGGTTTCGGCATCTCCAATAGCGAACACGTGGCGCAAGTTGCACAGTTCGCGGATGCGGCGGTGGTCGGCAGCGCGATTGTGGAGTTGATTGAGAACTCCACGGCCGAGAGTGCGCCCGGCGCAGTGGCCCGATTTATCAAGGGCCTGCGCGCGCCCCAGGCAGCGCCGGCCCGGTAAGAGCAGCTTTTAGCTTTCAGCCATTAGCTTTTAGGTTTCAGTCTTCAGTTTGCCGTTTGCCGGATTGAGGCGCCGGGGGCTCGCGCCGGCAAGATGAAGCCGAGAGCTGAAGGCTAAAAGCTGGCAGCTCGGTTTTTCAACACGAGGATGGAATGACGCTGGAAGAATTGCGAGATCAGATCGATGTTCTGGACCGCCGGCTTGTGGAACTGCTGAGCGAGCGGGCCCGCGCCGCGCAGATGGTGGGCCAACTCAAGGTCGCCACCTCGTTGCCGATTTATGAGCCGCAGCGCGAAAAGGTGGTCTACGCCAATGTGCGCGCGGCCAACAAGGGACCTCTGCCTGACATCGAGCTGACGCACATCTACGAGCGCATCATCGACGTAATGCGGGCCCTGCAAAGGGACGAGTTGGCATCGCAGAGGAACGCCCCGGCGCAGGAGCCGGGCCACGGAGCAGGCGTGAACGCGCCCGAGACAGGGAACAAGCAATGATTGTAGCCATGCAGGAGAAGGCCACCGAGGAACAGATCGACTCGGTGATTAACGCAATGGTCGAGGCCGGGGTCGGCGTGCACCGCACCACCGGCGCCATGCAAACCATTCTGGCGGGCGTGGGCCCGACGGCCAGCCTGGACCTGAGTAAATTTGAATTGCTGCCCGGCGTGTTGCATGTGCATCGCATCAGCTCGCCTTACAAACTGGCAGGCCGCGGCTTTCGGCCGGAAGGCACCGTCATCGAGTTTGCCAATGGCGTCACGATAGGCGGCGACAAGGTCGCGGTGATGGCGGGACCGTGTTCCATCGAGAACCGTGAGCAGATTTTTGAGACGGCCTGGCGCGTCAAGGCCGCCGGCGCAAGCTTTCTGCGCGGAGGCGCCTTCAAGCCGCGCAGCTCGCCTTACGCGTTTCAAGGCATGGGCATTCCGGGGCTGCAACTGTTGCACGAGGCCGCACAGGCCCATGGCCTGCTCACCGTCAGCGAGGTCATGGAGATCTCGCAGATCGAGCCCATGCTGCCCTACATCGATCTGTTCCAGGTGGGCGCGCGCAACATGCAGAACTTCAATCTGCTGCGCGAGCTGGGCCAGGCCCGCAAACCGGTGCTGCTCAAGCGCGGCATCGCCGCCACCATTGAGGAGCTGTTGCTGTCGAGCGAGTACATCATGTCCGGCGGCAACTACGACGTCATCCTCTGCGAGCGCGGCATCCGGACGTATGAAACCGCGACGCGCAACACCATGGACATCTCGGCGATCCCTGTGGCGCACAAGCTCTCGCATTTGCCCATCGTCGCCGACCCCTCGCACGGAACGGGCCGCCGTGACATGGTGGCTCCCATGGCACGAGCCTCGGTAGCCGCGGGCGCGGATGCGATTCTGGTGGAAGTTCACCCCAACGCGGATAAGGCTGCTTCCGATGCGGCGCAGACTCTCTATCTGGAGCAGTTCGACGAGCTGATGGGCCAGTTGCGCGTGATTGCCACGGCGGTGGGCAGAGCAATGTAACGTGGTGAGCGGGGCAAGAAAGCAACCATGATCGAGCGCATTGCCATCTTCGGTACGGGGCTGCTGGGTACTTCAGTGGGGCTGGCGTTGCGCGCCTCCGGGTATCGCGGCGCCATCACCGGCTGGAACCGCAGCCCCGAAGGCGCGCAGACCGCGCTCAAGATGGGGGCTATCGACTCCATCGCCACAGACGCCTTGCAAGCAGCGCGCGACAGCCAGGTGGTGCTGCTGGCTGTGCCTATCTACGCCACGCTCGACTGGATGGAAAAGCTCTCCGGCGTGCTTGGCTCCGAGCACCTGGTCACCGATGTGGGCAGCACCAAGGGTCAGATATCGGAGGCGGCGTCGCGCCTCTTCAATTCGCCGGAGCGGGCGGCGTTTCTGCCCGGGCATCCGATGGCGGGCAAGGAGCGCGGCAGCGCGGCGCTTGCCGATGCGGCGCTCTTTCGCGGGACGGTGTGGCTGTTTACGGACGACCCAAACGCCCAACGCTCTCCGCATTCGGCGGCGCTGGTGAAGGGCTGGCGCGAGTGGGCCGGCGCTATGGGCGCAAAGACGCTCGACCTGGAACCCGCGCGCCACGATGAGCTGGTTGGCTGGGTGAGCCATCTGCCGCAGTTTGTGGCCACGGCGCTGAGCGCGGTGCTTGAAGAAGAAGTGGGCGACGCGCCGGAGCTGAAAGATGTGGGCGGCCGGGCCCTGCGCGAGATGACCCGGCTGGGCGCGAGCCCCTATTCGATGTGGCGCGACATTGCGCTCACCAACACCGAGGCCGTCCAGACCGCGCTGCTCGCGCTGGAGCAGCGGCTGGCCCACCTGCGCGAAAACCTGCGCACCCCGGAGCTGCGGGACGAGTTCGAGCAGGCCAACCGCTTTCGCGGCGAGTAGCGGATTCGCCGCTCGGCCTCTCGTTCAACCCGCCCTCAACAAGGCCAACCGCACGGTTGCGGCGACTTTCCGTAAACTCGCCTGGGGTGGTCACCGTCTGTATAGAATGGATTGTGTAAAGAACGGCGCACGGGTCGCTGATGGCTTCGGTTGTTCCTGGCGTAGATGGGTACGCTGCCAAGGGTGAACAAGCAAGTGCCAGCGTAGTGATCGATCAAGAGAGTTGTGAGGTTACGCATGCTGCCTGAGAAGACTTCCCCGCTTGCTCAAGAGAAAGCACGTCTGATTTTCGCTTCGTCCACACTGCTCGCCGTGCTGCTGGGCTGCATCTGGATTCTGCCCATTGAGAGGAGCGCATCCGCCAACTCGGGCGGCTCCGCGGCTGCCCCGGCCGCGCAGGATGCGGGCGCCAAGGCGCCGATCTCGATCGACTATCCGGAAGAGGGTTCCATCTTCCCTCCCGGCATCACGCCGCCTACCTTTCTCTTCCGCGATCCGGTTGCAACCTCGTGGCGCGTCAAGGTCACGTTCGTCGACAAGGCGCCCGCCCTCCATGCGATGATCCCGCAGGGCGAGCGGATGAAAATTGGACCGATCGATCCGGAGACGGTGGCCGACACCAACGAGCCACCCAAGCTGAACGAGCAGATCGCGGAGTCCTGGACCTGGATTCCCGATGCCGCCACCTGGTCGGCTATTCAGCAGCACTCCGTCACCAGCCCGGCCACGGTCACGATCACCGGGTATAACAGCAGCAATGCGGCCGTCTCCGCGTCGCACACGACCTTCACCACCTCGAAAGACCCTGTGGGCGCGCCCATCTTTTTCCGCGATGTGCCGCTCATGCCCAGCGCCGGCGCCGACGGCGTGATCCAGCCGCTTTCCCGTTCCGCCGGACGTCTGGTTCACTGGAGCATCCGCGACATTACCCAGCCGGCCAGCCACATCGCCATCAAGAGCGTGCCTACCTGCCTCAATTGCCACTCGTTCTCGGCGGATGGCAAGACCATGGGCATCGACGTAGACGGACCAGGCAACGACAAGGGCATGTACGCCATTCTTCCCGTATCCAAGCACATGGTGATGGACAACAAGAATGTGGTGCGCTGGAACATGGATGGGCAGGTAGGCACCACGCGCGTCGGCTTCATGTCGCGCGTCTCGCCGGACGGCAAATATGTGCTGAGCTCGTTTGCGCCGCCGTCAAAGGGCTTTTCCACGAGCTACTACACGGTCAACTACACGGACTATCACTTTCTGCAAACCTTCTATCCCACGCGCGGGATTCTGGAGTGGTACAGCCCGGCCACGGGAAGGCGCGAGCCGTTGCCCGGCGCTGCCGATCCGAACTATGTGCAGACCGGCGGGGTGTGGAGCGCGGACGGCAAGTGGATTGTGTTCGCACGCGCCCAGTCCAAGAATCCGGTGGAAGTGGGCCAGCCCAAGGCGCTGCGCTCGCAGGATCCCAACGAAACGCAGATCAAGTACGATCTTTACCGCATCCCGTTCAACGATGGGCGCGGCGGCGTGGCGGAGCCCATCCAAGGCGCAAGCGAGAACGGCATGAGCAACAACATGCCCAAGATTTCGCCCGACGGCCGCTGGATTGTCTTCGTGCAATGCAAGAACGGCGAAGTGCTGCGGCCTGACAGCAAGCTCTACATCGTTCCCTTCGAAGGCGGCGAGGCGCGCCCGCTGCGCTCCAATGCGATGCCGATGAACTCCTGGCACAGCTTCTCGCCCAATGGCCGCTGGCTGGTCTTCTCCTCCAAGCGCCGCGGGCCTTACACGCAGATGTATCTTACCCACATCGGCGAAGACGGCAACAGCAGCCCGGCCATCGTCATTGACAACGCCACCGCGTCCAACCGCGCCGTGAATCTGCCCGAGTTCGCCAACATTCCCGGGGACGGCATCGAGGAGATTCAGACCCCCGCCATCGACGGTTACCGGATGATGGACCAGGCGTTGAATCTGGAAAGCGAGCACAAGTACGCCGAGGCCCTGGCCATCTGGAGAAAGGCCGCGGAGATGGAGCCGGACGATGCCACGGTGCAGACCGACATCTCCGCCAATCTCTATTTGAGCGGCAGCGTGGACGAGGCCATCGAGCACGCGCGCGAAGCCACGCGCATCAACCCGGCGATGGTGCAGCCGCACTACTACCTGGGCGCGTTTCTCTTGTCGCAGGGCCATCCCGACCAGGCTGTCTCCGAGTTAGAAACCACGGTCAATCTCAGCCCGCGCTACGCCTCGGGAGAAGATACGCTGGCCACTGCCTGCGCCCAACTGGGCAGAGAGACTGAAGCGCTGCTGCACTGGCGCAAAGCCATCGCCCTTGAGCCGGAACGCCTGAGCGCCTTGCTGGGCGCGGCGCGCATTCTGTCCTCTTCACCGGAGCCGAATCTGCGCAGCGGAACAGAAGCTGTGGCGCTTGCCGAAAAGGCCAACCAGTTGACGCAGGGTTCCGAATCCAGCGTGCTCGATGCTCTGGGCGCGGCTTATGCCGAGGCCGGGAAGTTCCCCCAGGCGCTCGATGCCGCCAACCGCGCCCTGAGCCTGGCAGACGCCAAGGGAGACAGCGCCGCGGCCGGCGGCATCCGCTACCGCATCAGCCTTTACAGCGCGGAGAAGCCATTCCACTATTCAATTCGTGTCAACGCGTCCAAGCCCAACACGGCGAATGGCGAGACCGGATCGAACTCTCCGGGCAACTGATCGCAGCAGGAGACCGGCGGCGAAACAGGCGTCCGATAAGATAGAAGATTCAACAGGCCGTTGACGTCTTCCATGCCGAATCGCGCAACTTCAACCGCATTGCTCCTGCTGGCCGTTCACTGCGCCGCATCGAGTCTGCATGCCCAGGCGAATACCGGCGAACTGCGCCTGTTTGTGGCGAATCAAAACGGGGTGGGACTCAAGGCCAATGTCACGGTCACCTGCGCGGCCAATCGGTACCGGATTTCTCTGGCCACCAGCGACGAGGGCACGGCGGATCTCAAACGGCTGGCGTATGGCATCTACCAGGTGCGAGCGGAAAAGCAGGGTTTCGCAAACTCCGCCACAACCGTTGAAATTCAGTCGGCCCTCCCTGTCGTCCGCAACGTCCGGCTTGCGCTCGCTCCCGTCAAGACCTCGGTTGAGGTAAACGGCGCGGCGCCGCCCATCGATCCCTATCGTCCCAGTGAGGTGATGCGGATTGACTCGCGGCAGATTGACGAGCGGGTAAGCTCGCTGCCCGGCCGCTCCGTGCAAGATCTGGTGAACTCGCAGCCCGGATGGCTCTATGAAGGCAACGCGGTCCTCCATCCGCGCGGCTCCGAGTATCAAACCCAGTTTGTTCTCGATGGAATTCCGCTCACCGACAATCGCTCGCCCGGGTTTGGCCCGGAGATCGAGGCCGACGACCTTGAATCGTTGAGCATCTATACCGCCGGCATTCCCGCCGAGTATGGCCGCAAGATGGGCGGCGTGGTTGAGCTCAATACACGCCGTGAAGCCGCGGCCGGCATGCATGGGCAGTTGGCGCTCTCCGGCGGCAGCTATGATACCGGCGCCGCGTATGCGCAGATCCAGAACGTGTGGAACAGAAACACCTTCAGCATGAGCGGCGCGGGAAGCATGTCGGATCACTACCTCAATCCGGTGGTGCCGCAGAACTATACCAACCGCGGAACCACCGGCGACTTCGCGGCCCATTATGAGCGCGACCTCACTCTCAGCGACCGCGTGAGCTTCTCGGCCCGCCACGAGGTCTCCCGCTTCGAGATTCCCAGCGAGTTGGCGCAGCAGCAAGCCGAGCAGTTGCAGACCGTTGACAACCATGAAACCATGGGCGTTGTCCGCTTTCAGCACGCCTTCTCGCCCGATCGCATGGCCACGCTGGCGGGCATGGTGCGCGACCATCCCGGCGATCTCGACTCGAACCTGAACTCGACCCCGATCATCGCCGCGCAGCACAACGATTTCCGGGAGGGGTATTTCAAGGCTGCGTGCGCCATCCATTTCCGCGACCAGGAGTTTGAAGCCGGGGCCGAATCCGACGCCACATTTCTGCATGAGAACTTCGGCTTTCAGATTACCGACTCCACGCAGTTCGATCCCGGCACGCCAACCTCCGCGCCGCCTTTCTCCGCCAGCCGCCCCGATCTGGAGCAGTCTGCGTTTGTCAGCGACCTGATTCGCCTGGGCAACTGGACCGTCCGCGCCGGCCTGCGGTGGGACCACTACCAGCTTCTGCTCAACCGCAATGCCGCCAGCCCGCGCATCTCCGTCGGCCGCTCCCTGCCTACGCTCAACATGGTGCTCCATGCTTCGCTGGATCGCATCTTCCAGACGCCCTCGTCCGAGAACATGCTCATCACGAGCTCACAGTGGATCAACCAGCTTGCTCCTTCGGTGCTGCACCTGCCCGTCAAGCCATCCACGGGAACTTACTACGAGGGCGGTGTCACCCAGGCCCTCACGCACCGCATCGTCGTCGACATCAACCTCTATCGCCGCGACGTGGGAGACTACGCCGACGATGACCAGTTGCTGAATACCGGCATCAGCTATCCCATCGCCTTTGACAAGGCCGTGATCTACGGGGCAGAGGCAAAGCTCTCGCTGCTGCAACTGGGGAGGCTCTCCGGCTATGCCAGTTATTCCTACATGGTGGGGAATGCGTGGTTTCCCGTTACCGGTGGACTGTTCCTGGGCGAGGACGCCGCGGCAGCGTTGAGCCAGACCACCGGCCACTTCCCCGACTCGCAGGACCAGCGCAACACGCTGCGCACCCGCTTTCAATACAAGATTGCGCCGCGCGTCTGGTTTGCCTCCGGCGCAACCTCTGGCTCAGGCCTGCCCTTTGCTTACACCGGCGGCGAAGCCGAAGCCCTGGCCCAGTACGGCGCGGCCGTTGTGGGGCGGCTTAACTTCGCGCGTGGCCGCGTGCTGCCCTCGCTGGCGGTAAACGCTTCGCTGGGCGCGGATCTCACCACCGGCAAGCGGATGAAGATGCACCTGGAAGCCGACGGCGATAACCTGAATAACCGCCTCAACGTGATTGACTTTGGCGGTCTGTTCTCCGGCAACGCCATAGCGCCGGGTCGAAGCTTTGCATTGCGCCTCACCACAAGTTTTTAGAGGAGAGTGGAAACCGAACCATGGCGCACATGCCGCTTTACGCTGTGTCCTTGGCCGGGTCCAGCGCGTGCAGGCCTTCTGCCCGGGCGGCCTCAAGCAATCTGTGCGAGGCAGAGACAAAGACGATCTCGGTGCCCTGGAACATATCCCGGGCCACCAGCGCTGTGCCCAGTTGCAGGGCGTCTGGCCAACCGAGGGCGGTGCGGTCGAGGAGTTGGCGCGCGGCCTCAAGCACTGCCGGGTTCAGCGGCTGCTGCACCATGCGCGCCGACTCCAGCCGCAGAATGTCGAGAGCCGTGACTGCATCTTCGGCTGAGATGCTGCCCGCGCGCTCGCTCCGCCGAATGGCCGCATAGACTTCAAGCGGCGCGGAGGCCGAGATCAGCTTGCGGTTGTCCTCGACGGCCTCCATCAGCCGGATCAGCTCGCCGGTGCCGCGGTCCCGCACAAACAGCAGGGCAAAGGCCGTGGACTCGAGAAAGTAGCAGCTCACAGCTCCCCCCGTTCCTCTTCAATGGCCTGGGCAATCGAGTCGCCGTGCATGGCCACGGGATGGAAGCGTTGCGCCTCCTCGGGCATGCCGGCCTCGGCGCGGTTGAGCCGGATGGTGGTGGTGGGATAGGCCGGGGTCTTGGGATTGGCAATCTTGCTGGTCACCACCACGCCGCGCTGAATGGCCTCGGCCAAGACCGCCTGGCGCGATTCGGGGTGCTGGTTCCAACGGAAGGCCTTGCGCGGCAAGAACGAGTCGCGGAACCATTTGAGAGCGATGAAGGCGTGGCCGCCGCGCTCAGCCTCGGCCAGAGCCGCGCACAACTCTTTCACGCGGGCATCCAGATCGGCGGGAATCACGGCTTCCTGGCTGTCGTCCTCCTCCTCGAAGGCAGGTTCGGCGGCGGGGCGGGGCGAGGGGACCGCGCGCGGCTGCGGCTCCGCGCCGTCCGCACGCTCAAAGTAGATACGCACCTCATCCTCTTCCGGCGACCACGAATCCGCGGCGGCATTGCGACGCTTACTGCGGCCGTTGTCGCTGCACAGCTCCACAATCGCCTGGTAACCCGGAGGGGCCAGGAAATGGAGTGCGCGGGCCAGGCCTGGATCGGCGCTGAAGCCCAGATCGTTCAATGCTTCTTCAATGATCTCTTCGGCGTCGGGAATGCTCAGTGTGGATAGGTCTACGCCGTTCTGCGCGGCTTTTGTCGATTTCATTTTTTCTTCTCCGCAGGCCGCGCCTCGTTCCCGTCCCGAGGTTCTCCGGCCACGTCTGGCATCTTGCCGGAGTTCGGTCGCGCCCCGCGCGGCGGTCAAGGTAGAACGGCGTTGGTTCTAAATCTGTGATATCTCTGCTGGATCGGTGCTGACTGCCAGCACTCCCGCGACAACGGTTTATGGTTTTGAATTCCGGGCGTGACCATCGGTCACAAGGCAGATGGGGCCCTTTTGCGAATCTCAGATTTCTGTAAGGTAATCCCGGCAAATTAGCGGCTTCTTCAGCCATCCAAGCCATCTGTCGCTTGTCTCTTCTGCCCTACAGCTATTTGAGAAACACTTTAGCTAAATCCTCTGTTTGGTCCTATACACACCGTAGTGTAACGCAGAATGCGATTCCGCAGGCGGAGCGTGTGAGCAATATTGCTCACCTTTAACCCCATTTTCAGGAAAAAGTTGCACGGGTTGTCATTTTTTTCTTGTCCCGTGGCTTCGTACAATAGAAGTCATGCGCTCTTTGCTGCTGCTGTACTTGTTGGTTTCTCTTGCCTTGACTGGAATACGCGCCGCTGAACCGGCTTTTGACCTGGCCGGTCCGAAGGTGGATGTGCACGTGAAGCGCGGCGACGCCACGCTGCCCATCGGTCAGGTTCCCTACCTGCTCGCCGGCGACCGGCTTTGGATTCACCCCGATCTGCCGGAAAGCCAATCTGCCCATTATGTGCTGGTCGTCGCCTTCCTGCGCGGGGCCACCAATCCGCCGCCGCTGGAGTGGTTCACGCGCGTGGAAACGTGGAGCCACGAAGCGCGCGAAGAGGGCGTTTTTGTGACCGTGCCGGAGGAGGCGCAGCAGGCTCTTGTCTTCCTTGCTCCGGAGACGGGGGGTGACTTCAGCACCCTCACCAAAGCCGTGCGCGGCCGGCCCGGCGCCTTTGTGCGCGCCACCCAGGACCTGCAGGCCGCGAGCCTTGACCGCATGCGGCTGGATGCTTATCTGGCCGCGGTCAAGGCGATCCCGCTCTCCGATCCCAAGACCTTCAAGGAACGCGCCGAACTGGCGGCCCGCAGCCTCGGCGTCAAGCTCGACCTGCAATGCTTTGAGAAGCCGGTTGAGCAGCAGCCAGCCTGCCTGGGCCAACTGACCGCCGGGATGGTCATGGACGACTCCAAAGCGCAGTCGCGGGTGAATCAACTGGCCAGCGGCGACACTCTTGACCTGGTCAACCAGATCAGCTTCTCGAGCATGGCCGGCGGCGGCGCCTACAGCGCCTACTTCGGCGCCATCGTGGATACGGCGAAGATCCTCTCCTCGCTGCACACGGCCCATTTTCAATACATCCCGGCGCTGGCGCTACCCACCAAAGACACGCTCAACCTGCGCCTGAACATGCCGCCGTCGTTCCGCGATCCCAAGTCGGTGGTGGTGGTAGCGCTGCCTCCCGTAGGGGCCTTTAAACCACCGCTGCTGCATCCGTTGAACCCCGCGCAGAGCTATTGCGCGCAGGCCCCTGGCCTGGTGTTGCACACCGAGGGCGCACCGCTGGTCTATTCCACCGCATTCGCCTATGGCCTCACCTTGCACATCGACGCCAAGGGCACACCCATCGATCTGCCGCTCAAGGCCGATCTCACGCAGGGCGGGCTGGTGCTGGCCGGCGCACTGCCCCCGCTGCCCCCGGCAGCAGGAGAACTGACCGGGGTGGTGCGCGGAAAGTGGGGCTTTGACGATTGGGAGGGGCCGCACTTCAGTCTGCGCGCCGCCCAGGCTGGCAAATGGAGCCTGGCCACTGGCGACCAGACCGCCCTGGTGGTGGGCCGGGAAGACACTCTGCACATCGAGGGCGAAGCCGCGCAGTGCGTGAACAGGGTCGAGATGCATACCGGCAGCGCGGGGCCGGTGAAAGTGGCATGGGAATCTCTCAAGCCGGAGACGCTGGAAGTGGTGATCCCGATGAAGGATGCCGTGCCCGGGCCGGTGAACCTGAAGATCTACCAGTTCGGACTGCAAAACCCCGACAACCTGGCCTTGAACGCTTATGCGGAGGCGGCTTCGCTGGAGCGGCTGACGCTAAGCGCGGGCGATCAGGATGCCCAATTGAAAGGCACGCGGTTGGATGAAGTGGCCAAGGCCGAATTGAACAGCATCACGTGGACCCCTGCCGGATTGACCCGGGTGCAGGATGCCGACCGGTTGACTCTCACGGCAGGCAGCTCTACGGCCGGGCTGGAGCCAGGAAAGCGTTACCTTGCCAAGGTACAGTTGCGCGATGGCCGCCTGTTGAAGGTCCCGGTGGATGTGGCAGCGCCGCGCCCGCAGGTAGACCTGATGAGCAAAGGCTCGCAGGAAGATCCCGAGGCCGCGCCTTCGCCGGTGCACCTGGGCAGTCCGGACGACCTGCCGTTGGACGGCAGGCTTGTCTTCTTTCTCAGGACCCGCGTTCCCGCCAATTTTCCCCGCGACGAGAAGATCGAGGTAGCGGCGGCGGACGGCAGCTTTGGCGCTACGCTCGGCACGGCCGACGGCAGCCTTATGCTGGAAGACTCCAGGACCGCCGTGGGCACAATCGATCCCCTGGCGCGCTTTGGAGCTTCGGCCTTCGGGCCGCTGCGCGTGCGCGCCGTGTCGGCCGAAGGCGTGACCGGCGAATGGCTGCCCCTGGGAACACTGGTGCGGGTCCCCGGATTCAAGGAGCTGCGCTGCGCGCACAATACGGTCAAGACCTGCACGCTCTCCGGGACCAATCTCTTCCTGGCCGCGTCGATTGCTTCCACGCCGGAATTCGACAATACCACCGATGTGCCGCCCGACTTTACCGGCGCGCAGTTGTCTGTTCCTCACCCGGTGAACGGCGTGCTCTATCTCAAGCTGCGCGACGATCCGGCAGCGGTGCAAACGCTGACCATGCCGGTGATTCTGCCCCCGACCTCAACGGCGCCTGCGGCGGCACCGCCGGTACCGGCTCCGAGCCAAAGCACAGCCGCTCCAGACGCGCATGTGGCGGCGCCGGCCAAGGTGCAGCAATAGAAGTGCGATCGAGAGGAAACGGCCTGCGGATACTCCGGCACAGGCCGCCAACACCAGGGCCGTTCACGCCCTAATTAAAGTACGCCTTGTTTTTTTCAGCAAAGTGAGCCTTGTCTGCCGGCAGGTCATCGGCAGGATAGATTGCGTTCTGCTCGCACACAGAGACGCAGGTGCCGCAGTCAATGCACTCGTCGGGATTGATATATACCTGGGACACGGTCCCGGCCGCGGCGTCGCCGGCAACGGGCGCAATTGCGGCGGTGGCGCACTCGTCCACGCAAAGAAAATCCTTGATGCATGCATCGGTAACTACATAAGCCATATGAATCGCTCCTGCTTCCATTTGGGCGCTCTGAATTTCGTTGCGCCGCCTCTTCGAGGTTATCCAGCCAGGGGCGCGGCCCTCCGTGACTCGAATCACACTCAGGGAGGAATCATCTTGATTACGGCATGAGACCAATCTCAATCAGCCTGTAACCCGGCCTTTACGCTCCATGTATGCGCTTGATTCATGATGAGGGCATGATGCGGGCAAGGCCTTCTTCTTTTGTCTTCAAACAACTCTTCGTCCAGGCTCGAGGGTTTTGGAATTGGAAGTGCGCGCTGATGAGCGCAACCGCTCGCTCCGCGGTGTACCTGGTGGCCATGGCCCATAGCAGCCTGCACGCCGGAATGGCCGTGGTGCTGGTCGAGATGGCTTACGTCACGCTGACCGCCGGCCTGTATGCCGGCATGCAGCAGAAGGCCCTCGGCATGCGCCCCCGGCTGCTGGGAAACCTGACGGTCATCCTCTGCGTTCCCATGCTGGCACAAGTGCTGGACTGGCTTGCCCACCGCGCCGCCGGGGCGACGCCGCCGGCCAGAGCCACCTTGGCGGTTTGCCTCTTTGCCGCCATCTCCGCCAACTTCCATTTGCACGTGATGCGTCGCGGCGCTTTCCTCACCGGTGGCCGCGGCCATTCGCTGCTCAAGGACTTTCGCCGCATTCCTCGCCTTACCGTGGGTTTTCTCCTGATGCCCGTGGTCCTGCTCTCCGCGGCAGCGGCGCGCCTGACACGCGGCATCGAGTCAGAAGCTGCACTGTAATCCGTGCTGCTCGTTTGTCGCGCGTGGAGGCGCTATTCTGAGACCATGTTGAGGTTATTTCTGCCCGTTGGTCTGTTGACGGTTCTCAGCGCAACGATTGCGCCGGGAACCGGCACTGCACAAACAGCCGGCTCCGCCTGGACCTTTGCCGTTTCAGGCGACAGCCGCAACTGCGGCGACTTTGTCATGCCCGCCATCGCCGCCAGCGTGAAGGCAGAGAACGATGCCTTCTACTGGCACCTGGGCGACTTCCGCTGGATGACGATGGCCGACCAGGACATGGAGGCGCTTCAGCCGGCCGGCAAGGAAGTCTCGCACTTTGAGTATCAGCAGCGCGCCTGGGACGACTTTCTCACCCACCAGATGGCGGCTTTCGGCGCGTTCCCGGTATTTCTGGCCCGCGGCAACCATGAGAACGTCTACCCCATGACGCGCGATGGCTACGTCGCGAAGTTCTCCAGTTTCTTAAGCCGGCCCGAAATCGCAGCCCAGCGCCAGGCCGACGGCGCGGCGGACGGCCCGGCTGAGCCCTGGTATCACTGGTCGCGCGACGGCGTGGACTTTATTACCCTCGACAACGCCAGCCACGACGAGTTCTCCGACGCCCAGTTGCGCTGGCTGCGCGGGGTGCTTGACCGCGACCTGGCTCCCAATTCAGGAATCCGCACCATCGTGGCTGGCATGCATGAAGCGTTGCCCCACTCCACCAGCTCCAGTCACGCCATGGACGACTGGACCTTGGGCATGCGCACCGGCGAGCAGGTCTACAACTGGTTCTTTGCCGCGCAGAAGGCGGGAAAGCATGTGTATCTCATCGCCAGCCACTCCCACTATTACGCACCCAACATCTTTACCACGCCCTATTGGAGGCAGCAGGACAAAGTGGTGCCGGGCTGGATCATTGGCCTGGCGGGCGCGCACCGCTACAAGCTGCCGGCCGGGACGGACAGCGCCTCGCGAACCCATATCTACGGATACATGCAAGGGACCGTCCACGCGGATGGATCGATCCAATTCGCACTGCGTCCCCTGTCAGAGAAGGATCTGCTCGACTCGAAATGGCCGAATGCCCCGGTCGACGCCATCCACGAGTGCGTCCTCCACAATGCGGATTAGCGCCGTCAGATTTGCTGCAACACCCGCTGCATCTGCGGATTGTCCAGTTGTCTCGCGGCATTCTCGTAACATCGGATGAAGCCGCCCAGGGTCATGGGGAAGCTCTCGTAGTCGTCGGCGCTGAAGGGATCGACTCCCAGCGCCATTTCAAGCCGGGTGACCACGATGGCGAAGCCGAGCGAGTCAAGGCCGGATTCGAGCAGAGCCAGATTGTCGGTGAGGGGTGCCAGTGGCCTGTTGTGATCCTGAGCCACCTGCATGAATTGGGCTATCACTTCTTCTCGTACGTTCATATTCCAGACTTGTCTGCCTTTCAAGACCAAGCCGGCGCAGGGCGCGCCTTGTTCTTTTCCAGCAATCCATCCTACATCCTGCCGCTGGAGGACCGGTTTAGCCGGCGGGCCGCGACGGTTGACAGCCCTTGCAAACAGCGTCTATGCTGCGCCGGTGTGTTACTGGCGGTGTTTCGCATGCGCTTGTTTCCCGCGCCTGCCGGCGCCGGTTCTTCCCATTTTCGCGGGAGCGCGCCTCGGCGTATTGTGCCCAGGGCGAGCGCATCCTGCCATCTCAATCTGGACATTCGTTTGAACGCGAGGTAGACACATGAGGGCAATCAGGGGGCTGTTGATCGTACTGGCAGCGAGCATGGCGCTTGGTTCGGGACGGCAGGTTTCACAAGCGCAGACACATCCCAATGGCATCCAATGGGATTTCAACGAAACCTCCGGAGCCTCGGCGCACGATTCCATCGGCAACATCGACGATGCCATTGAAGGCTTCTACTGGAGAGTCCCCGGCGTCGAGGGCAACGGCCTCCAATTCGACGGCTATACCACGCGGATTGTTCGCGCCGCCAAGCAGGTGCCCCAGCTTAAGGGCGGATTCACCGTCTCGGCATGGATAGCGCCCAACTACTATCCCTGGAACTGGGTTCCCATCGCCGACCAGAACCTCGATGACCAGGTGGGTTTCTTCTTCGGCATCGACGCCTTCGGCCATCCCGGATTCGACATCGCCATCGGCGGGATCTGGCAGCGGTTGACTTCGACCGTGCAGCTTCCGGTGAAGAGATATTCGCTGGTCACGGCAACCTTCGACCCGCAGGTGGGAATCGCGCTCTATGTGAACGGCAAGCCCGCGGGAAGCCTCAGCGCTCCGGGAGTCTTCAACCAGGCGGCCGGGGCCGACCTGATTGTGGGCCGGGTCCGCAATCCGCAGCAGCCCTTTCCCTCTTGGCTCGATGCCTTCCGCGACCCCGTCAACTACTCGTTCGATGGCTATCTCGACAATCTCGAGATCCTCGAAGGAGCGCGCACCGCGGAACAGGAGCAAGCGGAGTTTGCCAAGGTCACGCTGCCTGAAAAAGACGTTATCCCCACCGCCGTCTTTCCCTCCGGACCTCCGGGCGCTGGGCCCTTCGGCGCATTCTACGCGACCCTGAAATTTGAGAAGAGCTGGGACCGGCCCCGTCGCTTTGGCCCCGATCAGGATGTCGTGGTCCGCTTCGAGCAATCGCCCATGCGCCTGGTCTTCTGGCAGGGAACCAACTTCATCCCCGCCTGGGTGACAGAAAACAACAAGTGGTACACCGACGAGTTTCTTGAAACATGGGACCGCCCGCGCTGCCCCGATGGCGGCGATTGCGAGCCCATGAGCGACAAGCAGGGCCGCTACTCGCACGTGAGTATTCTGGAGTCTTCCGATGCGCGGGCTGTGGTTCACTGGCGCTATGCCCTGGCCGAGGCCATCAATTACAAGGGCGGCAACGCGGATCCGGTCACCGGCTGGTTCGATTGGGCCGACGAGTATTGGACTGTCTATCCCGACGGTGTGGCCGTGCGCAAGCAGTTGCTCTCCAGTTCCCATCTCGACGACGCTCCGCACGAATGGCAGGAGACTATCGTCATCAATAATCCCGGGCAGATGCCCGAGGACAACATCGAGCCTGATGCATTGACGCTGAAAAACATGGCAGGCGAGTCGGTGACCTATCACTGGCAGCCCAAGACCGGCAAGCAGTTCGATTTCCCCAAAGGGCCGCCGGACAAGCTGGACAAGCCGGCCAACGCCAACATCCAAATTGTTCATCTCAAGTCGAAAGAGAATCCCTTTGAGGTGGTCTGGCCCAAGGGCAATTCGATGAGCACATACAGCGATACCAAGAGCTACTCGATGTTCGAGTGGTGGGATCACTGGCCGGTAGCGCAGATCTCGAACAGCTTCCGGTTGGCCGTTACGCCCGACCGGCCCTCGCACGCCTCGCTCTCTCACATCTACTGGGATCCGATCGACCGCACCGAAGACACGATGACCAAACTGCTGCTCTGCGGCCTCACCAGCCCCGACGCTCCTGGTGTGGTCACGCTGGCCAAGTCGTGGCTCTCGCCCGCGCCCATCGCGGCCGCCGGCCAGGGGGTGACCGGGCAGCAATACGATCCCGCGCAGAGGGCATTCGTCGTCCATCGCGACGCCGCGGCCGCCCCGTCCACGCTCACCGTCACGCTGGCCGCCAGCAGCGACAACCCGCTGGTCAACCCGGCCCTGGTCGTTGAAAACTGGCCCGGTCGCGCCAGCGTGCGCATCAACGGAAAAGCGGTCTCCGGCAAGGACCACGTGCGGATCGGCACGTCGAACAACGAGGGCGCTGCTAACCTGATCGTCTGGTTCAAGCTGGAGGCCAACGCCAAAACCGTCATTCAGCTCGACCCGCTGCCGGAGTAAGACAGGCTCCTCCTGAAGACCGCTTCATTCAAGCGGCCTTTGGAGACTCGCGGGAGTCTCTGCGCGGGACTGGATGGATTGCGATTCCATCGCGGAAGCCGGCGCCACGCGGGAAAATGTGCGTGAGCCGCCGTTTTCGCCGTAGAATAGGCAGATCAGCCGCGACGTTCAATGCGGCAGGCTCACATGACGGATAACGCAATTCGAATTACGGCGGGTTGGCAGCTTCGAACGGCCATGGTGCTGGCTGTGCTTGCGGATGTGCTTCAGGTTGTCGTCTTTCCCCTGGCGGGCGCGGCTTCGCCTCCCGACGACATCCTCGATTTCGCCGTAGCCGGCGTGCTCACTTACCTGCTGGGCTGGCACTGGGAGTTTCTGCCCTCGTTCTTTGCCAAGCTCGTTCCCGGTGTCGACCTGGTGCCGTGCTGGACGCTTGCCGTTGCCAACGTCTACCGGAAATCGAAACAGATTGCTGCCAGCATCGAAGCAAGCCGTGAAGTACCGCAGCCGCCGAGTGACCCGCACAGTCACTAGGCCGCTCTAAGCTGCCAAACACCGCGGGTGGATTTCCCGGAGAGATTCGCTTCTGAAACCAAGCTCAACGCATTTGACAGAAAGGTCTGCCCCATGCCGAACTCCTGCCGCTCAGCCGCGCTGGCTGCCGTCGCACTCACGGGTTTCGTCCTCTCCGTTGCCGCGCAGTCCAATACCCCCGCTGCCGCGCAACCGGCCTATCCGGACTATCCCAGCGAGACACCCTCCAAGCTGGTTCCGGCAACCACCGGCTTCGACTATGAGCGCCGCGAAGTCATGATCCCCATGCGCGACGGGGTCAGGCTGTTCACCGTCATCCTCGTGCCCAAGGGCGCCAGTCACGCGCCCATCCTGCTCACGCGCACTCCTTATAGCGCCAACCAACTCACGCGCAATGCCTCTAGCGCCCACCTGGCCTCGTCGCTCTATGGCTATGACAACGCGACGGACGTCATCATTGAAGGCGGATACATCCGCGTGATCCAGGACATTCGCGGCAAGTACGGCTCGGAGGGCGACTACGTGATGAACCGCCCCATCCACGGGCCGCAGAATCCCACCGCCGTCGATGAAGCCACCGACACCTACGACAGCATCGACTGGCTGGTGAAGAACATTCCCGAGACCAACGGCAAAGTCGGCATCCTCGGCATCTCCTACGATGGCTTTCTGCCTCTCATGGCGCTGGTCAATCCTCACCCGGCGCTGAAAGTTGCCGTCCCAATGAACCCCATGGTCGATGGCTGGATGGGCGACGACTGGTTCCACAACGGAGCCTTCCGCCAACAGAATCTGCCCTACATCTTCGAGCAGGAAGGCACGCGCGCCAACGACGCCAAGTGGTGGACTGCCAACTTTGACGACTACGACCTCTACATGCAGGCCGGGTCGGCCGGCGAACTGGCCCGCCGCCACGGCGTGGAACAAACAGGCTTCTGGCAGAAGATCCTCGCCCACCCCAGCTACGACGCCTTCTGGAGCGACCAGGCCGTCGACAAGGTCCTGGCCGCACAGCCGCTCAAGGTGCCTATCCTGCTCGTCCACAGCCTCTGGGATCAGGAAGATATCTACGGCGCCATTGCCGTTTACAAGGCCATCAAGCCTCTGGACAAGAACAACGACAAGGTCTTTCTCGTTCTCGGCCCCTGGCACCACGGCCAGGAGATTGAAGACGCCGCCTCGCTCGGCGCCATCCGCTTCGGCAGCGATACCGGAACCTGGTTCCGGCAGAATGTCCTGCGGCCTCTCCTCGATCGCTATTTGAAAGACGATGCGCCGAAGTCGGCGGTCCCCGCGGTCACAGCGTTTGAGACTGGCGTGAACCGCTGGCAGAGCCTTCCCGCCTGGCCCGTCGCCCCGGCAACCAAGCCACTCTACCTTGAGGCCGGACTGAAGCTCGGATTCACCTCACCCACCCAAACCGACGCTGCTTTCGACGAGTACATCTCCGACCCCGCCAAGCCCGTGCCCTTCCGCGCGCGGCCCATTCAGCCCATCGGCTATACAACGCCGCTCACCTGGGCCGAGTGGCTGGTGGACGACCAGCGCGAAGCCTCCGGCCGCCCTGACGTTCTTGTCTACACCTCTGAAGTGCTCACCGCCCCGCTCCACATCACCGGTCAGCCCATCGCCAACCTGGTTGCTTCCACAAGCGGCACCGACTCCGATTGGGTGGTGAAGCTCATCGATGTTTATCCCGACGAAGTGGCCGATCACCCGGACATGGGCGGCTACCAGCTCTCCATCGCCATGGACATCTTTCGCGGCCGTTACCGCGAGAGCTTTGAAACGCCCAAGCCTATCGAGCCCGGTAAGCCGCTCACGTACCGATTCGCCCTGCCGCCGGCCAACCACGTCTTTCTTCCCGGCCATCGCATCATGGTCCAGGTGCAATCAAGCTGGTTCCCGCTCTACGATCGCAACCCGCAGACCTTTGTTCCGAGCATCTTCTGGGCCAAGCCCGCCGACTACCAGAAAGCCACGCAGCGCATCTATCACGCACCCGGCAGGGCGAGCAGCATCGAGCTTCCGGTGGTGAACGAAAACTGAAGGGGCGGCTCTTGAGCCGCCCCTCGGGGTTCAAACGAAAATCGCTTTGCCAAGCTCGTCTCAGATGGAGAACTCTTCAGCACCGTCGCTTGAAGCGTCTTTGTCTTCCTCAGCCTGAGCTGGCGTGGGCGCAGTTTCAACCTCGACAACAATGACCTCGGCAACAACCACCGCCTCGATCGGAATCGGATTGTCCAGCGCCAGAATCGTCTCCGCGCCGCGCTGCCAGAACCGCGTCAGCAGCGACACGAACAATCCGGTCTGCGCCAGCAGGAACATGGGCCACACCCGCGGCTGCGCCATCGAGTGCATCGCCATCCGCGCGGTAAAGAAGATAGCCGCGAGGCCCACAAGGGTCAGTAGCACAAAGGTCAGATAGGTACGGAAGAAGTTGCCGAAGAGAGCCTTCCATGCCGGCTTGAAGGCGCGCCGAATCTGCCGCCCGGCCTTCTCTCCGCTTCCCGCCTGCAACCCAAGCTGCACGGTGTAGACCTGCATCAGATCAAAGTAAACGCGCAGCAGGGCAGCCACCAGCAAGACCACAACCAGGCCGGCCGACCCAAGCAAAAATCCCGGACGGCCGAGGATATGCTTGTCCAGATACGCGGACCAGAGACTATCGAGCGCGTTCAACCCTGCCAGGATCGGCCCTGCAATCACCAACGACACCAGCGTGATTCGCACAAGCCGCCAGAAGTACGCGAACCCCGATTGGAGCAGCGGAAACAACTGGGCCGAACTGCCCGTCTGGTAGCAGACGAGAGCGCCCGGCACAATCAGGAAGTAGAGAACAAAATAAATCGGAATCGAGAAGTAGGTGCTCCCGACCGCCGCTCCCGGACCATCCGAGAGCTTTCCCATGACTCCGGCCAGGGTCCCCAGGTCGAAGGCTCCAGTCAGCCGCTGCGACGCCAGCGAGTGAACGGTAATGCCGGCAATCTGCGCGCGCAGCGGAAACGTGAAGAAAGCCGCAAGACCAAGATTCAAAACGTAGGTCCAGACGAGGGCGGGCCAGCTCTGGAGTGTCAGCCTCAGTCCGCCCGTGAGAAGGTTGCGTTGCTGGGTCATTGAAGAAAACCTCGTAATGCAAAGCCGGTTTAAAAAGCGGTCAGGCAAATCATGTGCGATGCGCGGGTCATCTGCGCTGGCAGCTATACCATCCACGTCAGAAGTTGGGCAAACAATTGCTGCGCTGCCGCCCAGATCGTGGTCAGCTTGCCGGCCGGCACAGTGTTTGCCTTGGTCGTAAAGCTGTTGTTGAAAAAATCCTTATCGAGCAGAATCGCATGATCCGGGTCAATCTCCGCGGACACGACCTTGGCGTTACGAATGTACGTCAGCTTGGTCCACCGCTCCACGCCGTCCCAGTGGTCGCGTAGCCGCGCGCCATCGCTGAAGACAATCTCCACCGTGACCGGCAGCACAAAGTCGCCCTTGCGATGCAGATAGACCGTGCTCCGGTAGGGAATCTGGTTCTTCGCATTCTTGTCGCCGGGCGCGGGCTCCCACCACCGCACGGGGCTTGAGGAGACGCTGTCAACCGCGTAGTCCAGCACCTGCGTACCATAAACGGCCTGGTTAAAGTAGGGGCGCAGGCTCGAGTTCACCGGGGGCACGTCGGCATAGCCGACGGCGACCGCCAGGGCCGGATCGCCGGCCGGCAGAACGGTTGCCCGGCCGCGCGACACCGCAACCTGCTCGATGGTGCGCAGAAAGTCTTCCGTTGTGGGGTGCGTGAAGCGGAACTTCATGAAGTAAGTCCGCATCGCCTCGTCCATGGTGTCGCGGCCGATGATACTTTCCAGGGTCGCCAGCAGCGTGGCCGTCTTGCCATAGGTAACGCCCGCGTATGACGCCGCGTTGCGAAATTTGAACGCCCAGTGCGTCACCGGATCGAAATCCGGCATCATCGCGTACGTAAACCGCTGCTCCTCGTAATCGCCTGCGTTGGCGTAAGGCCGGTCCAACAAAGAGGTATCGCGCCCCAGGATCGAACTGAGCACATTCACTTCCGTATAGGAGTTGATGCCCTCGTCCAGCCACGCGTCTTCAAACTCGTTGGTGGCCACCATGCCATACCAGTACTGATGGCCGAATTCATGCTCGGCGACCATTTCCGTCATGTAGCTCGGTTCCCACCATCCCGTCTCGCCGGTAAACAGCGTCGGGTATTCCATGCCGCCGATCTGCGAGCCCGGCTCAGGATCGATGACGGTGACGATCTTGTAAGGGTACGGACCATAGCGGCGGTCGAACTCCGCCAGCGTTTTCTCGATGATGTCGCGATAGCGTGGCCCCGCCTTGGGGTGGGACGCAAGTGCAAGAACGTGCACTTGCACCGGGCCCATGCTCCCGTTGTAGATGCCGTCGGTCACGGTAAAGTGCGGGCTGGCGGCAAAGGCGAAGTCGCCGATGTCTTCCCCATAGAAGTCCAGGGTTTTGGTGCCGTCCGCGTTGGCGCGGTTGCCGGTGGGCACGCCGCTGGCGCCCACCACGTAGCGCTGCGGCACGGTCAGATGCACGTTGAACGTGCCGAAGTCCGAGAAGAACTCGGTGGTCGAGTGGTACTGGTGGCAGTTCCAAGCCCCGTGCCAGAAGACGCCCGGTTTGGGATACCATTGCCCGCCCATGATGAAGTCCCGCTTGTACCCGTTGCGGGCAATCGAAAGCGGAAACTGGTCATGAAACGCCAGCCGGAACGTGATCGTCGCCCCCGGCGCCAGCGGATGCGGAAGCGTCACCTCCGCAACGGTGTGATCCTGCATGTTGCCGTCGTCCGGGGCGGTAAAGCGCGTCGCGCCGGTCAGGTCGCCAAAGCCGTCGGCGGCGATCTTTGAGATCGCGATGCTGCCCAGCTTCTCCTTCGGATAGTCGTCCGCCTTCTCTGAGTCGCGAATCCCGCCCGTGAAATGAGTCTCACTCGTGAACGTAGACTCGGGCCGGAACGCATTCAAATACAGATGGAAGGGCACCGAAGTCAGCGGCTGCCCGGTCAGGTTCTTGTAGGTAAGCACTTCGGTCGCGTCGAGTGACTTCTTGTCCGTATCAAGATGGGCGTCAATCTCGTAGGAGGTAACGCGCGTCGAGAGCGGCACGGGGGAGTTGGTCGCGGTCGATTGAGCGGCCACCGCCAGGGGCGAGGCGGCCAGCACAGCGAAAAACGCGGAAGAGAAAACACGGAAGCGAGACATGAGGCATTGTAACGCCTAAAATGCGACGGCAGGAACTGGAACCCCTGAGCTTCGTCGCGGCTCACGTGGAAATTCGGGAGCGGCCCGCAAAAGTGAGGTTGCGGCGTAACTTGCGATGGCTGAAGTATTGGAGGCGCGGGCCGGGATCGAACTGGCGCATAAGGGTTTTGCAGACCTAACACAACGAGACATCATGGCCTTTGGTTTGTTGGGGATAGCCTTAAGCACCCTGCTTCGTGTGCGCTTTATGTCCGCCCCCCCAGAAAAGGGCCATCTCGACTTGGCCGTCTGCCCATGTTGAGCGGTGACCTCGACAGGGCTTCATAAGCTTGCAGACATGTTCCGATGGCTTGACCTGTGTTTTGGGGTGTGAAGACGGGGTACATCTGGCGCGGCCGATAGCGCCGTCATCATTACACGTGGTCGAGCAGCATCGAGGCTATCGATGAGGAGCGGCAGTCTCCAGAGGCCACACTACGTCTTTCCGATGGACCTCATCTAAGCATGAAAGGATGCCAGCATGAAATCACTCACGGTGGGGAAGCCGAGCTGGATGGCTGCCAGTTTGGCCGCCGTAACATCCTTGGCCGGTCACCGGACCTGTAGGGGCGCACGCTTCGCTTCCGGCAGCGGCTTGCTCCTCGTCGGAAGGATACCCGGCGTTGCAGGCTTGGCCGCTCCTGGAATCGGCGGCGCTGCCGTTACGATGTCTTCGTCCAGGTCCTTCGCCCTGGCCATCCGTGTCTAGCCCTTTCCCGCATGTCGTAATTCTGCGTTGCGCATTAAATTGTTGGCATGTCGTCCGTCTTGACCCTTCTACGAGTTAGCATGTGAGCATCCTTCTGGGGTGCCTTTCCATTGAACGTTTCTTTCGCACGTCTGCTTCCGGCTAAGTTGGTTTTGGCGGCGCTGCTGTTTGTGTTGATGTGCTCGCTGGGAGTCGCGTGCCAATGGGAATCGAATCGGGGGGCTCAGGTTCGTCGGATTTCCGTGGCAGCCGCGGACGGAGTCGTAAAACCCGTGCATGGTTGGAGCGACCGCTTTGGCGATGGCACTCCGGACTTCCTGCGCCTCACCGATCCAGCCGATCAGGCCGGGTTCCGAAGCTGGTTTACGCTGATCGCCGACTACCAGGCGATTCGCCCCAAGGCAGAGATTCCCAACGAAATCATGGATTGCGCCAGCCTCTTGCGTTTTTCCTACCGCGAGGCCCTCAAGCGCCACACCGACTCATGGATTGTGTCTACGGGCATCGATGTGCGAGTACTGCCCGGGGAGATCATGGCCTGGCACTATCCCGATACACCTCTGGGTACCGGGCTGTTCCGGGTGAAACCGGGCGCCTTTGAGCCGGACGACACGAGGGACGGCGCATTTGCGGAATTTGCCGACGCCAAAACCTTGGTGCAGCTCAATGCGTATCGAGTGAGCCGCGATGTGCGCGAGGCTCAGCCCGGCGACTTGCTGTTTTACCGCCAGTTCGGCCAGTCGTCACCCTGGCATTCGATGATTGTTACCCGCATCGGACCGGAAGCGCGCGTGGTGTACGATACCGGCCCCGATCACGGAGAGCCGGGTCAACTGCGACGTGTTTTGCTGGCCGAATTGCTTGACCATCCCCAGCCGCAATGGCGGCCATTGCCCGGCAACCCCAACTTTCTCGGTGTATACCGCTGGAACATTCTGCGAGGAACCCCATGAGCCTCCGTAAGCTACTGCCCGCTGTTCCGCTTCTCCTGCTTGCCTGCGCCGCAATGCTGCCGGCAGAAACCAGGGAAGCTCCGCGCTCCTTTTCGCTCTCAACCAACCGGACCTTCGCACCCGGCGAGAGCGTGAAAATTCAGCTCGTGGCCAAAAACGTCCCGGAGTTGGAATTCCGCGTCTACCAGGTACGCGACGTCCAGAAGTTCTTTGCCGGACTCCAGGATCTGCACAGCTTTGGGGTTCAGAGCGAGTCGCCGGCTGAAGCCATTGACCAGCCAACACTGTTGGAGCGCCTGCACGATTTCAAGGCGCACCTCTGGTGGCGGGTTCGGCGGTTCTTCCGCGGCCAGTTTACCGATGAGGCCCGCGACGCCTTCCGCGAGGGGCAGGGCAGGCTGGGCAAGCGCAGCAAGGTTATCGGGGCCGCGCAATTTGCACGAGTGCCTTTGCTGAACGACAGCCAGCTTGTGGCGCGATGGAAGTTGCTGACGCCGCCGGCGATCGTAAGTGAAACGCAGCAGTTGCCGGTGGATGGGCTGGGTGCTGGGGTCTACCTGATTGAAGCCACCGACGGCACGTACAAAGCCTACACGGTGGCCATTGTTACCGGTATTGCCATGGTGGAGCGGGCCAGCCGCGGGCAGGCCGATCTGTATGTGGCCGACCGCAAAACCGGCGCTCCGATTGAGAAGGCCGACGTCGTTCTATGGTCAGACAGGCACCAGCAATCGAACGGAAAAACCGGAAGCGACGGGCTTGCCTCGCTCAGCATGACAGTGCGCGGAGGGCCACAGGGCGTGGCACCGGAGGATGTATGGATACTGGCGCGGCACGGCGCCGATGCGGCCATTATCACGCCCTACGGATACGCCTTCAGCACTGACCAAAGGACGGACCTCACGGCGTTTGTCTACACCGACCGGCCTGTCTACCGGCCAGGGCACACGGTGCACATCAAAGGGGTGGTGCGGCATAAAGAGAAGGACGCGCTCGGGCTGCCCGGGGACAAGGCGCTCGAACTGAAGGTCACCGATGCCGACAACAAAACGGTGTTCAAGCAGAACGTCAACGTCTCCGCACACGGAACCGTGACAGCCGACCTGAATTTGGGCTCCGATGCCGGCCTCGGTTATTACTCGGTCACCATCGGCGGGAGCGGCCAGAATGGCGGGTATGGCCAGTCTGCCGGCAACGGCAACTTTTACGTGGAGGAGTACAAGAAGCCGGAGTACCAGGTGACGGTAAAACCGGCGGCCATGCGCATACTCCAGGGGCACTCGATTCAGGCGACGATTGAGGCCCGCTACTTTTTTGGCGAGCCGGTGGCCGGGGCCAAAGTGAAGTACGTGGTGCACACGTCTGAGCATTACTGGTGGGATGAGGATGAGGCCGAAAGCGGCGACAGCGGCGAAGAAGCTTCGGGCGAAGAATCCGACAACTCCTGGGGTGCAACCGAGGAGCAGGAGCACGAGGGAGTTCTCGATGCGAACGGCCGGCTGAGTGTGACGCTGCCGGTACCTATCGACGCCAAGCACAATGACCAGGATTACCGCATTGAGGCCCGGGTGACCGATGCAGCCAACCGCGAGGTCGCCGGGCACTCGACAGTACTGGCTACTTACGGTTCGTTCCGGCTGAGCGCGGAGCCCACAAGTTATGTCTTCCAGCCGGGCCAGGCGGTGAAAGTCAAGGTGACAGCCCAGGACTACGACGGAAAGCCGATTCAGACGCCCGTCCACCTGGCGGTCAACCTGGAGAAGTGGGACTCGACGACGCACACGCGGTCTGACACGCCTGTGGCCAGCCGCGACGCGGCCACCGGAGCCGACGGCGCCACGCTGGTGGAGCTGCCGATGAACAGCGCCGGAAGCGGCGACTTCGAGGTGATCGCGAGCGCCCAGACCCCGGAGAGCCGCACCGTTGAAGGCAAGACCTGGGTCTGGATATGGAACGGCTCGGGCGAGTGGTACAACGCCAACACGCAGGCCCAGATTGTGGCCGACAAGAAGAGTTACCAGGTGGGCGACGTGGCTCACCTGCTGCTGGTCACCGGTCTCAAGGAATCCTGGGCGGTGGTGACGTCCGAGGGTGAGAGCGTCCAGTCCCGCCAGTTGCTGCACGGGACCAGCGGGAACATCGCCTTCGATGTGCCCATCACCGGGCTGTCGCAGCCCAACCTGGTCGTGAATGCGGTAATCGTCAACGACGACAAGCTTATTACGGCGCAAAAGAGCCTGAAAGTCCCGCTCGTTGAGCGAACCCTCACGGTGACGGCAACTCCGGACAAGACCAAGTATCTGCCCGGCGAAAAGGGCAGCTTCGACGTCTTCGCGGTGGACTCGAACAACAAGCCTGTCGAGGCGGACCTGAGCTTCGGCGAAGTGGATGAGGCGCTCTACGCGGTGCGGCCGGACGAGACCGGGAACATCGTCAACTTCTTCTACCCCAAACGCGAGGTGTATCTCGATCCGCAAACGTCGTTTGAATTCTATTTCTACGGCGAGGCGGGATTGAAGAGTCCGCTGCTGGCCAAACTGAACGATGGACTCTTCCATCCGCGCATGGCGCAGGTGAAGCCGGGGTCTGACCTGGTGGTTCCCAAGGTGCGCAAGGCCTTTCCCGATACGGCCTATTGGAATCCCAACGTGCATACCGGGCCGGACGGACATGCGCGAGTCGAGTTCAATTTTCCCGACGCGCTGACCACGTGGCGAACGACCATCCGCGCCATGACTGACGACGGCAAAGCCGGCGGCGCAGTGACGCGGGTGCTTGTGCGCAAGAACCTGATCGTGCGGCTGGCCGCTCCACGATTCTTCCGCCAGGGCGACGAAGTTACGCTGCGCGTGATTGCGCACAATTATCTGGAATCCGCCAAGGACGTGACCTTTGCCCTAGACGTGACCGGTCTGGACGTGATCGGCGGACAGACGCAAAAGGTCAACATTCCGGCCAAAGGCGAGAACTATGTGGATTGGCGGGTACGCGCTCACTCGACAGGCAACGCGGTTCTCACCGCCAAGGCGCTCACCAATGAGGAGAGTGACGCCCTGAAGATGACTCTGCCGATACTTCCGTTTGGCGTGAAGGTGCGTTCGGCAGGTTCGGGTGTCGTCTTCTCCGGCACTGACCAGAATCAATGGCCGTTCAGCTATCCCGCCGGCTCGGATGCGGGTACGCGAGGACTCACCATCACAGTGGCGCCCAGCGTTGCGGGTGCTGTCTTCGATGCGCTCGACTACCTGACCAGCTATCCCTGGGGCTGCACGGAACAGACCATGTCCAGCTTCCTTCCGGACCTCGTCGTCTCCCATGCAGTGGACAAGCTGGGTGTCAAGCCGCCCATCGACCGCGCCACACTCAACGACATGATCCGCGCCGGACTGGAAAGGCTTTACAGCTTCCAGCATGACGATGGCGGTTGGGGCTGGTGGCAGGACGATCCCAGCCGGGTCTTCATGACGGCCTACGTAGTCAGCGGTCTGGGACAGGCCAGGGATGCCGGGTACAAAACTGATGGGGACCGCTTGGACCATGGTCGCGCCTGGCTTGTCTCCACTCTCGCTGCGCACCCTGATATGATTCCCGATCTGCGCGCCTACACCGTCTACGCGCTGGCCACCACCGGCGGCGCACCCAAGAATGCGCTCGACAAGGCATGGGAGAGCCGCAACAAGCTGAGCGATGAGGGGCTGGCGCTGGTCGGGCTGGCTCTCGACGCCAGCGGAGACGATCGCGCCAAAGAGGCGGCGATGCTGCTCGAAAAGAAGGCAAGAACCACCGATGCCGATGCGTACTGGACGGGTACGTACGATGGCCTCCTCGAATATTGGGATGACACATCGGCCGAAACCACAGCGTTCGTCCTGAAGCTTCTGGTACGGCAAGATCGCGGGAGCGGGCTGCTGCCCAAGGCAGCGGTTTGGCTCGGCAAGCATCGCGATGGCGGCTACTGGTACTCCACCAAGCAGACTGCCATGGTGATTGCAGGGCTCACTGACTACCTTGCGGTGAGCGGGGAACTGAGCAATACCTCTGACGTCGAAGTCCTGGTGAACGGTGCGAGCGTAGGCAAGCGGCATTTTGGCGCCGGAGACGCATTCGCCCTGCCCTGGAAGATCAAGACCCCGGCCGCGCAGGTGGGCAATGGCGGGCAGGTGACCATCCGTAAGAGCGGCAACGGCATCACCTATTGGGCCGCCGAAAGCAGCAGCTACTCCGCTGACCGAAAGTCCTTCCAGCAAGGGCAACTGGCGCTCAACATCACCCGCGACTACTACCTGCTCCAGAAGAACCAGCCCACGCCGAGCGACCCGATCACATACGATCTGGTTCCGTTGAAGGGGTCCGTCCACGTGGGCGACATCGTGGCCGTCAAGCTGGCGGTGAATGGGTCCGGCTGGAAGTACCTGCTCGCAGAAGACCCGATTCCGGCCGGCACGGAATTCCTCGAACGCAGCGACCTCTACAAGCTCAACAACAAACCGGATTGGTGGGCTGACTGGTTCACCCGCAAGGAATTCCACGACGACCGCGCCGCCTTCTTCAATACCGAGTTCAATAGCCGCCGCGAGTACGTCTATCTGCTCAAGGTCGTCAATCCGGGCAAGTTCGTCATGAGTCCTGCGCAGGCCGGCCCCATGTATCAAACCAATGTGCAAACCACCACCGATCCCGCAACCCTGGAGGTGCAACCGTGAGCCTGTTTCGAGATCTTTATCGCCGTTTGCGCCTTGGTTGGAAGTGGGTGATCGCCCAGTTCGTCGGCATCCCGCTGCTTTTTCTGCTTGGTCTTGTATGGACACGCCTCCCGGAAAAGCACATCTGGCAGGTGGCCGCTTCTCTCCTGTTTCCGCTGCTGCTGTTGGGGTCTTTGCTCATCTTGCAAGCCGGGACCATGCGCCGCCTGATGGACGACGCCCCGCGCCGGGTGCGGCGGGTGTGGGGCGCGAGCACGCTGCTGGTGTGGATCGCCATTGGCTGGGCGTGCTGGGCGGTGCTTGACTGGTGCGACGACCGGATTCCCCAATGGGCAGGCTATCTCAACTCTCAACTCTCGCCCCACTGGCGCGCAAGGCTCCTCACCTACAACCATATTCAGAGCTGTCTCACATGGATTGAATGGATCCTGCGCTGGCTGGTGGTTCCGGCCAAGATCATTCCCTATGCGGCGGCATCGGCCCTTTGGGGCTGGCGCATCCCATGGATGAGAGTGATCCGCATGCTGTGGAACTGGCGCTGGTGGCTCGCAGTGCTCTTGTCCGCGTTGGCTGCCGTAGCGTTGCCCGCGCATTTTTTCACTGCCGAGCCGCATGGAACAGTCTCCGCGCAGGTTTGGCTTGTCGCGTTCAAACTGACAGGCGCCTACTTGCTCGCAATCGTCTTCTGGGTCCTGCTGCTGGGCTGGTTGGCCGTGCTTTTTGGCCGCCAGCCGAAATATGCCGAGAACAAGCAAATGCGCGAAATCGCAACACGCCTGCGCGCAGCCCGCGGTTGGATCTGGGCGCTGTTCGGCTGGTCGGCGCTCTCTGTGCTCGACGACCTCTTTCTCGCGCCCCTGCCCGAGACCCAGTCATGGGTCAAAATGGTCGCGGCCATCGTCTTGATCCTGGCCGGACTCGTTCTCGCGGTGGGAATGGTACGCTCCCTCATCGGCGATCATGCGAAGCGCGTGCGCATGGTCTTTGCCACGCTGTCCGTGTTGTTGTGGGGGGTTGCCGCACTTGGAATTTCACTGTTGCTTACCCTCTGGCATCTTCCGATTGCTCCGTGGGTCACAGGTTGGGTCATCACGCCTGCCATCCTGCTCCCCTTCGCGGCAGCCTCGGCACTCTGGGGCCTGCGCCTGCCGTGGCGGCGGGTCATCAAACTTCCGCTCAACTGGCAGTGGTGGCTGGGCGTATTTGCTGCGGCCATCCTCGGGGTTGCGTTGCCCGCTCTCATCGATGCCGCGACGCGAGGCGGATCGGAGCCTCCTTCGCTCTGGGGCAGGGCGCTAAGGGAATGCGTGAATGGTTTGCTGGCCACCGGCGCTTTGGTTCTACTGCTGGCCTGGCTGGCTGTCCTGTTTGGCTCCGGTCAACCGCCAGATGAGGAGCAGCCTGTGCCGGCCCTCGCTCCCGGCGGACCGCCAGCCAAACACGGCAAAGCCGCGGTCGATCCCCCGTCATCGGAGAACGGCTAAAGCGCTCTCCGCAACGCCGGAGCGCAACCACTCCAGTACTTGTGCCCGCCCAAAGTGCGCAAGAAGCTGTGCGGCATAAAAGCCCGCGGCTCGATGGGCGTCTTCCGACTCTGATTCGCCGGAGGCGTGAGCGAGTTCTTCATTCACTTTCTCCAAGGTCAGATTCGGCTTGGGTCTCCGAGCCGTATCTCCAGACCAAGCCTCCACCAGCCCCTCGCGCAACCACAGGGGCGTGTGCGCGGTGGCTTGCTCTTCGACCAGCGTGTGCAGAAACTCGTGGAGGAGCACGTTCTCAAGCAGTTTGCGCGCGGCAAGGACACGCAACGGCTGCAAAGCAATCTGGTCGCCCTCCGTGAAGGCCGCAACCCAGCCCGGCGCAAGGTTCGCGTCCCGAAAGGCAGGCGTGGAGCGGTACGTACGCACTGCGATCGGCGTGCCCTGCGCCAGACCGCTACGGCGTTCCGCCTCTTGCAGAGCACGCGCCAAAACCGGAATGTATTGCGCATCTGCCGGCTCAGTCGTCTTCAGCGTGAAGCCCGCGCCTGACTGCGCCTGTCCGCGAAGTGATTCCCACGCTGCCCCGGTGGTTGCGTCTGCCACAGTCATTCCCGGAAAATATTGAGCAAGAATCTCGTCATAGCCACGTCCCTCCTGCGCCATCACCGCCGCGCCGGTCTGGCACAGACCCACTCCGTGGCCGGAACCGCGGCCATGAAAGAGAAAGACATCGCCCTCAGCGGCAACCTCATACCAGTTGCTTTTGATGCGGTTCCATCCCAGCGCCCGGCCCACGGCCAAACGAAAATCTTCAGCAGGTGTCTGCTGCGCCCCAATCCGCAGTATGGTTGCCCGGCCGGATTCCCCGCGCTGAGCCACTTCAAAAGTCTTCCAGCCAGGCCGAACCAATCCCGCCGCGGCCAGAGCCTGCGTCACCTCCAACCGTGAAAGCTCAGCCGACCACTCACTTCGTCCGGCACGCTGGCAATAGGGGTCTGGGCGTGACGCCGGCAGATCCCGCGCACCCCGCGCAGGTTCAGCGCGTTCCGGCCAAACCTCGCTGGCCGCCACCGTATGACCGCCGCAATTCTGATGAAAGTACGCCTCTGCGCGATTGCCGTTGTGCCACAAGCTCTCCCCCGCCGTCGCCAGGGTTGCCTCATGCGCCTGCGGCGTGGTGCGCCAATGAACCCACTGGCAATGGGTCGAGTCGCAAACATCAAACCCTGCATGCCGATGGCCGGGTTGCAACGCAAAGCTGCGGGCCACCACGGCCAGAGCTTTTCTTGACTCCGGCCCATCCGCCTGGCCGCTCTCGGCGGCGACGACAAGCTCCACGTATCGCTCCACAGGCACGTCGACAACAACCAGAAGCGTGCCCGCCTGGGACGTAATCTTCAGCGGATAGGCCAGCGTCACCGATTCTCCATGCGCAGTAAGCCGATAGGTCCCCGTCAGCAGCAAGGCGGTTGCAGTGCGGTTGCGGCCGTCCTCTGTCCAGGCCAGCGAGCCACCGTTCACCCGGACTGCGATCGTCTTCAGCGGTTCGGTATGGCAGCTCACACAAAGCCGAAGCGTCGCCCCGGGCAGCGGCGCGATCGCAACTTCCTTGTCGTGCCAGAGATTCCACATGCCCACATGGACCGTGGTGCGCGGGGCCGTCTGTGCCTTGACTGCAATGCAGAAGACAAATAGGCAAAATGCCGGCAGGGCGCGCTTCACGGTTGCCTCAACGGAGAACGCGCCAGCACGCGCGCCGCGACTCCGGCCGCATCCGATCCGTGCCCCCTTGGCAAATACACGGCCACTACCACGCGAGGCGCGTCGGCTGGTGCAAAACCTACAAACCAGCCATGGCTCGCTCCTCCGCCCTCCGGGCTGGCAGTGCCGGTTTTGCCGGCAATGGGCACCCCGCCCAGCGATGCCTGCCCCGCCATGCCAAAGCTGGCCGAGTCATTCAAGCCCTCGAACACGACCCGCGCAGCCTTCTCATTTTGGTGAGCCCTCAACTCAATCTCCAGCGAGCGATACGCCTCGGCAAGTTCCGGCAGTGTCACGCGAATCCCTTCCACACCCAAAGCAGCAAGCTGAATTTGCTCCCTGGTGCGTGGCAGTCGAAAGGCCGCGGCATTCTCTTGCGTTGTAAGGCCGGTGAATGCCAGAAGTTCGCGCTCACTCAGCGCACGATGCAGTTCCTCTGGCGTGAGCGATCCAGCCAATTCGGCAAAGTAGGAATTGCAGGACCAGGTAAGCGCCTGGACCGCATCCATTGGATCGGCCGCCGGGTGGGAGCAGTTGAGCTGGTGGTTGCCAATGTGCATCTTTCGCAGGCAAGCCACTCTGCGATCCGGACTCCAATCTCCGGATGCAAGTGCAAAGTAGAGGATCAACGGCTTCAGCGTCGAACCCGGTGTGGCCAGGGTTTGGCTTGCTTCAGCCAGATGGCGAGACGCCAGAAGACGGCCCGAGTCAATCTCCAGCACCAGCACTCGCGCGTCCGGGGTCAGCCCCGCGGCCAGAGAAGCAGCCTTTTGCCAGCTCTCTTTCTCGGAGGGACGGCCCGGCATCGCGCGATCGGCTTGCGCCGAATCGCCCGATGCGCCCGATGCCAGCACAGCCAGCAATATGCCCTGCCCAACTCGTCGCCACAATGACTGCATGCCTAAAGTATGAACCATGCTTAAGGAGCGCATGGCTCGCTCTGTGCTTTCCCAATTCCTGGAGCAGGGCCTGCTGGTTTCCACTGGACCGAGAGCGCCCGTGCGTCTCGGCTTTCCCATTGGCGTCGTGGAACGATGGTTCCCTGCTCTCTATCCGGCAAACTTGAATTGAAGGCTTCCATCCGGTTCCGCGGCTTGCTTGTTCGGCAGTCACCCGCTCCGACGCCCAATGCCGGCCTTCCCCTCAACGGCCAGGGCGCCACCATTTCGAAGTGTCCGCCGGTATTCTTGAACGAACACGGCAAGCAGCGTCCTGCTTGAGCGAGTGAGCGACTCCGGTGACCACAGAACACGAACTTCGGGAAAAGCTGCGCAAAATCTCTGCGCTGTTCGAAGGAGCAACGACTCCTGGAGAACGAGACGCCGCGGCTGCGGCGATCGACAGGGTCCGGAGCGCCCTTGCCGCCGCGGAGAAGATTGAGCAGCCCGTAGAGACGCAGTTCAAGCTCCTTGATCGTTGGCATCGGCGTCTATTCACCGCGCTCTGCCGCCGTTACGGACTGAAACCCTATAGGTACCCGCGGCAACGCTATTCGACCGTCGTTCTGCGGGCGCCCAAGTCATTCATCAACAAGACGCTGTGGCCGGAGTTCCTTGAGATCAAGAATGCCCTCGACGAGTACTTGAATGAAGCCACGGAGCGAATCATCCGGGAAGAGGTTTTCGGCAATTCCGACGAAGCGGAGGAAAAGCCGGGATGACGTGCCCGTTCGCCTGCAATTCCATTATCCCGAATTGCAGAGCCGCGCCTGTTGCCTGAGTGTAGCGGAACTCCTGTGGCAATATGCCGCACCTGGCAGCCACTAGCGGCGATCAGCTTTCGATCTATCTCGGCAAAGGCGATGGAACCTTTACCATGGGCCCCGGTAGCCCGCTCACTACCGGCTCTTCAAGCCAGTTGGCAGTGGGCGACTTCAATGGAGACGGCAAACTGGACCTCGCGCTCGCGCCCTATGGAGAGAACAACGATCTAGGCATCCTGCTGGGCAAAGGGAACGGAAGCTTTCAACCCGCGATAACCACCCCCTCACACTCGATACATCCCCATTTCTTATCGACGCCGGCGACTTCAATGGGGACGGAATTGCCGATGTATTTCTTCGCGCCGCGACCAACCAAACAACGCTGAACATTCTGCTCGGAAAAGGAAATGGAACCTTCACCCAGATGCCTACCGGCTCCGCCCAGGTTCCTACGTGCTGCTCCAATTCGGTTTTAGGAGACTTCAACAGCGACGGCTTCACGGATATTGCCTCGCCCGATCCATTCTCCAACACGGTGGACCTGCTCCTGGCGGCAACTGTCGAGGCCACGGCAACCGTCGACGGCATCTCGCCCGTCGGAGCGGGAACACACCTGGTTGCAGCCAGCTACCCGGGAGACAGCAGCTATACCCCCAGCGCCTCCAGCACCACGGCGCTGACTGTCCCGGTCGCGACCCCTGTCTTTTTGCCGCCCCCCGGAACCTACAACTCGGTTCAGTCCATCGCCATCACCGATGCAACCCCCGGCGCCACCATTTATTACCTGGTCACCGGACCCTCGCGAACCAGCGGCTTCCTTCAATACACGGGCCCAATTATGCTTTCAGCGGAAGGTGCTCAAACCATCCAGGCCTACGCCACAGCGACCGGCTTAAACCAGAGCCTCCAGGTCACGGCTAACTACAACCTGCTGCTTCCCCCCACCGCGACACCGGTTTTGTCGCTCGCCCCGGGCACATATTCCGGCGCACAGAGGGTCGCCATCAGCGACAGCATGGCCGGCGCCCTCATCTACTACTCACTCGACGGCGTTACCCCCACCTGGTACTCCACGCTCTATACCGGCCCCGTCGCCATCTCCTCCTCGGAGACGCTGGTGGCCACAGCACTCGCTTCCGGCCATGCCATGAGCGCGCCCGCCAGTGCGCAGTACCTCATTCGCTCGTCATCTGTCCCGCTCATCTATACGGTTGCCGGCGATGGCAACGCAGGCTACAGCGGCAATGGCGGCCCGGCAGCAACTGCCGATCTCAATGTGCCCACCGCAACCGCAATGGATAAGGCAGGCAACGTCTATATCGCCGACTCGGCGAACAGTGTTGTCCGCAAGGTGGCCGCCGGAACCGGAATCATCACCACCTATGCCGGCAGCGGAACCGCCGGATATGCCGGAGACAACAAGGCCGCAATCAGCGCGGAGCTCTGGAATCCTGCGGGCCTGGCTGTGGACAGCGCGGGAAATCTCTATATTGCAGACACGGTCGATTGCGTCATCCGCAAGGTGAATGCAGCAACCGGGGTCATTACAACCTACGCCGGGACCGGGACCTACGGATACAACGGCGACAACAAGGCCGCGACCTCCGCTAATCTAAGCGGCCCTGCGAGAATCGCCTTCGATCGTTCCAACAACTTCTATGTTGCCGATGAGGGCGCTGAGCGGATTCGAAAGGTCGCCGCGGCTACGGGAACCATCACCACCGTTGCGGGCTCCGGTCAATGGGGCTACCAGGGTGACAATGGGCCGGCAACCAGCGCTTCTCTCGCTACCCCGGCAGGAGTAGCCGTTGACAGCCACGGCAATCTCTACATCGCCGACTCGTCCAACCAGGTCATTCGCGAAGTAAATGCCGCCACCCAGATCATTTCCACGGTAGCCGGCAACGGAAACGGTCAGGGAGGCGGCTGGGGTGGATACAGAGGGGATGGCGGCCCGGCAACAAGCGCCGAACTGAACCGGCCTCAGGACGTGGCAGTCGACAGTGCCGGCAATTTCTACATTGCCGATTCCTACAACGATGTCATACGCATGGTCACCGCCGCCACCGGCGTCATCACGACCGTGGCCGGGAATGCACCCTATGGTGATTCGGCCAGTGGAGACGGCGGCCCGGCCACCAGCGCCAGCCTCGACGAGCCGGAAGGAATTGCGGTCGACAGCGCCGGCGTCCTGTACATTGCGGACACCTACGGCAACAGAATCCTCTCTTCGGCGGCCTACAAGCCGCTCCCGTCGTCCCCCACCGCAGAGCCCGTCCTCGACGTGCCCGCGGGCACTTACGTCGGCCCGCAAACCGTCACTATCACGGACTCCACGCCCAGCGCTTCCATCTACTTCACCACCGACGGAACCAAACCAAGCGCCGCGTCCCTGGCTTATAACGGCCCCATCAACGTGCCCGGCTCCGTCACCATCAAAGCGATTGCGGTTGCGCCAAGCTATGTGCAGAGCGCGCCCGTCAAGGCAAACTACACCATCGCCTCTCCAGCAACATCGGTCATCACAACCGTGGCAGGCATCGGCATTGCCGGTTTCTCCGGCGCCAACGGCCCGGCAACCGGCGCGGCGATTGGAGGCGCCCGGAGCCTGGCTCTCGACAGCACGGGCAACATCTACTTTACGGACTCAGAAGACGCCGTTGTCTGGAAGGTAACGGCCAAAACCGGAATCATCTCCATCGTGGCGGGCAACGGGTACCGCGGCTACCAGGGCAACGGCGGTCCGACCACAGAGGCACAGCTCGGATCGCCCACGGGCATCGCCATCGATGCCGGCAACGACCTCTACATCTCCGACCCCGAATACAATGTGGCTCGAAAAGTCACCGCAAGCACCGGCACAATCTCCACCTACGCCGGAAATGGTGAAACCGGTTCGTACAGCTTTTCTAACGCCATCGGCGATGGAGGCAAAGCGACCTCCGCCGAACTCAACTATCCCACCGGCCTGGCTCTCGACAGCGCTGGCAACCTCTATATCGTCGATACTTACCACGAAGCAATCCGCAAGGTCACCGCGGCCACCGGCGTCATCACCACGGTGGCCGGAGGTGGAACGGCCGGATACTTCGCTACGGGAGTACCCGCAACCAAAATCACATTGAGCGAACCCGCCGCTCTGGCATTCGGCCCCGCGGGCAACCTCTACATCGCGGATTTTGGCTGGGCGATCGTTCACAAGGTAGCCACAAGCACCGGGATCATCACCATCGTGGCCGGCAATTTCCATGCCGGCTACAGCGGCGATAGAGGCTCGGCAACCAGAGCTGAGATCTACGCCGAGGGCCTCGCCACCGATTCCGCGGGCAACCTTTACATCGCGAACTCCCCCGGCGCCATCCGCGAGGTCGCAGCCAAGACCGGCATCATCACCACCGTGGCCGGGAATAGATTCTTTGGCTATGCGGGCGATGGTGGCCCGGCCACCCTCGGCGAGATCTGCTTTCCCAACGGCATTGCAATCGACTCATCCGGCAATCTCTACATCGCGGACACGAACAACTACAGAGTCAGGGAAGTTGGGCAACCCACCCCCACCCCAACTCCCAAGTTCAGCTTGTCTGCCGGCACAGATAATGGCGCCAAATCCGTCACTATCACTGACACTCTCTCCAGCGCGTCCATCTACTACGCACTCGACGGCACAACCCCAACCACATCCGCTAACTAGGCGGGTTGACGATTCAAAGCTGGAAGCAAGCAGGAAGGCGTATTACCAGCGCGGTTGGAAGCTTTTCGCCACAACTAAACTGGCTGCCATGCGAATTTCACAGTAAGCGTCGTTTTCTGGCCGCCTTGCCTGGCTGGCTTTGAGGATTCAAGCTCGACTTGTGGTGGCCATATGGCCACGGAGGGGCTTGGATGGGTGA
>Ga0302320_10001271_pt1 | contig 60635 bp, 55 predicted proteins | sample Bog_T0_3_FD_202130 | JGI IMG/M metagenome (GOLD analysis project Ga0302320, IMG submission 202130) | Peat permafrost microbial communities from Stordalen Mire near Abisko, Sweden - Bog_T0_3 | ecosystem: Environmental > Terrestrial > Soil > Wetlands > Peat | place: Sweden: Abisko, Stordalen Mire... | reverse complement strand
TTCCTGTTCGATGTGGCGCACGACAACTTCAACGCCGCTGACGGCGCGCAGATGCCTGGCCAACTGCTCGGCCAGAAAGACAGAGCGATGCTGGCCGCCGGTGCAGCCGAACGAAACCATGAGGTCTTTGAAACCGCGGCCCTGGTAGGCAGCTACGCTTGCATCCACCAGGGAGAGGACGTTGGCAAAATACTGGTGCACGCTCTCCTGCTGATGGAGATAGTCGATGACCGGCGCGTCCTTGCCGGTGAACTGGCGGAAGCGCTCTTCACGGCCGGGATTGGGAAGACTGCGGGCATCGAAGACAAATCCGCCGCCGTTTCCTGACTCGTCGGCGGGCATTTCCCGGTGGTAGGAGAAGCTGAAGATGCGCACCTTCAGACCCTTGGCGGAAGAAGCCAGGCCCTGCAGTTTTTCTGAGGCCATCATGGCCTGGAGGGCGTCCATCAACGCGGGCAGGGCGACAGGCAGCTTGACGTGATGCGCGAGCCAGCGCAGGTTTTTGAGCGCGTAGGGAACGCTCTCAAGAAAATGGGGCTTGCGCTCGTAAAAACCGCGGAAACCGTAGGCGCCGAGGGCCTGCAGAATGCGGACGTAGACGTAGGCGTAATAGTGCTCCATGAAGGCAGCGCGATCAAGCGGGATGTAGCCGGCCACGCAGTCGAGATATTGGTCGAGCAACTGCTGGCGCAGTTCAGGAGGCAGATCGGCCTTGCCATCGAAGAGCAGCGAGGCGATGTCGTATTGCAGAGCGCCTTTGCGGCCGCCCTGGTAGTCAAGGAAATAGGGCTGGCCGCCCTGCAGCATGACGTTGCGCGACTGGAAATCGCGATAGATAAAATAATCGTGGCTGGCGCTGAGCAGGAATTTGGTCAGGCGCGTGAAGTCCTGCTCCAGAGCCTGCTCGCTGAAGGGAATGCCGGCGAGCCGTAGAAAATAATACTTGAAATAGTTGAGATCCCAGGCGATGGACTGGCGGTCGAAGCTGGAGCGCGGGTAGCAGACTTTGTAATTGAGATCGCGGCCGGCCTCGACCTGGAATCGCGGCAGCACGGCGACCACGTTGCGATAGGCCTCAATGGCCTGGGGGGCGATGGTGTCGCCGGAGCGATGCTTGCCGAGGAAATCGAAGAGAGTGGTGTCGCCCAGGTCTTGTTCGATGTAGGCGTTCTGGCTCAAATCTTCCGCATAAATTTCCGGCACCGGCAGTCCGTAGCGGCGGAAATGGCGGGAGAACTCAAGGAAGGCGACGTTCTCCTCGCGTACGGGATAGAGAATGCCGATGGCCGTGAAGGCCCCGCCAGACAGGCGAACGATGGCGCGCCCGGAGCCGCCGAGCTGGCCCTGAAGCGGCTGCACGCGCTCGGCCGGCAAGTGGAAATGCTGCTCGAAAAGCTGCTTCAGGACGTCCATCACTGTCTTTCCGGGAATTGTTCAATCCGCTTCACAAAGATAACGAGGCCGGGGAAGCGCGCGCAAGGAGCCGCAGTACGATTCCGGTTGAAGCTGATCCAATTCACGTATCCCTGGCTGCAACTTACTGTGACAGGAATCGGCGACTCATTTTCAACCGGCGCATATAATTGGCCTTCATCATGCAGCAGTGACCGAGGCCTTCCATGTCTCATGTGACCCTGAAGAACAGCTACACGACGCTTTCAGACCGGCTCAATCTTTTTCCGCAGGGCGCGCCGCCTTCAGAGCTTTTGTTCCGGATTTTGGAAGTGCTGTTTACCCGGGATGAGGCGGCCCTGGTGGCGCTGCTGCCCATCAAGCCGTTCAACGTGGCCGCCGCGGCAAAGATATGGAAGAAGGCCGCCGCCGAGTCACGCAAAATTCTTGAGGGCCTTGCCTCCAAAGGGATGCTGCTGGACATGGACAAGCAGGGGGATCAGATTTTTGTCTTGCCTCCGCCGATGGCCGGGTTCTTTGAATTCTCCATGATGCGCATCGGCAACGGATACGACCAGAAACTGCTGGCCGAGCTCTATTACCAATACCTGAACGTGGAAGAGGATTTTGTGAAGAACCTCTTTGCCGGGGGCGAGACGCAGCTAGGCCGCACGTTTGTGAACGAGCGGGCGCTGGCCGCCGACAACACGCTCACGGTGATGGACTACGAACGCGCCAGCGAAGTGATCCACACGGCGTCGCACATGGGCGTGGGCGCCTGCTACTGCCGTCACAAGATGCAGCACCTGGGGAAGGCCTGCGACGCGCCCATGGACATCTGCATGACCTTCAGCGGCACTGCCGAGTCGCTGATCAAGCACGGCATTGCGCGCAAGGTGGACGTACAGGAAGGCATGGATCTGCTGGACGAGGCCCGGGAGCACAGCCTGGTGCAGTTCGGAGAGAACGTGCAGGACAAGGTGGCATTCATCTGCAACTGCTGCGGCTGCTGCTGCGAGGCCATGCTGGCCGCCAAGCGCTTCGCCTTTCTCAATCCCGTGGCCACCACCAACTTTCTGCCGGAAGTGAGCGCGGAGGCCTGCAACGGCTGCGGCAAGTGCGTAGCAGTCTGTCCAGTAGAAGCCATGGGGCTGGTCAGTGCCGGCGACCCGCACAAACCGAAGCGGAAGAAAGCCCGCCTGGACGAGGACCTTTGCCTGGGTTGCGGCGTGTGCGTGCGGGCGTGTCCCGAGTCTGGAATCCGGCTGAAGGCCCGCAAACAGCGCGTGCTGACCCCGGTCACCACGGCCCACCGCGCTGTGCTGATGGCCATTGAGCGGGGACAACTGCAGAACCTGATCTTCGACAACCAGGCGCACTGGAATCATCGCGCCATGGCAGCCATTCTGGGAGTGATTCTGAAACTTCCGCCGGTGAAGCAAGTGATGGCGAGCCGGCAAATGAAGTCCCGGTACCTGGCGCATCTGATGCAGCCCAGGGATTTTGTTCACCTGCAGCATTGAGGCGCGGCTGGCTCAAAAAAAACAAACAGCCCTGCGAAGAACTCCGCGCGGGATGAGGGCGTGTTTCCGGCCTGCGCTAGGCGAGGACGGGCAGGGTGGGCATGGAACCCTGGGCCTTGGCTTCGGCGACGACGGCGTCAAGATGCGCCAGGACTTCAGGGACGGTCATGGTGTAGATTTCGCGGCGGGAATCGTAACCCTCGTCGATCAACAGCTTGAGGTAGCGGCCGGCGATCTGCGCGGCCAGCTGGTCGGTGATGACCATGCCGGTACGCAGCTTCTGTTCTTTCCAGGCGAGCAGGGGCAGGGCGATCCACATGGGGCGGCCGTTGACGTCGTAACGGACATCGACAGCGTCGGCGTGGCGGGTGGCGATAGCCACGATGGTGCCCTTCCAGCGGCAGTGCAGGTCTTCGCCGCTCCAGCGGTCGGCTACGTGGAAGTCTTCATACATGCAAATAGCCTATCGTTCCGGCCGCACAAGGGCAAGCACGGAATGTGGGCGCCAGGCAATCGGTTTCTTGCCAGTGCTTTGAAACATCGTCTCGGCGCGTGGTGCGGGGTACGTACGGCAACGGATTTTTCCACAGTGCCGGTCTGTTCCTATTGATCCCACGTCCGATGAACCGGATAGGGGGAAGATGCACGATGCAGCTTACAGTTACTATCTCGGATGGCATTGTCTATGAAGCTCAAGAGCAGGGCCTGCCCATTGTGGACTATGTTGAATCGCTGATTGACAAGGGCCGGAAAGCAACTGCGGCGCCGCCCCATCTGGAAACAGCCATCGAACGCATCCGTTCATTGAGTTCCCGGGTTCACGCGGCAAAAACATAGCCCATGAGGGGAGCGCGGCGGAGGATGGCGAGACAGGTCCTGGGAGTTCCGCCTGCGGATTAGATACAATCCGGGTGCTTGTGGACGCTCCTCTTCGCGCGCTGATAGACTGATAGGGTTGCAGACGCGGCGCCTCCACCGCTGTGGACCCGCCTGCAAGTCAGCTCAAGAAGGACAAGAAGAGACTCCGTGGATACTCAAACGCGTCACGCGCTCAAGCAAGACAGCTTTGCCCAGGCAACTGCAAGCAGTTTCAGTTGGCTGAGCGATCACAGTTCCAGCGTTGTGCGCTGGGTCATCGGTTCAGCAGTCGTTCTGGTTTTGGTTTTAGGCTCGCTGATTTTCTGGAATGTGCGCTCGGGCGCCGCGGATCGCGCACTGGGCGCGGCCCTTGACACCTACGTCGCTCCACTGGCCGAGCCCGGCGTTCCGGCAGGAAACGGCATTTTCGCGACCGCCAACGACCGCTCAAAGGCCGCGAATCAACAGTTTGCCGCGGTGGCCCAGCAATATGGCTGGCTGCCTCAGGGCGCCAAGGCACACTATTTTACCGGCATTACCGACCAGGAACTGGGGCAGACCGGCTCAGCCGAGGCGGAGTTGAAGATTGCCGCCGGAGCCTGGGACAGCAATGTCGCAAACCTGGCCAAGCTGGCTTTGGCCGGCGTGTATCGCCAGACGGCGCGCGACGCCCAGGCCATCGATATCTACAATGCCTTGGCCGCCAAACCGTCTGTGACGGTATCGGCGGGCGTGGCGCAGCTTGACCTGGCCGATTTGTATGCCGCCGAGGGCAAGCAGGATCAGGCACGCGCCATCTGGGCCAAGGTGAAGGACGCCGACAAGGAAGGCGCTGCGGGCTCCATTGCCGCGCAAAAGCTGGCCGCGAAACAGTAAGCGCAGCTGTACAGGCAGACCCGTCTCGCGGAGCGCAAAGCTCCGCGAGATTTCATTTTTGCGCCGCTCTTGAAGACTGGGCGCGCCTTTGAGCATTTATCTCTCCGCTCGCGTCTGGTGTGTATGAGCGCCAGCCAGGCAGTATTCTCAGGTTGGATGGAAATTTCCGAGAGCGCAGTGGACGAGCGAGACCGCCAGCACGCGGAAGAAGCGGCACTTGCGGCCCTGGTCAGCCAGTACGCCGGAACGCTTTACCGCGTAGCCTTCTCCGTGCTGCGCAATGCCGCCGACGCTGAAGACGCCGTGCAGGAGGCGTTCATGCGCGTGCTGCGGCACCGCGATACACTCGGCGAAGTGCGCGACCAGCGGGTTTGGCTGATTCGCATTGTGTGGAACATCGTGCTGGACCGTAAGCGCCGCGCCAAGACGCGCCCGGAGACAGACGATGTGGCGGATCTGGCCCGGGTTCTCCCCTGCAAAGGACTTTCCGCCGAAGAGATTGCCTCTGCCGCGCAACACCATGCCCATGTGCTGGCCTGCGTGGAACAGCTTCCCCCGAAGGAGCGCGAGGTACTGATGCTCTCCGCCTTCGAGGAACTTACCAGCGTGGAGATCGCCACGGTCCTGGGCATCACCGAGTCCAGCGTTCGCTCCCGGCTGTTTCGCGCGCGCAACCTGATGGCCGGCCTGCTCGATCACGCAAGGAGTTAGCGATGAAAAATTCGAATCAGGACCTGAGTGTCCACTACGTTTCGCACCAGGATCTCTCAAGCACGGGAGAAGACACGCTGCGGCTGATTGCCGGCCTTCCCGCGCCTGCGGGCCTTGAAGACCGCGTGCAAGCCGGTCTGCGGGCAGCTCCCGCCAAGGCGCGCATTCTCCATTGGCCCACCGCACTGCTGCCGTCACGCGGGCTGGCGGGCAGTTGGATGCGCAGCGCGGCCGCGGCGGCGATTGTGGTTGTGGTGGCAGGCGGAGGATGGGGCATTTACTCGCGCGTCCAGCCAAGCCAGCCGGCCAGGGTTCTGGTCATGCCGCCGCGCGTTGGCGCGGGAGGCGGATTTTCAAACGCCGGAGCCATGCGCACGCCGCAGACCCTGAACGGGCCGGTGTTGCTGCACCCGGCGCCGGTTCAGCCTGTGCAGGCAAAGACGCCCGCACGAACCGCAAAAACGCCGCTCAGCCGTGGACAGGCTGCCGGCAAGGCTGCCGTTCAGCCGGTTGCGCCTGTGGCGAAATAAATTAGTTCTCTGTTCGGCTGAGCCGCTTTACGCGCTCCTGGTAAGCGAGCGGATCAAAATGCCCAGCAGCGCCAGCACCACGGCTCCCCAGAATGCGGGAACGAATCCCTGCACGCGAAAGCCGCGCACAATGCTGGATGCGAACAGGATCATCAGGCCGTTGATGACCAGCAGAAAGATGCCGAAGGTGACGATGCTGAGCGGGAAGGTGATGACCTTGAGTACCAGGCCCACGGTGGCGTTCAACAGGCCGATCACCAGCGAGGCAATCATCGCAGGCCACAACCCGGCCACGTAAAAACCGGGCACGAGCCGGGAAACAACCATCAGGGCGATCGAGTACAACAGCCATTGAACCAGCAGTCCCATCGTTCTTCTCCTTGGCGCGAGTGTTCTCGAGCGGGCCGCGACCCTGGATTGCAGGCGGCCCTTCGCTCTACTACGGTATAGCATGACTGCAGAAGATGCTGCCCGGAAGCTGATTTGTTTCAGGGTTTGCGACCTTTTCGGCGCTTGCCGGTCAAAACCACCAGTCATGCCTCAGGCCCGCACGGCCGGGCTCAATCCAACCCGAGGACTCGCCTTCATGCGCATCGCACGTATTCTCTGCCTCGCCGGTTTGATGCCGTCTTTGCTGTTGGCGCAGGCCAGGCTGACGGCGAGGCCGGCAAGCGAGGCCAAACAGGGCGGTCCCGCGCTGCCCGACATTCGCCAACTGCTGCGCGAGGCAATGGACCACCAGAAGCAAATTGACAAAGTACGCGAAAACTACACCTACACCTCCCTGCACACCACCCAGGACATCGACGCGTACGGCCAGGTCAAGAAGACTGAAACCCTTGAGGGCGAGGACTTTTTTGTCAACGGGCACGTGATCGAGCGGACCGTGAAGAAGAACGGCCAGCCTCTGAACTCGCACGAGGAACAGAAGGAGACCGGGCGCGTGACCAAGCTGGTGGAGAAGGCTGAAAAGCTGCCGCCGGACCAGCCGCTGGAGGGGCCGGGCATTACTGTGAGCCGTTTGCTGGAGATCATGGACGTGCGCAACCCGCGGCGGCAGAACTATCGCGGCCGCCCGGCCATCGTCTTCGACTTCATCGGCCGGAAAGACGCCAGGACCCACGGCCTCGTGGAGGACGCGTCCAAGAAACTGCAGGGAACGGTGTGGGTCGACGAAGCCGACCGCCAAGTGGCGCACATGGAAGTCAGCTTCAACGACAACTTCCGTGTTGCCGGCGGCCTGCTGGCCACGATTGAAAAGGGCTCCAGCTTCCGCTTCGACCAGGAACCGGTAAACGGCGAACTGTGGCTGCCCACTGGCGGCGAAGGTACTATGACGGCGCGCGTGCTGATGGTCAAGGGCTTCCGCCAGCACGTGATCGAGCGCGATTACGACTACAAGCGCTTCCGCGTGGAGACCGAGCAGCGCAAGGACGCCAAGGTTGTGCCCGGCAAGACGAAGTAGCGCGCCACCGCCGCGCATCCGTTACAGTGAAATCATGTTTGTACGCCGGCTCTCCATCCAGCGAATCGACGCCTCGGGCGCGCGCCATGCCTGCCCTATCCGCTGGATCGACAACTTTGCCATGCGCAACTTTACCAACGATGCGGTCTTTGACGACACGCTCCCGGTTGCCGACGGGCTGCTGGAAGCCGGAACGCGCGTCCCGCTCGATCGCCTGCGGCCGGCCATGGAAGACTGGTTTCGCCGCAAGGGCTACCTCAAGCGGGATGAGGGGCTGGAAGTGGTGGAACTGGGCGCGGCAGGTTCCTGAGGATTCATCGCTTACGCGGCGGCCTGCTGCCGGACGGCGGTGTTGTTCCAGAGCTCCAGTTCGGCCTCGCGGCGGGTTTTCAGGCCGGCGTTTTCTTCGCCCCCGGCCTGGTCCCAGCGGAGCAACTGCTCGGCGGCATCCTCGTAGCGCCCGCCGTTCAGCACCTTCAGCAGCGTGGAAGAAGCCAGCCGCCCGGCGCCCAGGTTGAAACAGAAATCCACCAGCGCGTCGTACTGGCCCTGGGAGAGGGGAACCTTGACCAGGTGCTGAACAGCCAGTTGCGCGCCGCGGACGTCGCGGGCCAGCAGCTCCGCGGCCTGCGCCTCGCCGATGCCGGCGGGATACGACTCGTCGGGGTGAAGGCGGTGGCCATAACCGATGGTCGGCACCCCGGCTACGTCCTTATAAGTGAGACTGCGAAAACCCTCCGACCGCTTGAGCAACTCCAAACCTGCCGCACTGAACTCCATTGCTTTCCTCCGTGTGTGGCCATGCATGGCCCTGATTTCAAGCTAGCAAGAGAGGAGGTAATTATCTGCAAAAGCGCCGCAGACGGATGCGAAGGAGGTTTGGGGCCAGTTTTTGGGGATGTGGCTATCTGGTTGATTCTGTGTCTGTTTAGACACGCCGCGCTGTGAGCCGTCCGGCGCGTACCAAAAAAGTCATTTTTGCACCACTTTTAGTGCAATCCGTAAGCCGTTATGACGGAATGGTTTACCAGAAAAAGCTCAAAAAATGCCCGTTTTCCTCAAAAATACCCGTGTATTTCTCGCCAATAGTTGGGCACTGGGGGTATCAATTCAGTAAAATGGACAGATGGTTATAAAACGGAAATCACGCAACATGAGCTTGAAGACTCCGCTGAAGATTTGGATCGCAGCGGTGGCTTCATCGGTTGCACTGGCCGCCGGGATAGTGACATTTTCCACGGTAGCGGTGCACGCGGATGCGCGGCTTTCGCGACCTGCGGAAACGTTGCCACCTACTTCACTGGTGGCAAGCCCCACACCGGCAGATCTTGCGCCGGAACAGGCAGCGATTAAGCGGGGGGACCGGCTTCACGGCCTCGCCTCCTGGTATGGCGGGGTATTCAATGGGCGGAAGACAGCCAGCGGGGAGCGGTTCGACATGAATGCGATGACCGCCTGCCATCCGACGCTCCCCTTCGGGACCCTGGTGCGGGTAGTGAACAAAGCCAACAAGCGGGCGGTTGTAGTTCGGATTACGGATCGCGGCGACCTGGTGGACGAAGGGCGGATCATCGACCTTTCTTATGGAGCGGCCGAAAAGCTGGCCATGACCAAGGTAGGCCTTGCCAAGGTGGATCTGGTGGTTCTTTCTCTTGGCCGGGAGCGGGAAACTCGCTAAACCAACAAAGCCCTTGCAAGACAGAAACGGCCAGCCCTCGGGCTGGCCGTTGTTTTGTGCGGGGGCGTAGCGTTACTCGGCTTCGGGGCGCGTGTAGGGCTTTTGCAGGTACTGCCGCGCCTCGTTTACTGCGCCCTGGGTGTTGTCGTTGGTCTGCACGGCCAGGCGGTACTCGTTGACCGCGCGGTCGCGCTGGCCGGTAAGGTCAAAGATTTTGCCAATCTGGATGTGGCTCCAGACCTCGGTCCAGCGCGGCTCGTCGTCGCCGCGCAGGGCGTCGCGGTAGGCGTTCACGCTGGCCTGGTAGTTGCGCTGGGCAAACAGCAGCTCGCCGATGCGGTAGTTGGCCAGGGAACTTTGCGAGTTGGCTTCCAGGGCCTTCTGGTACTGCACCAGCGCGCCGGGCAGGTCGCCCTGCGCCACCAGTTGCTGTCCCTTGAGGATGGCGATCCGGACCTGTTGATCGGGGCTGGACTTCAGCACCCAGCCTCCGGGATCGATGCTGATGCGCCGCGGCCGGCCGAAGGTGTCCACAATGTACTGGGTGTCAGTGCCCACCACGTCGATCTTCTGGGTCTCGGTTTTGCCGTCGGTCTCCACGCGCAGCTCCACCGGCATGCGGAACAGGTCAAGATCCTGCTGAATCTCGCCGATGGTGCGGAAGCCCTTGTTGTTGCCCAGCCGGTAAACGGCGTACTTGTCAACGAACTGCGGGGCGCCGGTGCCGTCGGTCCACTGCGCAAAGAAAGCGGTCAACTGTTCCTGGCTCTGCGCCTCAGCCACTTTCTCAAAGTCCTGCGTGCGCATGGAGCTGTCAGCGTACTGGCTGAGCGCTCCCTTCAGGGTGGCCAGAAAAGCCTTGTCGCCCAGTTCCCAGCGCAGCATGTGGAAGACCATGGCGCCCTTTTCCAGGGTCATGGACTGGAACTCGGGCGAGAAGGGATTCAGGCGCCCGGCACTGGTTAGTGGGATGGTGTCGTAGGCCAAGGCGCCTGCGGCCACGTCCTGGAGGGCGGCCTGCATGGCGCTTTTGCCGTTCTGGTCCTCCACGTACATCAGCTCCCCGTAGCGGGACATGCCGTTGGTGATCCACGCGTCGTTGAGGGTGCGCGGGCTTACCTCGGAACCCCACCACTGGTGGGCAATGGTGTTGGCCAGCAGGCGGATGCCGCTCTTGTCGCCGACGCGGGAGCCGAGAATGGCCGCCAGCTCCGGCGCCCACACCGCGGGCAGGGTGTCGTCGGGCAGCTCCACCACGTTCAGGTGGCTGGTCTCCGGCGCCCCGAACGAGTCGGTAAAGAAGTCGTACTCCTTGGCCGCTGTCTGGGCCAGCTGGTTGCCCAGGGCCTGGTGGGTCACCGTCAGGTAGACCTTTACGTTGCCGGCGCCGGCTGAGACGGGGTTCACATAGCGCCCGGCAATCACCGTTCCAGGAAAGCCGGGCTTGGTCCAGTTGAAGTCGTACTGGTCGCCCTTTTTGCCGTTGGCCAGGGTCACAGGTTTTGACGCTCCCAGGCTGCCGCTGGCAAAGACCCGCATGCCCTGGGGCACGCGGATATGCATCTCCGCGATAAAGCGGTCAGTCATGTAGCCAGTCGTGGGGAACCAGCGCGCCGGGTAAAGCAGGTAGGAGATGGGCTCCTGAATGGCGGCCAGCTTCAGGCCTTCCACCGGGCCGTCCTCGCTGCCGGTGATGGTGCCTTCGTACTCGAAGGTCCAGTGCACGGCCTTGCCGCGGACAAAGGGAGCAGGCGGGGTCACGCGGATGGTGCCGTCGGCCGTCCGCTCCCCTTCCAGCGTTTTGCCGCTCTCATCGGAGATTTTGGTAATCTTCAGCGCCGGATGAAAGCCGAAATTGACCACTTCCAGGGTCTCCGGCGCGGTCAGGGTGACCACCGTTTTGGCCGCCAGGCGGTGCGTGGCCGGGTCCAGCTCGGCGTCAATCACGTAGCCGCTGATAGCCAGCGCGGGCCGCTCGGCGCGCTGTGCCGTGAGGGCAGCAGGCGCCAGCATCAGCGCGGCAACAACAAGAAGGCCGGGCAGGAGTCCGGGCAAGCCCACAAAAAAGGGCCGTCCAAAACCAGACCGCACATTTTGCTCAGGTGTACGCATTGCAGTCATCATCGCATTGCCGCCGTTCTCATGGCAGTAGTTGTTTTTCATCCGGCCCTATTCAAATCAGTAGTTCACGGTCTTTACGACCTGCCCCGGGGAAGCTGCCCTGAGCTGTTCAAGAGTGATGGCCGCTACCCGCTCAATGGCGCCCAGACTTTCTTCCGCGCGTCCCGCCTGCCGGGCCGTCAGGACCTCCCGAATGGCCTTGAGCCCCTCCATCATGGACTCGCGAGCCTCACCGTCCGGTAGCAACGGCTCGACTTGTTGGACGATTTTTGCCGCCGTGAAGTCATCCTGAATCAATTCGGGCACCACGCGCCTGCCGGCAATCAGGTTGGCCATGGCCACGTGGGGCACCTTCACCACCCGTTTGGCAATGGCATAGGTCAGCGGTGAAACCCGGTAGACCACAACAAAGGGATTGCCGATGAGCGCAGCCTCCACCGTGGCTGTGCCGCTGGCCACCACCGAGGCGCGGGCGTGGAAGAGGGCGGCGCGCACATCCTGGACGAAGCGGAGGATGAGGCCGCGCCGGTGCTTTTCAGCCAGCTGCTGGATGGCGGTGCGCTGGGCGCGGCTAAGCGTCGGCGCCAGGGGGACGATGAACTCGAACTGGTCGGCGCGGCGGCGCGTGTGGGGCATGGGCGTGAATCGGCTGACGGCGAGGGAGGCCAGGACAGCGGCGTCCTGGCTGCTGCGCCGGTTGGCCGGATCGCGGGGATTGCCGGCGAGGGTCCAGGCGGCTTGGAGCATCGTGGGGAGGTGGTCGCGAATCTCGCGGGGACGGCTGCCGGGCAGCAGGCCGATCCAGGTTTTGGCAGCGTCCAGGCCATTCTCCAGGGCAAACTGCTTTCGGCTTACGGTGGGCAGCGGCAGCTCGGCCAGCGGGTGGCCCACAAACTCGGCATCCACGCCCCGCTCGCGGTAGTAGGACTCCTCAAAGGGGAAGATGACCAGCATGCGGCTCACAAACTGGCGCACCAGCTTGATGCGGTGCTGCTTCCACGCCCACAACTGCGGGCTGACGAAAAAGATCACGGGAATGCCGAGGCGGTGGAACTCGCGGGCCAGCCGGAAGTGGATTTCAGGAAAGTCAATCAGCACGGCCACACTGGGCCGGCGCGTGCGAATGGCCTGCTTCAGCTTGCGGAACTCGCGGTAGATGCGCGGCAGGTGCAGCACAACTTCCGTGAGCCCCATGACGGCCATATCTTCTGAGCGGACCACACGCTCCAGGCCGGCCGCCTGCATCCGCTCGCCGCCCATGCCGAAAAACTCAGCCGTTTCACCGGCTGCGGCAAGCTGCTTTTTGAGCGCAGTAATAAGCAGGGCGCCGTAGTGCTCGCCGCTGGCCTCGCCTGCCGAGATGAAAATCGTGGGGGACATGGAGGTATTTGTGCCGCCTGAGAGCGCGCTGGCAACATCATAGCGGTTTCGGCTTTGGTTGGCGGCCCCTGGAAGCCGGCGGCGAAAGCGAAACCGGGTGAGGCAGATCACATGGCGGCAGGAAAGTGCGCATTCTTTATGGAAGAAAACCGTCCGCAGGCGCGCATTCGTGTTTGAATGTTGCCGAGGTGAAATGCCATGCTATCCGGACGCCGTAATTCGGCCGGACCGAAGACTGTGTGTCTCCTGGCCCTCCTGAGTTTCCTTTTTATTCTTAACGCCATCCATCCCATGAAACTAGCCTGCCAGCAGACCCCGGTCGCGCTGCCTTCACAAACAACTCCTCCGCCGGCGTTCGTGCTTCGCGATCCGATCCCGGCCAGTCAACTGGCTTTTCTGAACGAGTACGCGGGCAAAGCGACGAAACTGCTGCACAAGGATAAGCGGTTCCGCGAACTGTCGAAACTGATAATTCCTGACACGCTGTACCACTACGGCCACGATATGTCTCTCCCCGCGGCTCTGAATTTGGTACTCGAAAACTCGCAAGAGCCGGTCGCAATCCGCGATGGGCGCTTCGTCTCGGTCGCCGGCCTGAACGGTCCGTTTCTTCAAGGGCGCGGACTTCTGTGGTTCGACATGCAGGAGGGAATTGCGCTGGGCGGTTTTCATTTTGCGCCGAGCAACGGTGAACCCACGCCGACCCTGACCGTGTTTTCAACCCAGTTGCGGGGCAAGGCGCTCAGTATGGGCCAGCTTCCGGATGACTTTGCGCAGGATCTGGCGCAATGGAACGTGGCTGCCGGAGCGCCGGTGGTGTCGCCGCGCTACTTCATTCCGGAAGACGGCAAGAAGTATGTGCTGGAGCACGATGAGGATTACTGCTGGCATGAGGAGAACGCGCCTGCGCCGCCGGAGGCCGAATGCGGGCAGATGAATGCCGACGCTGCCGACGCGGACATGAACGCGGCTTACTTCATGCAGCAAACGCACAATAAGGCCAACGCGACGGCATGGATGCTGGGCAAGGATCAGACGACATGGCTCGCAGAGCGGGATAACGGCTGCGGCATTGGCCCCACGGTGATGCATTGCCGGCTGGGGATGACCCGGATGCGGACGGGTGTGCTTTTGGGGCATGCGCCTGCGCCTCCGCACCATCCGATGCCACTGCACCATCCGATGCCTCCGCCACGGCGGATGCCTCCTCCTCCTCCGGTGCACATACGCAGGTAAGAGCAGGCCGCTTCAAATGCGCAGAAAAAGCCGCTTGCGGAACATCCAGTAGAGGATGAGCCAGTACGTGGCCAGGGTAAGCACGCCCAGAACCAGGGGTTCCAGGGTGGTGCCGAAGAGGTTCAGCACGCCCATGCCCAGGTGGATGCGGAAGCTGCTCTGGATGAAGCTCTCCCACAGGTGGTCCATCACGTAGGCGGCGATGGAGTTCATGCCGACGACCACCAGAGGAAACGCGATGCCGCGATGCTTGCGGACATCGACGAACCAGGAGAAAGCGGCGAGAAAAAGGAAGCAGACGCCGCCGCTGAACAGCGTCCACGCGGGCGTCCAGATGCGCTTCACGATGGGGCAGACGCCGGTGAAGTGAAGCAACAGGCCGGCGGCCATCAGCACGGCGGCGGCGATGAAGAATTTGCGCAGGGGAATGCGCGGAGCCGCGTCCAGAAACCAGCGTCCGGCGGCCAGGCCAAGCAGCATGGTGCCCAGCGTGGGAATAAAGCTCAGCGTCAAATAGCCGCCGCCGTTAAAGAGGAAATGGCTGGGGCGGGGCAGGATGTTGAGGAACCAGACGTCGAAGGCCTGCCCCAGATTGCTGTTCTTGTTCCAGTGCGCCGCGAAGCCGGTGAAGAGGTGCTGATGCCAATTGTCGGGCACGCCCACAGCGGCCCAGGCAAAATCTGCGCCGGGCGCGGGATAGAGCGCCCACGCCAGCCAGTACGAGAACAGGATTGCGCCCAAGGAGATCCACTGCCAGCGCGGACGAAGGAACGTCAGCAGAAAAGCAAAGGTGTAGCCGAGCCCGATCTGGGTGAGCGTGTCCTCAAATGTGTAGTTGGTCATGGGGCTGGCAATGGAGCGGAGAAAGATGCCGAGCGCCACCAGAAGAAAACTGCGCCAGATGGTGTGGGCCAGCATGTGCCGGAAGCTTTCGCCTTTGCGCTGGCGGCTGCGCAGGGAGTACGGCAGCGCGACGCCGACCAGAAAGGTAAAGCCCGGCTGGATGGTGTCATGCAGGCTCATGCCCGCCCACTCCACGTGGGACTGGTTGTAGCCCAGGAACTGCCAGATGGGATTGCCGGGGAAAGCACGGGCAATGTGCGAGAAGTGAAGAACTTCTCCCATCATCAGCAGCATGACCAGGCCACGGTAGGCGTCAACTGCAATATTGCGCTGTTGCTGTTGCTCAACAGTTGCGACCAGGCTGCCCATTGAAATCCTCCACGCCGAGTATTCTATTTGGCTGGTGAGTGGCGCGGTAGCTTAAATTCACGATTGTTTTTTGGGGTGGGGATTTGCGAGGCGATGGGTTCGCGGAGATGGAGGGGGTGGTTTGAGGGTTGAGGTATCCCGGGTCTCAGCGTTGAGACCCGATATGTCCAACTACGGCTCGGAGGAAAAAGTCCTTTTCGTCTGCGCGCCGTTTAAGAATGAGCGTTTTGCGTTCAGTAAATATTTCGTTCCTGAGTTCGAGGAATTTCTCGAATGTCGCCGGGCGGTCTTTCTTGTCTGTCGTGTACCTGTTGCAGAATTCGTTGCAGGCGTCACAGGCAAGAACCGAGTTTGCCAGTGATCGGCACCACCCATTCTTAATTATGTCGAGGTCTTCGCAAACGCTGACTGGGACAACATGGTCAAGAGCCATTGTCAACCAGGTTTTAAATTTATAAAAGCTCGCCCCGCAATACGCACAGTGGGACTGGCCGGTCTTCTTGATGTGTTCCAACCCGTAGCCGCGGTGACAATTGCTGCCTACCCAGGCTGGCTTTGTAAGTTCTTCGTGGTCCTTTGGATAGGTGTCAAAAGGCCATGGCAAGTCGTGAGCGCTTGATAACGCTTTGTCCATTTCGAGCCTCTTCTCAGGGATCCCGCTATCTGCGAGATATTCTACGCCTGGCCTGGACGGCGGCGGCCAGTTCAGAGAGCAGGGTGCGGGTTGCAGCCCAGTCGATGCAGCCGTCGGTGATGCTCTGTCCGTAAACCAGCGGCTTGCCGGCAACCATTTTCTGCGCTCCCGCCACCAGGTTGCTCTCAATCATGACGCCGACGATGTTAGGGTTGCCCGCGGCAATCTGCCCGGAGACATCGTGGCAGACATCGATCTGCCGGGTGTAGTCCTTGTTGCTGTTGGCGTGGCTGCAGTCGATCATGATGCGCGGATCAAGGGCCGCCTTCTGCATCTGATGAGTGGTTTGCGCCACGGCCTCGGCTGTGTAATTGACCATCTTGCGGCCGCCGCGCAGGATGATGTGGCAGTCGGGATTTCCGGTGGTGACAAAGATGGCGGACTGGCCGTGCTTGGTGTCGCCAAGAAAAGTGTGGGAGTGCGCCGCGGAGAGGATGGCGTCAATGGCGATCTGCACGTCGCCGGAAGTGCCGTTCTTGAAGCCCACCGGGCAGGAAACGCCGGAGACCAGTTGGCGGTGAACCTGGCTCTCCGTGGTGCGCGCGCCGATGGCGCCCCAACTCACCAGGCCGGCAATGTACTGCGGCGAAATCATGTCGAGAAATTCGGTGCCTGTGGGCACACCCATCTCGGCCAGATCCAGCAGCAGATTGCGCGCCAGGCGCAAGCCGTCGTTGATCTTGTAGGACTGGTCCAGATAGGGATCGTTGATGAGCCCCTTCCATCCCAGCGTGGTGCGGGGCTTCTCAAAGTACACGCGCATCACGATGCACAGCTCATCAGAAAACTCGGCAATGGCGGATTTGAGCAGGTGTCCGTACTCGCGCGCGGCCTTGGTGTCGTGAATGGAGCAGGGGCCGACGAGGACCACCAGACGGGGATCGCGCCGCTTCAGAATCTCCACAATTTCGGTTCGGGCGTTGTAGATGGTGGCCGATGCGGCCTCTGTCACCGGCCGTTCTTCCTCGAGAAAAACCGGGGGAAGAACAACTTTGGTCCATTTGATGCGAATGTCTTCAGTGTTGTGAAACATGGCTCGCTTCCTGACGGTACGCATCCCGGTCCGGGGAAAAACCGGCTGGTGAGATCGACTCGCCCTCTTTAAAATCTAACAGCCCGGAAGGGAGCAGGGCATACCGTGGCGCGAGTGGGCCGCCGGATCAGTGCGGGAACCGCTGCTCGCCGGCATCCAGCGCCACTCCCAGCTGGTTCTGCTCAGGGGGCAGCGGGCAAGTCGCGTAGTCGGTATAGGCGCAGGGCGGATTTTCAAGCCGGTTAAAGTCCAGCGTCAACAGGCCCGGCTTATCCAGCCCGTGGTCCGGGAGGCCGGAGTGCAGGAATCGCCCGCCCGCGTAGGTGGTGGCCTTGCTGGTCTCATCCTTGAGGATGAAAAACAGCGTCTTTCCCAAGGGGTCTTCCATTACCGGCTCCAGGCGCAGGGTTTCATCGTCCAGCGTGAACTCGGCAACGCCGGGCGAGGGCAGGTCCAGCGTGGTGCCGAGGACGGTGGGAATCTTTTCAATGTGCGGCGGAGTGTAGGGAATCCAGCGGGCCGTCACACGAAAATCCGGGTCGGGCGCGTACCAGTTGAGCCCGTGGAAGTTGGTGCGCGCGGGAGAATCGGCGTTTTTAATCCGCAGCACGTAGCGCTCGCCGCGGCTCAGCACCACCATGCTCAGGCCGCGCCAGGAAATGGTGGAGGGCTTTGCGCCGGAGACGGTCAGCGGGCCTTCGCGCGCGGGGTTGCCGTCGATCTGCAGCTCGGGCGGAAAGCCGCCGGCAGGGGACAGCAACTGGACCGTATTACCGCTCACGGTGATCAGGCCCAGAAACGCGGGAGCCTGGACTTCCAGGCGGATCTTGCAGGCGGCATCGGAGCCCACGGAGTTGATGCCGGGCTTGAGCCACTCCAGTCCCGCCAGGGTCAGCCAGCCATCCGGGGCGGCGAGCTGCTGTTCGCGCTGCGCGCGCCATGCGGCCAGTTCCTGCAGCCACTGGTCAGTGTTTGCTACGGACTGAGCTGAATCGGCATGCGGCTGACTGGGCTGGGCATGCAGGGGCAGCACGGCTGCGGCAGGCAACAGCGCCAAAGCCAACGCAAACATCTGTGCAGAGCGGCTCATCATTGCGGGACACTCCATAGCCAGCCTTCGGCTCCCCTTCATCCCCGGAAATTGGATACAGGAACAGCCTATATTACGCGCAGACTGCGTGTGTGGACGATTAGCAGGCGTGCCGGCGCATCTATATCTTCTGAGGATTTTCGCCGGAGTGGTGCGAACCTCCATTGGCCAGTGCTGAATCACTCATGTATGGAGCAGTGAGTTAGACTTCCTGCGTGGAACTCGGAGCGATTCCGAGAGAGGTGAATGGAATGAACAGGCTTTTTCGCGCAGGTTTTGCGCTTCTTTTATGCGTGCCGGGATTTGCATTTGCACAGCAGTCTTCCAATCAGGCAGGAGCAGCCGCGCCTGCGCCGGCGAACGCCGTGGTGGGCCGCATCCAGCTCGACGTCCTGGTGACGGACAAGGCGGGCAATCCCGTGGAGGGGCTGACGCAGCAGGACTTTACGCTGTCGGACAACGGACAGGCCCGGCCGATTCTCTCCTTGCGCGCATCCGCCGGCGCCGTGCATCCGCCCGACCCTCCGGTGCAAGCGATTATGCTGCTGGATACGGTCAACATGAGATATTCCACCATGCTTCAGGCGCGGGTGGGCATTGACAGGTTTCTGCGCGCGAACGGAGGACATCTGGCCCTGCCGACCGTGATTTTTGTCTTCACCGAGCAGGGGGTCGAGGGCACCCAGCAGTCAACCACCGACGGCAATAAGCTAGCCGACAGTCTGAAAGAGATAAACAGCCATTTTCGCTCAACGGACGTGAGGCCAGGGGGTGAGGGATTCGGAGACGCAAAGCGCCTGGCGCTATCGGTACAGGCAATGATGATGATTGCTCAGAATGAAGGCAAGCAGCCGGGAAGGAAGCTGCTGTTCTGGGTTAGCACCGGTTGGCCGATGGAGACAGGTATAAGCAAGAGTTCTTCTGACAGGCTGCAGCGCGTCACATTTAATTCGATTGTGGCGCTGTCCAGCATGCTGCGCGAGGCGCGTGTCTCGGTCTACAGCGTTACCTTGGGGAATTTGAATTTTCAGACGGCTCTGTATCAGGAGTTTTTGAAAGGCGTGCCGTCGCCCAGTCAGGCGAGTATCAACAACGTGAATTTGAAGGTGCTTGCCATTCAATCTGGAGGCCGCGTGCTGGGCCCGGAGAACGATCCGGGGCCGCAACTGGTGAGCTTCATGCAGGACGGAGGGGCGTATTACACGCTGTCGTTCGATCCTCCGCATGCCAATGGGCCGGATGAGTACCACGATCTGCAGGTGCAGGTGGGCAAGCCGGGGTTGAAGGTACACACCAGCACCGGCTACTATAACGAGCCGTAAGCGGCTCACTGGACCGCGCGGCCGGCGCCTTGACAGAGCAATTCTGCTCTCCCTACAATTAAAAAGGAGAACTTTACCGTTTTTCTTCCTTAAATAATAGAAAGAAAAGCGGTTAGCGGTCAGCAATCCAGATCCGGACAAGACCGGCAGCGGTTCTTCCAGCCCTATGCAGCCGGAGCTGAGAGCAGGCAAGATGGCAGATGCGCGCATCAGTCCGCGAGAGCGGCTGGTGCTTACAGCGATTATCGAGCTGTACATCGCTACCGGCGAGCCGGTGGCGTCGCAGGCGCTTGCGCATTTTCTTGCCAATCGGGAGGGGCTGAGTTCCGCCACCCTGCGCAACGTGATGGCCACGCTGGGCGATGCAGGGCTGCTGGAGCAGCCGCACACCTCGTCCGGGCGGGTTCCCACGGCCGCGGCCTTCCGCTATTACGTTGAGCAGCTTACGCGGCCGGATGCGCACGCGGGCCGCATGGCCGCCGGCGCTCAATCCGCTGGCCCCATGCCGCAAGGCGCTTCCATTTTGAGTGAAGCCCGGCGCGGGCAAATCGAGGACAGCTTTACGGGCGTGGCCAGCTCGCATGAGTACCTGGAGCGCACCTCGCACGTGCTGGCGCTTATTTCCAGCGGTCTGGGCGTGGCGTTGGCCAGCTCCACGACCGGCCAGGTACTGGAACACATTCACTTTTCAAGGCTCTCCGCGGGCCGCGTGCTGGCGGTGCTGGTCACCCAGGCGGGCGCCGTGCAGGACCGCGTGCTGGCCCTGGACCGCGAACTCACGCATGTGGAGCTGGAAACGGCCGCGTGCTACCTGAACGAGAACTTCCGCGGCTGGCCCGTCGAGCGCATCCTTGCCGAGGTGGCCCGGCGCGTGGAAGTGGAACGCGAGGCCTACCACCAGATGCTGGCCTCGGTGGATGAACTCTGCCGCAAGGGCGCGCTGGCTGGCGGCGATGCCGGCCCCGCTATTTTTGTGGACGGAATGGCCAACCTGATTACCGCCGAGCTGGACCGCGAACGGCTGCGCCAGATGCTGCTTGCCCTGGAGGCAAAACAGCGGCTGGTGGAGCTGCTGAACGCCTATGTGGACGGGCGGCAGCAGGAAGTGCGCGTGGTGGTGGGGCTGGACCAGGCATCGCCGGCCATGCAGGACCTAGTGTTGATCGGAGCTCCAGCGCGTCTCGGCGGCGCAAATCTGGGCACAGTGGCCGTTATTGCTCCAACAAGGATTCAATATCAGGAGATGATTCAAGCAGTGCGCTATATTGCCCGGCTGTCGGAGCGCATCCTGGAAGTTCCAGTCGATTAGGGGAATGTATCGGAGCGGCGATCATCGCCGATAATCCAAAGACACTCCACGACCCGCAGGGAGAACCGCTGCCCTGGCGCAAATTATCATGGAATCAGGCGCAGTTGATTTTTCGGAGAATGCGTAAAGTTATGCCAGAGCAGCAGAAAGAGTTGACCGTGTTGGAACCCTTGGAAATTACCCCTGGCGGCCCGCAGGAAGAACCTGCAGTGGAAGCGGCGCCGGCGCCGTTGAGCGGAGAAATTCCCGCCGTGCGCGCAGAGTTTGTGTGCCGCGCGGAATTCGATCAGTTGAGGACCGAGCGCGATCAGCTGGTTGACCGGCTGGCTCGGCTGCAGGCAGAGTTTGACAACGCCCGCAAGCGGGCCGAGCGCGAGAAGCTGGAATTTCGCGACTATGCCACCGGCAGCGTGGTAGAGCAGTTTCTGCCGGTGCTGGATAACTTCGAGCTGGCGCTCAAGTCCGGCGGCACGGCGCACCAGTTGCGTTCCGGCGTGGCGCTGATCGTCAAGCAAATGGAGGAAGTTCTGCGCCAGTTGCAGGTCAATCCGATTCCCACCGTGGGCGAGGCCTTCGATCCCCGCGTGCATGAGGCGCTGGGCTCGGTGGATCGCAACGACCTGCCCGACCAGCACGTGGCTGAAGAAATTCGCCGCGGCTACCGGCTGCGCGAGCGGCTGCTCCGGCCCGCGATGGTGCGCGTGGTCCACAATCCGAAACAGACAAGCGAGTAAGTTCTAATAGAAAACAGACAAGCGAGTGAGTTAATACAAGAGTGAGCAAATCCGACTATTACGAAGTTCTCGGCGTAACCCGGGAAGCCAGCGACCAGGAATTGAAGAGCGCGTATCGCAAGCAGGCGCTCAAGTACCATCCTGACCGCAATCCCGGCGATCATGCCGCCGAAGAAAAATTTAAAACCGCCAGCGAGGCCTACCAGGTGCTGAGCGACGCGGATAAGCGCGCCGCCTACGACCGCTACGGCCATGCCGGCCTCGGCGGCCAGGGCTTTGGCGCGGGACCGTTTGCCGGCGGCGTGGACATCGGCGACATCTTCGGCGATCTGTTCGGCGAAATGTTCTCCATGGGCGGCAACGCGCAACGCGGCTCGCGCCAGCAGCGCGGCGACGACCTGCGCTTCGACCTGGCCATCGATTTCGAGGACGCCTTCTTCGGCGCCGAAACCGAGGTGAAGATTCGCCGTCTTGAAACCTGTCCCGCCTGCAAAGGCCGCGGCAGCGCCTCCGGGCGCGGCCCCACCGCCTGCGGCCAATGCCATGGCCGCGGCCAGATCCGCTACCAGCAAGGCTTCTTCTCCGTGGCCCGCGCCTGCGGCGCCTGCGGAGGCACCGGCCAGGTGATCGGCGATCCCTGCCAAACCTGCCGCGGCGAAACCCGCGCCGCCAACGAGCTCAAGCTCACGGTGAAAGTGCCGCCGGGCGTGGAAGAAGGAACCCGCATCCGTTATGCGGGCGAGGGCGATGCCGGCCGCTCAGGCGGTCCCCGGGGCGATCTCTACGTGGTGCTTTCCGTCCGGCCCCACGATTTTTATGAGCGCGAAGGGTACAACCTGCACTGCATCATCCCCATCAGCTTTCCCCAGGCAGCCTTGGGCGCCGAGTTCGAGATTCCCGGCATCGACGGCCCGGTGAACCTGAAGATTCCCGAGGGCACGCAGAGCGGCCGGGAGATTCGTGTCCGCGGGCGCGGCGTTCCCTTCCTGAACGACAAAGGACACGGCGACCTGATTGTGAAGGTTCTGGTGCAGATTCCCAAAAAACTCAGCCGCGCCCAGCGCGAGCTGGTGAGCAAGCTGGCCGAGTCGCTCACCGTAGACAACAGCCCCACCTCTCCGGGCCTGCTCGAGAAGATGAAGGATTTGTTTACCTAGCCGCGTAGCTTGCGAACAATTTGCCCCACTCGTAGTCGCCAGGGCGTGGTGTTCGCACCCGGAAACGGATAGTGCCAGGAGATGCTGTCCTTCAGGATAAGAAAAATCTACTGGCTGGCTCCGATTCTGTCGATAGATTGCGGCCTGCGCCGGCATTCTGAGTCCAGGGCTGCCGCTTTCTGTGTTGCATGGATTCTTCTGCTCCGCGGCGCCTGGTTGGCTTTCACACGGCCAGCAGAACGACCGCCGCCACGGCCGCGCCGATCAGCAGGCTCATGCGGTCCGTCAAGGCAAACACCAGCGGGTCCTCGTCCATATCTCCGCGCGCGGCCAGCAGCCAAATCCGGCAGAGCCAGAGAAGCATCATGGGCATGATCAGCCAGAGAAACTGCGGCTTGCGGTAGAGTATCGCCACATCGCTGCCGCTGATGTAGATGGTGAAGATGACCACCGCGGCAAAGGCGCTGGCAGTGCCGAAACTGCGCAACTGATCTATATCGGTAACCAGGTAACCGCGGCCGTATTTCGGCGGCGATTCGCTGGTGCGCAGGTTCTCAAGCTCGGCAATACGCTTGACAATGGCCAGCGAGAAAAACAGGAAGACGGAGAAGCCGGCCAGCCAGTGCGAGATGTGCGAATGGGTTGCGGCGCTGCCGGCCAGTAGACGCAGCGTGTACAAGCCGGAGAGCACCAGCACATCCAGCAGCGCAATGCGCTTGAGAAGGATGGAGTAAGCGAGCGTGCCAACCAGGTAGAAGAGCAGCCAGCCATAGAAAGCAACCGGCAGCAGGCGCGCGCCGCTCAGCGACAGCAGCAGGAAAACCGCCACAATGCAGAGCCCGTTGAATGCGGAAAGATCGCCCGAGGCAAACGGCCGCGCACGCTTGCGTGGATGGCTGCGGTCGGCCTCGAGGTCCAGCAGGTCGTTGACGATGTAAGCAGCGGAGGCGGCAAGCGAAAAACAGAAAAAGGCCAGCAGCGCCGCGAGCATCCTGCCTGCCGTCAGAGCGTGCGACAGCAGCAGCGGCAGAAAGATCAGCAGATTCTTGGCCCACTGGTGTACGCGCACAGCCTTGAAAAACGAGTTTAACGGGCGGTTGCGTTCCAGAAACACGCGCGTGGGACGGATGCCGCGAGCCTTGAGCCCCATGCGCAACCTGTAGCTCGGATTGGCCACCATGGCCTCGGTGGCGTGGGCCAGCAGCGGCAGATCGGGGCTGTCGTTGCCAATGTAGTCGAACAGAGCGGAGCCGAGGCGGCTGCGCAACTGGTCGAGCTTTCTCTCTCCCGTCAGGTTGGTCGCGCCATCGGAGCCCAGTACGCCGCTGAAGATGCCGAGATGCGCGGCAACCCGGTTGGCAAGCGTCAGGTTCGCTCCCGTGGCCAGATAGAGGTCGCGCCCCTGTTTGCGCTGCTGTTGAAGAAATTGCAACAGCGTGCGGTTGTAAGGCAGATGCGCGACATCCAGCGAGATGGACTCGGTGACATATGCCTTGAATGCCGCCTTGCCGCGCAGCAAACGGCCGGGCAGACCCAGCAGCCGCGCGGGACGGGTCCGCACCAGCGCCAGCAACGAGTCGATGAGCGTATCGGATTTGACCAGCGTGCCGTCCAAGTCGACGCAGAGCGGGCGGAGCGCCTGAGTGGAGTCTTCCGGCTGGGGGATGGATTGGGGCAACCGCTCACCTCGTCCAGGATCAGTGGCGCATCGGAGCAGAGCCGGCAATTGAAAAATTCCGGCTCGTCCAAGGAGTTGAGGCCGAGCGTGTTTGCCAGTCAACTGTTCAGGACCCGATCAGTATACAGTCGGCCCGGAACCAACAAGCAAGAACAGCGGCAGGGATGCCGCTGCGAGAACACTGGAAATTGTAAAGGGAATGGTGGAGCTGAGCGGGATCGAACCGCTGGCCTCCTCGTTGCGAACGAGGCGCTCTCCCAGCTGAGCTACAGCCCCACGACCTTTTTATCTTATCAGCGGACGGCGAATCCCGAAAGGGAGCTCCGCGCTTTAACTTGTAAACTGCGCTGTTTTACCTTGAGCTTTCGCGCGTTTTTTCCCGTGCAAAAGTTCCCGGCGAGTGAAGGTCTCTCGCCGGGAACCTCCTACAGCTGGTTCATGTTGGCCAGGAACTCGGCGTTGTTGCGGACCTTTTCCAGGCGGCTGATCAACAACTCCATGGCTTCCACAGGCGACAGCGGATTGAGCACCTTGCGCAGAATCCAGATGCGCTGCAAATCCTCCTTGGGAATCAGCAGCTCTTCCTTGCGGGTTCCGGAGCGCTGGATGTCGATGGCCGGGAAGACGCGCTTGTCCACCAGCTTGCGGTCCAGAATGATTTCCATGTTGCCGGTGCCCTTGAACTCTTCGAAGATGACCTCGTCCATGCGCGAGCCGGTATCCACCAGCGCGGTGGCGATAATCGTCAAAGAGCCGCCCTCTTCAATGTTGCGGGCCGCGCCAAAAAAGCGCTTGGGCCGCTGCAGGGCGTTCGAGTCTACGCCGCCTGACAGCACCTTGCCCGAAGGCGGCACGATGGTGTTGTAGGCGCGCGCCAGACGGGTAATCGAATCCAGCAGAATCACCACGTCGCGCTTGTGCTCCACCAGGCGCTTGGCCTTTTCAATCACCATCTCGGCTACCTGCACGTGGCGGGCTGCCGGCTCGTCAAAGGTGGAACTGATCACTTCGCCCTTGACCGAGCGCTGCATGTCGGTGACTTCCTCGGGCCGCTCGTCGATGAGCAGCACGATCAGCACCACTTCAGGGTGGTTGGTAGAGATGGAGTTGGCCAGCGCCTGCAGCAGCATGGTCTTGCCGGTGCGCGGCGGAGCGACGATCAATCCGCGCTGACCGCGGCCGATGGGCGTCAACAGATCCATCACGCGGCCGCTGATGCCCTCGCGCACTGTCTCCAGCTTGATGCGTTCCTGGGGATAGAGCGGCGTGAGGTTGTCAAACAGAATCTTGTTGCGGGTCTCTTCAGGCGACTCGAAGTTGATGGCCTCAATCTTGACCAGGGCGAAATACTTTTCGCCCTCGTGCGGCGGGCGGACGTTGCCGCTGATGGAGTCGCCGGTCTTGAGGTCGAACTTGCGGATCTGCGACGGCGAGACATAGATGTCGTCGGGGCCGGGCAGATAGTTGTAGTCGGGGGAGCGGAGGAAGCCGTAGCCGTCGGGCAGAATCTCCAGCACGCCCTCGGCAAAGATGTGGCCTTCTTTTTCGCTTTGTGCCTGAAGGATCTTGAAGATCAGGTCCTGTTTGCGGAGGCCGCTGGTGCCCGGGATTTCCAGGGTGCGCGCGATGCGGCTCAGTTCGGTTATGTTCTTCTCTTTTAGTTCAGCGATGGTCATGTTCACCTGCAACAAGGAGGGATGTGAGTGAGGAAATAGGGGAGGGGGAAGTGCTCCAGGAAAAACCGGACGGGAGATCAAAATAATACCGGCACATACCGGACTTGAATCGTCTCCCGAGCTGATAAGGAGGATTGAAACGCCGGGGAAGAACAGACGCCTTCGACGGAAGCCGCGCTGAAACTGCTGCCTGTCTCAATTATACGCTGTGCGCAACGCTGTCAGGCAGCGCGGCGACGTTCAACCGGCTGGGCCGCAGGCGCCGATACCGGCGCAACCGACCCAGGATTGGTGGTGTGAAAGCGGGCAAGGACTTCATTGGCGGTATCCTGCAGCCGTGTATTCGGCTTGTGCAGCTTGCGTGTTGCCTTGCTTGCCAGTTGACAGAGCTGGTAGCGATTGGACACATGAGAAAGTGCCCCGAATACTAAATCAGAACGCATGGTAAAAATCTCCTTTATCAATGTCCTGCCCGGCCGTAACTACACACCGCCGGTGCAGACGGGGAGCCAATTCAATCGCGGGCTGCCCCAAATTACCGCTCCCACTTTTAGACGCACGACGTGTGCATACAGTTCAAAAATCTTGACGCACTTTCGCACATATTGAAACAGATCTCACGCCGAATAGGGGGTACACATTGCCATCTGGGGAATTCACAAGCCCCATTCCCATTCCCGGCGGACAATGAAACGCACCGGGGCATCCATGGATGAGCCTCAGCTCAATATGAAGCGGAAAATGACAGATGGCTGTGCAATCTTGCTCAATGCAACCTGTCTTTTATGGATGGCAATACTGAATGTATACCCAGTCCTGTCGTGGGTCAACTATTTTTTCCGGGCTTTTTCGGCCTGTTACCGCACTTCGGCAATAGGCCGATATTCATCACGCATTCCGTTTATTATCATCTAGTTACACCTACCTACGAAGATGCCGGCACGCCTCATCCAAACCGGCGAGGCAGGCGCGCCACGGGCAAAATCGTTCGCTCCGGAGGATAAACGGCTCATTTCGCCCCGGAACGTACCATCCTGGTTACTTGCCGGTAAGTGACCGGTACCCGACGGCCATCCGGATCGCACAGAATCGGCTCTCCATCGATGTCCACGCCAGAGGGAGGCCGCCGCGGCAGATGTCCCCGTTTGGGCGTGACGAAAAATTCGTCCAGGCGAAGCATACCCATCAATAACATTCCAAGAAATGGAACTGCAAACAGCAACGCGTCCCGGGTGGAACTCAATACCGGCTCGTGCACGACAACCTCCGCGAATTTCGACAGTGCGCATGAGAGTCTTCTCATGCAGTCTTTTGGGGTTATCGGCAGAGGATTAAGGAATCCTTAGAATCCAAGGTAATGACGAATAAGTGGTAGGGAATAGGTGTGCTGCCTGCGGATCGCTGGGCAGTGTATTTTTATGCCCAGTAACTGCGGTCCAGCGTGCGGTATTGGATGGCTTCGGCCAGGTGGGCCACGGTCAGGTGTTCGGCGCCTTCCAGGTCCGCAATCGTCCGCGCCACTTTCAGAATGCGGTCGTGGGCGCGCGCGGTCAGGCCTTGCTGCTGCATGGCCCGTTCCAGCAGGCGCTCGGCATCGGCGCCCAGTTCGCAGTGCACGCGGATCTGGCGGGTGGTCATCTGCGCGTTGGCGTAAATTTTTTCACCGGACTTCTTGAAGCGTTTCCGCTGCTGTTCGCGCGCGGCCATCACGCGGTCGCGAATCTGTGCCGAGCCCTCGGCCGCCGCTCCGCCGCGCAGTTCCTTATATTGAACCGCCGGAACTTCGATATGAATGTCGATGCGGTCCAGTAGCGGCCCTGAGATCTTGGCCACGTAGCGCTGGATCATGGGCGGCGTGCACATGCACTCGCGGGACTTGTCGTTGAAGTAGCCGCACGGGCAGGGGTTCATGGCCGCGGCCAGCATAAAGCGCGCCGGAAAGCTCAGCGACATGGAGGCGCGGGCAATCGTCACCGTGTGGTCTTCAAGCGGCTGGCGCATCACCTCAAGCACGTTGCGCGGAAACTCCGGCAGCTCGTCCAGAAACAGCAGTCCGTTATGGGCCAGTGAAACTTCTCCGGGGCGGGGAACGATGCCGCCGCCGATCAGGCCCGCGTCGGAGATGGTGTGGTGCGGCGAGCGAAAGGGCCGCTGCGTCACCAGTCCGGCTGCCGCGTCCAGCACTCCGGCCACGGAGTGAATCTTCGTGGTCTCCAGCGCTTCCTCAAACGTGAGCGGCGCAAGAATCGAAGGCAGGCGCTTGGCCAGCATGGTTTTGCCGGAACCGGGCGGCCCAATCATCAATATGTTGTGGCTGCCGGCCGCGGCCACTTCCAGCGCGCGCTTGGCCGTCTGCTGGCCGCGCACATCGCAAAAGTCCACGGTGAAGTGTTGCAGCTCTCCCAGCAGTTCGCGGGTGTCCACGCGGTAAGGCTCGCGCTGAATCACGCCGGCCACCGAGGTGTTGAGCAACTCCAGCACGTCCAGCAGCGAGGAGACGGGATAGACGTTCACGCCCTCCACCACGGCGGCTTCAGCGGCGTTGGCCGCGGGCAGAATCAGGTTGGGAATATTTTTTTCGCGCGCCAGAATGGCCACCGGCAACATGCCGGGAATGGGGCGCAGGTTGCCGTCCAGTCCCAGTTCGCCTACCAGCAGAAACTGGCTCAGGTCATCCACGCGCAGCGCACCGTAGGCCCCGAGGATGCCGATGGCGATGGGCAGGTCAAAGCCCGAGCCTTCTTTTTTCAGGTCGGCCGGCGCCAGGTTGATGGTGATGAATGTGGGCGGAATCGAATAGCCGGAGTTCTTGATGGCGGCGCGCACGCGGTCGCGGCTCTCGCGCACAGCAGCGTCCGGCAGCCCCACGGTGTGGAAGGTGTCCTTCTCCGCAACCACGCCGCTATAGTCCACCTCGACGTCGATGAGGTTGGCATCGATGCCGTACACCGCCGCGCTGAGGACTTTAAAAAGCATGGTTGAAAGATTGAAGCGAGTGTATCAGAAGACAGAGATCAGTTGTCAGTTGTCAGTGAACAGTGGACAGTGAACAGCCGTCAGTTAACCCGCCCTCGACTATCAAACCGGTATGTGCATTGCTGACCCGGGGGCTGGCGATTTTTCCGACCCCCTTGCTTGTGCCGACCGCTGCAACTGAAAGCTGCCGGCCACCGGCCACTGACAACTGACAACTGACAACTGTTTCTTACCACTGACCACTGCACTCCGGTCCACGCTACAATTTCATTCGTGACCACGAGTCTTTTCGACCTCTACAAAATCGGCGTCGGTCCATCGAGCTCGCATACGATGGGGCCGATGCGCGCGGCCTGCCGCTTTGCCAGCGAACTTGGGGCCCGCGGTCTGCTGGATAAAGTGAAACGCGTGCAGGTGGAGCTGTATGGCTCACTTGCCCTCACCGGTCTGGGCCACGCCACCGACCGTGCTGTATTGCTGGGGCTGTCGGGCAACGAGCCGGCCGGCATCGATCCCGAGGCAATTGAATCCACGGTCGCGGCCATTCGCGCGGCGCGGCAGATCGAACTGGCGGCAACGCTCCCGATTGCTTTTGACGAATCGCGCGACCTGGTCTTCCATAGCAATCTCATGTTTCCTCCCGGCGCGCACACCCGGCATCCCAACGGCCTCCGCTTCACGGCTTACGATGCGGCCGGAATCGTACTCGACGAGCGAACATTCTTTTCCATCGGCGGCGGATTCATCATCGAAGACGGCGCCGACGCGTCGGCGTCCAAGCGGCAGGCAGTCATTCCTTTTCCCTTTCACAGTTCCGAGGAGTTGCTGGCAACGGCTGAAGCCAACGAGCTGAGCATCAGCCAGCTCATGCTTGAGAACGAGTGCGCTCTGGTGGAAGGCAGCGGCGAACGCGCGCCTGTTGCAGTGGTGCGCCAGGGCATCGATCGGCTATGGCAGGTGATGCAGGGATGCATCGAGCGCGGCATGGCGGCAGAGGGTATTCTTCCCGGCGGCTTGAACGTGCGCCGCCGCGCGCATCGCCTGGCCGAGCGGTTGCGCGAGAAAGAAGCCGATGGCCTGCACGCCGATCCGCTGGCTCCGCTGGACTGGGTCACTGTCTATGCCATGGCCGTGAATGAAGAGAACGCGGCGGGCGGCCGCGTGGTCACCGCGCCCACCAACGGCGCTGCCGGCGTGGTTCCCGCCGTGGCGAAATATTATCACCGCTTCATTCCCGGCTCCGACCATGAAGGCATGATGCGTTTCTTCCTCACCTCTGCGGCCATCGGCATCCTCTATAAGGAGAACGCTTCCATCAGCGGTGCGGAGGTGGGCTGCCAGGGCGAAGTGGGCGTGGCCTGCTCCATGGCTGCCGGCGGGCTCACCGCCGCGCTCGGCGGCACCAATGGGCAAGTGGAACACGCGGCCGAGATCGCAATGGAACACAACCTGGGCATGACCTGCGACCCCATCGGCGGCCTTGTCCAGATTCCCTGCATCGAGCGCAACGCCATGGGCGCGGCCAAAGCCATACAGGCTTCGCGCCTCGCGCTCAATGAGCAGGAGGAGCACAAGGTCTCGCTCGACCAGGTCATCCGCACCATGTATCTCACCGGCCTCGATATGCAATCGCGCTACAAGGAGACCAGCCTGGCCGGGCTTGCGTTGAATGTGATTGAGTGCTGAGAGAAGCGATGCAGACGGGGCCTCGCAAGTATTTTTCAGAACAAATACACGATTGAAAAATCGAAAGACAGCGAACTAATGCCGATGGATTTCATTTTCTTGAATCGGTTCTCGATGCGAAGCTGAAAAATTGTTGACCATTTTTCCACCATTGCATCGTTTTTTTCTTGACACCGTTGAAACATGAATCTATACATTCATCAACTGCAATATTGTTATTGCAGATCGATGCAAACCATCGAAAAGGGAGAATAGGAAAATGGCAACCAAGAAGGCAGCCAAAAAGGCACCCGCCAAGAAGGCCCCCGCGAAGAAGGCCCCCGCGAAGAAAGCCGCGAAAAAGGCCGCGAAGAAGAAGTAGTTCAACCATCAACGAAAAAGGCAACACGCGAGGGGGACGCTTCAAAGCGTCCCCCTCAGTGTTTCTGCGGAAGGTTTAAACTTGATGGGAAGGGTACGGTGCAACGATCGCCATGACACGCCGCCGCTGGATTGCCGAACATTGGGATGAAGCCACCGCTACCATCGTTGGCGCGCAGGCCGAGCACATGGCCCGCGTGCTGCGCGCCCAGCCGGGCATGGAGACCGATGTCGTGGCGGGTGGGCATGTGTTTCACGCCGTGATTGCTGCCGTCAGTCCCCAGGAGGTTCGCTTCAACCTTGTCGCCGAACTCGAAGCTGATCCCGCGATGCCGGTTACGCTGGTGCTGGCCGTGTATAAGTTTGATCACATGGAGTGGGCCATCGAGAAGGCTACTGAACTGGGAGTTGCGGCGATAGCTCCGGTGCTTGCGCGGCGGACTGAGAAGCACCTGGCTCTGGCCGCGGAGAAGCGCGCCGAGCGCTGGCGGCGCATTGTGCATGAGGCCTCGCAGCAGGCGCGCCGTTCCGATGTGCCGTTGATTTACGATCCGGCTCCGTTGTCCGCGCGCGTGCGGGCAGCTTCAGCGGGCACGCGCATCGTGCTGGCCGAGCAGGAGCGCACCACCACTCTGCGCAACGCGCTGGACGAAGCCGTGGCCGCTGCCCAGGCGGATATGCCCACGCTGGAGATTGCCATCGGTCCTGAAGGCGGATGGGCTCCCTCGGAAGAAGCGCTGTTCGACGCCAACGGCTGGCGCGCCGCATCGCTGGGCCCGCGCATTTTGCGCGCCGAGACGGCGGCCATCGCCGCGCTGGCTGTTATCGCTTCTTATCTGGAGTAGTGCGCTTCGGAGTTTTCAACTACGACTGTGTCGTGGTTACTACCGCGCCGTCGTTATTTTGTAATCGGATCCAAAAGCCTGGGTGCCCCAGGTCTCGCTTTTGAGACCTGGGAGACCACATATCTAAGCGGTATATCTACCCGGTCGCGATGCTACAGCGAAACCCCGCGCTTCCACGGAATGAAATCGTTCTGCCCGTTCAGCTCGGCCTTTGCAAGCCGCTCGCCGCTGGCCACGGCAATCGACAGCTCCAGCAACTTTTCAGCGCACGCGGCAATCGACGACTCGCCGGTGACGATGGGGCCAGCGTCGAAGTCGATAATGTCGCTCATGCGCGTGCCGGTTGTGGAGTTGGTTGAAATTTTGATCACCGGCGCCACGGGATTGCCGGTTGGCGTTCCCAGGCCGGTGGTAAACAGCACCAGGTTCGAGCCCGCTCCCACCTGCGCGGTCACGCTCTCCACGTCGTTGCCCGGCGTGCATTGCAGGGTGAGCCCGCGCGCCGTGGCGTACTCGGGATAATCGATGACGCCGCTGATGGGCGCTGTTCCACCCTTGCGCGCCGCGCCCGCGGACTTGATGGCGTCCGTGGTGAGGCCGTCGCGAATGTTGCCCGGCGAGGGATTCGCCTCGAAGCCGGAATTCACTGCCCGGGCGCTTGCCTGGTACTCCTGCATCAGGGTGCGGAAGCGCTCGGCCAGTTCATCGGTCGTGCAGCGATTGATCAGTTCCTGCTCCACGCCGTGCAACTCGGGAAACTCTGAGAGCATCGTCTTGCCGCCCAGGCCCACCAGCAGATCGGACACATAACCGACGGTCGGATTGGCGGAGATGCCGCTGAAGCCATCGGACCCGCCGCACTCCAGGCCCACGGTCAGCGCGGAGAGCGGCGCGGGACGGCGCTCGGCGCGGTTGGCCTCAGCCAGCGCGGAAAAAGTCTTGTCCAGTGCCGTGTTCATCAGTGTCGACTCGTGGCCCGAGTTCTGCTGATCGACAAAGTGCACCGGCTTGCGCAACTGGGTATCGAGCGCACGCAACTCATCCATCAACATGCTTGACTGCGCGTGCTGGCAGCCCAGGCTCAGCACGGTTGCGCCGGCCACGTTGGGGTTGTGGATGTAGCCGGCCAGCAGCTTGCACAGTGCCTGGGAATCCTGGCGCGTGCCGCCGCAGCCCCCCTGGTGCGTGATAAACCGGACGCCGTCGAGATTGGGGAACAGCCGCTCGGCGCGGAACTGCGCAACCGCCTCCGCGGTTCCGTTTCCGCTTTTGTGCTGGTGAATCAGGTCGCGCACGTGCTGGCGATACGTATTGTTGGCGCGGCCGTAGCCCAGTTCCTCTTCAAGCGCCTGCTGCATCTGCTCCACGTTGCGGTTCTCGCAGAACACCAGCGGCAGCACGATCCAGTAGTTGCGCGTGCCCACTTGCCCATCCGCGCGGTGGAAGCCCATGAAGCTGCGGCCGGCCCAGGGCGATGGATCGGGCAGCACGGCGGGCGCGGGCTTGCGCGTGGCACTGTAGTCCCCGGCGCGATGGCGAATGTTGCGCGTGCTCACCAGGCCTCCGCGCGGAATGGCCTCAACCACCTCGCCCACCACCATGCCGTAGAGATAAATCAGGTCGCCGGGCTTCAGGCTGACGAGCGCCATTTTGTGCTTGGCGTGGACCGTCTGCGTTACGGTGCAGGCTGCGGGAGAGGACGCTGGGCCATAGTGCACAGTTGTGCCTAAATCCAGCGTGGTCAGCGCCACCAATACATTATCGCGGGGGTCAAGTTGCAGAACGGTTTCCGGCACGAGTACTCTTTTCCGATTCTGCACGGGAACAGTGCAGTCAAGAGCAAGGATACAACCCAGCCGCAATGCCGGAACAGGGGCTCATCATCACAGGCGCGCGTAGTGGAGCAGCAGGCCTGCCAGCGCTCCGCCGGCCAGGTCGCCGATGATGGGAATCGGCGCATAGCGCCAGTTGGAGCTGCCCTTGCCGGGAATCGGCAGCAGCGCATGAACAAGGCGCGGTCCCAGATCGCGTGCGGGGTTGATGGCGTACCCCGTGGTTCCACCCAGCGAGAGGCCGATGCCCCACACCAGGCTGGCCACCAGCCACGGTCCCATTCCCGCGCCCACACCCAACCCGTTCGCAGTGACTCCATGCGAAAAAATTGCTCCGGCCACCAGCACCAGCAGCGCCGTGCCCAGTGCCTCGCTGAACAGGTTGGCCAATGGGCTGCGCACTGCGGCGTTCGTGCAGAAGATGCCCAGCTTGTCCGCGGGTCCGGGTGTGAGCGCCCAGTGCGGCGCATAGTGCAGCGCCATCAGCGTTGCGCCGGCCATGGCGCCCAGCAACTGCGCCGACCACATGCTCAGCAGTTGAGCATAATTTCCGGTGATCACCGCGGCGGCCAGCGTAATGGCCGGATTGAGATTGGCGCCGGGGCTGCCGAAGGCCTGCGCCACCAGCACGCCGCACAGCACGCCCAGCGCCCACCCGGTGGCAACCACCATCCAGCCGGCGTCCGCCGCATACGACTTGCGCAAAGTTACGCCGGCATTCACGCCGTTGCCCAACAGCACCAGAACCAGCGTGCCCAGAAACTCGCCCAGCCAGACAGAATGCATTGCAGCTTCCTCAAAGTAAGTGATAGGTGCCTGGGACAGGTGCTCGATCCATCCCTTGAATCAATCAAAGGATCAGAACCACGTGTGGCGCTTGTATTCCACATAAGCCTCGCCGAATTTATCTTCCAGCACCCGCGCCTCTTTCCGGCTTCGAACCACCTGCAATGGAATCACTACGACGAAGCAAAGCATCCAGGAAGGACGGTTTGCCGCCAGGCAGAATCCCACGATCATGAGGCTGCCAAAAACATAGATCGGATTGCGAATGCGGGAATAGATGCCGGCGGTCACCAGCGTGCTTGCCTTGGCTTGCACACTGAAGGCTTGTCCGAGCTGCAGGCGCGCGATGGTAAAAAGGAGAAAGGACAAAATTAAAATGCAAAGTCCGGCGACGCGCAGAGTGGTCCACGGAGGCACCCAGGAGTGCCCCAGGAAAAACCCGATTACGATGGCGAGCAATGCCAGTGTTCCATAGTTCAGTTTCATCAAGTCCTCCAGTTCCCATCGGTTCCACGTGAACCTGTATTTTCGTGTGCGGACTCCGGTCACGGCAGCCCTACAACGCAAGCGATTTCAGAATTTGCTGAACTCAAGCATTCTGCACCCGCCACCCCGTCTCCGCCAAGGTCATTCGTGGACGGAGAACGCTGAAGGGCGTACTGCAATCCTCACGCTATGGCTTGCCTGGTAAAGCTGGCTCCGCCCCAATCGTTGTGCGCTCGTACTGCGGCCAATGGGTCAGCAGTTCCTGCACCACCACGTGGCCCACGGTGTAGGCGCTTTCAAGCGAGGGCAGAAACGCGCCATACTTGCCCACGCGCTGGCTGGCCAGGCTCTCGGCCGCCGTCATGCCGCGCGGTTGCCGGTCGTAGTTGCTCACCGTGCGCAACACCAGCACGCGCTTCGCATCCACGCGCCCGGCAGCGGCCAGCGACTGCAACGACAGCAGCGTTCCCGTGTCCTCCATGGCCGTGGTGGCAAACTCGCCCTGCCCGCCGGTAAAGTAGCGCACCCACTCCGCGGCCCACGCGTCCATCAGCTTTCCATGCCAAAAGGTCGAGGAGGAAATCTCGTCGCCCAGGGCAACAAAGGGCGGCCGGTTGGCGGCGGCACCGTCAAAGTTGCTGCGAATCTGCTTCAAGCGGTCCGAGTCGGCAAGCGGCGTGGCGCGCGTTAGATTGAAGGCCCATTGCGCCAGTCCCGGATTCAACGCATAAACCTGGTCGTCGGCGGGAGCCACCGGCATCTCAAAAGGCCGCGTCTTGGTCAGCGGCAGCAAGCCCGTGCTCCAGTCCTGCGGAATCTCGCGCGCATCGATCTCGTAGCCCAGGTCGCCGTCCACCACCCAGCGCGCCCACACCGCCGACCCCAGAGAAACCCGCTCCGGGTTGCCGCCCGCAATGCCGGCCACGATCCAGTACGCATGGCTCAAATCGAAGCGAGGGTCCAGCCCCACGGCCATGATGGTTGCCGCGGCGTGCGCCGTGCCCCGCCCGGTCAGCACGGCCATCTCGCCCTGGCCGTTCATGCGCACGGCATGGTAGCCGGCCTGCAGCGGATACACCTGGTCAAGGTGGTCGCGTTCCACCCAATACTGCAACTCGCCGGGCCCGTCGCCCGTATCGGCGCCCACCTCAAACATGGCCACCACCACCACCTTCACCGGGATGGGGCGCGGCGCGGCAACAGCAACTGAGGCCAGAGCCAGTAGAAGAACGCAGGAGAAGAAAAGTTGTATGCGCGTGATCATTGATTGCGATACTACTTGAAAAAGGCGGGGAACAGGCAACAGGGAATGGCAAATCGTGTGTTGTTTTCTGCCGGTTTGGCGTAGCGGTAAAGCGATTGGCTGCGTCCCGCGATACCATGGGAGCAACCGGGGAGGGAACCCGCATGAAGAGTATGAAAAATTTTCGTAGACTCCTGACTGGAGCAATCATGGCAACCACTCTTGCCGCCGCTGCTGCCGCGCAGCAGGCATCAACCGGGCACTGGGCCATTGTTGTCCATGGCGGCGCGGGCGTCATTGAGCGCTCGGCACTTGGTCCGGAGGGCACCACGTCCTATCGCGCGTCGCTGGCCAGGGCAGAGGCAGCCGGCGCAGCGGTTCTCGATCGCGGCGGCTCGGCTCTCGATGCCGTCGAGGCCACCATCAAAATTCTCGAAGACGATCCGCTCTTCAATGCCGGCCACGGCGCGGTCTTTACCGCCGAGGGCAAAAACGAAATGGATTCGGCCATCATGGACGGCTCGAATCTCAAGGCCGGTTCGGTTGCTGGAGTGACCACCACACGCCATCCCATCAGCCTGGCGCGCGCCGTGATGGAGAAGACGCAATACGTCATGATGATCGGCCCGGGCGCAGACGCCATGGGCGCAAAGAACGGACTGGAGCAGGAACCGCCCAGCTACTTTTTTACGGAAGCCCGCTGGCAGTCGCTGGTCAAGCAGCTTCAAAAAGAGGGCCGCCCGGTGCCGCCGCGTCCCGCCGGCGTGCCGCCTCCGGGCAACGCTGTGCCGGTAGCCATGCTGGATGAGTCGGCCGATTCGCACCGCTTCGGCACGGTGGGCGCTGTGGCTCTGGACCGAATGGGCAACATCGCCGCGGGCACATCCACCGGCGGACTGCAGGGCAAGATGCCGGGCCGCGTGGGCGACTCGCCCATCATCGGCGCCGGCACTTACGCGTCCAATCAATCATGCGCCGTTTCAGCCACCGGCAGCGGCGAGTACTTTATCCGCCTCGGCGTGGCCCGCGAGGTGTGCAACCTGGTGCAATTCAAAAACATGACGCTGCAACAGGCCGCCGACCAGGTGATTCACAAGGAACTGGATACGCTGAAGGGCGACGGCGGCGTCATCGCCATTACCCCCGACGGGCAGTTGGCGTGGAGCTTCAACACTCCCGGCATGTTTCGCGCCCGCCAGGTGGAAGGCGGCAAGGTACAGATCGGCATCTATAACGACGAGCCCTAAGCACCTGCGGTGCGGCAGACGCCGCTTGCGCGGCATGAGGTTCGTTCGCTTCTATCCTTGCGACAGAAAAAAGTCGCAAGGATGAGAACAACGGCCAGGGCGGGACGTCGGGCCGCCCTCGCGATCAGCGAATAATCTCGAACCGCTCCCAGGGGCAATTGCACACCGGGCAGCGCTCGTGCTCTTCTTCGGTCTCCGAGGTGTAGCCGCACACCGGGCAAACGTAGAACTCGCGCACCGCGCCAATCCACGAGTCTTTCTTGCCGCCTTGCAGCAGCGCGATTGCCTCGCCATAGAGACGCGCGTGAGTCTTCTCGGCTTCCAGTGCGCCGTGGAAGGTGCGAATGGCCGCCGTGTTCCCGCGCGCGGTGGCCTCTGCAAGAAAGCCGGGGTACATGGTGTCGATCTCGTACTGCTCGCCGCCCAGCGCTGCCTTCAGGTTTTCCAGCGTGCCCTTCACTTCGACTGCGTGAATCTCACACTTGGCCTCGCCGCCCAACTGCTTGATCACGCGGGCGTGATTGCCGGCGTGAATCTGCTCGGCGCGCGCGGCGGCGCGAAACAGGCTGGCGGCACCGTGCAATCCGTCTCCGTCCGCCTTTACGGCAAAGGCGGTGTACTTGGCATGCGCGTTCGACTCGCCCTCAAAGGCGGCCAGAAGGTTCTGAACAGTGGTAACGTTTTCCGCGGCTATTGCTGGCATTGATTGTTCCTCCAACTCCGTTCAAAGCCTACGAGCGCCTGCCGGGCCGCGCTGTGATGCAGGCTACAATCGCTGCCAGCCGCGCCGCTGGTAGAATGTTGCGCATGGACACAATTCAATACAACCTCCCGCAGAGCCGGATTCCTCTGGCCTGGTACAACATCCAGGCGGACCTGCCCACGCCTCTGGCTCCACCCCTGCACCCCGGCACGATGAAACCCATCGGCCCCGACGACCTGGCCCCGCTGTTTCCCATGAGCCTGATCCTTCAGGAAGTGAGCACGGAGCGGGAGATTGAGATTCCCGGAGAGGTGCGCCAGCTTTACGCGCAGTGGCGCCCCGCGCCCATGATGCGCGCCCGCCGCCTGGAAAAGGCCCTGGATACGCCTGCCCATATTTACTACAAATATGAGGGCGCCAGCCCCGCCGGTTCGCACAAGCTCAACACCGCCGTTGCCCAGGTTTATTACAACAAGAAGGAAGGCACCAAGCACCTGTCCACTGAGACCGGGGCCGGCCAGTGGGGCTCCGCGTTGTCCATGGCCTGCGCCTTCTTCGGCCTGGACTGCAAGGTCTACATGGTGCGCGTCAGCTACGACCAGAAGCCCTATCGCCGCGCCCTCATGGAAGCCTTCGGCGCAACCGTCACCGCCAGCCCCAGCAATGAGACGGAGTCGGGCCGCGCCATTCTGGCCGTTCATCCTGACTCGAACGGCTCCCTCGGCATCGCCATTTCTGAGGCCGTGGAAATGGCCGCCAAGGATCCCGACACCAAGTACGCGCTGGGCAGCGTGTTAAATCACGTCATGCTCCACCAGACCGTGATTGGCCTGGAGGCCATTGAGCAGATGGCCCTGGCCGACGACGATCCCGACGTCATCATTGCCTGCGCCGGCGGCGGTTCCAACTTTGCCGGGCTGGCCATGCCGTTTCTCGGCCGCAAGATCAAGGGCCAGACCAACGCCCGCGTGGTGGCCGTCGAACCCGCTGCCTGCCCCAGCCTCACCAAGGGCCGCTTCACCTACGACTTTGGCGATACCGGCCATCTCACCCCGCTGGTCAAGATGCACACCCTGGGCAGCACCTTCATGCCTCCGGGCATTCACGCCGGCGGCTTGCGTTACCACGGCATGGCGCCGCTGGTTTCGCACGTCCTTGACCTGGGATTGGCTGAGGCCACCACCGTGCAGCAGTTGGATGCCTTTGCGGCCGGCATCCAGTTTGCCCGCTCGGAGGGCATTATTCCCGCGCCTGAATCCAACCATGCCGTTGCCGTGGCTATTCGCGAGGCTCTGGAAGCCAAGGCGGAAGGCAAGCAGCGGACCATCCTGTTCAACCTCAGCGGACACGGCCACTTCGACATGCAGAGCTACATTGCCTACCAGGCAGGCAAGCTCGAGAACTACGAATACCCCGAAGAAGAGATCGCCATGGCCCTGGCCGGTCTGCCCGTCATCGGGTGAATCAACATGATCGGCAAGACCAGGAATGCCGTCCTCTCGGGGACGGCATTCTTGCTTGCGGCTGCTGAAAGAATCATACGAATAACAAGTCGAGAATGGTAGGTCAAGGCTTTAGCCCTGACAATAAGCCGGTAAAAAACAACGCGGGCTTTAGCCCCTGAGGTATGCTTTTCGGAGTGGTAGAGGGCATGGGATGAGTTCTTCAGTTAGCACAACGCGCGTACGATTCGATTCTGACAATATGTGGGTCGATCTGAGCGACGGCCGAACGATCGGCGTTCCGCTGGCGTGGTTTCCCCGCCTCCTCCACGGCTCCGCCGAACAGCGCGAGCAGGTCAGGATCAGTCCCCGCGGCTTGCATTGGGACGCCCTCGACGAAGACATTTCCATCGCCGGCCTTCTCGCCGGTCTCGGCGACCAGAGCGCCAGCAACAAAACCTTCGCCGCGTAGAATGTGCCACATCAGCAAAAGAGCCATCCCCTTGGGGGATGGCTCTTTTGCGTGTGAATGATCCTCAGCCTACTGCGCCGTGTTCCGCGCCTCAGCCTTCTCCGTCAGCACCTTGTGCGCATTGTCTTCCAACGCCTGCGCTTCAGGCATAAACGTCAGCGCCTTCTGGATCTCCGGATCCCAGTCCGCCCGTACGTGCAAGCCCTGCAACTGCCCGAACTGGATGGCGATGATCTTGTCCTTGATGCCCATCTTCAACCAGTCGCTGACCCCATTCAGATCGGCATCGGTCCAGGCAATGTTCTGGCTGGTCAGGTACTTCTTGAAGTCGCCCAGCACGGCGTCATTCACCTGGAAGTCCTTGTCCACGGTATGAGTGGCCATGTACACCGGCGCAAAGTGGAAGAACGCATCCTTGTACAGCAGCGAGTCCTGGAAGTGGTTGCTCTTGGGGCTGTCGATCTTGTCGTCCGGCGTAATGCCGCCGCCGCCGTATACCGTACGGCCTGAGTCGGTCAGCTTCACCTCGGTATTGGTTGAGTTCGAGGGCAGCGCCCCGGCGTGGTTGTAGTAGTAGTCGTAGAGCGAAACGCCGGCGTAGTTGCGCTGGATCAGCCGGCCGGAGGGCGTGTAGTAGTGATACGTGGTCAGCGCCAGCCCCGTGTCTTCGCTCAGGTTGTAGACGGTCTGCACCAGTCCCTTGCCAAAGGTGGTTTCGCCCACGATCAGTGCGCGGTCGTGGTCTTGAAGGGCGCCGCTGACAATCTCCGCCGCCGAAGCCGTGCCGCGGTTCACCAGCACCACGATGGGGAAGGTCTTGCCGTCGTTGCCGTGGGTGGCCGTGTAGTTCTGGTCAGGGTAAGCGCGTCCGCGCTGGGAGACGATGGTCTGCCCCTTGGTCAGCAGGTGGTCGCAAACTTCAACCGCCTGGCTCAGCAGTCCGCCGGGGTTGCCGCGCAGGTCCAGCACCAGTCCCTTCAGGTTGCTGAAGCCATCCACGGCCTGAATCACCTCTTCAGCCGTGGTCTCCTGGAACTGCACCAGGTGAATGTAGCCGATGCCGGGACGAATTTCATACTGCAGGTCCACGGAGGGGTTTGGAATCTCGTCGCGCACCAGATCGAAGATCAGCGGCTTGTCCTGGCCCTCGCGCACCATGCTCACCTGAACATGGGTGCCCTTGGGGCCCTTGAGCGCCTTGGCCACCTGGTCTGAGGCCCAACCGTCGGTGCTCTTGCCGTCAACAAAGGCAATGATGTCGCCGGGATGAATGCCGGCCCGGAATGAGGGCGTACCCTCCCGGGGCGCGATCACGTAGACCTTGTTGTTCTGTTGCTGGATCACCATGCCCACGCCGTAGTAGCGGCCATGCTGCTCTTCGCGCATCCGGGCATAGGCCTTGGGATCATAAAAATTGGAATGCGGGTCCAGCACGCGCAACATGCCGGGGATGGCCCCGTCGTAGATGGCGGTGTCGGCCTTGTCGCCGTTGATCGGCTCGGCGTAATTTTCCTCAACCAGCGCGTAGACATTGGTGAAGGCCTTGAGGCTGTCGCGGAGCTGGCTTTCGTCGGTGGAGGACTGAGCTCCCACCCGGCGCTGCAGGATGCTGCCGGCGACTGCGCAGACGGCAAAGAAGAGAACCACGGAAAATAGTGCGCGGCGGGCGCGGGGAGTCATAGGCGGAACAAACCTCCGGACGGCATCTGCGGCAGGCGCCCAACTGCGGTTAACCCTTGGCGAGACCCCCCGGCCACGGTGGCCATTGGGGCGGTTTCTCGCTACGCATTCTCCAAATCAGTTGAGAGTGGGCCAAAGCTGCAAGGTAGATTTTTTCTTGAAAAAATCCACCCTCTAACCACGCGGCGACTCCATGGAAATTCAGAAAATGCCGTAAAAATTAACCTTGCCCGGTTCCGGCAAGGCTAAAGAATTGGGAAAAACGCTCAAAAGGCCCAGACAGAGCAGTCTTGTGAAAAAAAGTATACCACTCACTCATTGACGTTGGCCGGGGCCATTCGGGTAGCTGCGGTTCGCCTCGCCGGCGGCCAGGCTTGGCGCGCTTTCACTCCATTTCTGCAGGAATCGCGCAATCCATCGCGCTGCCGCTCCCCTGGCATTTACAATGACGTCTATGCTTCAGGTGGAGATTCCATGACGCCTGACGTGTGCTGACCCTATGACCCTCAGACTCTTTCGCACTCCCGCGGCGTTCGTGTTCGGCACGGTGCTGCTCGCAAGTTCCTTACTGGCGCATACGCAGTCGCCTGCGCCGCAGAGCCCATACGGCGGCACCACGGTCGAAGACATCATTGCCCGCGTCAACAACCAGATCATTACGCGCTCGGATTACGAACGGGCGTTGAAGGAAATGGACGATGAGGCGCGCCAGCATGGAGCCACCACCATGCAGGAGATCAACGCCGGCCACAAGGACCTGCTGCGCAGCCTGATTGACCAGCAGCTTTGGCTCTCCAAGGGCAAGGAACTCAACATCACCGGCGAAACCGAGCTGGTGAAAAAGCTGGACGAAATCCGCAAGCAGTACCACATGGAGTCTCTTGAAGACCTGGAAAAGGCAGCCAAGGACCAGGGCGTCTCGTTCGAGGATTTCAAGGCCAATATCCGCAACGGCATCATTACCCAGTTGGTGATGCGCGATGAGGTAGGCAGCAAGATTTCAGTCACGCCCGGCGAGGCTGAGCGCTACTACGAGCAGCACAAGCAGGACTACATGCAGCCGGAAAGCGTGCGGCTCAGCGAGATTCTCGTTTCCGTAGGCTCATCCACTCCCGACGATCAGGCCAGGCTGGACGCTGCCAAGGCCAAGGCCGACGGTATCGAGGCCAAATTGCACGCCGGCGGCGACTTTGCCCAATTGGCGCGCAGCTTCAGTGACGGCCCAACGGCCGCGCAGGGCGGCGATCTTGGCCAGTACCAGCACGGCCAACTGGCTAAAGTGCTGGAAGACAAGACGTTCGGGCTTCAGGCTGGCCAGTTTACTGACCCCATCCACACCCGCCAGGGCTACGTCATCCTCAAGGTCGCGCAGCATGTTGCCGGCGGCGCTCCTCCGTTCCATGAAGTGGCGGAACAGGTTGAGGAGGCCTACTACATGGACCGCATGGAGCCGGCCATCCGCGTATACCTGACCAAGTTGCGCGAGGATGCGTTCATCGACATCAAGCCAGGCTATGTGGATAGCGGCGCCAGCGCGAGTGAGACCAAGCCGATTTACAGCGCTTATACGCCTCCCGCTCCCAAGAAAAAGAAGAAGCTGGAACGCACCCGCTTCCGCGAGAGCACGCACACCTTCCGGCAGAAAACGCGGCAACCGGAATCCGCTGCCGCAGCGGAACCGGCGCCGGCGCCAGCCTCAGCCAAGACCAGCAAAAAGCAAAAGGCTGAGGCGGTGAACCTGGCCACCATGAAGCCCGGCAAGAAAGAGAAAATCCGCTTTGGCCAGGCGCCTCGAGAAACGTTGCCCGCCGCGCCTGATGCCAAGGTCGAGGATGCTGGCGCACTGCCGGAGACGGCCGCCAACACCGAGCCGGAGCCGGTAAATCCGCTGGAAGTCTCTACCAAGCCTACGGAGAAGACCCGCTTCAGCGCGCGCGCCAAAACGGTAAAGCAACGCAAGGCTAAGGGTCCGCAGCCGGATGCGCTTGCTCCCGCCGCGCCCGGCGCCGCCGAGGTTGCCGACCGCCAGACTCAGTCCGCGCCACTCGGCCTGGCAGGCGATACCGCCAGCAAGAAGAAAAAGAAGTCCACCACCATCGGCGACAAAATCCGCATGACCAAAAAGAGCAAAAAACCAGCGGCCCCGGCGCCAACTGTTACACCCGCGCCTACGGTTCCCGGAGCCCCCGCTCCTGCTCCCCAGCAGTAGCTGAAGCTGAATCACCAACCTGCCGGGCCTGGGACTCACCTCCCAGGCCCGGCGTGTTTTTGGGAAACTGCAGCCACTTGCGTTAAGCTTCTCGGCAGAATGAAAGACATATACATCGCCGATCTGGCCAACTTTGACGAAGGGAAGCTGTTCGACGGCTTCTTCCTGGTCCTCGCCAAGCAGCAGCGCACCACCAAATCCAACAAGCCCTACCTCAACCTCATCCTGGGCGACAAAACCGGCCAGCTTGAAGGCCGCATCTGGGAGCTGGGCGACCCGCGCATCGCCAAAGACTTTGAAAAGGGCGACATCGTCAAAGCCCGCGGCTCGGCCTCCCGCTTCGACGACCGGTTGCAGATGAAGATCGACCAGTTGCGCGTGGCCCAGCCCGGCGAGGTGGACAAATCCGACCTGCTGCCCTCCACCGCCTACGATGTCGCCGCCCTCTGGAGCCAGCTTCTCTCCCATGTCGACAGTTTCACCAACCCCGGCCTCAAGCTGCTGCTCACCACCATTCTTTCCGATCCTGCTACTGCCGCTGCCTACCGCGAAGCTCCCGCTGCCCGGCAGCTCCACCACGCCTGGCTCGGCGGCCTGCTGGAGCACGTGGTCAGCCTGCTCACGCTCGCCGATAAAGTGGCCGCCCACTATCCGCTGCTCGACCGCGACCTGCTGCTCACCGGCGTTGTGCTCCACGACATCGGCAAAATTCGCGAGCTTTCCTGGGGAATCGGTTTCGACTACACCATTGAAGGCACGCTTCTTGGCCACATCCAGATGGGCATCGACCTGGTTGAAAAAGCCATTGCCGCCCTGCCCGGCTTCCCCGATCACCTGCGCACCCTGGTGCTGCACATGATCCTCTCGCACCACGGCAAGCTGGAGTTCGGCTCGCCCAAGCTGCCCATGATTCCTGAAGCCCTGGTCCTCAACTTCGTCGACGACCTGGACGCCAAGATGCAAGCCGTTCAAAGCGAGTTCGACAAATCCATCCGCGAAGGCAAAGGCCCCAACGAGCTAACCGGAAAAGTCTGGTCCCTCGACAACCGCCAGCTCCTCAATACCCGGCGCTGGCTGGGAGAAGAAGAGGGAGCAGGAAGTAAGGGATAGATGGACAGGCTGGAGAGCTGGTGCTGGCAAGCTGGATTATGGCTTCAGTTAGCTACCGGTGATTCTGCGCCGATAGGCTTCCGGCGTTTCAATGACAAATGCCGTTTGCCCGGCCAGCGCCAGTAAATCTACATCGCCGCTCACCAGCACATCCGCCTTCCCGCTCTGCGCCAGATCCAGAAACGGCTGGTCCTTCCGGTCGCGGCAAAGAATCGGGCAGGAATGGGCAAGATCGATCGCCTCGCAAAATGGGAGGTAGCCGCCGAGGACTTCAAACTGTTCCTCTGCGGAGAGATGGAACTCCGGGTACGCGAGGATTCTCGATAGCTCTACTGCCGTTGCACGCGAGATCAACGGGACACAACTTCTGTCTTGCCAATGGTCAACCAGCCAGCTCAACCGGCCATGGGTAAACAGAAGCGCGGAGAGTACGACATTAGTGTCGAAGACGACTCTCGCTTTGGAGTCTGTACTCACTCGCTCTGACGGGCCCAGGCAATTGCGTCGGTAACATCCTGTTCCGTGATGCCAAGGCTGGCCAGCTTGGCGCGCACTTCATCCAGGCGGCTCCGCTGCAGCGGCTTCAGCGTGATCGACGTCCCATCCGTGCTGACGTCGAAGTATTCCACTCCGCTGAAGCGGGTAGCGACAGCCTTGGGGAGCGTGAGTTGGTTTTTGATAGTCAATTTTGCAAGCATGATTCCCTCATTCAAGGAAACAAGGAAATCTTACCACATTCTGACTCCAGAAGACGACCAAAGAGCCCTCATGTCTCCTTTAGGCCAGAAACCATTCCCACTGCTCCTGGGTCAACGGAACCACCGAAAGCCGCCCGATGATCACCAGCGGGGAGTTTGCAAACAGCGGTTCGGCCTTGATGGCGGCCAGAGTCTTGGGGTTCTTCAGCCGCTTGCCCACCTTGACCTTGACGATGGGAACCTTGGGATCGGTGGGGTCCACGCTCACCACGGTTCCGGTGCCCACGGCGGTGCGCTCGTCGCCGGTGTGGTAAAAAATCCACTTCGTCCCCGCCTTCATCTCGCGCAGGTACTTCACCGCGGTGGGGTTGGTTACGTTATCCCAGACAGTCTCCTTGTCGCGCAGGAAGTCGTCAAAGGAGTAAACATCGGGCTCGGTCTTGAAGAGGAAGCAGGTCATATCGGTTGTCAGCTTTCAGTGGGCGGTAAGCAGCGGGAAGAGACAGCAGATTCAATCTTTCAAGCAGAATACATGAAAGCCGCAAGCCTCTTGGGGCCGGAACGCCGGCGCACTCGACTGACAACTGACCACTGACAACTGTTAACTCTCCGCCGCTCCTCCGTTACAATCAAATCAATATGATTCGTTTCTCAACCGCCGGCGAATCCCACGGAGAGGCGCTCATCGCGCTCGTCTCCGGACTCCCCGCCGGCGTCCCCGTCGATCTCGAATTCGTGAACCGCGAGCTATGGCGGCGTCAGCAGGGCTACGGCCGCGGCGGCCGCATGAAGATTGAGACCGACAAGGCCCACCTGCTCTCCGGCGTGCGGCACGGCAAGACCATCGGCTCGCCGGTGGCGATTGAAATCGTGAACCGCGACTGGAAAAACTGGGAAGAGAAGCTGCCCGTCGAGGCTGGCGATCCGTCCAAACACCAGGCTGTAGCCTCGCCGCGGCCCGGCCACGCCGACCTGGCCGGCGCTCTCAAGTACAACTTTCCAGACGCCCGCTACGTGCTGGAGCGCGCCTCCGCCCGCGAGTCCACCGGCCGCGTGGCCGCCGGCGCCCTGGCCAAGCTGATGCTGCGCACGCTGGGCATTGAAGTCGCCAGCCACGTCATCCGCGTAGGCCGGGTTGAACTGGAACGCGCTGCCAACTGGGATGAAATCACCGCGCTGGCCGCCAAGGACGAAGTGGTTCTCGGCTGCGTCGATGCCGAGACCGAGGCCCGCATGAAAGGCGAGGTCGAGGAGGCATCCCGCACCGGCGACACCGTCAACGGCGTCTTTGAAGTGGTGGTGCACGGCGCGCCCGCCGGGCTGGGCACCTACGCGAACTGGGACGAGCGGCTTGACGGCCTTCTGGCCTGGTCGGTGATGAGCCTGCAAGCCGTCAAGGCCGTCGAAATCGGTCGCGGCATTACGGCCGCCGCTTCCTTCGGCTCCACGGTCCACGACCCCATCCATTACGCGGCTGAGAACAACGGCCACCCCACCCGCTTCACCCGTCCGCAGAACAACGCAGGCGGCATTGAGGGCGGCGTCTCCAACGGCGAAGATATTGTGGTGCGCGGCTACCTCAAGCCCATTTCCACCCTGCGCCGTCCGCTGGAGTCGGTGCGTTTTGACACCCGCGAGCCCGCGAGCGCAAGCTACGAGCGGTCAGACATTTGCGTGGTCCCCGCCGCCGGCGTGGCCGCAGAGGCCATGGTTGCCCTCACCATCGCATCCCTGGCGCAGCAAAAGTTCGGCGGCGACTCGGCCCTGGAAATGAAACGAAATTTCGACGGATACATCGAACAGATACGGAGCTACTAGACACAAAAATGATACTCAAGATTGTCAAATATCCCGAACCGGTGCTCTCGCGGCCCGGAGAACCGGTCACTGAATTCAACGATGAACTGCGCCGTCTGGTGGCGGACATGTTTGAGACCACCTACGCCAACCAAGGCATCGGCCTGGCCGCGCCGCAGGTGGGCGTCTCCAGGCGCGTGGCCACCATCGATCTGAGCATGGGCAAGGAGCCCGACGACAAGCTGGTGTTCATCAATCCTGAGATCATCTTCAGCGACGGCAAGGTCTACGATGAGGAAGGCTGCCTGAGCTTTCCGGAGATTCGCGAGAAAGTGGTGCGCGCCGCCAAGGTGCGGGTCCGCGCCCAGGACCAGCACGGCAAGTGGTTTGAGATGGATGGCGACGACCTGCTGGCGCGCTGCCTGCAGCATGAGATTGACCACGTGGACGGCATGTTGTTCATCTTCCGCATGAGCACCCTCAAGCGCAATCTCAACCTGCGCAAGATCCGCAAAATGCAAAGCGCGGGCGAGTGGTAAAGCCGTGAAACTGGTCTTCTGCGGGACTCCGCAGTTTGCCGTGCCCACCCTGGAAGCGTTGCTTGCGGCCGGCCACGAAATTGCGCTGGTGGTCTCGCAGCCTGACCGCCCCACCGGCCGCAGCCAGCAGCTTACCGCCCCCCCGGTCAAGCAGGCTGCCCTGGCCGCCGGAATTCCCGTTACCCAGCCAGAAAAAATCCGCAGCAACGCCGAGTTTCGCGCCCAGCTTGAGGCCATCGCCCCGGACGCCATTGTCGTCGTGGCCTACGGCCGCATCATTCCGCCGTGGATGTTGGCTCTGCCGCGTCTCGGCTGCATCAACCTGCACGGGTCGTTGCTGCCCAAGTACCGCGGTGCGGCGCCCATCCAGTGGGCCGTGGCCATGGGCGACGCCTACACCGGCAACACCACCATGCTGCTGGAAGAAGGCCTCGACACCGGCCCCATTCTTTTGCAGCAAACCCTTGAAATCGCGCCAACCCAGACCGCCGCTGACCTTTTTGCCCTGCTGGCTCGCGCCGGCGCGCCGCTGGTGGTTGAAACCCTGGCCGGACTGGCCGGCGGCACAATTCATCCCCAGCCGCAGAACCACTCGTTTGCCACCTTCGCCCCAATACTGGACCGCGAAGACGGCCGCATGGATTTTGCCGCCCGCACCGCCACCGAACTCCACAACCGCTGGCGCGGCTTTCAACCCTGGCCCGGCGCTTTCACCACGCTCAACGGCAAAAAGCTCATCGTCCATCGAATGGAACTGGCCGCAGCGCCATCGTCCTCTCTCGCTCTTCCTGGCCAGATCCGCATTGAAAACCACCGCCTTTTCGCCGCCTGCGCTGAAGACACCTGGCTGGAATTTACTGAAGTGCAACTGGAAGGCAAAAAGCGCCTCAGCGCAGCCGAATTTTTACGCGGAACCCCCCTCGCCGTCGATGCGCGGTTAGGATGAGCCGCTTGCCCGCAATCTCCAAAGCGCGCAAAGCAGCCTTCGACCTGCTCATGGCCGTCCAGCGCGGACCCTCCCACTCCGACGATCTGCTCCGCGCAAAAGCCGTCAATGCGCTCTCGGCTCCCGACCGCAACCTGGCCACGGCGCTGGTTCTCGGCGTACTGCGCTGGCAAATCCAGCTCGACCATCAACTGCAGGTCTTGCTCAAGCGGCCCAACGCCAAACTCGACCCCGAGGTTCTCATCGCGCTACGCCTCGGCGCGTTTCAGCTTCTCCACATGGACCGCATTCCCGCCCGCGCCGCCATCGACGAAAGCGTGGAACTGGCCAAGCAGGCCGGCCACAAATTCGCCTCCGGCATGGTCAATGCCGTGCTGCGCAAGCTGGGCAGTTCCTCCTTCAACTTTTCTGAGGAGACTGCGGCGCAGCTGGCCATGGCCCAGGCGTATCCGGCCTGGATGGTCGAGCGCTGGGCCAATTTCTACGGCCTTGAAACCGCGCGCGCGCTCTGCCGCCACGGCCAGACCCAGCCCGCATTGACCGTGCGCCTCGGCAGTCCCACGGTTGAAGCCGAACTCATGGCGGCCGGCATTCTTCTGGAGCCAGGCGAACTGCTCACCGCTGCCCGCACGGTAGTTTCCGGCGACATCACCGCCAGCCCAGCCTTTCTTGAGGGCCGCGTCCGCTTGCAGGACGAGGGCTCGCAACTGGTGGCCGAGGTTGCAGCCGGCGCCATCGATTCCAGCCCGAACGAGAAGAAAATTCTGGATTGTTGCGCCGCTCCCGGCGGCAAAACGCTCATTCTTGCCGAGCGCAACCCCCAGGCCAGCATCCTTGCCTGCGAATCCAGTCCCAGGCGGCTTGAACCGCTGCGCAAGCGTCTCGCCGCCCACGCCGATAGAGTGGAGTGCCGCCTGGCCGACGCCACCGCGCTGGCAGAAGATCAGGTTTTCGATCTCGCCCTTGCCGACGTTCCTTGCAGCGGCACGGGCACGCTGGGCCGCAACCCTGAGATTCGCCACCGCCTGCACGCCGAGGACTTTGCCCGCCAGGCCGAACGCCAGCGCGCTCTGCTCCACGCTGCCCTCTGCGCCGTCCGCCCCGGAGGCCGCGTGGTTTACTCCACCTGCTCGCTGGAGCCGGAAGAAAACGAGCAGGTCGTGGCCGCGGTGCTTGCGGAGTTTCCCAGCGCCCGCCGCATTCCGCTCGGCCCCAGCATTGAAGCCCTGCTCAGCCACGCCATTCTGACGTCTTCCGGCGCGGAGCGGCTGCACGGCTGCCTCACCCCGGAAGGTGCGCTGCGCCTGCTCCCCGGCGCCTTTCACACGGACGGTTTTTTTATCGCACTGATGGATAAGCGCTGATCAGGCATGTCTAGCAGAAGATAACTGACGGTTAGCCGGTGATACGACCAGAGCAGACAAATTCTGGTTGACTACCAATACGTGCGTGGATCACTAATGAATTTCCCATCTGCAAGTGCTTTGCGAATATCCGCTATCTGGGTGGCTTTTGGTACTCCCGCTCCACCCCAGATGAATTTAGGCTTCCGTTGCGATTCAGATTGAAACACGACGAGGTAAAAGCCATGCGCGATTCCGCCGCGCTCGTAATGAATGAACCAATTGTCTCCGCATCTTCCTGCGAGAACTAATCTGCGAAACGGCAACCCTGGATGGACGACCACGTCCCCAACCTGAAAATCCTCGTCGGGGTCGGCAAGCTTGAATTCGCTCTCTCTCGCGAGTTCAGCGAATGCCGCCTTTAAGGAATCAGGTAGCATGTGAGTTGATTTGATAAGAACGCAGTTTCCATCTAGAAGGTGCTGCCCTTCCTGAACGGGAGACTGTTTCTCTGACGCCAATGGCCGCTGACCCAGCAAAGTTCCTCCGACAAAGAGGAACAGAGAAGCGGCAATCATTCCAACCCTTTGCCTCATGTTAAGAATCATAAGCCTTGAATTGCTAAGGGTTCCCGGGCGGGTCGTCGCCAATAGGGAAATTACTTTGCTGTGCGCACCCTGATTTGGTTCCACGGCGCACCGCCGTTTACTCCACCACCCGCAAACTCGTTTCCGCCGCAGCCAGCGAACTGCCCCCCACCCAGACCGTGTACGTCGTCGGCTCCACGGTGCGCTGGTTCTCCACGTTATAAAAATTCAGTTCGTTAAAGCCCAGCGGGAACTCCACATGCTTCTGCTCGCCGGGGGCAAGCGTCACGCGGGCAAAGCCCTTCAGCTCGCGGACCGGCTGCTCCACGCTGGCCGCGGTGTTGCGAATATAAAGCTGCACTACCTCGGTGCCCGCCACGCTCCCGGTGTTTCTCACGTCCACGCCCACGGTGCTCACCGGCGTGGAGCCGGAATCCAGCAGCTCCCGCACGGAAACATCGTTGCGGCTCAGGGTGGGCTGGCCGTAGCTGAAGCGCGTGTAGCTCAGGCCCCAGCCAAAGGGAAACAGCGCCGAATTGGCCTCGTCCACATAGCGCGACACCATGTTCTCGCCCTCCAGCGGCATGCGGTTCTGATCCTCATGCGCCGGCCGCCCGGTAGGCAGTTGTGCGTAATAAAGCGGTTCCTGCCCCACGGCGCGCGGAAAGCTCGCCGGCAACTTGCCGGAGGGGTTCACGTCTCCAAAGAGCACATCGGCCACGGCCGGTCCGGCCTCGATGCCGGGACTCCACGCCTCAAGAATGGCCGGCACATGTTCGGCGGCCCACTTCAACTCCAGCGGCCGCGCGGCCAGCAGCACCACGATCACCGGCTTGCCGGTCGCTGTCACAGCCTCCAGCAGCTTCTCCTGCGGCCCGGTAAAGCCCAGGTGAACGCGGCTCGATGCCTCGCCCTCCATGCTGTTGCCGGGCTCTCCCAGGGCCAGAATGGCCACATCGGCCTTCTTCGCCGTCTCCACCGCCTCGGCAATGGACTGCGCGTTCTCGCCGCCCAGCAGTTCGCAGCCCTTGGCAAAGAGCAATCGGTCGCCCAGCCGTTCTGCAAGCGTCTGGCGCAGCGTAATCACGTCTTTGGGATTGCCTTGCCCGGCCCACGCGCCCAGCAACTGCCTCTGGTCGTCCGCCAAAGGGCCAATCAGGGCCACTTTTTTGACCTTGGCCGTGATCGGCAGCAGCCTTCCCAGTCCCTCGACCGGGTCGTTCTTGAGCAGGACAAAGGTCTCATCGGCCACTTTGCGGGCCGTCGCGCGCTTCTCCGGCGTGGCCTCGTAGGCCGGGCTGGGCTGGGTATAGGGATGCTCGAAAAGACCGAGGGCAAACTTGACGCGCAGGATGCGCCGCGTTGCCTCGTCCACCACAGACTCGGGAATCGTGCCGGCGCGCACCTGGGCCGCGATCACGGTTCCGTAGAGGTTGCCCTCCATGTCCATGTCCACGCCGGCTTCCAGGGCCTTGCGGGCCACAGTGGCGTCGTCGGCGCCGATGGAGTGGTTGCGCAGCTCGGCCACCGCGCCCCAGTCGGAGACCACAAAGCCGTCAAAGCCCCACTCCTTGCGCAAAATCTGCGTCAGCGTAAAGGCGTTGGCGGATGCGGGAACGCCGTTGATCGAATTGAAGGAGCTCATCAGCGTAGCCGCTCCGGCTTCCACCGCGGCGCGGTAAGGCTCCAGGTACACCTGGCGCAGCGTGGTCTGGCTCATGTCCACGGCGTTGTACTCCCGCCCGGCAATGGCCGCGCCGTAGGCGGCAAAATGCTTCACGCTCACGGCCACCGAATCCGGCCGGGAAAGATCGTCCTGCTGGTAGCCCTTGACCCACGCGCGGGCCATGGCTGAACCCAGGTAAGGGTCTTCGCCGGCCGACTCCACAATGCGCCCCCAGCGCGGGTCGCGGGCAATGTCCACCATCGGCGAGAAGACCCAGGCAATGCCGTCGGCGCGGGCTTCCACGGCGCTGGTGCGCGCCACCGTCTCCACCACCGCCGGGTCCCAGCTTGCCGCCAGCGCCAGCGGCGCTGGGAAGACGGTCCGGTGGCCGTGAATCACGTCCAGCCCGAAGATGAGGGGAATATGCAGCCGCGTTTTTTCCACGGCAATGTGCTGGTAGTGGTTGGTGGCCTCAGCGCCCACCACATTCAGAAACGATCCCACCTGTCCCTTGGCCACCAGGTCGTCGTACTTCAGGTTGGAGGCGCCGGGCCCGGTGGCAAATCCAGCTGAAAACTGCGCCAGTTGCCCCACCTTTTCGTCCAGCGTCATCTTCTTCAGCAGCGCCTCGACGCGGGCATTCAATTCACTCGATGCAAGCTGAGCATTGGGCACAGGCCGCCCCTGGGCTGCGGCAGAGAACCCGGCAAAGCCGGCCAGCAAAAGCAGGGTAAACACGCGCAGCAGAGAGCGAAGCGATGAGGTTTTCATGGCTCAGCCATGATAAACAATATGCCCGCGGCAGTCTGCGGCAAACAACTCTCGCCGTAAAGCACATGAATGCACTACTCTTGCCATTGACACGCATGACCAATTTTTTTGCCAAATTCCGGACCGCCCTGTTGCAGGCCCTCGATCACGATGTCATCAACACGTCCAAGGCAGCGGCCTACTCCGGGATGCTAATGCTGTTTCCCGCCCTGCTGGTGATGACCACGCTGCTCGCCCAGGTGCAGGAAGGAACCACGCTGGTAGGCGCGCTGCGCGCCACCTTCGAGCAGTTTCTGCCCGCTGACACCATGGACATGCTCCAGTCCTATGTGCTCACCCGCCGCATTTACTCCGGCCAGTTGATCCTGTCCGCAGCCAGCCTCAGCGTGTTTGCCGGCCTGGGCGTCATGCTGTCCCTGATGGAAGGTTTTCGCCGCGCCTACCGGCTGCCGCCCGAGGCATGGGGTTTTTGGGGACGCCGGCTCCGCGCCCTGCTGCTGGTGCCCATCGTCCTGGTTCCCCTCTCGGTGGCCACGCTGTTCATCGTCTTCGGCCACCAGATCGAACTGTGGATGATCGATAACGCAGACCACGAAATGCGCCACATGGTGCTGTTCTTCTGGCGGATGGTGCGTTGGTCGGTTGCGTTCATCACCAGCGTCACCGTTCTGTCCGCGCTTTATCACTTCGGCACCCGGCGCAAGGAGCATTGGCTGTGGGTCGGCCCCGGCGCTATTGCCGGAACGCTCATCTGGTTCCCCACCACCCTGGCCTTTGGCTGGTATGTCACCCGCGTCGCCGACTATTCCATGTTCTACGGCTCCTTCGGCGCCGGCATCGCCACCCTGGTCTGGCTCTACATCACCGCCTTCAGCGTCCTGGTTGGTGCGGAGCTGAACGGCGTGCTCTATGGGGACAGGCAAGAGCAGTTATCCGCCCGGAATTCCGTCTCCTGAGCACCCAATTCTGGTTCTTCCAGTCAGTGACGGCTCTCACCGACCATCGCACCCCACGCACTGCACAATGGTTCAGGGGTTATGCGTTCCTACTCGCCATGTACAATAGAACGGGCCGTTCCCCGTTGCGTTCTTCTGCCCGCTGATATCCCTATTCACCCAATCTGAATCCTTTTTGGAGCTTTTTCCCATGCCGTTTTCTGAATCAAGCCAGATCGAGTCCCCATCCCAACGCCGCGCAAAAATCGTCGCCACACTCGGACCCGCCTCCAACACCGAGCCTGTCTTCCGGGACCTGGTGCGCGCAGGCGTCGATATCGTCCGCCTGAACTTCTCTCACGGCACGCACGAGGAGAAGCTGGCGCTGATCCAGATGATCCGCAAGGTCAGCCGCGAAGAGCACAAGCCGCTCTGCATCCTGGGCGACCTGCAGGGGCCTAAAATCCGCACCTCGAAGCTGAAAGATCACCAGCCCGTCCTGCTCAAGGCCGGCCAGCGCCTCACCATTACGCCGCGCGACGTTCCCGGCACCGCCTCGCTGGTGGGAACCACCTTCAAGACTCTCGCTGAGAACGTCGAACAGGGCTCGCGCATTCTGCTCTCTGACGGCCTCATCGAGTTGCGCGTTCACGAAGTCCTGGGAGACGACGTCGCTTGCGATATCGTCAACGGCGGCATGCTGGGTGAAAACAAGGGCATCAATCTGCCCGGCATTCCGGTGCGCGTGCCCTCGCTCACTGAAAAGGATACCGAGGACCTTGAATTCGCGCTCAAGAACGGCGTGGACGCCATTGCCGTCTCCTTTGTCCGCACCGCGGAGGACGTGAGCCTGGTCCGCAACCGCGTCTCTGCCTACGGCGGAGAAACCTGGATCATCGCCAAGCTGGAAAAGCCCCAGGCCATCGAACATCTTGACGCCATTCTCACCGTCGCCGACGGCATCATGGTGGCCCGCGGCGATCTCGGTGTCGAGGTTCCGCCGGAGCAGGTGCCCGCCATTCAGAAGCACATCATCCGCCGCGCTGCGGAGTTCCGCAAGCCGGTCATCACCGCTACCCAGATGCTGGAGTCGATGATCGAAAACCCCCGCCCCACCCGCGCCGAGGTCTCCGACGTGGCCAACGCCGTCTACGACGGAACCGACGCTGTCATGCTCTCCGGCGAGTCGGCCGTGGGCAAGTACCCCGTGGAAACCGTCGCCATGATGGCCCGCATCGTTGCCGATGCCGAGTATCACATCAAGGAACAGAACTACACCGAGTCGCGGGAACGCCGCAGCCACCTCTCGATTGCCGAAACTATCTGCGAAGCCACGGCCCACGCCGCCGACGACCTGGATCTGCGCGGCATCGCCCTGTTCACTGAGTCGGGACAGACCGCCCGCCAGCTTTCCAAGTACCACCCCTCGGCGCCCATCTACGCGCTCAGCCCGGTCGATGTCACCATCAATCGCCTCAACCTGCTTTGGGGAACCACTCCCATTCGCTGCCCCAAGGTCAACAGCACTGAGGCCCTTGTGGAAGTGGCCGAGAATCTGCTCGAGCAGGGCGGCCTGGTCCGGAGCCGCGAGGTGATCGCCATCGTGGCCGGTACCCGCACCAAGTCCGGTTCCACCAACTTCCTGCGCCTGCATGTGATGGGCGAACACCAGGAGGGAGTACGCTTCTTTGCACCTCACGTTGAGGAGCCGGCCCCGCAGAGTGCTCCCGTTGCCAAGACCAGGCGTCCCTCTCCCCGGCCTGCACGCAAAGCCAAGTAACCCCGTTGCAGCACAACACAAAAACGCCACCCCCCAACCGGGAGTGGCGTTTTTGCTGCAATGATCTACATATCGAAGCGCTTCTGCCGGGTGAACCTACAGGTTCGCAACCAGCTTGTATTCCTGCGCCACGGGCTCGACAATTTTCAACCGGCCGTGGCCTGGGTTGGACTCGTACCGGGTGCGCAGCAATCCAGCCCTTTCCAGCAGCGCCACGTCCCGGCTGACCGCCCGCACATCCCTCTTCAGTCCCGTCGCCAATGCAGATATCTGCTGCGCTTCGCTCTTGACCAACCGCAGCAGACGTACCCTCTCCGAGGTGAGAATTTCCAGCAAATCGAGAGGATCTTCATAGGTAATGGTGATACCAGGAGGTAGCGTCTCGCCCCTGTCCAGCTTCTTTGCACGGTCCCGGAGACGGTTGAAAAAATCCTCCGTGCTTCCCGTCCGGAGAGTGATTTTAGTCTTCTTCATCTTCGATCCTCCAAAGCTCGTGGACTTCCCGAATAAAACGTTCAAGCAGATCGTACATCAGACAGGATGTTAAGCGTCCTGTCTGAATTAAAAATTCTTCGTGTTCGACCGAAAAAAAGGTAAGCCGGATTGCCTCCCCAAAGAGAAACAACCCGGCCGGACTCTGAATCACCAACTGAAAAATTATTGCAGCCGCTTACTTCGCCGCCAACTGCCGCAGCACATACTGCAAAATGCCGCCGTGCTCAAAGTACTCGATCTCCTGCGGCGTGTCGATGCGGACCTTCGCCGTGAATTGCTTCACGGTTCCATCGGCGGCTGTTGCTTTCACGGTGAGCGTGCGCCCATTGGCCAGCCGGTCTTTGAGCAGCGCCGTCAGCCCCGGAAAGTCGTACACCTCTTCGCCCGTCAGCCCCAGCGAGGCCGCATTCTGCCCGTCTTCAAACTGCAACGGCAAAATCCCCATCCCCACCAGGTTCGACCGGTGAATGCGTTCGTAGCTTTCGGCAATCACCCCGCGCACGCCCAGCAGCTTGGGCCCTTTGGCCGCCCAGTCGCGCGAGCTGCCGGAGCCGTACTCCTTGCCGGCCAGAATCACCAGCGGCACGCCGCGTTCGGCGTACTTCACGCTGGCGTCAAAAATGGACATGCCCTCGCCCTCGGGCAGCAGGCGCGTGACGCCGCCCTCGGTGCCCGGCGCCAGCTTGTTCCTCAGCCGCACATTGGCAAACGTGCCGCGCACCATCACTTCGTGGTTGCCGCGCCGCGAGCCGTAGCTGTTGAAGTCCGCCGTCTTCACGCCGTGGTCTGACAGGTACTTGCCCGCCGGCCCGTTGGCCTTGATGTTGCCGGCCGGCGAAATGTGGTCGGTGGTCACCGAGTCGCCCAGCACCGCCAGCACCCGCGCGCCCAGAATGTCGGTCACCGGCGCGGGCGTCTTCTTCATCCCGTCGAAGTACGGCGCCTGCCGGATGTAGGTCGAGTCCGGCTCCCACTGGTACACGCTGCCGGTGGGGAACTTCAGTCCCTGCCAGTTGGCGTCGCCGTCTGAAACCGTGGAGTACTCCTTGCGGAAGCTCTCGCTGGACAAGCCTTTTTCAATGGCCGCGGCCACCTCAGCCTGCGTGGGCCAGATGTCCTTCAGATAAACCGGCTGTCCGGCCTGATCCACGCCCAGAGAATCTGTCTCGAAGTTGTGGCCGATCTTGCCGGCCAGCGCGTAAGCCACCACCAGCGGCGGGCTCATCAGGTAATTGGCGCGCACGTCCACGTTCACGCGGCCCTCAAAGTTGCGGTTGCCGCTCAGCACGCTGACCGCGACCAGTCCGTGCTCGTCGATGCTCTTCGACACGTCGGAGGGCAGGGGACCGGAGTTGCCGATGCAGGTGGTGCAGCCGTAGCCCACCACGTTGAAGCGCAGCTTCTCCAGGTACGGCAGCAGCCCGGCCTTCTGGTAGTAGTCCGTAACCACGCGCGAGCCAGGCGCCAGCGAGGTCTTCACCCACGGCGGAACCGTCAGGCCTTTTTCCACGGCCTTTTTGGCCAGTATTCCCGCCGCAATCATCACCGAAGGGTTCGACGTGTTGGTGCAGCTGGTAATGGCCGCAATCACCACCGAGCCGTGATCCAGATACGTGTCGGGATCGACCCCGAAACGCTCCTTCACCGTCGTGGTCAAATGCACGGGAACCTTGTCGGCCAGTCCCGCATCCGTCACGGCTTCGCGCTTCCATGCCGCCGCGGTGCGCGTGCCCAGCGGCTTGGCCGTCGGAGACAGCAGCGCAGGCAGTTGCTGGGCAAAGCTGGCCGCCGCGTCCTTCAGCAGCACGCGGTCCTGGGGCCTCTTCGGCCCGGCCACGCTGGGCTCCACTGCGCCCAAATCCAGTTCCAGTGTCTGCGTGTACTCGGCCACCGGCGAGCCGGCGGTGTGGAACAGGCCCTGCTCCTTGTAATAGGCCTCGACCAGCGCAATCTGCTCCTCGGTGCGGCCGGTCAGCCGCAGATAGCGCAGCGTCTCCGCATCCACGGGGAAGATGCCGCAGGTGGCGCCGTACTCCGGAGCCATGTTGCTGATGGTGGCGCGGTCGGCCAGCGGCAGCTCCGCAACTCCCGGCCCGTAGAACTCCACAAACTTCCCAACAACGCCTAGCTTGCGCAGCGCCTGCGTCACGGTCAGCACCAGGTCCGTCGCGGTTGCGCCCTCGCGCAGCTTGCCGGTCAGCTTGAAGCCCACCACCTGCGGCACCAGCATCGACACAGCCTGCCCCAGCATGGCCGCCTCGGCCTCAATGCCGCCCACGCCCCAGCCCAGAACGCCCAGGCCGTTGATCATGGTGGTGTGCGAGTCGGTGCCGACCACCGTGTCGGGATAGGCAACCACTTCGCCCTCAATCTGCCGCGTAAACACCACCCGCGCCAGGTATTCCAGGTTCACCTGGTGGCAGATGCCCATGCCCGGCGGCACGGCGCTGAAGTCGCGGAAGGCCGTCTGGCCCCACTTCAAAAAGGCGTAGCGCTCGCGGTTTCTTTGGAACTCCAGCAGGGTATTCTCCGCAAGAGATCCCGCGGTGCCGAACTCGTCCACCTGCACCGAGTGGTCGATGACCAGCTCGGCCGGCGCCAGCGGATTCACCCGCTCCGGATTGCCGCCCAGCGTCTTGATCGCGTCGCGCATCGCGGCCAGATCCACCACCGCCGGCACCCCGGTAAAGTCCTGCATCAGCACCCGCGCCGGCATGTAGGCAATCTCCCGGCTGGGCTCGGCCTTGGCGTCCCACCTGGCCAGAAACTCAATGTCCGCGGCGGTCACATTCACGCCATCTTCCCGCCGCAGCAGGTTTTCCAGCAAAATTTTCAAGCTGAAGGGCAGGCGCCCCAGGTTGAACCCCCGCGCCTCAAGCGCCGGAAGCCGATAGATCGTATAGGAACTGTTGCCGGAGGTTAGCGTGGCCCGGCTGGCAAAGCTGTTCATCGGGGAAACCTTTCTATCCGCGCACAGGCGGATACACTCTCAAATTCTAGCCGCATGCAGCGGCCTGTAGAGATGGGCGCCGCAGGTTGTTTTCGCTGCCTGGGAGCCGAGGATCAAGAATGATTGAGGTCTTAGCGGGAAGAGGCTCGTCCACGATGGGGCCGCCCGCGGCGAAAGCGCTTCAGCTGGGGCGTCGAGGAGATTCGCGTTGCGGAACGATTCAGCATGACCGATACCAGAATTTTATCGCGTATGCGGCCAGTTGGGAATCCAGTTGCAGCCATCACCATCCAGCCTCGGGGAAGAATTCAGGGAGAACCTCTTGTGGCACCTGCATGCGCGGCTTGCGTCCGTTTCCTATCGTCTACTATGAATGCACCGTGCGGCCCGGTCCCTATGGTCTCGTCTAACAAAGAAGTTGCCGCGACTACAGTACAAGAGCAAGAAAGGTATGGCTCCGCGCCCCTATGGATATTCTGCGTTTTCAGGTAGATTCCTTGAAAGTTGAAGTTCACCCCGATCGCGCATTGGCAGGCAAAGCCGCGGCAGATGCCGCTGCGCAATGCCTGCTTCAACTGGCTTCCGAGTTGGACAGCATCGGCGTCGTCTTCGCCACGGGCGCTTCGCAACTCGACACGTTGCAAGCCCTGGTTGCAATCCCCGATCTTCCCTGGGCCAGGATCGAGGGCTTTCATATGGACGAATATGTGGGCATCGATGAACACCACCGCGCGTCCTTCCGGCGGTATCTGAGGGAAAATCTCACCTCGCGCGTGGCCATGCGCGCATTCCATGAGATCGATGGCAGTTCTCGCAATCCTGCCGCGGTATGCCGCGACTATGCCGGCAAGCTCCGCGCTGCCGCTCCCCGCCTGTGCCTGCTGGGCATTGGAGAAAACGGGCACCTGGCCTTCAACGATCCCGCGGAAGCGGACTTCAACGATCCCCTGGACGTAAAGATTGTCACGCTGGATGCAACCTGCCGCCAGCAACAGACGGCCGAGGGCTGGTTCGGAAGCATCGTGGAAGTGCCGGCCAACGCCATCACCGTCACCATCCCCGCGCTGTTCCGCATTCCCAAACTCATTCTCAGCATTCCCGGAATACGCAAGGCGCAAATCGTCCGGCGCACCTTGAATGAGCCGGTTGCCACGCATTGTCCGGCTACGATTCTCCGCACGCACCCGGATGCCACCCTGTATCTTGACCCTGACTCCGCGGCGGATCTGGATCAGATGTCCGCACTACGCTAGTCTCCTGAGTCTAAAGTTCGCGTACAAAATCGGGCGACGGAATCGAGGATCTGGTCTGCAGTTTTGTGCCAGACGAATGGCTTTGGATTTTTGTTGTGGTGCTGTATGTAGCTCCTGATAGCG